>Ga0209317_1002100_pt1 | contig 15176 bp, 10 predicted proteins | sample RifGroB2_FD_183994 | JGI IMG/M metagenome (GOLD analysis project Ga0209317, IMG submission 183994) | Soil microbial communities from Rifle, Colorado, USA - Groundwater B2 (SPAdes) (version 2) | ecosystem: Environmental > Terrestrial > Soil > Unclassified | place: Rifle, Colorado | collected... | reverse complement strand
CCCCCTTCCGTCCAGCACTTGACCACCTGGTCCAAACGGAATTCCGCCGGCTTGCCGGCGGCATACGAGCTGTCAAACTCCCTGCCGTCGATCAGCGTGCCACGGTAGTTGACCTTCACCTTGTCAGTGGCAGTCGGGCTCACGCCGCTCCCCTCCTTGAGCGATCGGTACACCAGACCTGACCCGGTCCTGACCGCCCCCTTCTCCTTGGCAGCCTTTTCCAGATACTCCTTGGACTGCGCAGCCAGTTTCTCACCCTGTGCGTTGCGGCGCTCCATTGCCAACTGCTGAATCTTCCCCTTGTAAGCCTCGATGTCTAACTGCGGCGTCTTGCCGGCGATTCCGTCATCCAGACCCTTCTTTACTTGCTCGAGTTCGTCAGCGGTCAGACTGAACACCGCGAGCTGGCGAGCCATTACCTGCCCGACGGCATAAAAGGTCTTTTGGTCCTCGGCCTTCTTCTCATCAATAGCAAGGGCTGGGACAGCAGTTAGTGCAACGAGTGCGACTGCAATCAGTTTACGCATAACCATAACCTCCAGTGATAGATAAATTTACAAGACCAAAACTATACCAGCAAAATTAGAGAAATCATGTCTGAAATCGGGAATTGAAGCTGCTGGCATCCGGCAGCCAGCTACAGCAGCCAACAGTATCAGCTCATAAAAAAAGGCACCTCCGACAGAGGGGCCTTTTTTTATGAACAGTTTTCTCAGATAAGGCCTATTTCTTGGCCTTCAGAGCGGGCTTGGCCTTGGCAGGTTTGGCAGGAGCCTTGGCGGCCTTCGGAGCCTTCGGAGCCTTGGGGGCCTTGGCAGGCTTGGCAACGGTCTCCTTCTTGGCCTCTATGTTGGCCATGCGGACTTCCCTCGCCTTGGCGAGGTTGTCGGCCAGTCCCCTGTCCTGGGCCATCTTCCTGCGAGCTTCGGAGTAGCTCTTTGCTGAGAGCGCCTGCTTGCTCGATATGCCGAACTGCTTCTTGTAAGCACCGGGCTTCATGCCGTGGGCAGTGCTTAGATGCCTGGCCAGGGTCTTGAAGCCGCCTTTGCCGCAGACAAGGCAGACAACTTCATTCTTCTTGAAGGCTTCCTTCAGGGTGAGCGAAGGCTTGGCTTCCTCGGCTCCTTCTAAAGTCTCTCCAGCTTCAAGACTTTTCAGTGCTGCGTGAACCTTGGTTATTTCCGCAAGAAGCTCGTCAGACGTCATCGGCGTGCTCGAAGCGTGCGACGACACAAGTTGCGCTGCAATTTCCACCAATGTAGCCATTAACCATCCTCCTTTATGTATATGTAGAGTGATTAATAGCAGACACGAAAATATTGTCAATCATAAAGTATAAAAAAGGTGCTTGATTATTGAGTATACCAGATGGATGCATCGAGTTTTGTACATGCGATGAAGTGAGTTGGAAGTGATTACTGGAAATATGTGCCGGTGGTTGGCTGAGAGTAGGCGATTGAACAGCGGAGCAGATACTTCTTGGGGATCTCATGCTGCCGGCACGAATTGCACGGATAAACCGTTATATGTCAAAGGAATATACAAACAGCCGGAATGAACCAACAGCGGCGTACAAACTCGTTTCAGCTCGCAGATATGAAAGCAGCCCTGCCTGCTCCAAGCAGTGCTGTTCGTTCATTGAGTATGACGTGTACTGGAATAGATTGCACCAGCGAACTCAGTCGGCCTTTGGCGGTGAATGCGACCATGAACGGTGCTCCCAGCAGCCTTTCGCTGATCTTGGGCGCGATACCTCCCCCCAAGTAGACGCCGCCTGTGGCGAGGAACCTGAGTGCGGCGTTTCCGGCTTCCGCCCCATAGACGGCGACGAAGATATCAAGGGCCTTGCCGCACATGGGGCAGCTTCCATCGAGCGCGGCCCTCGTGATGACGGCAGGCGCGTCACCCGCGTTCATCGCGGTTATGATGGCTTCGTCTTCCTGGAAGTAACGCTTGTCCCGCAGGAAGCGGTAGATATCGAGCAACCCCGGCCCCGAAAGCACGCGCTCGTAGCTGACCCGTCCGTGTTTGGACTGCAGGTAGAGCAGCAGTTCGGCTTCAAGCGCGTTTCGGGCGGCGAAGTCGGCATGCCCCGCCTCGCTTGGGAGTGGCCGGTGGGCATTCCCATCCCAGTAGGCCAGTGACTCGCCCAGGCCCGTGCCGGCCGACACGACGGCTATGGTTCCGGCGGGATCCGTCGTGCCGGGGTTGAGCGTCAACAGATCCTTCTCTTCCAGCGCGGCGATGCCGTAGGTGTTCGCCTCCAGGTCGTTGATGAGGCGTACCTGCGAAAGCCCCAGGGCCTCGGCAAGCTCGCTGCTCTCGATGTTCCACGGAAGGTTCGGCGTCCTGACTCTCCCCTCGAGGATAGGCCCGGCAATGCCGAAGCAGGCCCTCTCCGCGACCTGGCCGTACTGCATGGCGAAGCGGCGCACGATCTCTACCAGGCTGCTGTGTTCCCGGCTCAGGTAGCGCGCCTCAGCCAAAACAACGAGTCCCTGGGCGTCCGCCTCGAAGTACGCAAGCCTCGTTGAGGTTCCCCCCACATCTCCCGCCAGAACAAGCATAAGACCTCCTAAAAGCAGGTAAAGATGGAGACAAAGATAAAGGTTGAACCTTAACCTTAATCTGCAGTACCCGTAGCCCGGATGGCGTTCGCTATGTCAACGCTCACCCCGGCAAGCGCACGGCTGCAGGCGGCGACCAGCGGCTCGTACCCGGCTCCTGAGACCTTCTCCCGAACAAGCGAGCGCCCCTGCCTCCTCTCCCCTTTTGCGCGGCGCACGGTCCAGTCAGCTTCTACCGTTACCGAGTCGCCCGGCGCCGATTCCAGGCGGACTATATCCACAAGCACCCGGTACTTCGCGTCGGCGGCTGAACTCTGGCCGTATGATGAGACGCGGTCAGAGCCAAGCAGTCGCCCGAGGTCATGGGCCATGAGGCGCGGGATCTCGTTTTTGAGGGGCTCGGCCCAGCGGTGCGTCTCCAGGACATCCACCCGGTTTTCCGCTACCCGCACGACGAGCTGCGGGCGGTCCACCAGTTCCGGTATGGTCACCGGCCCCACGGCGACTGACGGAGAGGCTCCGCCCGGGGTCCGGGGCTGCGGCACGGCTGCCGGCGAAAGGGTATAGAAGGTTGCCCGCGGGGACCTGCTGCAGGCGGAGGCGAAAAGTGCAAGGGCAATGACTGCCCACCCGGTTCGATGCATGCGCATGGTTATTTCTCCTCCTTCTTGCCGCGGATCAGGGACTCGGGGTGCCTTTCCAGGTAGTCCCCCAGAACCCTGAGCGACTGCGCTGCCCGGGAGATCTCGCGCATGGTCTCGCGCAGATCTATCTGGACTGGCGCGTCCGCCGAAAGGACCTCGTTGGCTCCACCCAGCGTGTTCCGGGCCTCGGACAGGGTCTTTCGCACGTCATCGATGGCATGCCGCGATTCAGTCAACACCGAGCGCGCCTCCGGTACGAGTGAGCTGTCCATGTTCTTCAGGAACTTGTCCGCGCTCTTCAGCGTGGCATCGAGGGATTTAATCGTCTTGCCTGCGTCATCGGTGAGCCGGTCGAGCGGCAGCTTCTCGATCTTTTGAACGATCTCGATCAGGTTCTTCTGCAGTTTCTCCATGGAGCCCGGGACCGTCGGGAAACGCGGCGGGGTGTTCCCCCAGTCGATCTTCGCCGGCCGAGCGCCAGGCACGAAATCAAGCGCCACATAAAGCTGGCCTGTGAGGAGGCTCCCGCTCTTGATCTGGGCGCGGAACCCGTGCGCGACAAGATCGTTAAGAAGCGCACGCGACTCCGTCCCCCCCGGTTCAGGCAATTCTTGCTGCGGCGCTCCCACGGAGTGGGCCAGCAGGTGCTCGGGGTACAACTGTATCTCGACCGGTACGGAGAAGTCGCTTCGCCGCGGGTCTGCAGCCACGGCTATCTCGGTGACCTCTCCCACCGTAACGCCGCGCAGGTCGACCGGGCTCCCGACGGCGAGGCCGCGTACCGACTCCTTGAACACCAGCACGAACTTCTCGGCCGCTGCCGAGTTCTTGAGCGCCTCGTCCCGGGTAACGTACAGCGGGAAGGAGGTGTGTGGCGGGGCCGGTGGGGCCTTTGCTGACTTTTCGGGATCCTCGAACGATATCCCGCCCAGAAGGATCGCCACCATGGACTCGGTGTTCAGCTTCACGCCGCTCGCGGTGAGGGTCAGGTCCACGCCGCTGGCGTGCCAGAAAAAGGTGTTGCGTTTCACGAACCTGTCGTGGGGCGCACGGATGAACACCTTCACCGTGACCCCCTTGCCGGTCGGGTCGAGCTCGGTCGAGATCACCTGCCCCACCTGCATGCGCCGGTAGAAGACGGGAGACCCCGTGTAAAGGGAGCCTACCTCTGCGGCGCGAAGGACATACTGGCGACCCGGCACGTCCATGGAAACCGCGGGGGGGGACTCAAGCCCCAAGAACGCCTCACGCGGCTCCGGGGAGGCGCCGGCTTCCACACCGATATAGGAGCCGCCAAGAAGCGTGTTCAATCCGGAGACGTTCCCTCCTGAGATCCTCGGGCGCACCACCCAGAATCGGGTGTCCTTCACCATGAGCCCCTTGGAGTCCTTGTTCACCTCTGCGGTCACCACGACGTGGGAGCGGTCGCTGGAGATGGCGATGGACTTCACCTCTCCTATCATCACGTCCTTGTACTTGAGCTTGGTCTTGCCCGCTTCCAGCCCCTCCCCTGTCTTGAAGGTGATGGTGACGGCCTGGCCGCGGTCGAGATAGGCCTTGACCGCGATGGAGAGCCCGATCAGCGCGGCGATGATCGGTATGATCCATACCAGCTGGATCGAGAAGCGCCGCTTAGGCTCGCTGACCGCTTCGGGGATGTCGTTGAGGTCGTCTCTTTGGGGGGTTTCAGTCATGAATATCCTCTTTCTGCAGGGGGTCCCAAATCAGGCGCGGATCAAACTGCATGGTGGCAAACATGGTCAGCACGACTACCGCGCCAAAGGCGATGGCTGCCGGCCCCGCCTTGACCGTGGCCATGGAGCCCATCTGCACCAGTGCGGCCAGCAGGGTTACCACGTAAATGTCGAGCATGGACCAGCGCCCCACCCCCTCCAGAAGGCGGTAAAGGCCGGTGCGCTGCATAGGGTGCCAGATGGAGCGCCGCTGCACCGATATGAGCAGCAGGGTGAGCGAGAACAGCTTCAGAAGCGGTATGGCGACGCTGGCAATGAAGACGATGGTGGCGATCATCCAGGAGCCCGTCTTCCAAAGATGCACCACGCCGCTCACGATTGTGTCCTTCCGGTAGGTGATGAGCGATCCGGTCTCCATCATGATCAGCGTGTTGGCCGGTATGTAGAGGATGTAGGCGGAGATCACGAGCGCCCAGCAGCGCTCGAGGCTCCGGGGCTTGCGGAAATGGAGCGCTGCTCCGCAGCGGGGGCAGTGAGCCGGGGTGGAGAACCGGGGCCGCCTGGATACGAGCCGGCAGACGTGGCAGGAGCAGAGCCCCTGCACGGCTGCGGAATCCGTCTTGCGCGTCACGGCGCCACCCGCTCGTTGGACCTGGGGTCGAGCCTTCCCCAGACGTCCCGTGCGCTGAAGGACGCCGCGGCAGCTGCAAGGAGAAGGGTCAGAAGTCCGAAGGACCAGAGGGCGAACCCGGGGAAGACCCGAAAGTTATGGGTGAGTTTTACCAGCGAGACCAGCACCCCGAGCATGAATCCCTCCACCATCCCCCACGGCTCGATGAACTGCAGGGTGCGCATGAACAGGGTATGGCTTGGTGGAGTGAGCCCCAGCCGAAGAGGGAGGAGCACGATGGTAAGGGAGATGAGTTCCAGCGCCGGGGCGACTATCGTCGTGAAGAAGACCATCAGGGAGATGACCTCCATGTCCTGCCTCCAAAGCGACAGGACCGCCCCGAAGAGGGTGATGGCGCTTCGGTCCCCCTGCACCTCGATGCTGAAGATGGGGAACACGTTGGCGACCAGGAACAGGATGCAGGCGGCGAGTGTATAGGCGAGCGTGCGGTCGATGCTGTCGGTGGCGTTGCGGTAAAGGACAGCGCCGCAGCGTCGGCAGCTAGCCGTGCAACCGGGGTTCAGCGTGATGTCGCGCTGGAGCAGGTCGCATTCATGGCAGGCGATAAGTTCTACGGGTCGGTCGGCCATTAGCAGGAGTTCTCCTTCCGTGCGTGCACCGGGACCCGAGGGCGGCGTCCGGCGTTCGGCCGGCGGGGAAATGACAGATCAAAAAATACCACAGTTTGCAAGGAACGCGTTTCCGATAGTAATGTTCTGTCCTGAAAGATCTGCTGCGGTTGAGAAATGAGGGCGGGCAAAGACAGCTAATGTGGCTTTGCCCGCCGGAGGAGTTTATAGATTCGGAGGCATATTAATGTGTACCCCCCCCCAAAGGCAAGACTAAATCACCCTACTAGGGCTCGGGCCGTGGAAAGATACAGTATCCGCACCGGCATAAATGACCAGGGCGACTTCTTAGAGCCCGAGGACGGCATTGATCGTCCTTTGCACTTCGGAGATACTCACCCCCCCGGAGCCGTCCGCGTCTACGCACTGTCGCGGAGACATCGACCCCAGGAACATATTGATGGAGCTTTGCACCTCGGCTATCGTCGTACTGCCGTTGTTGTCGCAGTCGCCTGGCTTGCTATTGAGCGGCCCCTTGTTGGCTGCACAGGAAGCGCTGGTGCCTCCGTCGACGCCCCCGCAGGTCCAGTTCCAATTCGCAGCGTCGGTCACGGGCGACGGGGTGCCGGCGAGGCAGAGGTTGTTTATCGGCGCGGATTGGAACGTCGCGCCGTTGCTGCTGCCGCACACGCCGTCAGCAAGCTGGAGGAAGGAACTCATGGTTTGCACGATATTGGCAATGACCGCACTGTCCGTATTGGTCGGCTTGGCAGGGATGATATTGGAGGAGTGCGAGAGTCTGTAGGCGTTGAACTCTTCGTACATGTCTTCCGGCGCAAGGTAGCTTCCCTCCGTCGAGTCGAGCACCCTGAAATAGCCGGCAAAGCTGAAATGCTCCACCCCCGCGGGCAAAATTTTAGGGAACCAGCCCCAGTTTGCGAAGATAAAGAGGCTGGAATTCGAGACGACCGAGAGGGTGTTTTTGTTCAAGGTGAAGGTGTTGCCGGCCATCCCGTAACCGCCGTTGGTCGTCTTGTAATTGGTGAATACCGAAATGGAGTCCGTTCCCACTGACAGGGTCGAACCGTTGTCGTACCCGACAGCGAGCGTTGTGAACTGCGTGGCAAGGTCCAGGCCGGATCGGCCTATCTTGAGGATGTAGAGCTCCTTCTCGGGGTAGTTGGTGCCGTCAGCGTCGGTGTAGGTGATACCGTTGGCCTTGTTTTTGGCTGCCAGCGCAAAGACGGTGTACCCGTCAAGGAAGACGTCGTAGAAGTGATAGGGAGCAAGCTGCTCCGACAAGACGGTCGTCGATCCGGCTGAACAGATGGAACTCCCCCCTCCCCCAGTACCGATGCAGGTCCAGTTCCACGGACCGCTGCCCGTAAGAGCGGAAGAGGTGCCCGCCGTACACAGTTCGGCAGTCGGCGCTATGGCGGCGACGGAGCCACTGGCGCGCCCGCAGGCGCCGTTGACCGGCGCAATCGCGTCGGCGGCGAAATTGGCGGTGATGGTCATGGCATTCGTCACGCCCGTCACCGTCAAGGGGTTGGCGGAGGAAGTAAACCCGCCCGTTCCTGTCCAGTTCACGAAGTGATATCCGGTTGACGGGATGGCCGTTACTGCCGAGGTGGCGGCGCCGGGATTGACGGCCTGGCTGGCGGTTCCGGTGAGCGTTCCGTTTCCGCCGCTTAGGATATTGACCGGGTAGGCGAGGAGATCGGCCGAGCAGTCCGCATTCCTGCCCCCGTTGGTGCCAGGACAGGACCAGCTCCAAGGACCGCTGCCGATGATGGTAGCTGCCGTGTCTGAGGAACAGAGGTTGGTCGAGGGGGCAACGGCAAAGGCGCCGCCGTGGCTCATGCCGCAGGCAGCATCGACAACCGGAACCGATAGGTTAGCGCTGACCTGTATCGGAACCATGGCATTCAGTACAGCGGGGCTAGCAGCAGAATCGATCACCGTAATCTGCACCTCATGTGTTCCTGCTACCGTCGGGGTCCCTGATAGGAGGCCTGTTTGAGTATCTAGGCTCAGCCCCTCTGGTAAAGCGCTTTCTTGAGTCAAGGCGAAGCTATAGGGCGGGGATCCGCCGACCGCAGGAACCTGCCAAGGTTCCATAAGAATATTCTTAGCCAGTGAGACGGTCATATCTGGATACATCAGGTGCAAAGGTTCTGGGTGGACAGTCAACGCGACCGCCAACGAGGCGCTCCTTCCATTCAAGTCGGTGACATTCAATTGGAGATTGTAGAGACCCGCTGCCGTTGGCGCCCCATATAACGTGCCGTTGTCCGAAAGTGTCAGACCCGCAGCAGGATCACTTGAGGAGGCAAGACTCCAGGCATAAGCGGGCTTGCCGCCGATTGCTGAGAAAATAAATTCGGTTGCGACCCCTTTGAACGCAGTGACGCCGCTTACAGGTACTGCCTGCAGATCTTCCGGCTGCTCCCCGGCGATGTTTATGGTATAGGCAAGTTCTGCCATAGCATTGTTCACATCAATGACGCGGACAGTGAACGTGAAGGCGCCGGTTTCGGTCGGCACACCGGACAGAACCCCATCCCCATGTATCTCGACTCCTGCGGGCAGTGCTCCCGAGGACCACGACCACCTACGAGGCGCGCTTCCGCCAAGAGCGAACAATTGGGCGAAATATGCTTGGCCCTGTCGACCGTCTGGCAGAGACGATGTGGCAACCACCAGAGGGTCTGTCGCTGCGGATACGGAAATACTGTAATCCGAGGCCAACCTGCTGCCGAGCATGTCGCTAACGGTAAGCAACACGTCGCGCGCTCCAGCATCATCTGGCGAGAAGTTACATGCAAGTAACTTTTCTGCTGAATCGACGGCGTTTCTCAACTGACAGTTAGCCGGTAAACGTTCAACGCTCCAGGTGTAGGGCGCTTGGCCGTAACGAGCCGTCAGGACTGTGCTGAACCCCACATTCACAACAGCCTCGGCCAAAGCTGCAGGCATGATGTCGATCGGAGGGGGGATCTCCAATCCATGAGCAGTAATTGGGAGTAACAGATGGCCTGCTAGAGTCAGCAAACGAGTTAAGTTTTTCACCGGTACTCCTATAAGTGCTAACTATTTTGTTATCGTTTTGAATACAAGTGCTGCAGCTTCACCTCTTTTAATTGGTTTGCCGCCATCGAGAATCCTAAGCATGGTCACAGAATTAGAAGTATCCCTGTAACCATTCATGACTTCAGATGAAAACAATTTCGCCAGTGCACTGCCAAAAGTAGGGTTGGTAGCGCTTATAGTGGAGTAATCAGTAGTGTGTGTTCTTGTGTATTCAACGTCTGACTTAAACTTCATCGAACCGAAAACAATATTTTCGAAAACTCGTACGAGCATGACGGCAAATTCCGGGCGTGAAATGGCGTCGTTCGGTCTGAATTGTTTGTGGGCGAGGGATGCCTCAGAGATAAAGCCGAACTTCAGGGCGATTTGTACGTATTGCATCCCCCAATCGGGTATTGAGGAGGCGTCTATGAATTTCAAGACGTCGACGAGGTTGCCATGGCCGTGGGCTAACTTAAATAACTCAACGGTCGAACTTGTTTTAGCCGTTATTGCGGCGTTAAGTAGCATAGCGAGGGCCTCTATTCTGGAAACGCTATCCTCCGGTTTAAAAAACCCTTCCGACTTGCCTTTAACTGTGCCCAATTTGTAAAGAGAGAATATTGCTTTGGCGAACTGATGGTCATAAGGCACATCCATAAACGGATAAGAAACATCAATTTTAGCGCCGTTTAATAGCGTGAGATTGGCTGTGAAAAAGCTAGAGACCGTCTCACTCAGCGTAAGTGTCATCGGGTAGGAGGGTTCTTTTCCAGTGACCATTGGTTCCTCAATAAGGGTGCAGAATATCGGGATTCCAAGGAAAGCTTCTGGTATCTTAATCTGGGTTGCCAATGGATTTATATGCGTTAGCTCGTTAAAAGTTATTCGATAGTTCTTATCATCAACACGCGAGACATATGCACTATTAGGCACGTTATCTGACTGAACCAATACGCCAGATGAATCGGTGGTCAACTGTTGTTTGGACATGGGTGTCGGCGCAACAGAGTTCATACCATCTTTATATAAAACAAAGTGCAGATGATTGGGCCACTCGCCGCCAGAACTGCCGGATTTACCGATGGTTTCGCCATGACCTACAGTATCTCCTAAGATGATGCCCGGGTCGATTTTGGGGTCAAATTTGAGATGTGCATATCTGCTGACGTAAGTTGGGTCTTCATTACTCCGCAATAATACGTTCCAACCATAACCTTTTGACCAATCTGCGAACTCGATGGTGCCATTGTGTGCAGCGAGTATAGGTAATCCATCATCATTACTGTTGGATTTGCCGTTGGAATCAACCCTAAGGTTAAAATCTACGGCATATCGATCATCTAAAACAACCATTCCGTTGTAGTAATACTCTTTGTGTGTAAGATCACTTGCCTTACAAGTCGTACCGAGTGCTGTATCACTAACATTGTAGTAATAGCCGCCTCCTTTTCCGTTACACCCCCCACCTGCCATCCATTTTTCATCGTAAGTAAAAGGGGCGTACAAAGGAATTGTTACATCAGCAAAAGTAACATTGGCTAAAACAAGGAAAACAAATATTGTAATTGCACATTTGAACATTATGCGAGGCTCCTTTGCACTACTGCACCAGCATTGAGATTGGCATAGATGTAACTTTCCCAGCCCCATCACCCACTGTGACTACAACCACATAACGTCCTACCATGTCAGGCGCGGTCCAGCTGACGGTTTTGAAGGCATTTGCAGCATTGCCAGTTAACATCCCGCCGCTGCTGTCCCATAAGATGAAAAAGCTATCCGTTGCAGTGTCAGGATCATTGGCTATTACGGTAAGTTCAACTGACTGCCCCTTCTGATATGGTCCATCACTAGAGGGCACCAAAGACTCGATAATTGGCGGTCGGTTGCCAGCTTTAAACACATACTCAAACTCCGAACCTATCGTTTTCCCGTGCGTATCGGATGCACCACCACCAACCGCAAACAATGCCTCATATTCAGGCTTCGGCGAAACCGCACCATCCGGTCTCACCAAAGCCGCACCGAAGTAATAGACTCCATCCGGCCAAGGAATGGTGAAGGTCGAGTTCACCAATGGCAGCTGGCTTTGAGGATAGGTGCCCATCTTAGTCTTTGTGGTCGTCCACTTGATGCCGTCAAACCATTTGGTCCTCATGTTCGTGCCATAGGTATAGAGGTACAGGTCGGCGCTGCCTGCAAAGTTGTTGTAAGCGAGGGAAACGGTGACACTTTCGCCGGATTGGATGGAACTCGGCATTACGGAGATTCGTGCTGAGGGATTAACATCAATGCCGCTGTTGTAGGTGAAGAGCGGGCTGTAGAGTTCTGTTTTGGCCCCGGAGTTATCGAATACCCATATGCGTGCCCGATAGTTTGAGCCTGCTGTCAATAGAGTAGAAACTTCTGCTGCAGTATAGGTCACTGACTGCTGCCCGCTTGCGAACGACGAGGAATTAACCTTCCTTGTGTTGCTGACAACAATGCTGCCGTTGAACAGCCACACCTCGTAACCCATTGTCTGGGCCTCAGGGTCTGTTGCGGCGAACTTCAGTGTCACCGTGCCTATCGTGCTGCTTGCTGTTACAGAGCCTACTTGGGGAGGCTGATTGGTTACACCGTACACGAAGTCAGGCGTATAGACTTCTGTTTTCAGACCTGTGTTGTCGAAAACCCAAATACGCGCGCGGTAGGTGCCGCCTATCGTCAGTTTCCCGTTAACTTCGCTTGCCGAATAGGTTGCGGTTTGTCCTCCTCCGGTAAAAGGTGACGAGGTCTTCTTTGTACCGATAACGGGCGTTATTCCGTCAAACAACCACACTTCGTATCCCATAGGCAGTGCCTCCGGGTCGGTGGCGGTAAAGTTCACGTTCACGCTGCCGTTGGATATTGATGAGACTGCAGAAGTGACCTGAACGGGCTGATTCGATGCGGTGTAGTTAAAGGAGTAGGACACGAGGGCCGCCTTATTTCCGGCTACATCATAAGCTTCTACCACGGCCTTGTATGCTCCGCTGCTTGTGAAGAGGTATCCACACATTCCGCTGCTACCACTCTTCGGATCGAGGGTGAACGTTTTCGACCCATCGGATTGGGTCGTTCCGTAGGTGCCCACACTCTGATAGCAGGATACTGTGGAGGTACCTTCGGCGTTATTGAAGTGAACCCGGACGTTCTTGATTTGGCCGCTGTCGTCGCTGATCGAAAAACTGCCGGCTATCTGTGTGCCGCTTTGCGACGCCGTGAGATTATTCACTGTAGGGGCCTGGTCACTGGCGGCAACCTGAACAGAAAATGGGGATCCGCTTATCGGAGAACCACCTGTGATCTGTGCCACGTAAAATGATTTGGTCCCAGACGCTCCTGGTGTCAGCGTAATCTGAGCGGAGTTGGCGGTCACGTTGAAGGGAGTTGCTGGCGGCGCATCCTGTAACGACATTGCAACAGTGCTGGGAAGGTTGCTCCCAGAGACTGTGAATGTCGTGGCAACCCCGAGTGTTGCAGTGGTAGGTGAAATGCTCGTCACTTGGGAGGCTGGCTCGACCACTTGGACGGTAAAGGGCGAGCCACTAACCGGACTCCCACCGCTGGCTTGCGCCACGTAAAATGATTTGGCTCCTGACGCACCGGGCGTGAGGGTTATCTGCGCGGAGGTCGACGTGACGTTGAAGGGAGTGGCTCCAGGAGCATCCTGCAGCGACATCGCTATCGTGCTGGCGAGGTTGCTGCCGTACACGGTGAAAGTGGTGGCCATGCCGCGGGTCGCTGTCGTCGGCGATATGCTCGTAACCCTGGGCGCGGGCTCGGATACCTGGATAGTAAAGGGTGAACCGCCGACGGCTGCGCCTCCGGAGGATCGCGCCACGTAGAACGATTTCGCTCCTGACGTGCCGGGCGTGAGCGTTATCTGTGCGGAGGTCGACGTGACGTTGAAGGGAGTGGCTCCAGGAGCATCCTGCAGCGACATCGCTATCGTGCTGGCGAGGTTGCTGCCGTACACGGTGAAGGTGGTGGCCATGCCGCGGGTCGCTGTCGTCGGCGATATGCTCGTAACCCTGGGCGCGGGCTCGGATACCTGGATAGTAAAGGGTGAACCGCCGACGGCTGCGCCTCCCGAGGATCGCGCCACGTAGAACGATTTCGCTCCTGACGTGCCGGGCGTGAGCGTTATCTGCGCGGAGGTCGACGTGACATTGAAGGGAGTGGCTCCCGGAGCATCTTGGAGGGACATGGCAATACTGCTGGTGAGGTTGCTGCCGTAAACCGTAAAGGTGGTGGCAACACCGCGGGTAGCCGTGGTCGGATAGATGCTGCTCACGCTGGGCGCGGGATCCGACACCACAACGGTCAAGGGAGAGCCGCTGATCGCTGCACCTCCCGAGGATTGCGCCACGTAGAAGGATTTCGTCCCCGACGCACCGGGAGTGAGGGTTATCTGGGCTGAGGTCGATGTGACATTGAAGGGAGTGGCTCCGGGTGCATCCTGCAGTGACATCGCGATGGTGCTGGCGAGGTTGCTGCCGTACACGGTGAAGGTTGTTGGTACTCCACGTGTCGCTGTCGTAGGCCATATGCTGGTGACCGCTGGACTCTTGGTTGTGAACACCAAAGCGACAGCGGTTGAGTCAGTGTACCCGGTTTTTTTGGCTGTCACGGTCCATCTGTACTTCTTACCGGTCTGTGCAGAACTCCACGTAACCGCACTAACATCTCCGACGTTAAGGGAAGCTACAACTGTTCCATAAGAGGAACTTACATCGTCGGCATAACCTGTGATATCCCGAATCCCAAGGACATACGTAGCACCCGTGTTGTTCTTGTTCCATCTGAAACTGATGCTGGCCGTATCTATGGCGGAATGACCACTGTTGACCGATTCACCAGGAGCTATCAACGTGGGCGTAATTAACGAGGCTGCGAAAGAAATTGAGTTGATAAACATAGCCAGTGCTACGAGGATCGGTATAAAAAGATAGGACTGCTTCCAACACCAGCACTTCATTTTACCTCCAGTATTCGCTGTTCAATAATGGACGCCGCGAAGAAAAGGACCAAATAAGCCCAAACGTCCAGCACTCACAGCATGCCAGCTATTTGATGAAAGAGAGCGCTCTTCTGGCAAAGCGTTCCTCACGGCATCCAAATTCGATTAGTTGCTAAATGATTAGGTGTAGAGGCTGGTTTTGATCCTGTGAAGCCGGAGGGACAAAAGGCTTTATTCAGTCAATTACCATGAGAACAAACCAAAGGCAAACGGTTTCTGCAAGGGAAAGTGGAAATATCGTAATAAGATAAAGAAGATTGCGCAGGATCAACGGGTACGAGTGCAGGTTATCTTGTGGTTATTTAAGCTCAAATCTAGGAAGGACTGGTGGGAGTGCTAGGATTAAGTGGAAAAAAAGAGATAAAAATAAAAACAGCCGCTGAGATTTCTCTCCTGCGGCTGTTTTTAAAAATGGTCGGTGCGACAAGATTCGAACTTGCGACCACTAGACCCCCAGTCTAGTGCGCTACCAGGCTGCGCTACGCACCGATTAAACCTGATTGTTACAACTGATCCCTCAAACTCGTCAGTTCCAGTCTTACATCCTGTAGGATGGCTGTAAGTGATTCACCGGAAAGGTCGGATTTTCGGTACTTTTTTTTGGCTTCTAGACGCTTCCTCGCCCCTTCGATGGTGAGCTTCTCGGCGTACAGCAGCTCTTTTATCCCGGTAATCAGCTCGACGTCCTTTTTGGCGTAGAGCCTTTGACCGCTGCTGCTTTTTCTTGGTGCCAGTGAGGGAAACTCTGTTTCCCAGTACCTGAGCACCGAGGTCGGGAGCCCCGTTATTTCGGAGACTTCACCTATCCTAAGATACATCTTGTCCGGGATCCCGGTCGTCACGACTAGGGGGTGTTGATCGCGCTCTTCAATACCTGGCTCGGCTTGAAGGTGAGGATCTTCCTAGCCACGAT
>Ga0209317_1002096_pt1 | contig 15189 bp, 6 predicted proteins | sample RifGroB2_FD_183994 | JGI IMG/M metagenome (GOLD analysis project Ga0209317, IMG submission 183994) | Soil microbial communities from Rifle, Colorado, USA - Groundwater B2 (SPAdes) (version 2) | ecosystem: Environmental > Terrestrial > Soil > Unclassified | place: Rifle, Colorado | collected... | reverse complement strand
CCTCCTTTACGCCGAGACCGTGGCGCAGATACGGAAGGCCTCGCCCGGGACCCGCGTGGAGCTGCTGGTCCCCGATTTCATGGGAGACGAGGCGAGCCTGGCGACAGTCGTGGCCGCAGCTCCCGACATCCTGGGGCACAACCTGGAGACGGTGCCCAGGCTTTACGGTATCCGCTCCGGCGCCGACTACCGGAGGTCGCTGACGCTGCTGGCGAACGCGCGCAGGCTCGACCCGGAGCTCATGACGAAATCGGGGCTGATGCTTGGGCTTGGCGAGGAGGAGGGGGAACTTTTCCAGGTGCTAAGGGATCTGCTCGATGCGGGGTGCCGCTTCCTGAGTCTAGGGCAGTACCTCGCCCCCAGCCGGATGCATTACCCGGTGCAGCGCTACGTGGAGCCGGAGCTGTTCGAGCGCTATCGCGAGGAGGCACTCGCGCTCGGTTTCGAGCACGTCGAGAGCGCCCCGTACGTCAGAAGCTCCTACCACGCCGAGAACTACAGCACTCAGCAACCGGCCCCCCTCTCTTGAATAGGGAGAGAGAGCAGGTTTAGGCGCAGAAATCGAGTGACTGCTGCGGCCGTTCTAAGCATAAAGCCAACAAACACCTACCCCATTTCTTGTGTGACTCCTTTCCCTTTTTTCCTTACCTGCACCAACTGTAAAAAAATGCACTGTGCATTTTTTTGCAGTTGCGCCTAAGTAGCTGGTTGTCCGTCGTTTTTGAAATGCAGTGTAAAAAAATTCACACCTGCCAAGCTGTCATTGGTGTTGTGGAAAAAGGAGGTTGAATTCTAACTAGTCGGAATATAGGCAGAAAATATATATAAGAACGTGGCGCGAAAAGTGCTATTAATGAGGCCTCAACTTGTTGATCTATCATTAAAGAATTCGTTCGGCCGTCATTTAAGAAGGAGCGATCTACGATGCCAAAGAGGGTGGCTACATCAGTGTTAAAGTTTTTTTCTTGCATGTGCATAGCACAAGCCGCCGTTATTTTGGTATTCGTCGGCCTGTCAATTGCGCAAGAGCCCATATCATGTGACCCCAAGACAGGAACGTGGGATTTCGGGCTAGAGTGGGTAGCGGATACCTGTGTGCCCATTACGATGACGGACAACACTGAAGTGCGTTTCATCAACAATCTTGTCACATGTGATCGAAACGCCAAGAGTGTTGCGCTGCTGGCCCCCTACGGTAATGACACGATGTCCCCGGAGGATTTCATTACCTATGCTCTTAGCACGACCGCAACCGATGGCAGGCACTACAGGATCTTCCGCAACAACGAAGGCACCCACTTCGTGCTCGTTCATCCCAGCTACACCGGGACAATCGATGGTAAAAGCATGACAGATTATGCCGAGGGTGAGGTTCATACGGATGTGTTTCAAAAGGGTTTCATCCTTCCTGCAACTCCGAACTGCAAAGGGGGTGACTTCAATAACGACCCCAAAACAGAAAAATGCATCGGTTCCTCAGTGAATTTAGGCACTGGTCGGCTTTCCCATTCTCAGGAACTTTTCAGTCTGAATAACAACCGTTCCCTGGCACTCGGCCTCGCTCTTAACTACCGCTCCGTTCCGTTCGCCCCAAGCAGCATCGGTAACGGCTGGAGCCACAGTTACGAGGAGACCCTGGAACCCGGTGAGGGTTACTCCATGGTGTTCTGGCAGGAGGGAACTCGCCGAATTTACAACAAGCGCAAAGTCACCGATTCTTCTTACCTGCCTCCCTTAGGAGATCATTCCACTCTTGCGCAGACTGAAAATGGCTGGACAATAACGGAGTCTGATGGTTTAAGGCGTACCTTCGATAGCAATGGAAGGATTCTGTCGATAACCGACCGGTACGTTGACAACTCACTGGAGTTCACCTATAGCGGCGGCAAGCTTGCCAAAGTCACCGATGCAACGGGACGTGCGGTCAGCTTTAGTTACAATGCGGATAGCGGCAAGCTTGAGACGATAACCGACCCGAAGCAAAATGTCTTTACCTTGGGCTTCTCCGGCAGTTACCTGAGCAGCTTGACCCTCCCCGGCGACAATATTCAATGGCTCTATACCTATGGTGCCAACGGGTTGCTGGAGTCGAAGACCGATCCTGCGCAGAATCTTACCCGTTATAGCTACGATGCTGAGAATAAACTGCGTGGTGCCACCGACCCGCTTTCAAGGACGCTCGAGTTCAGCTCGCCTCCGCAGGTATTGGAGCCGGGATGTGGCTCTGGCGGCACAGGCAGCCCTGGAAAGATTCCTGATGTTTATCACGTTCCGGGCTGCCCTTCCCCGACAGCCTTCAACCTCTTGGATAAGGACCAAAATCCCAAGACCTATACATACGATACCCTCACCATGTCGGTTCGAACTGAGACTGACTCTAGCGGCAACACCACCAATTACTACTACAACTTCGATGGCACCATGCGTGCGAAGACCGTCCCATTCGACGGTTCCGTCAAACTCACCACGTTCTACACCTATGATGGCCTTGGCAACTTGTTGACTCAGACTGAACCGGTGGACATCGCCAGCTATTCTCCTCCCATCAATCCGCAGACCGTTGACATCGCGTCATTGGCGCTCCTGGCGCCGCCCATCAAGCCTGCCTTCACCTACACCTACGACTCCGGCAGCTTTAGCGACATCAAAACCGTCACCGACAACAGGGGCAGTGCTCCCCTGACTACCAGCTATGACCGCTACTCCGAGAGCGACGGCAGCGGCGGCAGTTGGCTGGTTACCAGGACCACGGTTCCCGGGGAGACTGTCGGTGCCACAGTGGCAACATATTCGAGACAGAACACAAACGGAACCATTGCCAGCTTTACCGATGCCAACGGTGAAAGAACCAGCTTCTCCTACTATCCGGTCGGTACTGGTACTACATCAGGGTTGTTGCAGAGCATCACCATGCCCGACGGCGTTAAGCTGACCTACACTGCATATGATCAAAACGGCAATGCCACCGAGTTCACGCTCACGGATGCCAGCGCAAACGACATCCCGGTCAAGACCACGCAGGGGTACAACGCGCTTAACCAGCTCACTTCGGTCTTGAAACAGTCAACAGTTCAACCTGCTGCGTTCCCGCAGAACCTGACCCGGTACGGCTACGACCGCAACGGCAACCTGAGCGCTGTCACCGATCCTGAAAACAGATCCACCACCTACAAGTACACCTATCAGGGGCAACTTTCCGAGATCACTGATGCAAGGCAAAAACTGACCAAACTGGATTATGGTACGGCATCCTGTCCCTCCTGCGCAAACGGCGTAGATAAACTGACCGCCGTGCGCGACGCCAACCATGTCGCCAACAACCAGCCCGGGACCGTCTACACCTATGACAAGGCTGGCCGAGTGGAGACAGAAACAGACCCGGTTGGGAAGAAGCTCCGGTATACCTACTTTGATAGTGGTCTCGTCAAAGAAAAGATAGATGCGACCAATCCGACCGCGGAAAAAATCCTCATTCGTCACCGCTATAACAGCCGCGGCCAGCTTACCGACAAGATCTACAGCGACAATAGCTCTGTTCACTTTGACTACGATTCCAACGGTCGCCTCAAAAATGCCAGCAACCAGACCGGCGCCGTTACCACCTACGGATACACCGTCACTTATCACAATAATGGAAGGTTAAAGAGCGTTACCGACACGTCTGGAAAGACGGTCAGCTATGACGAATACGATGGCAACGGCCAACGTAAAAAAGTCACGTATTTCCCTGGCACTGTTGAGCAACGTGTCCTTACCTATGACTACGACGCCAACCGCCCCTGGCATATCTACTCGCCTGCCGGCACCTTCACCTTTGGCTACGATGAACGAGGCCGGCGCAGCAAGCTTATCTATCCCAATGGTACCCAGGCCGACTACGGCTATGACGACCTAGACCGGCTCAAATCGCAGAACCACAGTGTGACAAGCGGTGCCCCTTTCATAAGCAATAGCTACCCCGACCATGATCAGGTGGGCAACATAAAGACCCGTACCGGCGCCTATCCGGCAGCATACCTCTACGATGAGGTCTATCGTCTGAAGGATGCAGTCAGCCCAGGCGGGACAGAGAAGTACGAATATGACGACGTCGGCAATCGCATCAAAGGCCCTGGCCCCAAGGACACCAAGTTCGCATACGACGCCGCCAACCGTATGACAAGAGGGAAGCTGTTTGGGCATGATTATGACAACGCCGGCAACCAGACCACGAGAATAACATACAACGTGCCAAACAAGGGATGGGCCTATACTTGGAACGACGAGAACAAACTGGTCAAGGCGGAACAAATAAAGGGGGCAGAAAAACGAACCGTCACCTTTGCCTACGACCCGTTCGGTAGAAGGGTTGAAAAAAAGCTAACAGCAGCGGTTGGTGGGCAGATTAAGCTAACCACTTGGACATATGCCTACGACAATGAGGATGTAGTCCTCGAAACAATGGCTGAGGGGATTACGACAATAGTGACTCACTACATTCACGGTCCCGGCATTGATGAACCACTTGCATTGGAACGCGAGGGTCAGTTCTACTTCTACCATGCAGATCATTTGGGAAGTGTCACCACCATAACTGACGGCAGCAGGAACGTAGTGCAGAACTACACGTATGACAGCTTTGGGATGGTGATACCTCAAAACAGCTTTAGGAACAGTTTCACCTTTACGGGAAGAGAGTGGGATAAGGAGACCGGGCTTTACTATTATCGTGCCAGGTACTATGACCCGATGGAGGGGCGGTTCATATCTAAGGACCCCATCTCCTTCGCTGGGGGCGATGTCAACCTCTATGCTTATGTCGAAAACAATCCTGTCAATTGGATTGACCCTTCGGGGTTGTCAAAGACGAAGGGAATACTGAACGGTAATGATGAGTACCTGAGACGTCTTAAAGATGCTAATGGCGACAGAAACAAGATTAACGAGATTAAGCGTGAAGTAGACCAGCTTAGAAATTGTAAGGAAATCAGCAACGACCGATGGAACAAGATAAAGGCATGGCTGAAGCTCGCCAAAGATGGCCGGTTGTACATGCAGCCTTTGCTAATGTTCGATTTCCAAAAAGATTTCCTGAATCCTTTCAACCCGGCAACTTGGGATACTCATAGCCCATATGATTCAGTAACAAACCCCGGTGGTTCTCTATGATGGGGGCTACCATGTCAAAATACGCTGCTCTCATGCTGTTTCAGTTTCGAACCGAAAAAGACGGCTCTTCGAATAAGAAGAGATTATGCGAGGAAAGAATTATCCTTTTTGAAGGTGCCAGTGCAGAAGAGTGTTACGAAGCGGCTATGAATCGAGGAAGGGATGAAGAGTTTTCATATGAGGACGGAGACGTAGAAATCTTCTTCGAATTTTTAGGGGTAGCCGAATTTATCGAATTGGACATCGGAGAGCCAGATGAGGTTTGGTCGCGCTTTGTTGAGAAGGTGAAACCAATGGAAAACGTCAACAAGCTGATTCCGCCCAAAAATGAACTCTCAGCGTTCAAAGAAAAGGTTGTCCGAAAGCGTGGCAGAATATGTGTGCCAGGCCGGAGATAGGACGGCTGACGGGCCTATAAGCGCTTCCGCCGGGAGGGGTAAAAAAAAGGCTCTTTGGGGCGGGAAAGCCCATCCTATTATCTACGGGAAGAGAGTGGGATAGGGAGACCGGGCTGTACTATTACCGGGCGAGGTACTACGACCCGATGGAGGGGAGGTTCATCAGCAAGGACCCCATCGGCTTTAGAGGCGGCATTAATATCTTTGCCTACGTGCGCAATAATCCGATTAATCTGAAAGATTCGTTTGGTCTTGACCCTCTTTGGCCGAATTCAACGAGAACGAATCCAGTTACTCAATGTCATGTTGCTCCTCATAATGACACAAAAGAAAACGCATGCGGTGCTTTTTGTATTCTATTAATCCCGGCGGTGCCCGCGATAGCTGACATGATGCCAGCAATAATGACAGCCGCTGGGACTCCGCAAGGTCAAAACCTGTTGAATAATGCGCCAGACTTCATTTCTGCACATTTACCTGGCCCGCCTTCACCTAACGTTGCTGGTGGTGCAGGATTCATGTCATCGTCCGTACTTGGTGCAGCTGGATTTGACATAAAGTGAGGGCGGAGGACTTATGACACAAAGCACTAAAGGCTTTGAACAGTTAGCACTGCTTTTCTTCGGTATTGGTTGGATTATGTTCGGAATTAGGACACTATTTGAGCCAATTTATTTTTTCAGGGGAGCCTACGTAGATTTCACTGGATACAACAAACTTGTTGGGAGTGGGCTAATAATTATCGGCATAGCTTTTATATGTGTGTATTTGAGGAGGAGGTCATAGGCAAGCTCAACAAGTTCTTCGACACTATGACAGCGCCTCCGCCAGGGGCAAAAAAAAAGTGCTCTTTGGGGCCGAAAAGCCCATCCCATTATCTACCGGAAGAGAGTGGGATAAGGAGACGGGACTGTACTATTACCGGGCCAGGTACTACGACCCAATGGAAGGAAGGTTCCTTTCTAAAGACCCCATCTCTTTTGCGGGCGGAGATGTGAATCTTTACGGATATGTTCAAAATAATCCGACTAATAAATCTGACCCCGCCGGCCTTTCTCCTGGGCAACCACCGTTAAAACCCCAAATGGACCCTGGTCAAGATGGAGGACGCCGTACCAGGTGTGAGCAAATACCAAATCCGTCAGATGAAAAGCTGGCAAAAATTGAACAAGTTATATTTGAACATTTTTTGGATAATCTCATAGACCATCTATTGGGACCAACTTTTAAAGGTTTCTTCAATAATATAAATCCACTTACGCCTGCACCTGCTGAAGCTTCCCCATCTGGAAGAAGATAGCCATATGCGATATTTAATAACATGCTTTGTGATCCAATTAGTTTTACTGGCAATGCTTATAAAGGAACCTACCAACGATGGCGAGAGGAAATTATTTCAACTCCAAAAGTGGACTGGTGTTGATGTCATTATAACTGTACTACTTGTTGACTGTGTATATTTTGTCTATTTCCTGAGATTTCAATACAATATTTTGCAATCACTGCCTGCTGATTATTTGTATTTCATTATATTGATAATAATTATTTTGTTATTCAGGCTTAAGTTCAAAACAAACTTATTTGATTTAGGTTTTGTTAACAGTAATGGTAGGATTGCTGTTGTTGCTGGACTAATTGTTGCACTAGTGGGCGTCGTCATCGTATACGCCTTGTATTACTCACTAGGTAAACCGAGGAGTTACACTTACTATTTCGTAGAAGAAACAAAATTCCTAAGAACAACTATAGATTGGTTGCAGTTTTTCATTTTTTCTGTATTCGTGGCACCTGTTGTAGAAGAAATATTATATAGAGGAGTGCTGTATTCACCATATAGAAAAAGGTATGGTTCGACGGCTGCTATAATTATTACTTCTGTTTTATTCAGTGTAAGCCATTTTGGGTTATCTTTTCTCAGCACTTTTATAGGTGGAATATTACTGGCTATCCTTTATGAAAAAACCGAATCATTAATATCTCCAATTATTGCTCATGTTGCCTTTAACTTAATCAACATTACAACACTACTGGTTATACAAAGGCAATGACGCAGTGGGATTATCTCTGCAGCACCTGTCGCTACGTGGCAAACCCCTGCCTCTTGATAGCATGAAGTATTCAATAACCTGCCGCCAGTTTCAGTTTTAGTGGCCGGGCTGAGATTTAGGAGTGGTAATGAAAAAATATTTGGTGTTGGGAATCCTCTTCGTGTTCACCACATTAATGCTGGACGCTTACGCTGCTGGCGGGCAGGGGCGGAAGGCAGGGGCGGACAGGGGCGGGGTCGGACCAAGGTAACATGTCGTGATGACACGATAAAAATCAAAAATGTCCCAGTATTTTACCCTTAGAAGCATGTTTTCTCCGGCAAAAAAGGGCCAATAAGCATGGCGCGAGCTAACAGGCACCACATACCAGGGCAGGTATGGCACATTACTCATCGGTGCCATAAAAAGGAGTTCCTGCTGAAGTTCGCCAAGGATAGGCAACGCTGGCGCTACTGGCTTTTTGAGGCGAAAAAACGCTTTGGTCTTCAAGTGCTGAATTATACGGCCACTTCCAACCATATTCATCTTTTGGTCGTTGATAATCACATCGATACCATACCGAGGAGTCTTCAGTTGATCGCTGGCAGGACCGCTCAAGAATTTAACCAGCGAAAGGAGCGTAACGGTGCATTCTGGGAGGATCGCTATCACGCAACGGCTATTGATCACGACGAACACCTACTTCGCTGTTTGGTTTACATAGACCTGAACATGGTCCGAGCCGGTGTTGTCTGCCACCCTTCGGAATGGGATATGAATGGTTACAACGAGATCCAGAAGCCTCCAATCCGCTATGGCGTGATTGATCACCAGGAATTGCAACGACTGTGTGGAATTCCTGACCCGGAGAGATTCAAGGAAGAGTATAGACAGTGGGTAGGTGTTGCCCTTACAGGCGGTAGCATTGAGCGAGAAAGCAGTTGGACAGAGAGCGTGGCGGCGGGCAATCGGAAATTTATTGAGGAGGTCAAGGTTCACCTCGGAATTAAAGCCATTGGAAGAAAGATTCGGGAGCAAGGTGAGACCCTGCTTACTTTGCGCGAGCGTTCCGCTGCTTATAATGCTGATTTAGGCGCCGAAAAGGGCTGTTTAAGCCTTCAAAACACTTATTTTTGGGATATTAGCTGAACAATTCCTGTGAGTTAGCTTGGTCCGACCCCAGGAGGACCCCACTTGCACCGATCCCAGAAAACCTGATTCAAAAAAGAACAAAGACCCGAAAGACCCAGGCGATCTTAACCATGACGGAAAAGTAGACAAATGGGATTGGGTCTTATGGTTTTCAATGAGAAGATTATATGACCTAACTACACCTCCTAGAACACCTTACCCCCCTGGCTTCGGAGATAAAGGCCCTGGTACTACTGATAACTCTGATCCCCCGACTTTGTAGTGCTATATAAGACGACCGCCACGAACAGCACTGCGACGAAACATGTGAAACCTAGATTAGGAGGGTGTTTTTTTGACTAAAAAAATTAAAAACAAAGACTATTTGATTTTGTTTGGAGGTGCAAAAATAAACAAACGCCAAGGTAATTGCGTTGGTCTTGGCATGATTCTAGGTATTGTGGGTATATGTATTTCGTTCTTCTTGATTGACAACCAATTATTGCGCAAAAGTGTTGTAATAATATTTGCTATTGTTGGATATTTGGTAGGTTGTAAGTTTTTTAAAAAAGAAAATTGAAAACTTACATGCTTGAGTAACTGGGGGGGGCGTTTGTAAGATTTCTGGTGTCATTCGAGCTATAGAACCGGCGCTGGAGATAGCAGATGAATGACAGTAGTGGGGAATGTTACCAAACGTTCCCCTCCCCCCGTCCTCAGACGAACTCTACCGACTCAAAGAAGCAGCTGGCTCCGATGGCGTTGAGAAATTCGACTACGACGACGTCGGCAACCGCAGAAAAGGCCCCGGCCCCAAAGACACCAGATACCGCTATGACGCGGCCAACCGAATGACCATGGGGAAGCTGTTCGGGCACGACTACGACAACGCCGGCAACCAGTTAATGAGAACCACGCCCGACACGTCTGACAAGGGGTGGACTTATACCTGGAACGACGAAAATAAGCTTGTCAAGGCGGAACAGGTAAAGGGGGCGGAAAACCGCACCGTCACCTTCACCTATGACCCTTTCGGCAGAAGAATCGAAAATAAGCTGATAACCGTGGTCGGTGGGCAGACGGAAACCACAACTTGAACCTACGTCTACGACAACGAAGACATCGCCCTGGAAACCGTCCCGACGGGGCCGCGGTCACCGTAACCCGCGCTATATCCACGATCCCGGCATCGACGAGCCCCTGGCGCTCCGATCTTCGGGATCATCAAGAAGACCTCAGGAGCTAAGGCAAACTGATAGTTTTTTTATGCAATGACACAAGGAGTGGGAAGATGAAAAAGAGTGGCGTTGGGCTGACTATAGTTCTCATGCTGATGCTGGTGGCGCTGCTGCTTAATGTTTCCGGCGCTGCTGCAGCCGATGGCTATTACCAGCTTAGTGAAGTCAGCCAACCAGCGTGGGACGGTACCACTGCCAGCCGCCTTGATCCACCAACCACTGATTACGATTACGCCTACGGTGATGATGAGAGTGTCAGCTATAACCTTCCCTGGAGTCTTCAGTTCTACGGGAGGAGCTACTCGGGGATCACGGCTGACACTAACGGAAACGTGTGGTTCAGTGCCAGCGGTGCAGCCTATGATATAAATCTTGCCACCACGGGGCGTGGGCCTGTCATCTCCGCCTGGAACAGCGACCTTTCTTCCAGCTACTATGGCGGCGTCTACATCGAGCACAAGACGAATCCAGAGCGGATCGTGATCGAGTGGGACACGGAAACCTACACCGAAGAGAGCCTCTACTCGCCTAACAACTTTGCGGTGGTGCTGTATCCCGATGGCACCATACGCTTCGACTATAAATACTTCAGCACAGAAAACGGTGGTGACTCCGGTTCGGGAATCTCACGTGGCGACGGTTCCGCCTCCACAAATCTCACCTCCCAATTCGGCAGCGTCCACACGCTAGCTGGCCGCTCCTTTCAGTTTACTCCCCAGGAGCTGTACAGTGTCAGCGTGCAGAAAGACGGGGGCGGCAGCGGTACCATCACCAGTGTCCCTCAAGCGATCAACTGCGGCCCTGTCTGCAGCGGAAATTTCCCGATGGGGTCAGCTGTGCTACTTACCGCTACGCCTGGATTCGGGTCGACTTTCGAAGGTTGGTCTGGCGCCTGCTCTGGTCCCGATCCCTGCACGATCACCGTTGACGGCGCCAAGATGGCAACCGCTACCTTTGCCGAAAGCTACGCGCCTGCAGTCGCCATCGACTCGCCGTCCGGAGCGATAAACTCCCCGACGCCCGCACTGTCCTACCGCGTGAGCACCGGGACAGTGGTGGTGAAGGTCGATGGGTTCACCGTAAGCAAGCTTTCGGGCGATTTGCTCGATCCCCTTCTTGATGGGGAGCATGTTGTCCGAATCGAATCCACCAATGCATCGGGCCACGTCGGCTTTGCCGAGACCAGCTTCACTATCGACTCCACTCCTCCCGCGACTACCATCACCCCTCATACCGGCAGCAACAACATTCCGGTACGGGCATCGGTTTTGGTGGAATTCACTGAGGAGATCGATCCGGCATCGGTAAACACAGGCACCGCGATACTCGTATCTGACGGTGCATCCGTACTTGGTGAGATCCGGTTAGGAGACGACGGAAAATCGTTAATCTTCAAGTCGCTGGACAAGCTTGCATATGCCGCCAGCTATACTTTTACCCTGAAAGCGGGGGTACGTGATCTTCTCGGCAATGCCCTCAACACCGACCAGACCACTATTTTCTCGACCCAAATGGTTGACCCTGACGTGGTGGGGTACTGGCCGATGGACGGAGACTGGAAGGATTATTCCGTTGGCGGCAACTACGGCACGGGCTTTGGTTCCTCCTCCTTTACAACCGGCCGGATGGGCAATGAGCTTAGCGGAAATTTCATCATTGACAATGCCAACTTTGCCGGCTCTGGCGGATTTATTTCGACCCCTGGCAGATATATACCCAGTGCGGAAAATAACTTCACCATCTCCTTCTGGGCCAAGCCGACCGCCACCCGAGAGTCCACCACAGAATCAACCTCCGGGGCAGCAGGCACCGGTACCCAGCGCTTCGCCATAGCGCCGGTCAATCTTCATAGCCTTGGGTACCCGGGTGCATCAGCGGGCATTTCGGTAGGAACCAACGGTATCAGCGTCTTCGAGGAGACCAGCATCCCGTCGGGACCATTCCTTTTCGACTACATGCCGTCGCTGCTGGTTTACGATTCGCCGGCCCAACTGACGGAGTGGAGCCACATCGCCGTCGTCTACAACAACAAGCAGCCGAGTCTGTACCTAAACGGCACTTTGGTTAGGACGGGCCTGGCGAGCACTCAACCCGCGGTCTATCCTGCCGCGTTGTTCGCCTTTGGCAATGAACGGGCGACCGGCTCCTATAGCGGTCAACTTGAAGGTATTACTGTCCAACGCCGCGCTCTCAGTGCAACAGAGATCGATGCTCTCTACCAGGCCCAGGCCCAACCGGTTCCCCTGTTCACCTTCACTTCGCCGGGGCAGACGACGAAGTACAGGCCTGGTGAAGATGGCAATGCTACCGTCTTGGTGACCTCATCCACAGGCCTCACGACCGTATACTGCAGCACCACAGGTGCTGCCACAGGCGGAGCGATGGTGGTTAATTTCGGCACTCCGCAGCAGGAAGTAACCCGGCAACTCTCCTTCACTGTTCCGTCCGATGCGGGGCCGCACGCCCCGATTGTAGTTTCCTGCGTAGCCACGACTCCGAACGGAGCGGTCGGGGCTGGAGAGTTCCAACTGCTGGTGGCCGACGTCGTTCCACCTACCGTGGTCGCTACCTTTCCGACTAACAATTCCACCGATGTCAGTGCCACCGCGCCCCTCACCATCCTCTTCAGCGAGCCAATCGACGCCGCCAGCATCGTCGGCCGAGATACCTACAAGGTCCAGCGCGAGTCCGATGGGGCGTGGATTTCTAGCCTCTATAGGCTGACTACCGATGGCCAGGCGATGCAGATCCTTCCGTCTCCGGCTCTGGATTCCTCAACGACGTATACCATCACCTTCAGCAGGCTGAAGGATACGTCCGGCAATACGATGACCGGTGATTACGTATTGCGGTTCACCACCCTGGTGGCGACCTCGCTGGTGATCGAGGACCAGGGGACCTCGACGTCACCCTACACCCTGGCTGCAGGCCGTTACGGCACAGTTACCCTTAATAACAGTCATGTGACGGCAAGTGGCGGTGTCACCGTCGATAGCCTAGCCATGAATAGGTCCAACCTTAATATCGCCACTACCTCCACAGTCCCTGGTGACCTTTCGGTTGCCTCGGGCAACTTGACGACGACCGACGGCTCCCAGTTGACCATCGATGGCACGCTCAACGTCGCGGGCAACCTGAGCCTCGCCTCCAGCACGATGTCGGTGACGGGCGTGGGTCAGATTGCCGGTGACATGAACCTGGATAACTCGACGCTGACCCTCAAGGCCGCGGTTGAGGCGACCGGGACCGTGTCGCTTCAAAACAACAGCATACTCACGCACTTTGCCGCCACCAAGACCGATGCCAGTGCCCGGCTTGCGCTTGTAGCGGCCAATATGGTCATAGATTCTACTTCCAAGATTGATGTTACCGGCAAAGGGTATCTGGGAGGGTATCCGGTTGACAACCCGGTGGAGGTGGTTTTGATGGCCGATGCTGTTGGTTACACTGTCGGTAATTCTACCAGCGGGGGTAGTGGTAACTCTTTCGGAGGCAGCTACGGCGGTTACGGCGGCCAGGGACTCGGCGGTTACAGTGTTGGCTCCACTTATGGGGATCTTACAAACCCGAACAACCTGGGCAGCGGTGGCGGGGGGTATTATTACGATCTCTTTACCGGCCTTGCACATGTTTACACCAAGGTAAAGGGAGGGAGCGGTGGCGGCCTTATCCGTCTCACCTTGGGTAACCTGCAAATGGACGGAGCAATCCTGGCAGATGGCGCCTCATCCGACGCGGCAGGCGGTAGTGGCGGTGGCATATATATCACTTCAGGTAGTATCACTGGCTCGGGCATCGTAAGTGCCAAAGGCGGCTCCAACAATGTGGACAGTCAGGGTGCAGGTGGTGGTGGAGGCAGAATTGCTCTCTACTATAACTCCATGTCGCTGGCACCAAGCCAGCTCGTTGCAACCGGCGGTCAAAGTCTCGCTAATTTGTCTTCCGTGAATGGCAGTGCTGGGACGATTTATCTGAAGAAGTCAACCAATAACGGCGATCTCATTATCAGTAATGGCAATATCGCGTCGCAGCATGCAACACCTCTTGTGGCGGGAAATTATGGATCCGTTACGTTCTTTAATAGCTCCGTCAACGCTGTAGCTTCCACAACCCAGGATATCTCTGCAGATTCACTTTCCCTTACTGCCAGTACTTTCACTATAAATGGCTCACTTATTGTTGCCGACAGCATTCTGCTTCAGAGTGGCAGTTTGCTTACCCATCCTGCCGCAACTGCCACCGCGGCTTACAAGCTGGACATCACTGCCGGGACGTTCGTCCTGAACGACACCTCGAAGATCGACGTTTCCGGCAAAGGGCTGCTCGGTGCCTATCAGACCGGTAACGGCAACGGTGGCATGACCTATAGCATGGGTACGCAGACGCCTACCGCAACCGGGGGAAGTACGCCTGGCTCGGGCGGCAGTTATGGCGGCATGGGAGCCGGAAGCGGCACGGCCAACCAGCCGTACGGCAACTTGCAGCAGCCGAACGAACCGGGCAGTGGCGGAGCCGGCGCTGGCTCAGGGTACGCCGGATCTAACGGTGCCGGGGGGGTAAAGCTGACGGCAAACGTGCTGAATCTGAGCGGTGCGAGTAGCGGCATCTTTGCGGACGGCAATGGTGGTAACGGCAGGGGCGGCAGTGGTGGTGCGATCTGGATCAACGCGGGCACTCTGGTCGGGAGCGGTACTATCAGTGCCAAAGGTGGCTCGGGAAGCGGTGGCGGTGGCAGGATTGCTGTCTATTACACCACGAACAATTTCCCGCTGTCGCATATTACCGCTGTTGGTGGAATTGACGGCACTGGTAGTAACCCCGCCTATAACGGGGGGGTGGGCACTATCTACCTTAAAGACAACAGCAAAACAAAGGCCGATTTGTACATAGACAACCAGGGCGTAGCTTCCAGTACGCCACTTACAATTGCCGGCGATGACTATGGTCAGGTGACCTGTTCGGGAGAGACCTTGATCATATCGAGCGACATGACAGCCACCGATATGACTCTTGACGGGTGCACGGTTACCCTCAATGGCGCTCTCAATGTAGCCAACACGCTCACGCTTCAGGGAGGCAGCGTCCTCAACCATCCGGCAGCGACTGCGACTACAAAATACAAGCTCGACGTTACGGCAGGGACCATCACCTTAAATGACACCTCAAGAATCGACGTCACCGGCAGGGGCTTTCTTGGCGGCACCACCGGCACGACCTATGATCCTGCCACGCAGGGGCCTACTGGAA
>Ga0209317_1002095_pt1 | contig 15197 bp, 15 predicted proteins | sample RifGroB2_FD_183994 | JGI IMG/M metagenome (GOLD analysis project Ga0209317, IMG submission 183994) | Soil microbial communities from Rifle, Colorado, USA - Groundwater B2 (SPAdes) (version 2) | ecosystem: Environmental > Terrestrial > Soil > Unclassified | place: Rifle, Colorado | collected... | reverse complement strand
ATAGGTGACGGTGATACAGCCGGTATACCTGTTATGCCCCTTGAGTTGAATGACGTCCGTTAGGGAAAGTCCTGCAACTGAACCTTGAAAACCAAGTATTTTTTCGCCCATTAGTGACATCCCGGTTTTAGTTAGTGTCCATCCGGAAACTCCAGATGTGACACTACTGGTTTTACGGATCGGAAAAGAGCCCTTTCCGGACGGAAACTAGTTAACACGCGCTTAAGGAGGGACCAAGCATGCAATTTAAACCATACATTGGTTTCAAGTTCAACAAGGAAAAAGCTGAGAGAACATTAAAAAACCCCGCCGGTGACCCAGCGGGGTTTTTGATTCACGATTAATCTGCTATTCGCAGAGGTCAACCTTAACATCCCAGTTCTTGAGCTTCATAGTACCGTTGCGCTCAAGGTTGAGGTGCATCTTGAAGGCGCGATCCCACAACTGCGGCTCGTGTCCCACCTTGCGCTTGAGGCAGTCAGCTTCGGCAATATTCAGATATTCGGTGAGCTGATCCTTGTAGTCAGGATGTGCACACTTCTCGATGATTCTACGTGCACGATCCTTCGGTGCCAATCCGCGCAAGTCAGCCAGGCCCTGCTCGGTGATGACGCAGTCAAGGTCATGCTCGGTGTGGTCGATGTGTGAGCAGTGCGGCACGACGCAGGAAATGCCGTTCGGATCGGTCTTTGATGGACGTGACGACGGGGTGTGCATCATTTTGAGATAACCGTTGCGCAGGAAATCTCCTGAACCGCCCAGGCCGTTGATCATGCGGGTTCCGCCGACCAGTGTTGAGTTGGCGTGTGCATAGATATCAATTTCCACCGGCGTGTTCATGGCAATACATCCCAAACGGCGGATCGGCTCCGGTGCGTTGGAGATGGAGAGTGGGCGCAGGGTGATCTTGTCGAAATACTTATCCATGTTGGCGAAGAATTTAGGAAAGCCTGGCTCAGCGGAAAGCGAGAGTGAACAGGAAGAAGCGTGATCCAGTTTGCCGGAATCGAACAGATCAAGCATCGTATCCTGCAGCACTTCGGTAAAGACGGTCAGGTTGGTGAAAGGTCCCTTGGCCAGGCCGCCGATAACGGCGTTGGCGATGGAACCTACGCCTGACTGGATCGGCAACAGGTTTTTCGGCAGACGGCCTGCTTTCACTTCTTGTGTAAAAAATTCGATGACATGGCCGGCGATCGCCTCGGAGGTATCATCCTGCTCTGCAAAAGCGCGACCTTGGTCACGAAGTTTGGACTCAACCACTGCAATGATCTTGCTTGGATCGCAAGGGATTGAGGTTGCGCCGATGCGGGAACCTGCCTTGGTGATATTGAAAACCTGGCGATTCGGGGGAGTCAATGGGGTAATCAAGTCATGGATCCCTTCAAAAGAAGGTTGGCCGGTGTTGACCTCAACGATAACCCTGTCGCAGATCATGAGAATTTCAGGAATAACGCCGCAAGAGGAGGTGGGAACCAGGCTGCCGTCTTCCTTAATAGCGGATACTTCGATGATGGCTAGGTCAAGCCTGCCGCTCTCGGAGTCCTTGGTATAGAAGCCATAACCCAGATCCTGGGCAAACAGGGAGAGATGTTTATCGCCCATGCGGATGCGGCCTTCGTTGATGCCGGCAGCGATGTTCTTGCCGGTCTGGTACGGCCAACGGCGATCGATCATGTCGTTGACGGCCCAGCGATCCTCAGTTTCAGCACCAACAGAAGCACCAATGAACAGGTTGAATTTCAATTTGCCCTGCAGGTTGTTCTTTTCAACATGCTCAGCCAGTGCGATGGGCACAACTTTCGGGTAACCAGCGGGTGTAAAGCCAGACCAGCCCAGGTTCATACCGTTTTTAAAAAACTGGACGGTTTGCTCGGCGGTCATCACTTTGCTCATAAGGGACTTGCACTGGACGCGGTCTTGCAGTGTACCGTACTCGGACATCTTCTACCTCCTGTTTGTTTATGGTGTCTACAGGTATCATACGACCTGATTGAACTTCCCAATACATCCCACAAATTTACGATAAAATTTAATTTAAACAGCAGGTTATCTATATTTTTCGAATGCCAGCATCAAGTAAAACCGAATTTTACGCAACCGCAGATAGTTAGTCAAGCTAAAAGTAAAATCAATCTAATTCCCGGCGCGTGAGCTAACGTTCGCACAACGGGAAATCGATTCACATCAACTCTCGTAGTCAACTGCAACAATTGAGGAACAGAGGGATTTCATCAGGGGAATAACTTCACCGGCATGGTACGGGTGAATCTGGTAGGTTTGGAGATCTTCAAGGGAGTCAAAACGGGTCAGCAGGGCAACATCATAGGAACGTTCGGAGCGAATGACATCGGCTCCGGCTTCCAAGTGGCGCAGCTGATCAATCTTGCCCTGCATGCTGAGCAGCTTTTCACGAACAGCAGTGATTCCTTCCGGGGTGCGGTCTTTCAGCTTGAAAAGGACAATGTGGGTAATCATGGTAATCCCTACTCCTTCATAACATGAGAATGAACGTCCTGAATTGTATACAACTACTTTCTGCATCAGTCAATAAACCCCATCGGACATTCGCACGGAACGGGCTGTGCGAAGACACCGGCATGGCAAAAAAAAAGCACTCAAAGCGAGTGCATTTTTAAGAAACTATCCTATCTGTCTCCCCAACGACGGTAGAGAGCATGTTCGATACCGAGTTGATCCAGTATTTTCCCCACCACAAAATCCACCATGTCACCAACACTCTCGGGCCGATGGTAAAAAGCAGGCATGGCCGGCAGGATGCACGCACCGCAACGGGACACCCGCAGCATGTTTTCCAGGTGAATTTCGCTGAAGGGGGTCTCGCGGGGAACCAGCAACAAAGGGCGGCGCTCCTTGAGCATGACATCCGCGGCACGTTCGATCAAATTGCCGGAGATGCCTCCGGCTATACGTGCCAGAGTGCCCATGCTGCAGGGGACTACAACCATGGCATCCGGTGCTGCCGAGCCGCTTGCCGCGCTGACAAACAGGTTGTCCGGAGCCACTACACTGACCTCACCCTTCAGACCCAATTGACTGCACAAACGTTCGGTGGCGGCCTGAGGATCGCCTGACAGATCAAGTCCGGTTTCTTCACGGCAGACCAGCTGTCCACTGATACTGGCTGTTATGGTCAACCGGCACCCGGCGCGATGCAATTCCTCCGCCAGCTTTAATCCGTAACAAGAGCCGGAAGCCCCACTCAGGGCCAGGAAAACATGCTGAATTTTGGGGGAGGCGCTCATAACGGGTTGACCAGAACTTCCGCTGCTGTGAAAACCAGAATAACCACACTGATGTATCCGTTCATGTTGAAGAAAGCCGCATCAAGCTTGTTCAGATTGCCATCCTTCAGTAGCCAATGTTCATACAGCAGCATTCCGGCCGTAATCAGGATGCCGATCATGAAAAAAGCGCCCAGCCCAAGGTTGACCAGAAGTCCCAACAAAAGCCCCAGCATAACCAGATGAAACACGCGCGCAGTCCAAAGTGATCCTTCCACCCCCAGCGCAACGGGTACGGAATGCAGTCCGGCTTTACGGTCGAATTCCAGGTCCTGCAGTGCATAGAGAATATCAAATCCAGCAACCCAAAAAAGCACCGCGCTTCCCAGGATCAGCGCAGGAGGATCAATGCTGCCGCGGATGGCGATCCAGGCGCCAATCGGAGCGGCTGCCAGACAGATCCCCAAAACCACATGTGCAAGGGAAGTGAAGCGCTTGCAATAGGAGTAGAGCACCAGAAAGAATACCGCCAGGGGAGAAAGCAGCAGGCAGAGGGGATTGAGTCGGTCTGCGGCCAGCAGCAGCAAAGCCAGTGAAAGCAGTATGAAGACAAGTGTCATGCCCTTGCCGATCAGGCCGGCCGGAATGGCTCGCCCTGCCGTACGGGGATTACGGGCATCTATATTCGCATCGATCAGCCGGTTGAGCCCCATCGCGGCGGTACGGGCTCCTACCATGGCCAGGATAATCCAGAACAATTTCTCCGGTGCAGGCATCCCCCGCGCGGCCAACAACGCACCAGCCAAGGCAAAGGGCAAAGCGAACACCGTATGGGAAAACTTGATCATTTCAAGAAAAACAACGAATTTATGAATCACGCTGGTAACTCCGTCCTATCAGTCACGGCAGGCTTTCTGCAAGGTTCCCGCAATGTTGCCAAGAGCCGTGGACAAAAGATTATTGTTGAACATGCCGGGGTACTCTTCATACGGATAATGTTTGTTCAGTGTCTCCACCAGTCCGTTTTGTCCATAGGCATAGGTGCTGCGGATCTCGTAATGATGGGGAGACAGGGTAACCCGGGTGCGGCTGTTGACAACCCGTGCCTCGATCAACAGCTGAGTATAGTATCTTCGCCCTCCGGCCGGCTGGCCGAAGCCGGTGTCAGTGGCAAAATGCCAGGGTGCGGTGATCAGAATCGTACCCTGCTCTTGCTCATGCAGGATTCGCAGCTGGCGGTCATCCGCCAGAACCTTGCGTATTATTCTTAAGGCTTCAATCGGCCCCTGATTTACTGTAAAAACCAACGGTGTAATCGGTTCCGGTTCCGCCCGCATATGGTAACAGCCGCTTAGCGCCAGACAAAGAAGTGTCATGAGTACCGCAGGGATGATCCTACTCAAAACCGTATTCATGCCAGCGGTTCTCCACCTTTTGTATGATTGTACAATCCTGGGCCACTGCTTGCGGGAGTTGCCAGCCGGTTGCGTCAAGGGCCAGGCGTGTTCCGGAGCTATCGCTGATACAGTCACGCCTGAAACTGACGTTGTTAATACAATACCAGGCAGCTCGGTTCAAATCGGTTACATCTGCCTTCCCGTCAATAAATATCAACAATCGTGCGGCGGAAAACCAGGGTGTACCCCATAGCAGGCAAGCTGTTTCCCTTACCATGCCGGGACGCGGGTTTTCAAGGGAAATGATGGCACTCTGGTGAAAGATCCACTCAAGAGGAAAACAGAGCTCCTTGATTTCAGGAACCATTTTCCGCACAAAGGAAAGCAGGATACGTTCCCACGCTTTTGCCATCCAGCAATCTTCCATTGGAGGAGGACCGACGACAGTGGCCGGTATGACGGCATCACAGCGGTGGGAAATGGCGGTAACATGCATAACCGAGGCTGGCGAGGCCGGGACATACCTCCCGGTGTGATTTCCGAAAGGACCTTCCAATACGGTTGCGACAGAGTCAACATATCCTTCGATAACCATTTCCGCTCCGCAAGGGACATACAGGGGAACCGTGCGGCATAATTCCATTTCCACTGCCGAATCCCGCAGAAAACCGGCAAACGTACATTCATCAAGATTGCCCGGCAACGGCAGCATGGCACTGAAAATAAGGGCCGGAGGGCCCCCCAGGGCAATGGCGACCGGCATTTTTTCGCCTCTGCAGCGAAATTCTTCCAGATGCCGTCCCGCTCCGCTTCCCGTCTTCCACTGGATCGCCAGCTCTCGTGATCCACGAATTTGAGCGCGATACATGCCGCAATTACTGTTTTGGCCATCAGGATCAGCCGTGAAAACCAGGGGCAGGGTAATATAGCGTGTGTGTCCGGATAAGTTTCCATCATCGGGCCAGGAGTGGAGAAAGGGGAATGCCGTCAGGTCCGGAACCGGCATGGTGCAGGACGTTTTTGAGCGATCTGTTCTTTTGTGGGGAGTGTAACGACTGAATTCCGGCAGGGCGGCAAGTTGCTGATCAAGTATGGCCAGTTCGGGCTTCGGTATAAGTTCGAGCAGTGCGGACATCTTTACGGTCAGCTGATCAGGATGATCAATTCCCAAAGCCAGGCAGACCCGATGAATCGATCCGAACAGGTTGGTAGCTACAGAAAACTTCGAACCCAGCGGCTGTTCGAAGAGCAATCCTTTACCTCCGCCAGCCATTTTGCAGATTCGGTCTGTAATGGCGGCAATTTCAAGAACCGGGTCAGTTGGAATGGAAATACGGGCCAGCTCGCCGCAGGATTCCAGGCGGGTGAGGAACTGTCGCAGATCATCCATGGCTGCAGTGGCATCCATGCTCCGCCTGCTACTCAAATCTGTTGCGGTAATATTCTGCCCCGCGACGGCGCCGGATGGCGAGTCGATAGAGCCGGTCATACTTGATGGCAGCATCCTCCCAGGTAAAACGCTGGGCCATGCCGTTCTGACGCAGCGCCGCCAGACCCTCGGGATTATTGAAATAGGTGTAAACCGCCCAGCCGACGGTATCAAAAAGGGCTGTGGCGCTATGGTTCCAGAATTTGAATCCGGTGCCGGTCAGAGTAGCTTCGTTGAAGTTTTCCACGCTATCTTCCAACCCCCCCGTTGCCCTCACGATAGGCGGAGTCCCGTAAGCCAGGCTGTACATCTGGTTGAGGCCGCACGGTTCGAAAGCGGACGGCATGACGAAAAAATCGGACCCCGCTTCCACCTTGTGGGCCAGAATTTCATTATAACCGATATAACAGGCAAACTTTTCAGGATACATGGCGGCAATATCACCAAAATAAAAATGAGCCCACGGCTCGCCGTTGCCCACAATCACGAATTGCACGTCCAGTTTCAGTATGCGGTGGATAGCTGCTGCCAGTATGTCGGTCCCCTTCTGCTTCACCATGCGGGAAACAACTCCCAGTAGCGGCACATCCGGTCGCAGCGGCAATCCCACACTCGCTTGGAGGTCACGTTTGCAGGCGGCCTTGCCTTCGGCCACATTGCTGGAGGTGTAAGGGGTGGCGATCAGGCGGTCCGTCTCAGGATTCCACTCCTGGTAGTCAACCCCATTGAGTATGCCGTAAAGATCGCTGGCGCGATCTTTGAGAACCCCTTCCAAACCCCAGCCAAATTCAGCTGTCTGTATTTCGTGGGCATATCCCTGGCTGACTGTGTTCAGCAGTGTGGCATGGTAGATGCCTCCCTTGAGAAGATTGACTTGATCATCCTTCTCAAGCTCCAGATAATTGAAATGCTTCCAGCCGATATCGAGCACTTCCATCAACCCTGGATAGAAGTTCCCCTGATGTTGCATGTTGTGCAGAGTCAGCAGCGAGGCCGCATCACCGACATAGCGATCATGCAGATAGGAGGTGTTCAGCAGAGTCGGAATGAGGCCGGTATGCCAGTCATGGGCATGGATAACATCCGGACGGAAATCAAGAGCCTTGCACAGTTCAAGGGCCGCCTTGGAAAGAAACACGAAGCGGTTGTCATTATCCAGGTATCCTTCGCCATCCTCCTGATACAGTCCGGCGCGGCCATAGTATGCCTCGTGCTCCAGGAAATATATCGGCACATCACTTCCCGGCATGCGTCCTTCGTAGACGCCACAGTACTGGTGGCCGATGATGCCCATGGGAACCACGAGCACAAAGGGGAGGAGCCGCAAGCCGTATTTATCCCTGTCAACGGAGTAATAGCGCGGCAGCACAACCCGCACGTCGTGCCCCATGGCAGCCAGATATTTCGGCAAGGAACCGACCACATCACCAAGGCCTCCCTCTTTTGCAAAAGGAGCGGCTTCGGAGGCGGCAAACAGAATTGAAATACGCTCGAAATGCTTCATGCGGTTTGCGCTCTCCCGGTAGAAACCCCTCCCTTCCGTAGATTGGAAGGGCGGAATGTCATTGTGTATTACTTGGGTACATTTTCCCAATCTTCCAGGAACTTTTTGATACCGGCATCGGTCAAGGGATGCTTCGCCAGCTGGATCATGACCGAGTAAGGAATTGTTGCAACGTCAGCACCGATCAGTGCCGAGTTAAGCACGTGAATCGGGTTGCGCACGCTGGCAACAATAATTTCGCTCATGTAGCCGTAGTTATCAAAAATAGTACGGATCTCTTCAATGATTCCCATACCATCCTGGGAGATGTCATCAAGGCGGCCGACAAACGGTGAAACATAGGTTGCACCGGCTTTGGCGGCCAGCAAGGCCTGCATTGAGGTAAAGATCAGAGTGACGTTGGTTTTGATGCCTAATGCTGTCAGCGCCTTGGTGGCCTTGAGTCCCTCAGGTGTCATGGGTACTTTGACAACAATATTCTCGTGGATTTTGACCAGTTCCTTGGCCTCTTCCAGCATACCCGCGGCATCAAGGGATATTACTTCGGCCGAAATAGGACCATCCACGATGGAGACGATCTCTTTGATAACATCTTCGAACTTGCGGCCGGATTTGGCAATCAGCGACGGATTGGTAGTAACACCGTCCACCAGGCCCAGTTCATGTGCTTCCCGTATTTCACGGACATCTGCAGTATCGATAAAAAACTTCATACTTCCTCCATTGTTGTTATGTTTGTAAATGATCCAGATTTTGACGAAATTTTTCAAGGCATGCGTGCGAACAAAAAAAATGGCGCTGACCATCGAGCCTGCCGATCACAGCATCATCTTCGGAAACATAGATCCCGCATACCGGGTCCAGATGAGTGGCAGCGGCTTCAGCATGCTTTATGGTTGAAGGTGGGGTAACCTTCTTACCTCCTCTGACAAGTGAGGCAATAATCCTGTACCCAATGTAAATCAAAAGTGCCCAGATAAACAGACGAATCACAAGAATCCTTTCTTCAGATTTCAATCACCGTTTCATCCGATTCCAGTCGGGCAAGCAGTTCCACCACGGTTTGTCCTAGCACAGGATGCTTCAGATCAGGAGCAAGCATGCATAGCGGCTCAAGAACAAAACGCCTTTCGGTCATTTTTGGATGGGGCACGATCAGGTCAGGGGTGTCGATCACCTCATCACCATACAGGAGTATATCCAGATCTATTATGCGTGGGCCGTTTGGAACGCTCCGGATTCGGGAGAAAATTACACTCTCGATCTGCTGCAGGTGGTACAGAAGTTCCTTGGGAGAAAGTGCGGTGAAAAGCCGCAAGACTGCATTGAAGAAGGAGGACTGATCTGTGAAGCCAACCGGCGAAGTTTCATAAAAAGGGGAAAGTCCGGTTACCCTGCTGACCGGCAATTTGCCAACTTCCGCAACCGCCCGCAAAAGGTTTAATTCCCGGTCTCCCATGTTGGAACCGAGAGCGATGTAGGCAGTTTTTTCCACATCTGAGATTAAAGCATAACCAGCAAGTGACGTCAACCCACTGTGAGTTGCTGCAGTAAAACAGGCAAAAAAACACCCTGGTAACTAGGAGGGAAAGTTACCAGGGCAGATGAGGACCGTTAGGTCCCCGCAATCATTTCTGTATTTTTATTCTACCAGAGCTTTGTTTTTTTTCAAGCAATTTTTTTCATAAATTATTATTAAATAAAAATAAAGAAGCTAATTGCTTAGTATTTTAATAAACAATAAGAAGCTTTATCAGTCCTGAACCAGGGATGCGGGCAACCCCTCATGCATGTTTTTATATTGAAGGGGAATATCTAGTTTCTGAAGCATCCGGCTGTTGTCCACAATCCGTGACTCACTGACGTAGGAAAGCATCAGAGGCGACATGACCTGCCGGGCTTCCTGCATACTGACCTGGGGCTGGCGGGGCTGTCCCAGCAGATCGGCACAGGCGTTAAAATAGGAGGTCATGCTGCTCGGACTCCCGTCACTGACGTTGAAAATATCACCGTTTTTTCCTTTAACTGTTGCCGCAACGCAGACACGAGCCAGATCATCGGCATGGATGCGATTGCTGGGGCCGGATTCCTCTTCCCGTAACAGTGGCTGCCGCTGCATTATCTGCATCTGGGGAAGACGCCCCGGTCCGTAAATTCCGCTTACCCGCAGAATTATAATTGATGATCCTGATAATGCCCCATACTCTCTGAATGCCGCTTCGGCATCCAGACGGCGCTTGCCCATGGCGGAAGCGGGAACCGTTGGTGATGATTCCGTCACCACACCTCCCCCGGTTTCGCTGTAGACAGATGTGGCGCTGGTGTAGACTATTGTGGCAGGTGGCGTGGAAAAAGCAAGCTGGGCACAGAAATTTCTCGCACGAGTGTCTGTGGTGCCGCCGCCGGGTGGTGGCACGAAATAAAGGAGTGTGCTGTCTGATGTATCCAAGAGTGGAATTGGTGACGGATCATCCAGGTTACAAACCACTGCTGTGATTCCATCGGCAGTCAAATGCGCCTTGTGGTCGTCCGACCGGACCAGGCAGGTGACATTCGCTCCCTGATTGACGAACTGTCGAGCAACCCGTCCGCCAATGTAGCCACATCCGACTATAAAAACCTTTTTCATAGAATTTTCTGCCCCCTTATCAGTAAAAAGCCCCGCAGATTCCTCTGCGGGGCTTTTTATACCATCGTAAATTAGTTCGTTCTACTTGTTTCCGTACTCTAGCGCAGCAAGTTTCTGATAGTACTCAAAACGGCTGGCGGTCCAGGCGGTGGCCTTTTTCATCAACACGGCCGCTGCCTCGGGGTTGGCCTTCTGCAACACCTTGTAACGGTTCTCACCGTAAGCGTAATCCTCGAAAGAGGTCGTTGGGGACTTGCTGTCCAGTTGCAACGGGTTTTTCCCTTCGGCGGCAAGAGCCGGGTTGTAGCGATAAAGTGGCCAGTATCCGCATGATACCGCTTTCCTGTTCTCATCCACACCCTTGGTCATGTCAATGCCGTGGGCGATGCAGTGCGAGTAGGCTACGATGAGTGATGGTCCGTCATAAGCCTCGGCTTCGATGAAGGCCTTGACCACCTGCCCAGGGTTGGAGAGCGCCACATTGGCTACGTAGACATTGCCGTAGGCCATGGCCATCATGCCCAGATCTTTCTTGGCCATTGCCTTGCCGCCGGCAGCGAACTGCGCCACGGCGCCGGTCGGAGTTGCCTTGGAGGCCTGACCGCCGGTATTTGAATAAACTTCAGTATCAAGGACCAGCAGGTTGACGTTCTTGCCGGAGGCGATGACGTGGTCCAGACCGCCATAACCGATGTCATAGGCCCAGCCGTCGCCACCGACGCACCAGACTGATTTCTTGACCAGATAATCAGCCAAGGGGAGCAGTTGTATGGCAGCCCGCTCCGTGCATCCTTTAAGTGCTTCCTTGAGTGTAGCGACTCGTTCACGCTGTTTCTCAATGCCGTTCTGATCGGACTGGTCAGCAGCCTTGATCTCTTTCATCAGCGGAATGACCGGCTTGCAGGATGAACAAGTGCATGTAGTCAGTTCATCCAGCAGCTCAAGGGCCGATTCGGTAAACTTGTCCACGGCCAGGCGCATGCCGTATCCGAATTCGGCGTTGTCTTCGAACAGTGAGTTGGACCAGGCCGGTCCGCGTCCGTCGGCACGCTTTGCCCACGGTGTAGTCGGCAGGTTGCCGCCGTAGATGGAGGTACAACCTGTGGCGTTGGCGATCATTGCCCGATCGCCGAACAGCTGGGAAAGAAGCTTGAGATAAGGGGTCTCGCCACAGCCGGCACAGGCACCGGAGAATTCGAAGGTCGGCCTCACCAGCTGGCTGCCGCGCAGGGTGTCCAGCTTGAGCTGAGTCGGATCCATATCGGGCAGGGAAAGGAAGAAGTCGAAGTTGACCGCCTCATCGTGACGCAGGGGAGGCTGGAACTGCATGTTGATCGCTTTGTGATTAGGGTCTTCCTTGCTCTTGGCAGGGCAGTTGTGCACGCAGGCACCGCATCCGGTACAGTCTTCCGGAGCAACCTGGAGCGTATATTTCATCCCCTTGAATTCGGGCAGTTTGCAGTCGGTGGATTTGAATGTTGCCGGTGCATTTTCCAGGAGTTTTCCGTCATAGGCTTTCATGCGGATAGTGGCATGGGGGCAGACAAACGAACAGATGCCGCACTGGATGCAAAGCTGCTCGTCCCACACCGGGATGTCAACGGCGATGTTGCGTTTCTCGTACTGTGAAGTGGCTGTCGGGAACGTTCCGTCAGCAGGCATGGCAGAGACTGGCAGATTGTCGCCGAAACCGGCGATGATTCTTCCCGTAACATCCTGTACGAATTGAGGTGCATTCGGGGAGACCGAAGGCGGCATAGTAAGACTGCTGGAAGCTGTAGCCGGAATTTGTACTTCATGGATATTCTTGAGCGCCTCATCCACGGCAGCGTAGTTCATGGCAACAACTTTTTCGCCTGATTTGCCATAGCTTTTTTTGATGGCATCTTTGATCTCATCGATCGCCTGGTTAAGCGGGATGATATTGGAGATCTTGAAGAAGGCTGTCTGCATGATGACGTTGATACGCGCGCCCAGACCAAGTTCCTCACCCAATTTGATGGCGTTGATCACGTAGAATTTCAGTTTCCTGTCAATGATCTGCTGCTGAACTTCCCGGGGCATTTTGTCCCACACTTCGTTATGCTCAAAGGGGGAGCAGAGCAGAAAAGTGCCGCCCGGCTTGGCTTTGCTGACCATGTCGTACTTCTCCAGGAAGGAGAAATTATGGCAGGCAATAAAGTCGGCATTGTCGATCAGATAAGGGGCATCAATTGCCTTTGCCCCGAAGCGCAAGTGCGATGTGGTGATGGTGCCGGCCTTTTTGGAGTCATAAACAAAATAGGCCTGGGCAAAATTATCGGTTGTTTCTCCGATGATTTTGATGGTGTTCTTATTGGCGCCAACGGTGCCGTCGGATCCGAGTCCATAGAACATGGCTTCGTACGTGCCGTCCATGGCGTTGCGGAACTCGGGATCGTAATCAAGGCTGCAGTTGGTGACATCCTCTTTTATTCCGACCACGAAATGATTCTTTGGCTTTGTTTCCTTAAGATTATCCAGTACCGATTTTGCCATGGCCGGCGTGAATTCCTTGGAACCGAGGCCGTAACGGCCGCCGACGATGGTCGGATAGCCCTGGAAGCTGAATTTGCCGTCAGACATCGCTTCGCCGATGGCTGTACGCACATCAAGGTACAGCGGCTCGCCAAGTGATCCCGGCTCTTTTGTACGGTCAAGAACAGCAATGCTTTTGACTGTTTTTGGAAGAGCGGCGATGAATGCGTCCAGCGGGAATGGGCGATACAGTCGGACTTTGACAACGCCGACCTTCTCTCCATTTTTGACGAGATTGTTGACTGTTTCCTGAACGGTGTCGGCTGCGGAGCCCATGACCACCACGATCCGCTCGGCGTCTGGAGCACCGGCGTAATCTACCAGCTTGTAGCTGCGGCCGGTGAGCTTGCCGAACTTATCCATTTCTTCCTGAACGATTTTAATGCACGGCTCGTAATACTGGTTGACGGTTTCACGTCCCTGGAAATAGACATCCGGATTCTGGGCGGTGCCGCGCATGACCGGACGATCAGGAGAAAGGCCGCGCAGGCGGTGGGCATTGACCAGTTCATCACTCATCATGTGGCGCATGTCGTCAAAGGTAAGTTCTTCTACCTTCTGGACTTCGTGGGAGGTGCGGAAGCCGTCAAAGAAGTGCAGGAAAGGGATCCGTGAACGGAGGGTAGCGGCTTGGGCGATCAGGGCGAAGTCCATGACCTCCTGAACATTGTTGGAGCAGAACATGGCCCAGCCGGTGGAACGACACGACATAACGTCGGAATGATCACCGAAGATATTCAGAGCGGCAGCAGAGATTGCCCGGGCAGAAACATGAAAGACCGTGGAAGTCAACTCGCCGGCGATCTTGTACATGTTGGGGATCATCAACAAAAGACCCTGGCTGGCAGTGAAGGTAGTGGTCAGGGCACCGGACTGCAGGGCGCCATGGACAGTACCGGCCGCTCCGCCTTCGGACTGCAGTTCCGATACCAGCGGGATCGTGCCCCAGATGTTCTTCTCACCAGCAGCGCTCTTGGCGTCTGAAATTTCACCCATCACTGATGATGGAGTAATCGGATAGATGGCGATGACCTCATTGGTGGCGTGGGCCACGTGGGCGGCGGCGGTATTACCGTCAATGGTTACCATTTTTCTGCTCATGCATTCCTCCTCGGGTAGATTAATCTTGAACATTCGTGAAACGGCTTTCTACAATTCGTTGCGCCCCTGCAAAGCCCATTGCACTGTGGCTGCATCGACAAATTCTATGTCGCTGCCCAAAGGGATGCCATGTGCCAAACGGGAAACTTTTATATTGGCAGCTTTTAAAAGCTTGGCCAGATAAAGTGCTGTTGTTTCACCTTCCACGGAAAAATTGGTGGCAATAACCACTTCATTAATCCCACCATGCTGTACCCGTTCCAGCAACTCGGATATCCGTAAGGTGTCCGGGCCGATACCGGCCAGAGGTGAAATTGCACCTTCCAAAACATGATACACGCCATGGTAGGCGTTGCTGCGTTCCAGAGCCATCAAATCCTGAGAATTTTCAACCACGCAAATAGTTCCGGTGTCGCGCCGTCCGGAACATATGGTGCACGGATCGTTCTCGGTAATGGCAAAGCAGGTCGAGCAGGTTCTCACCTTGTCACGAACATCCAGAAGTGCTTCAGCCAACGTTGTCAGGTTCTGGGGCGACTTGAGCAAATGGAAGGCAAGCCTCAGTGCGGTGCGCTCACCCACCCCGGGCAGCTTTTTCAATTCTCCTACCAGTCGGAACAGCGAGGAAGCCTTAGTTAGCATATTTCCCTACACAAATAAAACAATTTTTTATGTGTTATAGCGAGGTTAAAAAAAAGCTCCTCCGGTGCAGCGGAACCGGCTGTCCGCCACATGCCCGGGAGGAGCATGATGTAACGCTTTGTCGCACAAAGGGCCATTTTTATGAGAAGAATCAAAAGTACTTCACTATTAGCCGAACTAAAAAATTTAGTCAAATTTAAAAACAAACGCATTATTCACGGAATTATGAGTGCCATCAACCGGCTATCAAAAAAGACCGGGAATGCTCATGCCTCCGGTGATCTTGGACATTTCCTCAGAAAGTTCAACATGTACCTTTTTCAATGCTTCATTCACCGCAGCGATAACAAGGTCTTGAAGCATCTCGACATCATTGGGATCAACAGCCTCTTTTTTTATTGTAAGTGAAAGAATTTCATTTTTTCCGTTAACAGTTACTGCCACTGCTCCGCCGCCGGCTGTAGCCTCCGCTGTTTTCAAAGTGGCTTCATCCTGCAGTTTTGCCATTTTCTGCTGAATCATTTGAGCCTGCTTCATGATACTTGCCAATCCCTTGGACATTGTTTCCTCCTGAATTTAAAATTTATGGTGCCGCTTGTACTCTCAAGCCTCGCGGATTTCGGTAATAGCGCCGCCAAAAATTCGTAACGCTTCATTGATAACAGGATGAGAAGCCACTTCCTGCTTCAGCTCT
>Ga0209317_1002094_pt1 | contig 15205 bp, 14 predicted proteins | sample RifGroB2_FD_183994 | JGI IMG/M metagenome (GOLD analysis project Ga0209317, IMG submission 183994) | Soil microbial communities from Rifle, Colorado, USA - Groundwater B2 (SPAdes) (version 2) | ecosystem: Environmental > Terrestrial > Soil > Unclassified | place: Rifle, Colorado | collected... | reverse complement strand
CGGCAGGGCCGCTTTGCTTGAAGCTCCTGCCGCGCTGGTAGGTCTGCCGGTCCAGGAAGTCGTCCTGCTCCTCCGGCTCCCCCTCCCCGGCCGGACAAGAACCGGACAGGGCGGCGATCTCGGCCTCGATCCTCTCCAGCTCGGCCATGCGGTGTCCCAGGGTCTGCTGGTAGCTCCGCTCGAACCCGGCCACCTCCTCGCGCAGCTGTTGCAAAACGGCAGCCGCCTCGGCATGTTTCGCGCGCAACGAAGCAAGCTCGGCGCGCTTTTGCTCGAGTTCGACATCCTCCGGCAGTGTTCGCTTGAAACGGGGTGTCATGCCAGTCACACTCATCAGGACCGCTTTAGTAGTAGCTGCTTATTTTCCCACACTAACACGACCTGAAGCTCGACACAAAAAGAATTTACCGGGGGAGGCTGAAAGTGGCAGAGGGAACGGGTGTACTGTCAAAGAGAGAGGCCGGTGACAGCCGGGGCGCGGACGGCATGCATCCGCTGCCGGGGGGGGGGGAGCGCTTTATACTTCACCCCATCACTTTATCCCTGTTAAGCGCAGTCCGGGTTCAGGCCCGTTCGCTTCGCTCACTCAGCACGCCAAGACGCGAAGAAAGGATGAAAAGACACCTACAGTGATGAAGGGGATACATGGGATAATGAAGCCTTTGATTTGCGCCGTTTCTTGCGTCTTTGCGGCTTTGCGAGAAAAGGTTCGGTTTTGCGCGCTCTTTACCTCCGCACCATCCTGGTGAGCAGCCGGTCCAAGGAAGAGGCAAAACGCTGACGGTCGGCGAGGCCGAACTGCGCCGGCCCTCCCAGGAGCACGCCGTCGGAGCGGAGTTCCTGCATGAGATTGCGCATGGAGAGCCGCTCGCCGACGTTTTCCTCCGTGTAGAGCTCGCCCCGAGGGTCGAGCGCAACGCCCCCCTTCTCGACCACCCTCGCTGCCAGCGGGATGTCGGCGGTGATGACGAGGTCGCAGGCCTCTGCGTGCTCGGCTATGTAGTCATCCGCCACGTCGAAGCCGTCCTTGACCCGCACCGAGCTGACCAGGCGCGTGTGCGCCCGGGAGAGGTCGCTGTTGGCCACAAGGCACACCGGTATCTTCAGGCGCTCGGAGGCGCGATAAACCATGTCTTTGATCACCCTGGGACAGGCGTCGGCATCTATCCAGATCTTCAAGCTCTACTCCGCTACTTCTTGTTCAAGCTGCTGTTTCAAAAGAAAAAGGCAATGTCTCGCCCCGGCTTTCCGCGCGCGGCACAGTCAAAGGAAGGCGGCGCCCACGCTACTACAGCTCGCCTGCAAAGTCAACGCGGGGAGTTCCCCGCAGGATGTGCATAAGGGGTGTATACGGGAGAGCATGCCGGATGGCCGGCCGATCGCCTATGAGGACTTTTTTTAATCGAATTTAAAATTATAAGATTGACATGATGTCCACGCACTGTTATGGTGTCGTATCCGAGGAACTTTCCCGGATCAACTAACAAGCAGTAATATGGGAGAAGTAAGTAAATGGTAAACGGAACTGTGAAATGGTTTAACGACAGCAAGGGTTTTGGCTTTCTCGAGCAGGAAAACGGCGAAGATGTTTTCGTACATTTCTCTGCTATTACCGGCGAAGGCTTCAAATCCCTCACCGAAGGCGACAGCGTGACTTTCGAGATCGTAAAGGGCCCGAAAGGTCTCCAGGCAGCCAACGTCAGCAGGGCTTAATCACATAGCGTAGAACTTTATCGAAAGCCCCGGAGAGATCCGGGGCTTTTTTTTTGTTCGTGCCGCCCCTCCCCCCAGGAAAACCCGCCCCCTTCACCTCCGGCGCTCTCCGCACACCGGACACCCCTGCATCGACAGGGGCTTTTCCAGCCGGCACTCCCTGAGCAGCGCCTCGTCCCGGAAGATTTCCAGCGTCGGCCCGTCCGCCCTCACCTCCCCGCCGCTCAAAACGACAGTCCGCTCGCAAAGTTCCAGCACCATGTCCAGATCGTGGCTCGTTATCACCTTGCTGTGACGAAACTCCTTCAGGAGGCCGATCAATTGACGGCGCGCGAACGGGTCGAGCCCGTTGGTCGGCTCGTCCATCACCAGGATGTCCGGGGACATGGAAAGGACCGTGGCGATCGCCACCCTCCTCTTTTCTCCGGCAGAGAGACGGTAGGGGGCCTTATGGGCGAGATGCGCCGCATCCACGCGCTCCAGGGCGCCCGTCACGCAGCGTTCCAGATCCTGCCCGGTGATGCCGAGGTTCGCGGGGCCGAAGGCGACATCCTCGTACACCGTCGGCATGAAGAGCTGGTCGTCCGGGTCGTGGAACACCATCCCCACCGTGCGCCTCACCTCTAAGAGGGTCCCCTTCCCCACGGCGAGGCGACCGACCCTGACGACGCCGGAGCTGGGGAGCAGGTAGCCGTTCAGGTGCGAAAGAAGGGTAGACTTGCCGGCACCGTTGGCTCCGATGATGGCGACGGACTCGCCGTGGGCGATGCGCAGGGAGACATCGCGCAGGGCCTCGGTGCCGTCGGGATAGGCGTGGCGCAGATGCTCGATCTCAAGGATGTGACTGCTCATGGCAGTTGTCCCGTTACCAGCGCGCCCAGAAGCCGGGGCGCATTGTTGAGTCTGAGCGTGATGCAGAGCGCGGACCAGAAAAAGAGGAACAGCAGCTCGGGCGCCCCGAAGCGCGACCCCTCCCCCCCGGGCAGGGCGCCGGAAAAGCCGCGCGCGAGCATCGCCATGTGCATCCGCTCGGCGCGCCGCCAGGTCCGCAGCAGGAGGTGCCCCAGGAGGGAAGCGTGGCTTTTCAGGCCGTCTCCGCTGCCGCCCAGTGAGCGCAGCTCCCGCGCCCGCGAGGCACGCCCCCCCTCTTCGGTGAGCACAAAGAGGTATCGGTAGAGAAAGAGGAGCTGCATGGCGAACGCCCTGGGCATGCCGAGGCGCTCCAGGGCGGAGCAGAGCGCGGGGAACCCGGTAAGGGCGGTCAGCGCGAGCGCGGCAGCGACGGTGAGCGCACTGCGCAAAACGATGGAGGCAAAGGAGATCCAGCCGCCGGTGATGCCAAGCGGCCCCAACTGCACCAGGACGCCTTGGTCGAAGAGCGGGTTGAACATCCCCACCGCCACGGCGAACGGGCAGACCAGGGCAACCTTTGCGATGAGATAGCGGGCGGGAAGCTGCCCCAGGGCGATCAAAAAGGCGGGGAAGCAGAGAAACGGGATGAGGCCGGAGAGTTCGTACCTCCCGAAGGAGACGACCGAAACGATGAAAACCAGCGTTGCCAGCACCTTGGCGCGCGGGTCCAGCCGGTGCAGCACCGTCCCGCCGGCCGCCAGTTGATCAAGCCGTTTCAAATCCAGCAATGCCTGGTTTATCGATGCCATGTGACTTCGCTCTCGACGATGCTGGCTTGTCGGCCGCTCGCGGCGCTGCAGATCGCGGGTTCAAGGTTGTGGAGCAGGAGAAGCTCCCCTAGGCCCCGGGAGCGGCGGCCGCCCTGCTCCCTTTTTTCAGCAGCATGGCGGCGAAAAGGACCAGGAGGAGCGTCAGCACGGTGCCGACGAGGCCGGGGAGTCCGCCTCCCTTCGCAGCAGCACCTTTTGCCACGCCGGTAGGGTCTGGGGAGTCGAAGCCCTGCGCGGCGTCCAGGCGGTAATCGCGGAACCGGGCGCTTTTTTGCTGGAGAGCGGCCAGGGCGCCGTGCACTCCCCGCTGCCCCCCTTTCAGTTCGGCCTCCCCCGTCGCCTTGGCGATGGACCACTCCAGCCCGTCGGGCCTTTCGGAAGCGAACCAGGAAAGGCATCCTGCGGTGAAAAGGGCAAAGGCCACGAATGCCGCCAGGAAAAAGGGACGCGAGCGGGTCGCAACCGCAGGGATTCCCAGGGCCTGTTGCAGCAACTCCGGACGGGCCTGGCGCACGAAGGAAACCACGGCCACCGTCACCCCCCCCTCGACCAGGCCGATGGCGAGGTGTATCGGCTGCATCAGCAGGAGAAACTTGGAAAAGGGAAGCGATGAGACGCCGGAGGCGGCCGTCTGGAGCACCACGGCAAAAGCACCCAGCTGCATGGCGACGAGAGACGCCGTCATGGTCACCCCCCACTGGCGGAACCGGCCGGGGCGGGCGCCGATGAACCTGCGGTAAACCAGCGGGAAGACGACCAGGGCCGGGATAAGCCCCAGGTTGAAGATGTTGCAGCCAAGCGCGAGGAGCCCCCCGTCGGCGAAAAACAGGGCCTGCACCAGGAGAACGGAGGCGACGGTGAGAAAGGCGGCAGCGGGACCAAGCAGGATGGCCAGCAGCAACCCGCCGGCCAGGTGGCCGCTGGAACCGGTACCGGGCACGGTGAAGTTGATCATCTGGGCGGCGAACAAAAAGGCCCCCAGCACCCCCATCAGCGGAGCCTGGCGGTCATCCTGCTCCCGGCGCACCCTCGCGGAGCAACAGGCGATTGCCCCGGCCGACAGGGCCCAGACGGCACCTCCCACCGCCGGTGAGAGCAGAGCATCCGCCATGTGCATGTTGCCACCCCCTTCTCCGCCGAAACCGGCGCACCACAGTAACACGATTCTTCAATAAGTAACACGGAAGATATACAAGATGCCCCGGGCGCTGTCAACGCTAATTTGACCCGGAATAACGCCAAATGCCCAACCGTGGCGTACAGGGGTCCAGCTTCCCGTCCCGACAGGGAGGCAGGGGCTGTTTGCAAAGCCGTTTTAATTCAACAACACCGGCGCGGGCGCAGGTAACGCTTCACCCGGTCGCCGTCCGGAGGCACAATTTTTGCTCCTGCGCAGGCTCAGGATCCTCAGAACAGGCTTCTCTTTCTCTTAAAATGATGCTAATCTCTCGCCCGCCTCGCATGCGACAGCAGGAGGTTCACGCTTCTGCCCGGGCTGCAAGAGATCAGTCCCCAACCCTCCGTTACAGCGCAAGGAGCGCTCTAGAATGACTGGTTCAGGAAAAAAGACGGTCCGTTTCACGGCGAACTGCACCGTACTGCTCGCCTTTTTCGTCGCCCTGTTTTTCCCCCTTGGCTACTTCATCGTAAGCTACCAATACACGATCGGAAGTCTCGAGACGGAGACCAGGATCAACGCCCAGATCATCGCCGGCCTCAGCGACCTGAGCCGCGATTCCTGGCGCAGGGAAGCACACCGGCTGGACGCGATACTCTCGCACCAGCCCAACCCGGGCCAACCCGAAATGCACCGTATCCTGACTGCCGGCGGCACCTTGCTGGCAGCCGGCGGCCAGGAAGTGGCGGAGCCCGTGATCACCCGCTCCCAGCCTATCGTCTACGGAAAGACCACCATCGGCAGCATCGAGATCAGCCGCTCTTTGCGCCCCATCCTGAAAAAGACGGTCCTGGTCGCCCTGCTTGGCCTCAGCACCGGGCTGATCGTGTTCATACTGCTCCCCTTCCGGGCCATCAACCGCGCGAACAGGAAGCTGCAGGATTCCTACAACTTCCTCACCAGGGTCATGGAAAGCAGTGCCAACCTCCTCGTGGTGCTCCGTCTTGACGGGACGGTCGGCATGGTGAACGGCCGCTGCACCGAGATGAGCGGCTACAGGCCGGAGGAGCTGGTCGGCTCCTGCGTCGAGGAGATCATCTGCCCGGATTCGGTCGACATGGTACTCGGGCAACTCCACCGGGTCTCCAGCGGACAGGCGGAGATCGCGAAGTTCGAGGCGGACCTGCTCAAGAAGGATGGCACCACCATCACCATCGCCTGCGGCGCCACGCCGGTCTACGAGGAAGGGCTGATTGCCGGCACGGTGCTCGCGGTTGAGAACATAACGGAGCGCAGGCTGGCCGTGGAGCAGTTGAGGTCCGCCAAGGAATACACGGAGAACCTGATCCAGGCCGCCTGCGTCATGATCCTCGGCCTGGATCTCAAGGGAGAGGTCACCTTGCTGAACAGGACCGCGGAAGAGGTGACGGGGTACGGCGCCGAGGAGCTGCTGGGGAAAAACTGGTTCGAAACGGTCATGGGTGCCGAGGCGTTTTACAAGATGTGCACCATCCCCAGGCTGGCCGTCGAGAGCGTCAACCGCTGCGCCTTCGAAAATCAGATCGTGACCAGGGGCGGAGCGGTGCGCACCATCTCATGGCGCAACTCCTCCATCGTGGAAAACGGCGAAGCCGTCGGCACCCTGTGCTTCGGCATCGACATAACGGAGCACAGGAAGATCGAGGCGCAGCTCCGGCACTCGCAGAAGATGGAATCCATAGGGCAGTTGGCGGGGGGGGTGGCGCACGATTTCAACAACATGCTGAGCGTCATCCTCGGGTATGCACAGCTGGGGCAGATCGAGGCTCCCGAGGAGAGTTCGCTGGACCTGTACCTCCAGGAGATCGTGAAGGCCGGCGAGCGGTCGCGGGACATGGTGCGCAAGCTGCTCGCCTTCTCCCGCAAGGAGATCATTTCGCCAAGGGCCGTGAACCTGAACGCCCACTGCATCGAGACCGAAAAGACGCTGGGGAGACTGATCGGCGAGGAGGTGAGGTTCAACTTCCTCCCCGCCACCAGCCTCTGGACCGTGAAGATAGACCCGTCGCAGGTGGACCAGATCCTGATGAACCTGGCTGTCAACGCCCGCGACGCCATGCCGGGGGGTGGAGATCTCACCATAAAGACCGAGAACGCCGTCATAGACGACGCATTTTGCGACTACCGCCTCGACGCCAAGCCCGGCGAGTACACCTGCCTGACCGTGGCGGATACGGGGTCGGGCATGGACCGGGAGCTGATCAAACGGATCTTCGAGCCGTTCTTCACCACCAAGGAGGTCGGGAAAGGCACCGGTCTTGGCCTTGCCACCGTTTATGGCATCGTGACGCAAAACGGCGGCTTCATAGACGTCGAGAGCGAACCGGGGCAAGGGACCTCTTTCAGGATCTACCTCCCAAGGCTCCCGGACGAACCGGAGGCCGAGACAAAGAGCGCCCAGCACGCGCTGGAAGGGTCGGGGACAGTACTCATCGTCGAGGACGACGCGATGCTGCGACTGATGGCGACCCAGATGCTCGAGAAGATCGGCTTCAGCGTCCTGCAGGCGGAAGGCCCGAGATCGGCCCTTGCCATCTGCGGGGACCCCGGCACCCATATCGACCTCGTCCTCTCGGACATCGTGATGCCCGAGATGAACGGCATAGAGATGGCGAAGGGGATCGCCGGCCTGCGCCCGGACACGAAGGTACTCTTCATGACCGGATATTCCTCCGACATCATCGCCAACCGGGGGATCCTCACGGACGAGGGGATGCACTACATACAAAAACCGTTCGACATGGAAGGTCTCCACGCCAAGATAATGGAGGTGCAGAGGAGCTGAACCAGCCGCCCGGCAAATCCCCCTGCTTTAGCAGCGGAAAAAACCCACCCCTCCCCCCGCCAAGGCCGATCCGGCCCCTTTGCTCTCTTTGCCAAGCAAACGCGTTCTGCTAGACTAGGACGGTAATAAAAACGCAGGGTAAGCAAGGGAGTTCCCCATGAGAAAGTCATTCACCATCCTACTGGCAACCTTGATCGTCCCCCTCCTCTTCGGCGCCCCCGCCGCTTTAGCCGGCAACCATCCGACGGGCTATCACCAGGTTGCGGACCAATGGAGCTACGAGCTGCTGGCCCCGGAAGAACTGGAAGGGCTCCTGGCGCCCATCGCGCTGTATCCTGACCCGCTCATCGCCCAGATACTGCCCGCCGCCACCTTCATCGACCAGATCGGCGAGGCCGCCCGCTACGTCAGGCGCTACGGCCCCGCGCGCGTCGATTACCAGCCCTGGGACCTGAGCGTCAGGGCGATAGCACACTACCCCAAGGTGCTGTACATGATGGAGAAGGAGTACGAATGGACGGTGGCGCTGGGGCAGGCCTTCATCGAACAGCCACAGGAGGTGATGGACGCCGTGCAGAGGTTGCGCGACTACGCCTGGGCGCAGGGTAACCTGTACTCGACGCGCGAGCAGGAGGTCCTCTATGACACAGGCGTCATCAGGATCGTTCCGGCGCGCCCCCAATACGTCTACATACCGGTGTACGACCCGTACGCGGTCTACCTCGAGCCTTACTCCCCCTCCTACCCGTTCATCACCTTCAGTGTCGGGTTCACCATCGGCGCCTGGCTAAACCGCGACTGCGACTGGCGCCAGCGCCGCGTATATTACCACGGGTGGCGCGGCAGCAGGTGGGTCGACCGGGCACGCCCGCACGTCCGCGACAGGCGCGGCATCTATATCACCCCCCGCGCCTCGACAATCAACGTCAACACCAGGGTCATCCAGCGCGACACGCGGGGGTACCGTCAGCAGCTGCGCAGCGAGGGGATGCGCCGCCGCCAGGAAGGGCGGCTCCCAAGCGTCCCCCTCAGGACGGAGCCGCGCCCGGGGAGGATAGAGCGTCCCCGCCCCGGCAGGACGGAACCGCTGCGCCCAGGCGCCGGCGAACAGCAGCGCCGCCAGAGGACCGAGCCGGCACTGCCGGGCGGGCAGCGGCTGGAACAGCAAAGCCCCCCCGCGCAGCGGCAGCCCCCCGCCGCAACCGGCCAACAGCGGCGGCCGGCAAGGGAGGGACAAGGGGTGGAACGCCGCCGGGAACTGAGGCAGATAAACCGCCCGCCCGCGACCGGGACACCGCCTGCCGCCGTACCCGCGCCGGTCACCCCGCAGGGACCGGCGAGGGTTATCCAGACTCCTCCCGCCGCGCCTACTGTCGCACCGTCGCCAAGGGCTCCGGCCACCACAACCCCGGCACCGTCGGTCACTCCGGCGCCGGCACCTTCGGGCATCCCTGTCCCAAGGAGCGCGGAGCCTGCGCCGTCAAGACCTGCACGCGAAGAGCAGCCCGGGACAGGGAGGGGGCGCCCGACCGACGGCACCTCGGCGCCGCGAGCCGCGCCGCGTGAGGGGAGATGACGATGATGGCAGGGGCGAACGACGGTTCGCTCCTGCGCCAGCCGGAAACGGCAAAGCGGGCGCATCGACGATGCGCCCGCTCTTTTTTTTCGGAATGATCCCGCTTGCGGCGGCTGCCGCGGCTTTGTCAGGCCCCTCCCAGCAGGCGGAGCGCGGCGCAGGTCAGCGCCTTCACGCCGGCGCGGATGGTGGGCTCGGGGAGCGGCGCGAAAAGCGGCGAGTGATGCGAGGGAAGCGGTATGCCGCTCTCCTGGCTGGCCCGGAAGGCCTCGGCGTCGGATGCCCCGAGCCAGAACATGCAGGTGGGGATCTCGCCCGAAAGCCCCCAGGAACCGAAGTCCTCGCTCACCATCTTCGGCCCGGTCCTGACGACGTTTTCGTCGCCCAGTGCGATCCGGAGCGCGGACGCCACCCGCTCGGCCAGCTCCGGATCGTTGTAGGTGGCCGGGTGGGATGCCTTCACCGTGACTATGGGAGCCCGATCTTCGGGCACCCCGGCAACCAGCGCCACGCCGGAGGCCATGCGCCGCACGGAGGCGATGGTCCTGTCGCGCACCCCCTGGTCATAGCTCCTGATGCTGAGCTGCAGCCGCACCTCTTCGGGGATCACGTTGCTCGCCGCTCCGCCGTGAATCGAGCCGACGGTGAGCACAGCCGGCTCGTGCGGGCTCCTCTCGCGGCTGACGATGGTCTGCAAACCGAGGATCAACTGGGCCGCCATGACGATCGGGTCCTTGCCGCATTCCGGCGCCGAGCCGTGCGCGCCGACGCCCCGCAGGACGACCTCCAGCTCGGAGAAGCTCGCCATGAAGTCGCCCGGCGCATAGCCGACGCTGCCGGCCCTCAGCTGCAACGTGCTGTGCAGCGCCAGGGCGTAGTCGGGTCTCGGGCAATGCCGATAGGCGCCGTCGTTGAGCATCGCCTGAGCGCCTCCGCCCCCCTCCTCCCCCGGCTGGCCGATCAGGACCAGGCATCCGCGCCAGCTCTCCTTCAGCCTTGCCAGCATGCGGGCCGCGCCCAGCAGCGAGGTCACGTGGACATCGTGCCCGCAGGCGTGCATGACCGGGACCTCGCTGCCGTCGCGGTACACCCCGCGGATCTTGCTCGCATAGGGGAGCCCGGTCTTCTCCTCGACCGGCAGGGCGTCCATGTCCGCCCTCACCAGCACGGTCGGCCCCTCCCCGTTTTTAAGCACCGCCACGATGCCGTAGCCGGGCCAGTCGTATTTCTCGTACTTGCCGATGCCGTCGGTCACGGCATAGCCAAGCTCCCTCAACTTCCCGGCCAGCAGGGCCGATGTTGCGAGCTCCTGCCCGGAGAGCTCGGGAGAGGCATGCAGGTGCTTGTAGATCTCGACCAGCGAGGGAAGCTCGGCCTCCACCATGGCGTCCAGGGAGTTGGCAGCGGGGATGCCCGGCTTCCGGGCGCAGGCGGCGGCAGGCTCATTCATAGGGGTTCGCATCTTCACTCTTCCTGGATAGGGTCTACCTTCCGCACGGCGGCTCGTGGAGGCGGGTGCGGTCGGATTTGGCGCAGAAATGCGGCCAAGGTTACTATGGATGGGCGATCTTATCAACACCGATATGCGAACGCGCCGAGGTTTCCCGGTTTCGGCGCCGTGGCTGCTCCCAGCAAGGCACGATGGTCATTTAACAGGCAAGGAGCATGCGAGCGGAGGCTCCGCACTTCCTGGCAACCTCGCGTTATCAGCCCCTTACGACGACTCCCCTCTTCTGGCATGCTCCGTGTAACAACCGGCTCAGCAAAAGGAGGGGCTGCCATGAGCGTAACAAGCGACGAAGTAGAGTACGTCTCTTTATCAGAAGCGGCTGCAGCGCTTTCGACTACAGAGACCAGGGTCCTCATGCTGCTGAAACGAAAGGCGCTGGAGGGGATGCCGACCGACGAGGGGTGGCTGGTGGCGGCTGCATCGCTTGCCTCCTACGACGGCGAGGAGAGGGAGCCTGAAAACCTGCTGCAGTGCCGCAACAGCTGCACAAGTTCCAGGTGCGGCTGCCATTGACGGCACGCGGGGGGGGGTGACCATGGGACTGAAGATACATCCGTCGGATCTCAAGTACAGATATCCAAAGGTGACGCAGACAAGGTTCGAGGAGAAGCTGACCGGAAGGGATGACCCGGAACCGTTCAACCGCGACGACATCTACGACATCATACCGATGCTGGAAGCCGTCATGGACGAGCTGGGGCGAGACGATGCGCCCACGCTGCATTTCGTCGAAGACCTCATGAACCAGGACCTGCCGCGCTTTCTCAGCAGCCGGGGCGAGGTCTTCGATTTTCTCGCCGGCTGCACGCGCGAGACCCTGGAACGGACCGGCAATTTCTGATCCCGCGGGGTCGCGCCAGCTGAGGATTTCCAAAGGAGAGCAGGCAATGAACGGATTAGCCTTGAAAAGAGGTTCAACGACCGACACGCCCCCCGGGCTCCGCTGCGGTTTCACCATAGCACCGGTCGCCTCCAAACCGGGCACCTACAAGCTGGAGATGTCCGGCTTTCTCTCACCCGGCTGGAGCGGCAGGCTCGCTGCCGCGCTCGCACAGCACCGGATCGGGATAGTCAGGGGGGAGGCGGAAAAGGCAACGGCGAGCAACTGGCGCTCGGAGTTCGAGCTCAAGGCCGCACCGTTTGCCAAAAGCCCGGTGAGCCTCGACTACGTGCGACTGGCCGCCACCGAGCTCCCCAACGGAAGGGAGGCCGCCCGGATAGAGCTGCTCGACTTCCGCATGGAAACCGGGCACGACGGAGGCCTGTACGTCGAGGTAAAAGGGGTGGACCGGCTCGGCTTCTTGGGGGATCTCCTTGACTACTTCAGCATGAGGTGCCTTTTCCCGGTGAAGATGACCGTAGACACCCTGAAAGGCGCCGCCGTTGACCGGTTCTGGCTGAGAGGGGTAGGAGGATCGCTTCCATCCGAATCGATCGCCGCCTCCGTCAGGGAGAACCTGGAACAACTGCTGGTCCCAGCCGGGTAAACGGCGTGCAGCACCCTCTCTGCCATCGCATAGCCCCCGGGCGGCTCAGGTCCTCGTGATCCTTCCCATCCTTACTGTCTTCCCCTCCCCTCCGGGGGAGGGAAGCCAGGCGCCTCCCCCAGACAAAGAGCCAGGCATCTTCCTGACTCCTCTCTCATTGCCTCCCCTGCCCCACTTTTTGATCGTCGCAGAAGCCTCCCGATGACAGTTGCCTGCCGCACTATCTGAACCTGCAGATTGGTCCGATGTTGAAGCTGCCAAAACAGAGACAGCCGGTTGCAAATTTATAGAGGTTAGTTAAAGTCTTCACTGTCGCGAATCAAGGAGTTGCCATGATCATTCACATCGTGCGCCACGCGGAAGCAATAGAAAGGGGCCCGCTGGTCCCGGAAGAGCATCGTTTTCTCACCCGCCGAGGCAGAAGACGCTTCAGGAAAGCTGCCAAGAGCCTGGCGACGCTGGGCATTCAGCCGGACATCATCCTCACGAGCCCCATGATACGCTCGGTGCAGACGGCCGACATCCTGGCGGAGAAGCTCCGTTACGGGCGCGAGCTCGCGGTGTCGGGACTTCTTGCCCCCGGCTTCCGGCCGGACGCGCTGGATGACCTGCTGAAAACCAACCCCCGGGCGGGCGAGATCGTCATAGTGGGACACGAGCCCGATCTGGGCCTTTTGACGCAGGCGCTGCTCGCGGTGCAGTCCCCCTGCACCCTCCCCAAGGGGGGTACCGTCTCGTTCAGGAGAACAACCGACGGGCACGGCGACGCCCACTTCGTCCAGATGGTGACCGGGTCGGGAAGAATCATCACCTCGCGCAGCAAGGCGCTCGATCGCCTGCAGCGTGACGGAAACTGACCGAAGGAGCGCGTTCAGCAGAAAGAAGACCACGGATCAAAACCCAAGCCAACGACAAGGAGCGTACCAGATGGTCCAGTCCACAGCAGACCTGAAACAACTGAAGGGCGTCGGCATGATTCTGGGGAAGCGGCTATACGATGCGGGCTTCGACAGCTTCACCAAGATCGTCCATGCCGGCGAGGAAGGGTTGAAGAAGGTACGCGGAGTGAGCCCGCGCACCATCAACTCCATCCTGGAGCAGTCAAGGCAACTGGCAGGGATCGAGCACCGCGAGGAAAGAGAACCCGGCGATGTCATGCAACAGCGCGTTTCAGAGGTGCGGGAAAAGGTCGAGACGCTCGCGCAGGCGACCCGGGACCGGTTCGCGGAGGAGATGTCGGGCAAGTGCGGCAGAAAGCTCAGCTCGGATCTGTCAAAGATGGAGAGCGCACTGGTCCAGATGCATGACTTCGGGAAAAAGCGCTCCAAGAGGGTAAGCAAAGCGCTGGTCAAGGCAGAGAAAAGGGTCACGGGACTGGAGGACGCCAGTCTGAAAAAGGTTCGCAAGGGATTCAAAAGAGCAAGAAAAGCGGTGCTGAATGCTCTGAAATAGGAGCATGCCTCATTACGACCTCCCCCCAAGCCGGTGTTGCCAGTAAGCCCCCCTCTTGATACAATCCTTGCCATCCCGTCTTGAAGCACGCCCAGTATTCGCCGCAGCAAAGGCGGTGCCGGCCCGGAGACGAGCTCTGATTTGCACGAGGAGATCCTTTTGAAACAGACCCGGCTGGCAGCTATCGACATCGGCACCAACTCCATCCGCAGCATAATCGTAGAGACCGCCGGAGACGGCAAGTACAGGATACTCGACGACGAAAAGGTACTGGTCAGGCTGGGAGAGGGGCTGCAGCTGACCGGCGCCATTGCGCCTGCCGCCTGGGAGCGGGCCCTGGAGGCGCTCTCGCGCCAGAAGAAGATCATCGACGGCTACAAGGTGGGCTCCATAGAGGCGGTGGCGACCAGCGCGGTCAGAAAGGCAAGTAACGGCGCCGAACTGGTGCGGGCCATCGAGAGCCGGACCGGTATCGGGGTGGAGGTCATCAGCGGTGAAGAGGAAGCGGAGCTCGCCGCGTTGAGCGCGCTGCACAACTTCGAGCTGGAGGGGGTGCGGCACCTTATCTTCGACATCGGCGGCGGCAGCATGGAGCTGATCACGGCCCTTGGGTCCCATGCGGAGGAGATGATCTCCCTCGAGCTCGGCGCGGTCTTTCTCAGCGAAAGCTTTCTCAAGGGAGACCCGGTGCATCCGGCCGAGCACCGGAAGCTGCGCAAGCACGTGAGAAAGACGCTGAAGGCTTCCTGTACCGGCGAGCGCGGCGGCATGCAGTGCCTGGTCGGCTCGGGGGGGACCGTGACCTCGATCGCCGCCATGGTGGCGGCCATCCGGCGGGAGAAGTTCGACTCGGTGCACGGCTACGAGCTGCTGCGCTCGGAGGTGGTGCATCTTCTGGCGATGCTGCTCAGAAAGAGCGACAAGGAGCGCCGCCAGATACCGGGGTTGAACCCGGAACGCTCCGACATCATCGTCGCCGGAGTCACGGTCGTCGACGAGCTGATGGACTTCTTCCAGGCCAACCTCTTGAAGGTGAACGAGCGCGGCATCCGGGAGGGGCTGATACTGCGGGGGCTGCGGCGGCAGAACCTGCTTCCCCAGGAGAAGAAAGCGCGTTCCTGGCGCGATTCGGTGCTGGAGTTCGGCCACTCCTGCCATTTCGACCAGGTGCACGCGGAACATGTCACACAGCTCGCGCAGCAGGTATTCAAGGAGCTCGCGCCGAGGTTCGGGTTGAGAGAGCGGGAGATGCGGCTACTGGAAGCCGCGGCGCTTTTGCACGACGTCGGCTATTTCATCAATTATTCCAGCCACCACAAGCACTCCTACCACCTGATCCGGCACGCCGACCTGTTCGGCTTCACCCCGCGCGAGCGCGAACTGATCGCCAACATCGCCCGATACCACAGAAAGACCGTGCCCAAGAAGAAGCACGACCAGTTCACGCGGCTGGCAGCCGAGGACCAGCAGCTGGTCTCCAGGCTCGGAGGCATCCTGCGGCTTTGCGACGGGCTGGACCGGCGCCGCAACGGGGTGGTGCACAGGGTTCACTGCGCCCTTTCCCAGAACACGCTGCGCATAGCCATGATCGGGGAGGAGGAGATGTCGGTGGAACTCTACGGCGCCAAGGCCAAGGGGGACCTGCTGCAGGAAGCCTTCGACCTGAGGCTGCAGTTGGAGGCTAGCGTGCCTTCGCACTCTGAAACGTGACGGCCAGGCGGTACTTTTCGCCCAAATCGAGTAGGGTGAGGTGAGCTGATCAGGCTCACCTCATCCCTCTCACAAAACCGTACGTACGGGCCTCGTATACGGCTCCTGCCTGCCGTTACCTCCCCTTTCGAGGA
>Ga0209317_1002093_pt1 | contig 15205 bp, 12 predicted proteins | sample RifGroB2_FD_183994 | JGI IMG/M metagenome (GOLD analysis project Ga0209317, IMG submission 183994) | Soil microbial communities from Rifle, Colorado, USA - Groundwater B2 (SPAdes) (version 2) | ecosystem: Environmental > Terrestrial > Soil > Unclassified | place: Rifle, Colorado | collected... | reverse complement strand
ATGTCCTTCTTCTTGGAGAAAAGCATCGCGTGGTCCTATCTATTCCTAGTCCTGGAATACCTTATTCTTATCGGAGAGGGAAAATCCAAGAGCAAGCAGGATCTTGCGCTTGGTCTCCATCCTGCAGTCCTCACCCCGTTCGATCCGGTCAATAGTGATGGGCGACACCCCGGCCAGACGCGCCAGTTCTGCCTTGCTCATCAGGCGTTCTTCCCTCAATTTCTTGACGCTGTTCATGATCATAAATAGGCACCGCTTGAGACAGTCATTGCAAATTTTCGCACACACTGTCATCAATCAAAAGGAAAGTCAATATTTTAAATCAAATTATCTATAATTATATGACAAAGGCACACTTTGACGATCTCTTTAAATAAAACGCCTCCTCTAGCGTTTTCTAATGGATAGAATTGGGAGATGATACCAATAAAAAGACGAGTTGCAATTTGCCGCAACCCGCCTTCGATAAAAACTCTTCCCCGTTTCGGGGAGGACTCCCGTCCCGTCAGTAGGCGTAGAGGACGGAGAGCCGGGCTTTTTCCCGCACCCCCTGTTCTTCCCGCATCCCCTGCACGGCGATGTTGTACATGGCGGGGACGTGCTGCGGGCGGATCACCTCGTCCAGGGACGCCACCGCCCCCCCCGCGTCGAGGAGGTCCAGGCCGCTTCGGTCCGTGTTGCCCGGCACCGTGTCCAGGATCTTGCTGGTGACCAGGAACCCCCTGGCGGGGGGGACCCCCGCGAGCCGGAAGGAGACGTCTGGCGTCCGGGCGGGGTCGCCCGAGGCCCGGGCCTGGCTGCAACTGGTCCAGGCCGAGGCCGGAGACAACAGCTTCTGGCTGAGACAGGCGTCCTGCACCACCTTGAGCTCGATCCCGCTGAAGTCGCGCTCCAGCGTGCTGGCGGGAACCCCGCCTTGGAACAGCCTGGGCATGATCTCGCGGGTGAAGAGGTCCAGCCCTCCGTGCGCCGCCGTGAGCGAGCTGCGGTAGCGCTTCTGGCTCGCGGCGACCCGGGTTCCCGTGGTGATCATGGTCAATAAGGCCATTGCGATCACCAGGGACAGTGTGGTCAGCATCAGCGCCGTTATCAGGGCAGCGCCCCTCTGCGAGCGAAACATCCCCATGCCCCCTCCCCTGCTACAGGTTTTTGGGCTGCACCACTATCGTGTAGACCTTCCAGCGGTAGTTGCGCCAGTCCGCGCCGAAGCTGGCGCGAAGCTCCGACTCGCTCCAGACGCGTCCGAGATCCGAGGGCAACTCCGGGTCCCCGACGACGATGACCCGGGAGATTTCACGAACGGGGTAAGTATATGACGGATCCTTCTTACCCTGCTGCGCCAGGATGTAGACGCGGATTTCCTTCAACTGCTCGCGCAGCTCCTCGGCCTTTAAGGTTGCGCCCCCCGGATTCAGGCGGTAGTCGATTTCATTGTCGGAATTGGTGTCAATGTAGTAGATGACCTGCAGGTCCGCCGCGCAGTCCAGGATGGGATACCTGGTGTAGCCCCCCTGGTGGTTGATGGTGGTCTTGTACAGGGTCCCCGTCCCCTTGTTGCACAGGGGCGAGATGTCGGACTTGCGATTTATGTAGTAGTCGGAGCGGTTGAAGGGAAAGTTCAAACTGCCCCCCTCCTCGTCCTTGGGAGCGACGCCGTAGACCAGGTGGCTCTCGCCCTTCTCCTTGGGGGCGAAGGCGTCCGGGATCTTGTCTTCGAGCACCAGCGTGAAGTCGCTGCCGCGGGTCACGAGTTCCCTGGTCGGGTTGCCTGAGGCGTCCGTTCCTGCCCTGACCACTACCGCCCGGTCCTTCCCCCCCCTCTTCAGCTCGGGCTCCACCCGTGACGGCCTGATGACGGCGCTGTAGTTCAAATACCCCCACTGGCGGCAAACCGAGCTCACCCCCAAGGCGCTGCCTTTCAGCACCAGGTAATCGGAGCCGTTGAAGCCGGCGTTGTTGCCGACCTGGTAGGCGGGGGGGGCATCCAGGTAGGGTTTGTCGTTATAGCGGCTCGCCTTCACGCCAGGGACCAACTGGAGGTCGTCCGCCGCCTCGACGTAGTTGAGAGTATCGGGGAGGGTCCAGGGTAGCCCGAAGCCTGCCAGTTCCAGGTCGATGCGCATCACCTCCAGCCCGATCAGGCCGCCGATGTCGGTCTCGGTCCGCTTCCCGAGCTGGCTCGCGTTGCGGACGATGTTGCCAAAGGAGACGCTGATGAGCGTCATCACGATGCCGAAGATCATCATGCTGACCACCAGCTCCACCAGGGTATAGCCTTGCACCGCGCGGCAGGACCTCATTCGCCGTCTCTCCTTGTCCTCAGCGCGAAGATCTCGTGCCTGGCAGTCTCACCTTGAACGATCCAGCTCACTTCGACTTGCAGCTTTTTGGTCGCAGGCCCCGCCACCTCGCCCTTACTGATCACCGTGAATTTCCAGGGCGCCCCCCCGACCATTTTCTCACCCTGCTCAGACATGCTCTCGGTGCAGTCGATGTCCTGGAAAGCCTTCCTGCACAAGTCATGCATACGCTCCTCGGCAAGCAGGACCGCCTCCTTGCGCAGAGTGTCCTTCATGTTGTGCTGGTACGCCACGGTCACCGACTGGAGCAGGCCGAGCAGACCGACCGTCATCACGAGCATGGCCATGAGCAACTCGGTCAGCGTAAAGCCTGCGCTATTTGTATGTGATGCTTCCGTCTTTGCAGTCATTGCCTTTGTCCTTTTTGCCGATGCTGACTCTGCTCCAGTATATGACCACACTATCCACCGCGCCGGTGCCGGCGGAAGGATCAAGGCAGATGGAGCACAATTTGCTGGCAATGCCGCTCTCGTCGAAATCGACATCCATCCCGCTCCCCCATCCCGTCCCGTTGCTGGTGAGCGGGTAAGTTAACCGGTGCGTCTCCAGAGGCCTCACCGTGCCGCCGTCCTGCTGTGACGAGTAGACCTCGAAGCGGTCGGCGAAAAACTTGACCCTGGTCCCCCTTCTCTGGCAGATGGCGTTCGCCCTGGCCTTCAAGAGCTCAGAGAACAGCAGGCGGGTCTGCGCTTCGGTCCGATAACGCCTGGAGTAGTCCTGGAAGGAAAAGGTGCCAATCGTCATCAAGATGGCAACCATGGCCATGATCAGGACCATCTCCACCAAGGAAAAGCCGCGCGACCGCATAGTTCCCCCTCTCGCCCCGCTGCGGGACCGCACTGCCTCGGCAGCTACCGGCGGCCCAAATTTGAGCTTTCCAATCTTAGCAAAGGCCCGGCAAAAAAAAAGGAGGAAGGGGGATTTGTGCGCGAATGCCGAAGCGTCGCCGGCAGAAATTAAAAAACCCTCCCCGGGATGGGGAGGGTCGGCGGGAACGGAAGCAGTCGTGAACCGGGCTAGTAGGCGTAAAGCACGGAGAGCAGGGCCTTTTCCTTCGGGTTCGTGGCCTTCTCGCCGCGCACCTCCAGGCTGTAGAGTGCAGGGTTGTGCTTGGGCGAGATCCCCGCGCCCGTCCCGGCCACCCCTGCCCCGCTGTCGAGGTAGTCGACGCCGGTGGTGTCGGAGTTGCCGGTGACGGTGTCCACGATCTTCGCGTACACCTTGAAGTTGTTGCTGGAGGAGATCCCCCTCAGCGTAAACTGCAGGTCTGGCGTGTCCTTTGGGTCGATGGTCTTGGAGAGGGCGCCCCAGTCGCTGGTCGCTGTGCTCAGCTTGGTTTCCAGACCGTCATCGACCTGAAGACCGATATCCCCCAGGCCACCCGACCCGTAGGCCGTCAACAGCGGACCGATGCCGGAAGAGTAATTGGTGAACAGTTTGGGTATGAACTCCTTGGTGAGGAGTTCCGTGCCGCCGTAGGCGGCCTCCAGGGAGTTGCGGTAGTTCTTCTCGGTCGCAGACACCTTGGTCTGGAGGAGCAGCATCTGCATCAGCGCCGCCACGATCCCCAGACAGATCAGGCTGAACATGAGGGCCGTGACCAGCGCAATACCGTCTTCGTTGCCTAGCTTTTTCATATAAGTACCGCCACTGCTACTGAATTAGATTTTGCGGCCGCACCACGAGGGTGTAGACCTTCCAGCGGTAGTTATCCCACCCGGCACCGATCTGGGTGGGCAGGTCGAAGGTCCTCCCGTTCAGGGTCCCGCCGAAACTCTCTCCAACTGCGATCTGCGACTGGGGGTGCTTGTAACCGGTGTCCTTCTTCCCGCTGTGCGCCAGGACGTAGACCCGGATCTCCTTCAACTGCTGGCGGATCTCCTGGGCGCTGCCGGTGCCCGGAAGCGTGGTCTGGTGGAAGTTGACGTCGGTCGAGTCGGCAGGGCCGATGCCGTAGACCACCTGCATGTCCGCCACGCAGTCCATCAGGGGAATATCGGTAAAACCGCTCCCCTGGTTCAGCACCGACTTGTACAGGATGCCGGTGTTGGGGGCGCAGGCGGGCGGCGGGGTAGCGGGCGTACTCACAAAGTAGTCGGCACGGTTGAAGGGCATGCGTGGAGTGGTGCTTTGGTCCACGCCGTAGACCTGGAACATGTCCCCCGAGGAATGCGGGACGGTCAGCGTCGAGTAGAGACTAAAGGTGGTCGAGTAGGCCCCGCCGCTGTTCACCTGCAGCTGGCGGCTGGGCGTACCGTTGGCGAAGGTATTCCTGAGCACCAGCACCTTTTCCGAGGCGCTGAAGTCGCGGGTCGCGTCGCTCCAGCTCGGAGCGCTCTTGCCGGTATCGCCGAAGGTCACCGTCATCCACTTCTTCTGGGTTCCGTCAACGGAACCGGTCACCGTGAGCGACTTAAGCACAAGATACTTGGACCCGATGCCATCCTTCAGGTTGAAGGTGGTGTTCCCGCTCAGCACCGCGCGCGGCACGCCGGTGCTGGCGTCGTTGTAGGTCCTCGGGCTCTGCCCCGATGGCCAAAAGGTGGCGGTCATGGGAAGCCCGGTGTCGCTGGTGGTCACCTCGGTGTAGCCCGCCGCGGCCGGCGTGGACTGGAAGGTCCAGGGGAGGCCGTAGCCGGCGTTCTGCAGGTCGGAGCGGAACAGTTCCAGGCCAACCACGCTCCCGATATCGGTTTCCATCTGCTTGCTCTGTTGACCCACGTGGGTCAGCACGGTGTTGAAGCCGGCAGAGGCCACGATGATGACGGTGACGAAGATCGCCATCACCACGATCAGTTCCACCAGCGTGTAGCCTTGTCTCCCTTTCAGCATAAGAAAACCCTTCGTCGATGGTTGCCGCTCCCTCATGGCTTGGCCACCACGGTGATGACCCGGTTCAGCGTGGTCACGTTACGATAGGCCCACTTCACGGTCACGGTGAGCTGCTGGGCACTGGGATCGGGTCCGTCATAGGCCAGCACCTGCGTGCTCCTTTCCACCACGTAGTTTTTGCTTCCCCCCCTGATCTTTACCGTCTCGTTCCTGGGGGTATAGCTGCTGGAAAGCTTGGTGAAGGTCTTGCCCCTGAGATCGGCCGTGTACTTTTCGCCGACCCGCACCCCTTCGTTGCGCAACTCGTTCTTGAGGTTGTACTGCAGGCTCACGTTGATCGACTGCAACACACCGAACATGCCGACGGAAACGATAACCATAGCGACCATCAGCTCCACCAGGGTGAAGCCGCCGTTATTTTTGAGCAATGCTGGCTGGGGCACAGGCTCCTCCCGATTGTCTTTTTCCCATATACGTCCTCACCGCGGAAACCACCACGCTGTCCATGTAGCCAGAGTTTTCGGCCGTGCCGCCTGGTTCGACACAGATGGCGCAGTCGGTCGACTGCATCATCCCCTGGACGTTGAAATCCACTTTGGCGGGGCTGGCGTTCGACACCATTGGGAAACCGAGCTGAACAACTGATATCGGCGCTACGCTGGTGACGTTTGAGGCATATATGCGCAGCTGGTTGCCGTTCAAGGTCACGCTGCGCGGAGTTTTCGTGTAGAGCGCCTCCATGCGCACCTCCGTCAAGGTGCTGTATATCTTTCTGACCTGAGCCTCCACGTCAGACTTGCGCTGCATGCTGCTGAATTGGATGCTGCCGATGGCCAGCAGGGTGCCGATGATGGCCAGGACTACGACCAGCTCGACCAATGTGAAACCGCGTTCTCGCATCAGCGCTCCTGGATATGCATGATCTTCTTCACCGGCTTGTTGCCGCTCTTGCTGACAATGGGGAAGGCGTCAGCCGGCGGCTTCCCGGTCATGGGGGTGCTGCTGCGCCGCATCAGGCGCGACGCCCCGCTTCCGAAGGCCTGGGCCAGGTCCACCTCCTTGAACTCGCCGGTGGAGAGCTGGATCAGCGCCTTTCCTTTCAGGGCGGCGTCGGAAGGCCGGTCGCCGGTATTGTACCCCAGGGCCCAGAGGAACGAGTTCCCGCCGAAGCCGCAGGCATCCGAGGTCGGTTCGAAGGTCGTGGCGAAGACGGTGCCGTTGGTAAGCGTCACTGCGTCTGATACCACCCGCTCCGCCCCGAAGGCGGTCGTCGACGGATCAAGGTCGATCTTCCAGCCACCCGTGCCGATGGAAGTGGAGATCGAGGTGGACTGGTCCGTTATGTCGCCGGCGGCGATGGTCGTACTGCAGTTCTTGTTCAGCATGTTTCCCGGCAGGGCCGCGGTGTTGTAACAGGGGTCCTTGATGCCGTACAGGGTGCGCTGCGAATCGTAATCGTCGATCGTCGCCCCCGACCGGTAGTAGTACCTGCCGGTGCCGAAGTAGTACCAGAGGTTCATGTTCTTGCGGTCCTGCAGCCGGGCTATGGCGGTGGTCACCGGACCGGTCCCCTCTATCACCTTGCTCCAGACCCAGTTGGCGGGATCGGTGCTCTCCTTGGTGACGATCCTGCCCACCCCGCCGGCGGTCCAGGTGGCAGAGGCGCCAGAGCCGGTCTTCTTGGTGTAGCCGACCAGGATGGCGTCGTCCTGGTAGTTGCCGGCGGCGTACTGGTTCCAGCGGTCGGCATCGATCGCACCGCCGATCATGGAGCCGGCGAAGGCCTCAGTGATCCCGGTGTCGATGGTTCTGGCCAGCACCCCGGTCTTCAGATCCACCACGAAGAACTTGAGGTTCTGGTTGGAACGCCCGAGGAACTGGTTGCCGTCCTTGTCTACCGGCCCGGTCGGGCCGGAGCCGAAGACGGCGAACCACCGGCCGTTCTTGCCCCGGTCGCCCACTCTGATGATGGCCGGACCGGTGGTGGCAAAGCCCAGGTTGTCGTTTTTGAACTCCCACATAAGCGATGGGTTCTTCGGATCGCTCACGTCGAGGGCGAAGTAGGAAGAGAACCCCAGTCCGTCGGCTGCATTCCCCGGGTCGGTGCGGGGGGTGGGAACGCAGTTGCTGGTGGATGGGTCCGCGCAGCTGGCGGAGGAAGCGCCGCCCAGCCCCATGCCGCCGATCAGGATACTGCGCCACGGGTTCTTGGTGCTGTCGAGCGCGTTGCCGTCCACCACGGAGCTCAGCTTGTCGCAGTTGTAGTAGGTTGCACTGGCGCACCCGCTTATCCCGCTGGGGGCTCCGATGCTGGCGTCGAACAGCAGTGTCACGCCGTCCACGTAGTAGAGGTGGTTGTAAAAAGGGTCGGCGTAGTATTTGAGATAGGGAAGCGCCTGCTTCGGGATGTAGGCCCACATCTCCTCGCCCAAAGCGGGATCAGTGCTGACCACTTTCTGCAGGGTCGCCTTCTGCGTGTCGCTCGCGGTCACGTCGAGCTTGCCGAAATTGAAGGCGTGCAGCATCCCGTCGTTCGCGCCGACATAGACCATGCCGCGGTTCTTGTAGTCGTCAGAGCCGATGTAGGAACTGTAGGAGCTGTCGCTGTAGCCGCTGGGGGGCTGCAGGTTGTAGGTATTCAGCTTCTGGCTCGACTGGATGCGGGGCGTGGAGGAGATGATGTCCCCCAGGCGCCAGATCCCGGAAACGGGCGTGCTGGTGGGGGTCTCCTTGATGGAAACCTCCCTGGGGCGGTAGCCGGTCTGCTCAAGGCCGTGCGTGTAGTTGATGAGCGTGGGCGCTTCCGTGGTGGTCACGTCCAAGTAAGGCGCCAGTGCTTCCGAATTGTCCACCCCTCCCGAACCGGTGAAGGTGGACGAGGAGAAATCGATGAGCGAAGTGCCGTTGATGGTGGTCTTGATGGCGCGCGGCCTCGCACCGGTGCCGGTAAGGGGGCGTGCCCAGAGTTTCTTGCCTGCGCGCCAGACGCTCTTCACCGCGTCGCTGTCTACTTTGGTCTCCGCAGTGTCGGCGTCGCCGTCGCCGTCGTTGTCCTGGGAGACCCAGGCGTAGGTGGTGTTGTCGGTGCTGTCAAAGCGGAAACTGACCACCTTGTCCGAGATGAGGTCGAAGACGTTGTTCTGGTCGGTGTCCTCCCTGATGGTGGAGCGGCTGATCTGCGGGTCGACGAAGTACCAGAGGTTTTGCATCTCCCCGATCCAGGAAACCTCAGTCTGGTTCTCGAATACCTTCTTCGGGTAAAACACGGCCTGGAGGATGTTGGCGCCGCTTCCCTCGCTGTTGCTGAGGATGGAGGCGGCGGTACCGGAGGAGGCTCCGGCCGCAATGCTCTCCAGCGCCTCCTTCAGGTCGGTCCTCAGTTGGGTCGGATTGTTGGGGGTCTTGATGGTGGTCCCACCGTTGGTGGCGGTGAGGCTCATCTGGGTATACGAATCGCAGACGTTGGTCGGGTTTGTTGTGGCCGGGGCGTTGTACACCACGTGCGTCTTTATGGTCTGAGCGTTTTCACAGGTGGTGGCGCCGGTCCCGTGGCAGATCTGGCTTGGATCGAACATGTTGCGGTGGTAGGCGAAGTAGCTCAGGTCGTGCAGGTACGGGCTGCCGGAATAAGTGCCGCAGACCCCCGAGGTGGAACCGCTCTCGGTGAGGGTGGTGGGATCCCTGAAATAGCCAGAGGCGTCGGTTACCTTGGTCTTCATGGTGCTGTTCTGATCGGCGGTGGAGGTACCGTCGGTGATCAGTAGGATGTTGTTCTGCTGGCAGCGGAACTGGATCGGGTTTGCGTTGGTGTACGAGTCCGTCCCGGCTAGCGGCTCGCTGATCGCGGCGCTGGTCGGGGTGAACTCGGCGGCGTTCAGGGTTGCCGTGGTCGCAGTGGCGTCCTTGACGAAGTAGGAGATGGCGTTGTAGTACGTCTCGGCAAACGGCGTCCACCCAAGGGCCGGTGCGGTGTCGATGGCGTTGATGAGGCCGGTTCCGTGATCGCCGACGCTGGAACTGATGAACGACCTGATGTAGCCGCCATCCTTGTTGGTCGCCGCCGTGCAGGTCCCCTCACCGGTGGTGCAGTCCGTGCCGCCGATGGTGCAAGCCTTGCTCGTGTTGCCGGAGCAGAAGGCCGGGCGAGGTATGGTCGCGGAACCGGACCACTCGGATTCGGAACCGTAGGTGTTGAAGAGCATGGCTCCGAAACGGATCGAGACGGAAAAGTCGTTGACCAGGCCGGTAGGTGCCGAGGAGACTGCGACCTTGGCATCAAACGCGTTGTTGCAGGACTGCGGCACGCAGACCCCCGGAGAGGTGCAGTCTGAGTTGGCGGAACACTCCGTGGTGACACTGTTGGAGCAGACCTTGTGACAGTCTTCATCGTCCGAGCAGGTCGTGCTGCTGCGCAGAGAGCACTTGCCACCGTTTTCGGGGCCGAGCGGGGACCCGATCGCCCTGACCCCGGCGTCCATGATCACCGATGGGATGTTGCCGCTGGTGGGGATGACCGAGGAGGGGTCGGTTACCTCCGCGAAGTTCACCCCCTGGCAGTAGTGCAGGATCTCCTGCTTCACGCAGTTGTCGTTGCCGGTGAACTTGTCCGTAGCCCCGTTCCAGCAGCTCCCCACGAAGCCGGTGGTGTTGGCGCCGTTGACGTTGTAAGGGGCAACCACGTTGGCATGGGTTGCCGCGCTGGTACAGATGTAGTTGCCGCTCGACTCGTTGGTGATCGAGGAAGGGGGCAGGGGGTTGCGGTTGTCTGAGTAGACGTTGGTGCACGCCGTCTTGATGTCCTGGGTGTTTACCCCCTGCCAGAGCACCGCATCGGTGATGCTGGCGAGGGCGGTCCCAGAAGCCTGGGCGTCAGTGATGTTCTTTTTGAGCTGGTAGCAGGTCTGCTGGGAGTGATTCAATGTGGCGAGCGCGTTGTCCGAAGGTGTGGTCCCCAGGCAGTCCTTGGTATTGGTGCTGGCCTGGCCGTAATTGCCGCTGGTCCAGTTGTAGACTGCACACTGGCAGGCGGACTGGTTGTAGGTCCCTTCGAATATCTCGATCTTGGTGCCACCCCCCTGGGTGGTCGGGTCGTAGTTCGGTTCCACCGCGGTGGGGCCCCTCACGGCAAAGGACAGGCCGGAGATGTCAGGTGACACCTTAACGAAGCGCCGCCCCACGCACCCCCTCGACTCCCCCTCCAGCCGCTGCACGGTCGAGCTGCCATCAGCGCTATTTTTGTATAACCCGCCGGTCAGGATCTTCTTTTCGATATCGAACTTCGAGGCGGACAGCCAGTTCAGGAATCTGCCGCTGGCGACGAAGGTGGCAACCTTCCTGGTGGACGGGGTGGCGGTTTTGTCTCCGGTCATTTCTATATAGACGTAGCTGGTGCGGTAGATGTTGGTGCCGGTGGTCGTAGGTATGCCCGTCTCTATCTCCACGAATTTCTGATCGGCCGCGGAATACTGGTAGACGGGATAGGTGACGGTGTTGGTAGAGGAATTGTACTTGCTGAAGTAGCCCTCGTAATCCTGGGTGTTGCTGTAGGTGTTGTCGAAGCAGTACGAGGAAGAGACCGTTGCCGAACCGGAGCCCGTACCACAGGTGTACGAGGGAGCGGTTGAGGTCGACCCGGCGATGTAGCCCATATCGAACATACTGGCTGAGTTGTCTATCATCAGCAGGAGGTTCGGCTTGATCCCCCCGGATATGAACGGCGGCGTGATGCAGTAGTTGTCACCGGGGTCCTCGGCCTGGGCCACAGCCGGGAGGAGCATGGCGAGCAGCGCTACCAGTTTTGCATTCTTGATCAAGAGCTTGTTCATAGTTTGTCCCATTGAACACCACGTATTGAAGCGACATAAATGTTGAGTCGAGGAGCAGGTGCCTTTCAGGCAACCCCGTTCGCTACTTCGTCAGCAATTCCCGCATCCCGGCGGCGTCCTTGTACCCGACCACGATGCGGCCGTCAGGCAGCACCAGCGTGGGTGTGGAGTTGATGCCGTTGGCCTCGGCGAAGCGGATGGTGTCATCCACCGGTTTTTTGGGGTCCTTCTCCGTAGCTGCCGGCAGCGGCTGTCCGGTGAAAGATTTATCCAGCAGCTCTACCGATCCCTGCGCCAGGATCACCCGGGACTTGTCGTAGGCCTTCGGGTGCATCTTGAGCGGGAAGAGCTTGATGTAGATGGCGAGGTCCGGCTCCAGGGCAGCCAGCTTCTTCAGCTCGACGTGCGCCTTGGAGCAGTAGGGGCATTCGGGGTCGGTGAACACGAACAGCTTCTTCTTTCCGTTGGGGTTTCCGAGAACGAGCGCGTGATCGGTGGTAAGCGTGGCGGGGTCGAGACGCTCCTTGCGCTCCTGCTTTACCTGGACCGAACCTCCAACCGGCTTCCTCGATGCGATATCGAAGACCTGACCAGCGATGATGTGCTTCTTGCCGTAATCGATATAGGCGACACCGGCTTTGCCGCCCTGCTCGAAGGTCACCTCGTACAGTCCCCGCACCGGTGCAGGCTTTACCTCCTTTACCGGTCCGATCTCCTTGAGAAGCGCATTGGCCTCCTGCAGGGTGATGGAATGGCAGGAGTTGCAATCCCCGCTGCATCCTTCGGACATGGCGAAGGCGGGAACGGCAAAGGCAACGGTGGCGACGGCGGCAGTGGCTGCGAAGAGAGTGGTGAGATTTTTCCAGAAGGACATTCAGCTACCTCGTAGAAGATTTTGTTACTCGAAGCACAGGAGCAACAACCATGCCTTAGGCTTGCGGCAGGCCCGGAGTGGACCGTTTTCACGTCAATCCGGTCAGTTGTGCCGTACCTTACCACGGCGGCACCAGAAAAAACTACGCATTTTTTTCATAGCATCATCCCCTACCCCGCAAAAATTTGGCAGCGCAGGCGGCACCCAGCAATTGGAATTAGCCGAGATCGTACTCCTTGAGCTTGTACAAAAGGGCCCGGTGGCTGATCTCCAAAAGTCTCGCCGCGTGGGTGCGGTTTCCCCCGGTCTGCTCCAGCGCCCGCACGATCAGCTGGCGCTCCAGGGCCTCGGCACCCTTTTTTATGGAGAGGGTGTCCGGCAGGTTCTCCGCCCTGCGCTCCAGCCCCGCCCCCCTGCGCACCGCCTCCGGGAGGCAGGAAAGCCCGAGCGTCGCCCCCTCGCAGAGCACCAGTCCGCGCTCGATGCAGTTCTCCAGCTCCCTCACGTTGCCGGGCCAGCGGTAGTGCACCAGGGCCTGCAGTGCCTCCGCGCTGGGGCGCACCCCCGCGATCCCCATGCGCCCGCCGTGCTTCTCCAGGAAATGGTCCACCAGCAGGGGGACGTCCTCGATCCGCTCACGCAGGGCAGGAAGGGACAGGGCGAAGACGTTGAGCCGGAAGTAGAGGTCTTCCCGGAACCTCCCGGCCGCCACCTCCCGGGTCAGGTCGCGGCTGGTGGCCGAAACCACCCTCACGTCAACCTTCTGCGAGGAAGCAGCACCGACGCGGCGGATCTCCTCCTCCTGCAGCACCCGTAACAGCTTCACCTGCAGGGGGAGCGGCAGCTCTCCTATCTCGTCGAGAAAGAGCGTTCCCCCGTGGGCCTCCTCGAAGAGGCCGACCTTGTCGTGGCTGGCGTCGGTGAAGGCCCCCTTGACGTGCCCGAAGAGCTCGCTTTCAAGAAGTGAGGCGGGGATGGCGCCGCAGTTGACAGCGACGAAGGGACCCTGCCGCCGCACGCCGCAGTCGTGCAGCGCGCGGGCAACCAACTCCTTGCCGGTGCCCGATTCGCCCTGGATCAGCACGGTGGTCTTGTGCTCGGAGAGCTTTTTCACCAGCTCCATGATCTCCGACATCCTGGCGTTTCTGCTGATGATCTCGGGGATGGCGCGGCCGCGCACGACCTCCTCGCGCAGCCTGCGGTTCTCGTCTTTAAGGCGCTCACGCTCCTCCGCCTTTTTCAGCACCAGGGAGATCTCGTCGCTGTTGAACGGCTTGGAGATATAGTCGTAGGCCCCAAGCTTCATGCAGTCGATGGCGTCGTCCACAGTGCCGTAGGCGGACATCATGATAACGGTAGCGCCGATGCCGGACTCGGTGCAGGCCGCCAGGAACTTCTTGCCGTCCATCACCGGCATGCGGATATCGCAGAGGATAAAGGCGTAGTTTCCCTCCTGCGCCTTGGCGAGCGCATCGGCGCCGTCCGCCGACTGCTCCACCAGGTATCCCTGCTTCTTCAGCATGACCTGGAGCATGTGGCGCAGGTTCTCCTCGTCGTCCACCACCAGGATTTTCTTCTTCTCGGTCAATGCTTGCTCCTTGGTCGGACGGTCGGACTGGTCTGACTTCTCGGACTGGTCGGACAAACCCACCAGCCACCAGCCACCAGCCACCTGCCACCTGCCACCTGCCACCTGCCACCTGCCACCTGCCACCAGCCACCAGCCACCAGCCACCAGCCACCAGCCACCAGCCACCAGCCACCAGCCACCAGCCACCAGCCACCTGCCACCTGCCACTGGCCCTGGCCCCTAGTCCCTAGCCCCTGCCTTTCTCGCTTGCCGGCAGGGTCAGGGTGAAGCGGCTCCCCTTGCCGAGTTCGCTCTGCACGTCGAGCCTGCCTCCGCAGGATTCTGCGATACGCGCGGCTATCGCCAAACCAAGGCCGGTACCCTTCCCCGGCTCCTTGGTGGTGAAGAACGGATCGAACACCCGGCTCAGATGCTCGGGGGGCATGCCGTGCCCGGTGTCAATTACATCGATGACCACATCGGCTCCGGAGCAACTTCCCTTTAGCCACAGTTTGCCCCCTTGGGGCATGGCATCCCTGGCGTTCATGATCAGGTTGATGAGGAGCTGCTCCAACTGGTACGGGTCAGCGTACAGGGACTGAAGCCCCGGCTCCGTCTCGACCGAGACTTCCAGGTGCTTCAGGACCCCCTGGGTCGACAGGAGTTCGACCACCTTCTCAAGAAGCTGCAGCACCGCCACCTCCTCGCGCAGCGCCCCCTTGGGTCGGGCGTAATCGAGCAGCCCACGGACGATACGATCAATGCGCTGGGATTCCTCAGTTATGCGACGCAGGTAGTCCGACTTCTCGGCATCCGCAGCAAGGTCTTCCGCCAAAAGCGCGCTGTAGCCCATGATGGCAGCTAGCGGGGTGCCGATCTCGTGAGCCATACCTGCAGCCAAAAGTCCGACCGAAGCCATCTTCTCGGAACGGATTGCCTCGTTGCGCGCCTCGACTAGTTCCCGGTTGGCCCATTTCAGGGAGGCGACCTTCTCCTCGACCTCGACCCGCTTCTCCCTAAGCGCTACTGTCATGCTGTTAAACGCATCGGAAAGCTCAGCCACCTCGGCACTCCCGTGGATCTGCACGGTTACCCCCAGGTCGCCGGCCGTGATCCGGCGTGTCGCACCCAAAAGTTTCTTGATCGGATGGACCACCGTCCGCGAAAGCAGGTAGGAGCCGAGAGCCAAAAGGAGGAGGAAGTCGAGGAAGAAGTAAGCGACAAAGAGGCGACGGGAACTCTTGAGCCGCTCCTGCGCGGTAGCCAGAGAAACAGTAAGCCGGACTGCACCGGTAATCTTCCCCTGCTCTACCACCGGCTTGTAGCAGCGGCCATGACTACCGTCGCGGGCGACTTGGAAGGTCCCGCGGCCGGTGCGGATGACGGCGGCGAGGTGAGTATCCATCCCTGCGCGATCGGAAATGGAGTAAATCTCGCGCCCCAAGCTGTCTACTACCAGCAGCGCAGAAAACTGGTGTTGAGTACGCAGGTATTCTATGTACTTGGACGCCGGGGATCCGGGCTCAGGCGGAGCCACTGGGTGGGGTAGCAGGAGCAGGATGCTGGAAAGCAGCCCCCCTGCCTCGTCGCCGCTTTGGGCCAGGAGGTCGTTTTCGGCGGTCTTGAAGGATATGAGGGAGAGCAGGAGCCAGGTGAGCACCAACAGGGTGCTCAGGGCGGAGAGGATGTAGAAGGTGAGGCTGAAACGAAATGGTTTCATAGGGGGCCGTGTCAGCTTCCCAAG
>Ga0209317_1002089_pt1 | contig 15228 bp, 13 predicted proteins | sample RifGroB2_FD_183994 | JGI IMG/M metagenome (GOLD analysis project Ga0209317, IMG submission 183994) | Soil microbial communities from Rifle, Colorado, USA - Groundwater B2 (SPAdes) (version 2) | ecosystem: Environmental > Terrestrial > Soil > Unclassified | place: Rifle, Colorado | collected... | reverse complement strand
CGTTACTCATGTTCCCGAGATTCTCTACCACTGGCGGGCCTCGGAATCCTCGACCAGCATCAACCACTCGCAGAAGGAATACGCGGACGAAGCCGGCAGTAAAAGCGTGGCAGGCGCCCTTGCCCGGCTGGGAATCGGCGGGAACGTGCAGAACACCGAGCTGAAATTCTTCTACCGGGCCCGGAGATTTTTGCCGCAGGATCCTACCGTCACCGTTCTGGTGTATTGGCAAAGAGCCATGGACGAGTTCAAACCGTGGCTGACGAGACTTATGGCCAGCGCGGGCGCCACGATCGACCAGCTGGTGGTCGCGGTCGGATCCCCGTCCTGGGTTGAGACGGTGCGCAGGGCCGGCGCGGAAAACGGAGTCGAAACAGACTGTCTGGCCGTGCCCGAAGATAGCGGTCCGGCCGCCGCCTACAACAGCGCCGTCGATTGCATCCGCGGCGAATTCGTCGCCCTCGTCGACTGCCTTATCGAGACTCCCGGCGACGGCTGGCTGGCAGCTATGCTCGAATATGGAGGGCAGGAGGAAGTCGGCCTGGTTGGCGGCAGAGTCGATTATCCGCCCGTCCCGCTGGAGGTCACTCCCATTCCCGACTGCAGTGTCACCTCGCCTTCCTATTACGCCCGTTTTCTCGCCAACTGTTCGGTATTGATGAATGGCCTGCACTGCCCCCAGGAGGTGCGGAGCGTGACCGGCGAATTCTGTCTTATCCGGACCGCCGTACTGCGCGAGGCGGGCGGTTTCAACGCCGAAGATTATCCGTCTCTACTATTTGTCCAGGATCTTGCCTTTCGGCTCAACCGCCAGGGCAAGGTCCATATCTATACCCCCTACTGCAGTTTGACCCTCACCGCCCAGCCGGACAGCCGGGAACCGCACATATTCGTTCAGGAAAAAGCGCGCTTCCAACGGCAGTGGTTCGACCTTCTCAACCAGGGAGATCCTTTCTACAACACCGGCCTGCTGACCGACCGCCGACTCTCCCTCACTGCCTTTCAAGCCTGGCTGACCGGTTCTTCCTCACCTCATATTTCCACCTGAAAGGAGATTCTATGGACTTTGATGAACTTCACGGCAAAAATTTTCTGGACGAACTGTATCGGCAGACCAAGGGAGATACGGCTGCACAGGTTTCCATGTATGAGGTGGGGGCGGCCCTCGGCCTGAACAAAGGCGAGGCGGGAAGCCTTGCCGAGTCGCTGATCGTCGATGGCCTGGTGGAATTGAAGACTCTGGCCGGCGGCATCGGCATCACCAACGAGGGTTTAACGAGCCTGGGTCTTGCCGCCTCTGCCGGGCCAGTAGCCGGTGCAACTTTTTCCCTCAGCCATGGCCCCGTGGCAACCGAACAGGATCGGCAGACGATTGCCGAACTTGTCCGGCGGATCAAGGACTCCCTTTCCGGCAAATCGCTAGCCTATGCTCAACTGGAGGAAATCGTCATCGACCTCAAGACCGTCGAGCTGCACCTGCTCTCGCCGAAACCGAAGATTGCGGTGCTGCGCGAACTGTTCCGCTCGCTGCACGATGCCCTTGCCACCGCGGGTATCAAGGAGACGGCAGCGGTGCTCAAGGCGGTTTTCGGTTGACCCCCATGGTCTGATTCGCAAGACATTCAAGAGAGATAAACATATGAAAACCATCGGTCTGCTTGGCGGGATGAGTTGGGAAAGCACAGCTCACTATTACCGGCTGCTCAACCAGGGCATCAACCAGCAGCTGGGGGGCCTGCACTCGGCTAAAATCGCCATGGTCAGCGTCGATTTTCAGCCCCTGGAAAAGTTCATGCATCAGGGCAACTGGATCGAGTGTGGCAAGATCCTGATGAAATCGGCCAAGAGCATCGAAGCGGCCGGCGCCGATTTTCTGCTTATCTGCACCAATACCATGCATAAGCTGGCGCCGATCGTGGCCGAAGCCGTTTCCATCCCGCTTCTGCACATTGCCGACGCCACGGCCATGGCGATCAAGGCGCAGGATATCCGGACGGTGGGACTTCTCGGGACGAAATTGACCATGGAGAAGGACTTTTACCGCGGCCGGTTGATGGCGACCCACGGTCTCCGGGTGGTAACTCCCGCAGCCGACGACCGGCGCCTGGTTGACCGCATCATCTTCGACGAGCTGTGCCGGGGTATCGTCAAAACCGAATCACGCAATCACTATCTGCGGATCATGGCCGAAATGGCACAAGAGGGCGCCGAAGCGATCATCGCCGGCTGCACCGAGATCGGCATGCTGGTCAGTCAGGAACATGCTGCGATTCCTCTGTTCGACACTACCATCATTCATGTCGACCAGGCAATCCGGCTGGCCCTGGCCGAAGACTAACCCTTGCCCTGTTGCCGACCACACTGGGAAGATTTTACCCTTTTGTGTGGTGAACAGTATCTCCCCGGCTATTGCTCGGTTGTTCCGTCTCTATTTTTGCCAGGCAACTTCCTGCATTACGAGGGGAATGTGGCGGGGCTGTGGATTATTCCCGGACAAGGGATGACAACTGGCATGTCCTTTGCTAATATCAATTGGTTGGCATCACTCCTCGAACATCCGGATCAGGCAATGGTTTTCAAGATCGGCATTAAACAAAAGCTGGCTCTCATCTTTTTCCTCTTTTTCCTGATTTTTTCGGGAACGGTTTCCATCCTGCTCGTCAATGTCCAGGAAATGGTTCAAACCACCGAACGCATTGTCAGTAAAAACAAGAAGATCGCTGAGATAGCGGAGGTTGTCCTGGCCAACCTCCTGGATATGGATGCCAATCACAAGAAGCTGATACTGTTAAAAAAGGGGCGTTATTCTGAATATTTCGAAGATTCCATGATCGCCTTCGAATCGGCCCTCGCCCAGGCCGTCCAGCTTTCATCGCCGTCACCGGGATTTCCAGGTGGTAATCGTTCCTTCTGGAGCGAACTCCAATACAGCTATCAGCGCCACAAGGAGGGCCGCTGGGATACCGGAACGGATAGCGGGCAGCAATGGGTTTCCGAGCAGGTCGTCACCTTCTGGATCGACAGCATCAACAGGGCCAAACTGCAGAATCAGCAAGAAGTCCAAACCGCCCTGCAGGAGCTCAATGAAGGAAGCAGAATCAGTGCCAGAAACGGTCTCATCGGATTCATCATTTCTATCCTGCTCGGCATCTGCGCAATCTGGTTCATTTCCCGGTCCATCCTCCTGCCGCTGAAAACCCTCTCGTCAGGCCTGAAACGCATCTCCTTCGATAAGCAACACCGGCCCATTGCGCTCAGAGGCGGCGAAGAATTCACTGAACTTGCCGACGTCTATAACGATATGAGCCGGCAGCTCCACGAGGAGGAAACCCTGCGTTCGGAATTCATTGCAACCCTCAGCCACGAGATCCGCACCCCCCTTTCCTCCATCCATGAATCGGTCAACATGATCGTTGAGGAGGTGCTCGGGACCATCAACGACAAGCAGCGGAAATTCCTCGAAATCGCAGGTCTCGAACTGCGCCGCATCAACAAGCTCCTCAATTATCTGCTCAATGTTTCGGTCCTGGAAGATGATCACCGCGATAAAAACTCCGGTGTAGTCGATACCAAGCAGCTGGTCTTGAGCAGTGCGGAGTTGTTCTATCCTCTCATCAAAACCAAGAATCTCAAGCTCAAGTTCCTCGGCCTGCACGATTGTCCGGGAGTCTTCGGGGTGAAGGAAGAAATGCAGCAGGTGTTCGTCAATATCATCGGCAATGCCGTCAAATACTCGCCGGAAAACGGCATGGTCACCGTTTCCTGGGCGAAAGAGAAAGGCAACAGGTATCTACTCTTTCATGTCGCCGATGCCGGGCCAGGCATCCCGGAGGACGAGCAATCCCTGATCTTTACCAAGTATTACCGGACCAAGGATGCCCGAGGGCACCTCGATGGCGTCGGCCTTGGCCTTGCCATCGCCAGGCGCATTATCAACAGCTATGGCGGCACAATCCGGGTGGTCAACAATCCCGACGCCGGTTGTACCTTTTCGTTCACCCTGCCGATCCCAGCCAAGACCGGTAAGACTCTCCCGCCAAATCCCGAGGAAAATGCCTGTGCCATGGATTCATAAGATGAGACCACTACCAACACGATTCGCCAGATTGTCCAGATGCGCGCAGGCCGTCTTGATCCTGTATCTTCTGCTCGGCAGTTCCTGCGCCCTCCTTTCTCAGGCGCCTCCGCCCGCCCCCGCGCATCAACTCGCAAGCGATGCCGAACTCTTCTTTCTGAAAGGAGAATACCAGGACGCCCTGAGCGAATTTCAACGGGAATATGAAACGGCTCTTGCCGCCGAAGATCGGAATCAGGCATTATACGGACTGGCCTGCACTCAGATCATCACGGCCCGCACCGACCGGGAGTTGGCCGAGGGAATTGTTAATCTGCAGAAGTGGGACGAAGAAAAAGGCACCGGTCCTTTTCAGGAAAACCGCCGTCTGCTGGTCCTGGCCATGAAACAGCAGGGCGAGGTTCTGGTCAAGAGAAACCGTGAACAGCAGAGACAGGGAAACAGGAAGGATCGGCTCATCGCCAACCAGAAAGAGCAGATCGCGCAACTGACGGTAACCATTGAAATGTTACAAAAGCAACTGGAAGAGCTCGAAGCGATCGATGAGAATTTTCAAGTGAAAAGAAAGACATTATGAGTGAAACGAAACGTATTCTCATTGTTGATGACGATCAGAATATCCTCGAGGTTCTCGAAGCGAGACTGCAGGCGGCGGGCTATCGCGTCTACCGGGCGGCAAGCGGCCCTGCGGCCCTCGACCTGCTGAAGAGCAAACCGGTGGATGTCCTGGTTTCCGACATGAAGATGCCGGAAATGAGCGGGATGGAACTTTTTGTCGAGGCCGTAGCCATTCAGCCGCAGCTGCCGGTTATCTTTCTCACTGCCTACGGCACCATTCCCGATGCGGTGACTGCAGTAAAAGCCGGCGCCGTCGACTATCTGACCAAGCCCTTCGACGGCAAGGAACTGGTGAAGAAAATTGCGGGTATTCTGGCGACGGTCGAAAAATCGCCGGCGCCTGCCCGGCCGCATGCCGACGATAGCGGTTTCATCTGGGGCACAAGTCCCGCCATGCAGGACCTCAAAGCCATGCTTATGAAGGTCGCGGGCAGCAACGCCAACGTCCTCATCCTTGGCGAAAGCGGAGTGGGCAAGGAATATATCGCCAAACTCCTGCACCATACCAGCGCGAGACGCAACCATCCCTATATCGTGGTGGATTGCGGCTCGACGCCCGCCGGTATCCTGGAGAGTGAACTGTTTGGCCATATCAAGGGCTCCTTTACCCACGCCATCCAGGATAAAAAGGGCTTGATCGAGGCGGCCAACGGCGGGACTCTCTTTCTTGATGAGATCGGCAACATCTCAGCGGAGATGCAGAGCCGCCTGCTGCGCTTTCTGGAAGAGCGAAAGATCCGGCAGGTGGGCGCCATCAAAGAGAAAAGCGTCGACTGCCGGGTAGTGGCCGCGACCAATGCCGATCTGAAGAAGGCCGTGGAGGACGGGTCCTTCCGGCAGGATCTGTACTATCGCCTGAAGGTGGTGACCTTGCAGATCCCGCCCCTGCGGGAGCGACGGGCCGACATTCCCGAACTGGCCCACTATTTTGTCGACGACTATTGCCGGCGCAACAACATGCCGACCTGCGTCTTACTGCAGGAGACCCTGCAGTGGCTGGAGACCCTGACCTGGCCCGGCAATGTCCGGGAATTGAAGAATGCCCTGCAAACCGGCATCATCCTCTGCCAGGGCAACCGGATCGAGCCGGAAGATCTCCAGCTTGACGACGAACCGGACTCCTTCGATCAGTTCGATGACGATTTTACCATGGAACAGAGTGAAAAGGAGGCGATTATCCGGGCGCTGAAGCAGACCAAAGGGGTTAAGAAAGATGCCGCGGAACTTCTCGGCATCAGCCGCCGGGCCATTCAGTATAAAAGCAAGAAGTACAATCTGGATACAGCGCAGTTCAAGGATTGATCAATGTGGAACCGTAGGGGCGAAGATGGTCTCAGTTGCCCTGCAAAGAGAAAGGGCGCAGACTTCGCCTGCGCCCCTTTCTCTTGTCCCTGCAAGACGGTTATCAGACAGGCCAGCCGGAGGTATATTTGCTGTTGCCGTCCTTATCGATGACAAAGCACTCGTAATCGGCCTGTCGCTCGATAAACTGCACCCCGGCCACCGGTTCCATGACGAAAACGCTGGTGGAAAGTGCGTCGGCGTCCATACAGCTCGGCGCCATAATCGTTACGCTGCTGGCCAGCTGGGGCGAATGGCCGGTCCGCGGGTTGATGATGTGATGGAAGAGCTTTTCATTGTCGTAGAAGACCTCATAATTGCCGGAGGTGGCGATCGCCCCATCCTGCATGGCAACGATATTCGGATATTCCCGCGATTTAGCCGGATCCTGGATCGCGACTGTCCAGGCCTTGCCGCCCGCCGCCTTGCCGCTTACGCGGATATCGCCGGCGGCATTAATCAGGTGGTTGACTACGCCCTTCTCCCGCAACACCTCCGAAACCCTGTCGACGATATAGCCGACACCGATGCCGTCGAAAGTAACGGCCATATCGCTCCGTTTGAAGAGCAGAGAACCGTTGTGGAATTGGATGCCGTCGCTGCCGATCCGTTCTGCGGCCTGGTTGATTTCCGCCTCGGTGGGAGTGTGTTTGACGGCGAAGCTGTCCTTGTAGAGATCGATCAGCGGCTTAACCGTTATATCGAAGGCCCCGCCGGTTTCGCGGGTGAAGTAGAGGGACCGCGCCACCAGATCGAGTACCTCCTGCGGAGCTGCTTCAAGTTTGCCGGAGCTGTTCAGCGATCCGACCGGTGAACTGGCATCGTAGTGGGTGAGTATCTTGTTCAGTCGATCCATCTCCTCGAAGGCGAGACCAATCGCCTCTTCCGCCTCATCTTTAGACGGATGGATGGCGGTCATGGAGACAAAAGAGCCCATGGCCAGTTTCGTCTTGGTGACTTTGTATTCCTTGTTACCAAAGAGCAGGGCCTCGGCTTTTTCGGCGGGGAGCAACGCCGCGGATGCGGCCCCAAGACCCAGAAGGCCGGAGAGTTTTAAAAATGATCTTCTTTTCCGATCAAAGTGATTCTCTAGATTTTTCATGTTAGTTTCCAATATGTAATTGTGAGGGAAAATCACAAAATAACTGCATCTCTATTCGTAACAGCTTCTGAAGCCTTGCCGAAGGTTCCTTCTCGCGTCCCTTTGGTCAACCCGCCATTTTGAGACCGTCGACCGCACTTCTCGTGATCACCTGACGGCCTTGGTAATGCCTGAAAATATCCCTCGGACATTTGGTAACACAGGCGGTCTCGCAGCTCGGGCCATAGGCGAGACACGCTTTCTGGTCGATCTTCACCAGGTTGTTTTCGTACGTAACCGCCCCGGCAGGACAGGCCTTGACACACATTTTGCAGCCGATGCAGCCCACCTGGCAGACCGCCTTGACGTTTTTGCCGAGGTCCTTGGTCGAGCAGGGCACGAAGACCCTTGCCTTCATGGTCTGGATCTCGATAATAGCTTTCGGGCAGGTCCGGACACAGACGCCGCAACTCACGCATTTGTCCGGATTGACGACCGGAAAATTCTCCACCATCTCGATCGCATTGAAGGGGCAGACCTCGGCGCACTCGCCGAGACCGATGCAGGCGTACTGACAGGCGGACGGCCCGCCGAAGCCGAGATTGGCGGCGGTGCATGAAGCAAAACCGTAATACTCATGCTTATGGCTGACCCGGCCTTCGACCCGCGAGCAGCGGACCACGGCCAGCTGATCCTCGACGGCCGCCACCTTCTTGCCGGTCAGTTCGGCGACCCGGTTGGCCACCTTTTCCTTACCGGGGAAACAGAGGTTGGGCGGGACGTCCGGGTCGGTCACCACGGCGATCGCGTAGCCCTCACAGCCGGGGAACCCGCAGCCGCCGCACTGGGCAAGCGGCAGCGACTCCACCACATGTTCGATGAGAGGGTTCACCTCCACCGCAAATTTATGGGCGGCAATGGCCAGTCCGATACCGAAGAACAGGCCGATACAACCGAGGAGGACCAAGCCGCCTAATGCTAATTTTACTAATTCCGGATCCATATCTTACTCTCAAACAAAATCTGGTTAATCTTGGTGGGCGGCAGTTCTAAAAGAGCTGCAGGCCCGAAAAACCGAGAAACGCCATGGCAAACTGCCCGGCGACAATAAACGCGATCGGCAACCCTTTGAACGACGGCGGGATATTGGCCAACTGCATCCGCTCGCTCACCGAACTCATCAGATAGAGGGCGAGCAGAAAACCGCCGCCGGCCCCGAGGGCCAGCATAAACGTCTCAAAGACGTTGTAATTGTTGTTGGCGAGGATCAGCGGCACCGCAATGATGACGCAGTTGGCAATGACCAGCACCAGATAAACCCCGAACGAGTTGAACAGCACCGGATTGACCTTGCGCAGGATCGTGTCGATGGCCTGCACCGTGAGGGAAACCAGGCCGATAAAGACCACGATCTGCAGGAAATTAAGGTTGAACGGGATGAGGATGAAGTTGTAGAACACCCAGCTCATCAGCGCCGATACCACCATGACGAGGGTAAAGACCACGCCCATGCCCTTCGCCGTGCTCTTCTTCTTCGAGGTGCCGAAAAAGACGCAGAGTCCGAGATATTTGGTGAAGACGAAGTTGTTGATCAAGAGGGCCGAGATGAGGATGCCAAAAAGATACCCTAAGTACGACTTGCTCACCGTGAAGGTGGTTTTCTCGATTCCCGCCAGGCCCTTGGCAACCACAACATGGGTCATCGCGGTATTGAGTTTGTCCTTGAAGGAAAGCGTCACGCTCTTGCCGCCCGCGGCAAGCACGGCGGAAGCAACCTCCAGTTTGATATCCGGATCCGGCTCCTCGAACACCGTATAGTTGGCGGGATTTTCAGCCACAGCCTGGTCCACCGGTGCGGAGAAGGACACGACAATCTCCTTATCCCCTTTAAACTTCTGGTCGACGACCAGCCCTTCGGCCACAGCCGCGAAAGGCATGAGCCAGAACAACAAGGCTGCTGCTACCACATGAATATATTTTGCCGGAGTCATCACTTTACCCCTTTCTTACGTTTGTAATAGAGTTCGATCCAATTGAAAAAGCCCATCATCAGACCGACGACAAAGAAGCCGGCACTCGGCAGGATGAAGAAGAGCAGGGGTTTGAAACCCAGCACGTCGTAGCCCATGACAGCGCCCGAACCGAGCAGCTCGCGGACGAAGCCGATGACCATCATGCCGACCATGAAACCGAGACCCATGCCGAGAGCGTCCCAGAAGGAGTCCTTGACCGTTTCCTTGCAGGCAAACATCTCCAGGCGCATGGTGATGATGGCGAAGGCGACGATGATCTTGACGAAGATGCCCATCTTGGCATAGGCGTCCGGCAGATAGGCGGCCAGCACCAGATCGATGACCGTCACCCAGGTGGCGATGGTCAAGGTGTAGGTGGGAATGCGGATCCGCGGATGAATGACATTCTTGAAGATCGAGATCGTCATGCTGGAAAAGACCTGGACGAAAAGTACGGCGACCCCGAGCATAAACCCATTCATGACCGTCGTGGATATACCTACCGCGGGGCACATCGAGAGTGCCAGCTTGAAAATCGGATTTTCAGCGAGGATGCCTCTCGCTATCAGCTGCATGCTTGTTTTATCATTTGCCACGTCGACTACCTCTCACAAGATTTATACCGCAAGGGCATAAGTTTCGTTTGAGCAGACAAGCTGCTCAACTCAGCTTTAAAACGATACAGCAAGCTGCTGTTCTTTCAGTACCTTATCCAACACAGCCATGCGGTAGGCAAATTTGGTGACGATGCCCTTCACCCCGTCGGCCACAGCCTTGGTGGAAATGGTCGCACCGGTCAGGGCATAGACATCCTTATCCTTGTACTGCTCGCGGAATTTCAGGATCTCCTCCTCGCCGACCTTGCCGTTCAGGGCCTCCAAATACTCGGGCGGGATGGGGGCCTTGACGACACCGATGGCCTTGAGCGCCTCGAAGGGTTTGCCCTTGAACTGATTCTTGAAGTAATCCTGATCGATTTCCGCACCCAGCCCCGGATCCTCTTCGTGTTCGAGAACTTCGAGGCCAAGGATGGTGAAATTCGGGTCTACCGCCAGCATCACATGAACAAAGGTCTTGAAGCCCTGAAACTTGCCGCCGACCAGGTAAGCGATTCGCTTGCCGTTGTCAGTGACGATAATGGTCTGATCGGCGAACTTCACCTCATAGCCCGGTCCGACCGCCTGCTCGACCGCTTTTTTTCGCGGCTCGGCTTCGATTGCATCCTTTTCGCTCAAGGTTACTGGATCGGCCTTGATCAGCTGGCCGTTCAGGTCGATGTTGACCAGCAGAAAGCCTTCTCCCTCGCCATGACCTTCTCCACCCTTGGGTGCCAGAAAGCCGATGGACTGCTTGTCGTTGCCGGTAATGACATACCGGTAGACCTCATGCAGGCCAAGCGACGCCGGCGGTTTGGCTTCGCCTTTGTAGCCGAGCAGCTCGAACATGACCTGCTGTTCCTTGACATGTTCGTTGTGTTTCTTGGCGTTGCTGGTGAGGATGAAAAAAATCCCCATCACCGAGGCGGCGAGCAGGCAGGAGACGGTGAGACGGACAACTATGGTAATGATATCTTTCATTTTGCACCTCCTACAGGCGGCGCAAAACGCTGCGGCTTAAAGAAGCTGTCGAGAACGGTACTGAGCGGGTTCATAAGGAGTATTGCATAGCAGATACCTTCAGGATAGCCGCCTTTCAGTCGGATGAGGACCGTCAGGGCGCCGATGCCGATGCCGAAAACGATCTGCGATATTTTATTGGACGGACTGGTCACATAGTCGGTCGCCATGTAGAAGGCGCCGAGCAGGGCGCCGCCGGAGAGCAGGGCGAGCAGCGGGTCGCCGGCGAAATAGCCCTCGCCGCCGAAGATCCAGGAGAGAAGCGCGATGGTACCGAGAAGCGACACCGGAATGTGCCAGGTGATGTACCCCCGGTACATGAGGTAGAGACCGCCCAGCACCAGCAGGAAACCGGAGGTTTCACCGATACAGCCGGGCCGCCAGCCGAGGAAGAAGCTGCTGTAGAGACTGGCGCCGCTGCCGAAGGTCTGGGTGAAGGCGGCCATGCCGTGTTCCTTCATGACGGCAAGAGGCGTCGCCGTGGCGACCGCATCGACCTGGGTGCCGAGATACGAGAAAATGGCGAAATCCTGAACCGGCGGCAGCCAGGCGGAGGTCATAGCCACCGGGAAGGAAGCCAGCAGAAACGCCCGGCCGAGCAGCGCCGGATTGAAGAAGTTATAGCCGATGCCGCCAAGAAGATGCTTGCCGATATAGATGGCAAAGATCGCGGCCAGAATCGGCAGCAGCGGCGACACCCCCGGCGGAATGACAAAGGCCATGAGCATGCCGGTGAGCACCGCGCTGCCATCCTTGATCGTCACCCGGCGGCCGAGAGCCTTCTGGCTCACCGCTTCGACGATAACGCAGCTGATGACCGAAACCGCTGTAATGAAAAGCGTCTGGATCCCGAAGATGAACACCGACAAAACCAGTGGCGGCACAAGGCAGGCCACGACAGTCCACATAATTTTTTCGACCGACTCATTGCTTTTCAGGTGCGGCGAGAGGGAAACCTTCCATCTGCCGACCGGTGAAACAGCCTGGTCGTCCGTCTCTTGCTGTTTGCTCACGACTCTCCTCAACACTTCTTGTTTAAGACATTTGCCCGGCCGTAGGACCGGCCGGGCGAACCTTCGGGCGAAAGATTTTTCGCCCCTCCGATCGCGTACCTGTTCCGGAATCTCTCGTTACTGCGGCCGCTTCGCCTTCATCTTGGCCAGACGCACAAACTGCACAAGAGGTCGCTTGGCCGGGCAGACATAGGAGCAGGAACCGCATTCAAAACAATCGAACACTCCAAACTGAGCGGTATCCTCGGCCCTCCTTGCCTCCACGTAGATGGCGATCTCCTTCGGCTCCAGGCCCATCGGACAGGCCTCCAGACACCAGCCACAGCGGATGCACTGACCATGCGGCCGGGTGTCGATCTCGTCTTCGGTAAGAAAGAGCACGGCGGAGGTGGTCTTGGTAACCGGCACCTCAAGACTCGAAACGGCAAAACCCATCATCGGCCCGCCCATAATGATCTTGGACAGTCCCGGTTGCAGTCCGCCCAGGTAATCGACGATATCCTTCAGTTTCGTGCCGATCTTGACCTGCAGGTTAGCCGGCCGGCCGATGCCCTTGCCGGAGATGGTGACCACCTTCTCGTAGAGCGGCTTGCCGTAGACCACCGCATCGAAGATCGCCTTGGCGGTTCCGACGTTCTGCACTACCACGCCTACCGCCGAGGGCAGGGCTCCGGCCGGCACCTTCCGACCGGTCACGGCCTGAATGAGCTGCTTTTCGGAGCCTTGCGGATATTTTACCTGCAAGGCCTCCACCTTGATCGTGCAGTCCGGGCTTGAGGCCTGCTCCGCGGTTTTTGTCATCTCGGCAATGGCATCAGGCTTGTTGCTTTCGATGCCGATAAAACACTTTTTAATCCCGAGAATTTTCAGAATGATCCTGGCCCCTTCCACCACCGACGCCGCCTGTTCGAGCATGACCCGATGGTCGGCGGTGATATAGGGTTCGCACTCCGCCCCGTTCAGGATGAGGGTATCGACGGGGGAGTTGGCCGGCGGCTTCAGCTTGACATGGGTGGGAAAGCCGGCGCCGCCGATGCCGATGATGCCGGCCTCATGCACTTTTGCAAGCAACTGCGCACTGTCCAGCTGCTGCCAGTTCTGCTTTTCGTATTGAACGGGCTGGGCTTCGCGATCGACGGCGATGGTGATGGAGGGAGCGCTCACCCGGATGGGATGAACCGACATGCCGATGTCCTTGATCTTGCCGGCGATAGGTGCATGCAGCGGCACGCCGAGTCCTTTCGTCACTTCCCCGATCAGGCCTCCCTCGCCGACATCCGCCCGCTTGGCAACCGTCGGGGTACACGGAGCGCCGATATGCTGGCCGAGGATAAGTTCAAGCTCGTCCGGCACCGGCATGGTTTCTATCGCCAAACCCTGGGTCTGGGCCTTACACTCGGGCGGATGAACCCCGCCCTTGGGAAACGTCAGCAACGATTTCATAACTCTTTGAAGATAGGGATAAGGAAAAAGGACGGCTGGTAGGAACCGGAGTTCGCAGGGGCACATCCACGAAGACTATCCGATCAGGACAATCCGCCATAGTATTTCATAAACTGGGTACGTTCAAACACCGCGGGATTCTTTGCTTTTTCGTAACTCAGCTGACCCCTGAACTGGGCCAGTTCCGTAAAAGATTTCTTGGTCATCCACTCGTCCAGACCCTTCAGCATGGCCGGAATCTGAGCAAACCCGTTTTTATAGAGGGTCGACACGATCTGGACCGCGGTGGCCCCGGCCAGGAGTTGCTTGATCACGCCTTCGCTGTCGTGAATGCCTGTTGCAGCAACCAGATCCTTGTCTATCTGGCCGGACATCAGGGCGATCCAGCGTAAGGGGCCGCAGCCCTCGGACGGACTGCTCAGCACATCCGTCGATTTGACCACCATCTTCTCCACGTCGATATCCGGCGAGTAGTAGCGGTTAAAAAGGACGAAGCCCGCGATCTTATTGGTCAAGGCGAGCTTTTTGATAAGGTTGGCAAGCGAGGCGGAATACCGGCTCATCTTCAATGTCAGCGGGATCGAGACCATGCTGCTGACGCTGTCGATAATTTCGAGGTATTTCTTCTCGTTCTCGGCACTGGTCATCTTGGGATCCGAGGGCAGCAGCGAGACATTCAGCTCGATGGCGTCGGCCCCCTCCTGCTCCACGGACTTGGCAAAGGACACCCATTCGCTGGCCGAGACACAGTTGATACTGGCGATGACGGGAATATCGACGGCCTTTTTCGCCCCAGCAATAAGCTTCAAGTAGCTTTCCACCTCATTGCCCCGGGTATAGGCGCGGATGTAATCCATGGCTTCCGGGTAGTCCGCGGTATAACTTTCAAGGTTGGCGGACAGTTCCGCCTGAATCTGCTCTTCAAAAAGAGATTTCAAAACGACCGCCGCGGCGTTATGATCAGCCAGCTCCTTTATCTTGTCAACGCTGTTGGTAAAGCCGCAACTGCCGACAATCAGCGGATTTTTCAGATCGAGTCCCAGGTATTTCGTCGAAAGATCATTCATATCGTCTGATGTGTTCTCCATTATGAAAGGATCTGCCTGGCGCTGAACACTCGCAGGCCGTCTTAGGCAAAAAACTATGCAAATTATGCTCAAGAGAGGCCGGCAAAAGCCTCTTGTCAAAAATATACAAACTGGTACACATACAAAATTTGAAAAAAAAATCAACAATATTTTGGTGAGTTACCCGGGAACACCAGATAATTGACTGTTATTAATATTTATAATTTTTATTTCACCGATCAGCCAAATTTAGGTTATAAGGTCAAAAACAATTCAACGTATTGTGCAAACCGCTGAAAAATTCTTCTAACGTGCCGAAGATTCGGCCAATATTTCCGCTAATGATAATCGACCGGCAAAGCGTTGTGAAGGGAGCGAGGAGATGAACCACATATTTTACCGTCATCGTCCGGTAGTCCAGGTTCTGCTAGGAGCCGTCATGATCAGTTTTTCGGCGGTGTTCGTGAAGCTGGCCGATGTTTCTCCCACCGCCTCCGGTTTCTACCGGGTTTTTTTCGGCTTTCTTTTTCTCCTGTGCATCGCCCTCGTGGGCAAAAACCTGAGAAGGCCATCGTCATCCCAATCGCTGCTCATCCTGTTTTGCGGCTTTACCTTTGCCCTCGATCTTTTTTTCTGGCATATCTGTATTCTCTATGTGGGTCCGGGACTTGCCACCCTGCTCGGCAATTTCCAGGTCTTTCTGCTGGCCGGGGTCGGCATCGTCCTTTACCGGGAAGCAGTCAGTGCCCGTCTGCTCCTGTCGATTCCCCTTGCGATCTTCGGACTGCTCCTGCTGATCGGCGTTGACTTGCAGGGCCTCAGCGAAACCTATAAGGCCGGAATCTTCTATGGCCTGCTCACCGCTCTCTGCTATACCTTTTTTCTGCTCGGTCTCCGAAAACTCCAGGGGGACGGCAAAACTCCCCTCTTTGCCTCGCTCATGCTCATCTCGTTGTACTGCG
>Ga0209317_1002088_pt1 | contig 15238 bp, 16 predicted proteins | sample RifGroB2_FD_183994 | JGI IMG/M metagenome (GOLD analysis project Ga0209317, IMG submission 183994) | Soil microbial communities from Rifle, Colorado, USA - Groundwater B2 (SPAdes) (version 2) | ecosystem: Environmental > Terrestrial > Soil > Unclassified | place: Rifle, Colorado | collected... | reverse complement strand
AAGCATTGAACGGCAGCGCCAGGGTGACTTCCCGGCACGAGAGGGAAGTCATCCGTAGGAGCGGCGTTCCTGCCGTGATCAGCCGCTCGAGCCTGAGCCTCCTGCCGCGAAGCCTCTCTGAGAAGTTGCAAGATTAGAACGGTTTATTTCGATTAAGACTTGTGATAATGGTACGGAGGACTTGCAATGACGATAAGAGTGGGGGCGGATGGACGCAGGTGGAAAATTTATCGCAGTTGATGTGGAGACTACCGGCTATTCCGCATTGCGTGGCGGCAGAGTGATCGAGGTCGGTGCCGTAGTAGTAGAGAACGGTCGCTGCACTGACGAATTTCATTCCTTGGTCGATGCCAAAGCACCCATCGCAACCGGAGCCTATCGCGTACACGGCATTTCGCTGACCATGCTGACAGGGCAGCCGCAGCCCGCCGAGGTATGGTCGCATTTCAGGGAATTCATCGGGAACAACCCCCTCGTAGCCCACAACTCGCCTTTCGACAGCTCTTTCGTAGTTCACGAGCTGGGACGTCTCGGGCACCATCTCCCCAACGCTTGGCACTGCACAGTCAGGCTCGCCCGAAAGCGTCTGCCCCATCTTCACAATCACAAGCTCGAAACCGTTGCCCGCCATCTTTTTCCCGACCTTCCGCTCGACCTTCGTCTGCACCGGGCAATCGACGATGCCCGTCTAGCCGCTCGAATTTGGGTGGAACTCACCAAGGGATGACGAACACATCCAATCCGACATAAGACGAGGCTTGTTGAAAAGAATGCGGAGCATGCGACCCGTTAAGACTTGAATGGCTACTGCCGGAGGTGCCATGGGTGATCAGATCTTTCTTGAGCGCTTCGTCTGGTTCGACAACGAGGCCAGGCGCCGCCGCTTTCCCAATGCGGCCAAGCTTAGTCGGCATTTCGAGGTATCCCTGAAGACAGCCCAACGCAGCATCGAGCACTTCCGCGACCGTCTCCAGGCCCCATTCGAGTACGATCCCGTCGCAAAGGGTTATTTCTACACCGATCCTTCCTTTCAGCTTCCGGTGCTGCGCATCACCGAAGAAGAACTGCTGGCACTGCTCATTTCCAGAAAGCTATTGACCGAGGCCTCCGCCGGTTCGCTGGCCCACGAGTTGGAAACCGTCTCGCAACGGCTCGGGTCGCTGTTGGCGGCAAACCTGCCCGGCAGGACCAGACCCGAGGATGCCTTCTCCTTTCGTTGGAAGAACATCAACCCCGCCGACCCTCTTGTATTCGAGATCGCAGCCTCCGCACTTTTACAGGGGAAGCAACTCACCTTCTGCTATTACTCACCCGTTTCAGGCATTTGCACCACGCGTACCGTAGAACCTCATCACCTGGTGAACTACATGGGGAATTGGTACCTGGTCGCTTTTTGTCATCTGAGAGCGGAGTGGCGTCCCTTCATGCTGGGAAGGATGTCACTTTGTCAGATGGAGGCTGCGACATTCGAGAACAGGCCCAAGGAAGAGTGGCAGCCGCACCTGTGCGACACCTTCGGCATCTTTCAAAACAAAGGGAGTTTCGACGTAGTGCTACGCTTCACGCCGGAGCGGGCGCGCTGGGTGAGAGACGAGATCTGGCACGAAGGCCAAAGAGAGGCGATTCAGGAAGACGGCTCGCTGGTGCGCACCATCGCCACCTCACACGAAGCAGAAATCCTGATGGAGATCCTGAAGCACGGCTCGCACGTCGAGGTGCTGGAGCCTGGGTGGCTGAGGGAGAAGGTGGTCCAGGAGATGAGGGAAACGGTGGAAAAATATCGGGTGTAGGTCGCTGTATGGGGGAGGTGCAGGCATAGGATCGGAGGCGCACATGCCCGTTGATTGCATGCGCTTCTGTTGGAAATGCCCATTAGCTCAGTAATCGAGACACTTACGGCAAAGGCACAATCAGCTAGTTTAATGGGATTGAGGATTGCATGGAAACCTACTACGGCTATTGGGGAAAGACAGAGGAAAAGCCACTGAGCTACCATTTGCTTCCTTACCATTGTCTAGATGTAGCTGCGGTTGCTGCTGCGTGGTGGGACGCCAGTGTTGCTCTTCGTAACGGATTTATGGTGAATAACCATATAACGGAGGAAAGGCTTCGTGCCTGGGTATTGTTTTTCACAGCTCTTCATGACTATGGCAAATTCGATGTGCGGTTTCAATCGCGGGTTAGGCCCGTCTGGAAGTCAATTTATCCAGATGCGCAACTTTACCTTCTGCTTCCATCCGTCTCTGACTGCAAAAACTATTACCACGGCGAGGGCGGGTTGTCTTGGTTTATGCAGGACTACGCAGGTATTACATGCTGTGAGACCACCCCCTATGTCGACGACTGGGACTCATTTGATGACATTCGAAACAACGCATTAGGCGAAAAAGAGAAATGGCAAACTTGGATTGAACAGGTTACCGGACATCATGGCCATATAAGGTCAGCAGATTATGTAGTTGAAACGTCATTGTCTTCACTTTGCGACCGTCGGTTGGCAGCTGTCGACAACAACGCACGAAAAGCATGGGTAATTGCCCTCGAAGGCCTGTTCTTAAAACCTTTAGGTCTTTCCGTTTCGGATTCCCCTCCTGTTTGTTCTCCGCTGATGTCTGGATTCTGTTCAGTAGTTGACTGGCTCGGTTCCCGGTGCGATGAGAGTAACTTTGTCTTCCGGCCAGAGCGAATCGACCTGAAAGAGTATTTCGAGGAACGATATTCCCGTGATGCAAGGCGGGTGTTGGAGCTTGCCGGCATTATTGCAAAACCTCGACCTTATACCGGCGTTGGCACTTTGCTTGACGACTCCACAATAAGTCCCCGTTCCCTGCAGACTCTGGTCGACGACTTGCCGCTTCGAACTGGTTCGACACTAGTGGAGGCGCCGACCGGCAGCGGCAAGACTGAAGCTGCTCTAGGTTACGCCTGGCGGATTATCTCTGCCGGTTTGGCCGATTCCATAATCTTTGCCCTGCCGACCCAGGCAACGGCTAATGCCATGTTGGGCCGCTTGATGCGAATCGCGCCTCTTCTCTTCGATAATCCCAATCTGTTGCTCGCCCATGGTTCCGCCCGTTTCAACGATACATTCACTGCAATTAAGCACGCCGCTTTGGATGGATTTGAAAGGGAGGATGGCTGGGTTCAATGCAGTCAATGGTTGGCTGAAAGTCGCAAGCGTATTTTCCTCGGACAGATAGGTGTCTGCACTATTGATCAGGTGCTTATCTCGGTGTTGCCGGTGAAACATCGATTTGTGCGTAGTTTCGGCGTCGGGCGAAGCGTCTTGATCGTTGACGAGGTTCATGCTTATGACGCCTACATGTATGGTCTTCTGGAAGAAGTCCTGCGGCAGCAGAAGGCCAGTGGCGGCACGGCGATACTACTTTCAGCGACCTTGCCGGAAAAGCAGCGGCAGCAACTTTGCGGAGCATGGGGTGCCGTGGAACGAGAGGGTGCGGCCATTCCCTATCCCTTGGCGTCCTGGACGGCCGGAGGCGAAACTACTCACTTTGAGCTTCATCCCAATCAATTGCCAAATGAGATCAAGGTTAAGGTGGAGCCGATCCGGGTATCCGATATGGCACCGGATGACCAACTGCTTCGCAAAATGGTATCTGCCGCGGAAAGTGGCGCCCAGGTGGCGCTTATCTGCAACCTTGTGGATGTGGCACAAGAGCTTGCGCGAAAACTGCGTGCGATGACCGACCTTCCGGTAGATCTTTTTCACGCCCGCTATTGTTATACCCACAGGCAGCGCAAGGAGAGGCGCGCCATTATGAGATTCGGACCAAGAGGTAAGCGCAGAAGGGGACGTATTTTGGTGGCAACACAGGTCGTCGAACAGTCGCTCGATGTGGATTTCGATTGGATCATTACCCAGCTTTGTCCCGTCGACCTCCTTTTCCAGCGTATCGGACGCTTGCACCGCCATTTGCGTGAAGGGCGCCCACCCGGATATGAGTCGCCAGTTTGCACGGTCTTGTTGCCAGATGGCACGGATTTCGGCCTGCACGGGTATATCTATGCCAATACCCGTGTTCTCTGGCGAACAGCCGAAAAGCTGATTTCGGCACCAGATAACACAATTGTCTTCCCTGCTGCATATCGAGCTTGGATTGAGTCGATATATCAGGAAAAGGCATGGGGAGACGAGCCTGAAGAGGTGGAGAAAGGATACGAAAAGTTCAAGTGGGAAATAGAGGAGATCAAGAGATACAAGGCTCGCTACATGGTGGATACGGCCATGAACCCGTTCGCCGATACCGACGAGAAGATCACCGCTGTAACCCGTGACGGAGACATGAACCTTACGGTCGTGCCGTACTGCCGAACCCCGCACGGGAAGATGCTGATGGATGGGACGGTTTTTGAGTCCCTTGATAAGTACCGGCGCCTTGAAGCGCTGTCGCTAAATAGTGTCGGCGCTCCGAAATCATGGCAGGGACATTTGGGCCATTCAGAAGATGGGCGGTACTGGCTTGAGATGGAGCAGGAGAACGATGGTTACCGGGGAACTTCTAAAGGCGTGACATTTCACTATCACAAAGAGATGGGATTGGAGAAACAGAAATGAATCTGCTGACCGACCAATGGATTCCGGTCCGCCCACTGGATGGTGCGGGCGCCGAGAAAATCACCTTGCGGGACCTTTTATGCACGGATGGAAGATGGGAGTTGTGTCTGCCGAGGGACGACATGGAGTTTGCTGCCTTGCAACTCCTGGTCTGCACCACGCAGGCGCTTCTTACCCCGAAGGACGCTGCTGAATTACGTGGGCGCATAGCAAAACCGCTTGCTGCCATAAGTTACGATGCCGCCATTGAACCGATGTCGGAGTGGTTCAGTCTGGACCACCCGACCTTTCCGTTCATGCAGGTGCGCGGAGTGGTCGCCAAGGAGCCTACGCCGATGGACAAGCTTTTTGCTGGGCTGACCGGCGCAACCAACAGCTGCTTCGTTAACCAATCCGGTCTTGCTGGGGGTCTCTGCGGCGGATGTGCGGCAATTGTCCTCTTCAACCAGGCATCGTGCGCTCCTAGTTTTGGAGGTGGCTTCAAGTGCGGCCTGAGGGGAAGCCCGCCAGTCACCACGCTAGTCCAAGGCGACCATCTGCGCCGGACAATTTGGCTAAATGTCTTGAGCGATGACGAACTTACACATTGCTTCCCATGGCACCGTGACACGGCAACTCAAAAGCCGACGTGGGTGGATCCTATAAAAGGCGGCGAAACTATCAAGGTCCAGCGCATCGGGGTGCTGCGCGGGCTTTTATGGCAACCGGCTCATATAGAATTGGTTCTCCCGTCGCCGGCAAAAAACTGCTCATGTTGTGGCTGCCCGACAGATACATCCTACACTTGCTTCAACAAGGCCAAGTTCAGTTACACGGTAGAGGGTACCTGGCCGCACCCTCACTCGCCCCGGGTTACCACTAGCAAAAAAGGGGAAGTTGAGGAGAAGTTCGTAGCCTTTACCACGTCAGCCCCGGCGTGGACGCAGTTGAGCCGCTATGTTGTCCAGCAACAAACCGACGCGTCCAGGGCTGAGGGACAGCAGCCGGCTGCTGTTGTTCTTCAGGCCAAAAAGCTTGTGGGGGAACGTAAACTGCACTTGCTGGTCGGGGGGTATCGCAACAATCAGGCCTCAGTGCTGGAGCGCCGTCACGAGGTATTTACTCTCAATCATGGATGGGAAAGCAACCCCGACGCTATACATGATCTTGTCTCCTTGGGCCGGGGGTACCGCGATTCCTTGAACAAGGCGTTATACGTTTTTGTAAACGGCGTCAAGGATGTCAAAGGCGCCCGGGTGAAACTTAATCAAGGAGCAGATGCGCAATTCTACCGTCGTTCCGAGCCGACCATAGAAGAAGCCTTGGCGCGTATCGACTTTGCAAAACCGGAGATGGAGCTGACGCAGATGCGGAAAACCATGAAGTCGATTGCTGAAGAACTTTTCAAGGAATCAGTTCACCCGTATCTGAACGATCCGGAACTGATCAGAACCTTAACTGTTGCACGAAGGGTACTGCACAGACACTTAAGCGACCTCGAACCACAGAAGCAGTAGAGGAGGAATTATGGAACAGCAGAAACTCCCCGAATTCATGGCTCTCTACAATGCATGGGAGCAGCTGCCTAAAGGGCCGCAAGCTGAACTAAGACGTGTCGGTCGACCGGAGGAGTTGATCGAGGTACCGGCGTTCTACCGGCTTTTCACGGGGCTCGCTACACAGGAATGGCAGAAACAGGCATACCAGCGTCTGATCTTCTGCCTGCCGTGTATCAAGCACACGGGCGATGATGTCGGCCTTGGCAAGGCATTAACCAAAGGTAAAAGGGTTAGCGAGAAGAGGCTTTTTCAGGTGATTCGATCCGATGCTCCAAACGATATGATCCAATTGCGGCGGATATTGCAGATGGTGGAGCCTTCAGCGAATTGGCCCAAGGTGGCAAGGCTGCTTTGGTTCTGGAACCCGCGCAGCAAAAGGGACCTGTTAGAAGAGTACTTCATCAATCAACCAAAGTAACTCAACCACTATTGAGAGAGGAACTACCATGGACAAGAACTTCATCAATTTTCACATTCTGATCTCCCACAGCCCCTCGTGCCTGAACCGTGATGACATGAACATGCAGAAATCGGCCGTTTTTGGCGGCAGGCGACGGGTGCGTATCTCCAGCCAGAGCCTGAAAAGGACCATACGCAAGAGCGGCTACTATCAGCAGCATTTAGGCGAAGCAACCATCCGCACCAAGCGGCTTGGACTGTTAAAGGAGACCTTTGTCAGTCGCCTCTCTGGCCGTTTCGATGCTGAAACGATCAATAAAACGCTTGCCCTTCTGACTGTCAAAGATCTCAAGGCTGAGGTTGCAGTAGAAGGCGATGCCGTTGCTCCTTGGGCCGTCGAGGAGGTGGCATGGTTTTGCGGCCAAGTCAAAAAAGGGTTGGAGCAGGGACTGGACGAGAAGGGACTTGCTAAGCAGATTAAAGAGCAGGCTTTAGCTATGCGCCAAGCTTTGGCGAGCGGTCTGGATATCGCACTTTCTGGTCGTATGGCCACCTCTGGTCTTCTGAGTGAATTGGGCAAAGTGGATGGAGCCCTTGCCGTTGCCCACGTTATCACCACTCACACCGTCGACGCAGACATTGACTGGTTCACAGCTGTAGACGATTTACAGGAACTTGGTTCGGGGCATCTCGATACCCAAGAATTCTCCAGTGGTGTCTTCTATCGTTACGCCAGTTTGAACGTTGCGCAGTTGCAGGAAAATCTCGGTAATGCTCCTCGTGAGAAAGCGCTTGAGATTGCTGCCCATGTGCTGCACCTGATGGCGACTGTCGTCCCTTCGGCCAAGCAGCAGAGTTTCGCCGCCCATAATATGGCTGACATGGCGATGGTCTCTTTTTCGGATATCCCGGTGTCGTTGGCAAACGCTTTCGAGGAACCGGTCAAGGCCGGTCCCGGCTTCATCAAACCTTCGATCAAGGCACTCAATGACTACTGGCACTCGGTCCACACCGGGTATGGGTTGGAGGAGCGGTGCGGGGCGTTTGCCCTTGGCCACGAACCTCCCAACGGTGTGAAGAAGGCAAAGACACTGGCCGAATTGAAACAATGGGTGATAGCCAACGGAGAGGGATAGGCCATGCGCGAGTTTCTCATTCTCAAGCTGCATGCCCCCATGCAGGCGTGGGGCGATCACACTTTCGAGGGGTTGAGGCCCTCGGCCAACTTCCCCACCAGAAGCGGTCTGTTAGGGCTGTTCGGTGCTTGCCTCGGTATTGCTCGCAATGAAGCCGTACGGCTTGAAGTATTGGCGGATAGTATCGGCATGGCAGTACGTGTTGATAGGCGGTTTGTGTCATCTAAGGATGGCGTGTCACGGGTCTTACGAGTTGTGAAGATCACCGACTACCACACAGTAAAAGATGCCCGCGAGGATTATTCGGGTCTCAAGAGTCACGAAACCATCCAGACTTGGCGTGAATATCTATACGATGCCGAATTTACGGTAGCCGTTTGGAATCATCCAAGCGCAGCGCTTTCTCTTGATGACTTGGAGAGGGCGCTTAAACGTCCGCATTTTACACCCTATCTTGGTCGACGCAGTTGTCCCATTACCCGGCCGCTTTTTCATGCAAGGGTCACGGCGCCAGATGTCCTCGCTGTGTTGAAGTCGATAGCGCCAAATGGAGGGACGGTCTATAGCGAGGAAAAGGCCGAGGTGCGCATGAAGCGAGTTAGGGACGTGCCTTTGATCAGACAACCACGCCAGTATGCCGGGCGCAACCTCTATGTCCACGGAGGTGAAGATGTACCTAAGTAAGATTATGATCAGCGGCGCTGCCTGCCGGAATTCATATGAGATTCATCGTGTATTGTGGACACTTTTTCCAGCCGACCCGGACGCCCGTCGAGATTTTCTTTTCCGCGTCGGGCAGTCCGATCGAAGCCAAGCAGAGATATTGTTGCAGTCCCTGCGCGAACCGGCACAGACATCGAAAGACGCTCGCATTATAGGGTGCAAGGAATATCCGCTGTCACTGAACGCAGGGCAGCGATTGCGCTTTTTTCTGGTCGCCAATCCCGTAAAGATGATTGATGACGAAGCAGGGCGTAAAAACGCAGATGGGGAGCCGAAGAAATGCCGGGTTCCTCTTGCCCGCGATGACGATCAGCGAAGCTGGATTGAACGTAAATTGAAGGACGTCGCAAGCCTTGAATCGCTTTTTGTCGATCCTGTATCCGTTTTAAGATTCAGGAAAGGCAAAGAGAATCGGGTTGGTAACATACAGCAGGTGAGTTTTCAGGGTATTTTGAAAGTAGAGGAACCAAAAGCAATGCTGACAGTGGTACGAAACGGGATCGGGCCGGCCAAGGCGTTCGGTTGCGGGTTGTTGTCATTAGCCCGGGTGTAATCTGGAAAAGCTCAGCAGGAAGTGTAAACACCTAAATCGAGGAAGCAGCCATGGCCGAGCAAATTTTACCAACACTGAAGCCGCTCCCCATCAAGGACCGCGTCTCAGTTGTTTATGTCGAGCGAGGCAATCTGGACGTACTTGACGGCGCTTTCGTAGTCGTGGACAAGACCGGGGTCCGCACTCATCTGCCTGTTGGCGGGGTTGCCTGCCTGATGCTGGAGCCGGGAACGCGGGTTTCCCACGCCGCGGTGGTGCTGGCGGCACGAGTCGGCTGTCTGTTGGTCTGGATCGGCGAGGCCGGTGTACGCATGTACGCAGTGGGGCAGCCAGGAGGGGCGCGGGCCGATCGGCTTTTGTACCAGGCGAAGCTTGCACTCGATGATACTACGCGATTGAAGGTAGTCCGCAAGATGTACGCCCTTCGCTTTCGGGAGGAACCTCCTGAGCGGCGCAGTGTCGAGCAGTTGCGCGGCATCGAGGGGGTGCGGGTGCGCAAAATGTACGAGCTGCTGGCCCGTCAGCACGGTGTAACGTGGAAAGCACGCAATATCAGGTCCGGACCTGCAGCGACGGGGACGGTGTTCCCCGCAGGCGCGGGGATGAACCGGGAGTTTGCTGTGTTGGTGTTGACCCCTGCAAGTGTTCCCCGCAGGCGCGGGGATGAACCGGAGGAGTGGCTTTGTCGTGAGTTCGTGGCTGAGTGTTCCCCGCAGGCGCGGGGATGAACCGACCGTCCAACATGTCATGGTCGGTGCCGTGTGGTGTTCCCCGCAGGCGCGGGGATGAACCGATTGGGCAGGTGTTTCAGGTTGAAAACCTCATGTGTTCCCCGCAGGCGCGGGGATGAACCCCAAGGGAGAGTGACCGCAAACACTGAAGAGACGTGTTCCCCGCAGGCGCGGGGATGAACCGTTGTCCAGCTGCTCGATGAGACCACCGAACCAGTGTTCCCCGCAGGCGCGGGGATGAACCGAAATACCTCGTCGCCAATTCAGCTTACACCAAGTGTTCCCCGCAGGCGCGGGGATGAACCGGTCGGCGTTGATGCTGGACGCGGTGCCGATAGGTGTTCCCCGCAGGCGCGGGGATGAACCGGCCGCGGCGGAAGAGTCCGGCGAGAAGGGCTAGTGTTCCCCGCAGGCGCGGGGATGAACCGGGCGCGAAGAGACCTGTCTAACTGCTGATTGCGGGGATGAACCGCTTTTTGGTCAAACAATCGCGGTCAAATTTGAGTGTTCCCCGCAGGCGCGGGGATGAACCGGTCCGCTCAGAGGTCCGCGTTATTGAGTACATGTGTTCCCCGCAGGCGCGGGGATGAACCGCTACCTCTACGGTCTGCGTGCCAATGTTGTAAGTGTTCCCCGCAGGCGCGGGGATGAACCGTGATAGAGCTGGCCGATGAGGTACTTTAACCCGTGTTCCCCGCAGGCGCGGGGATGAACCGCCCCTCCCTTGGAGGCTTCCGTTTCCTGTATCGTGTTCCCCGCAGGCGCGGGGATGAACCGGGTGACGGCTATGTCGTACTTGCCCACGGTAAGTGTTCCCCGCAGGCGCGGGGATGAACCGCTGACCCGCAGATTGCCGCTATCTTTGAGGGAGTGTTCCCCGCAGGCGCGGGGATGAACCGGTGGATGTCGCCAAACTGAACGGACATCTGCGGTGTTCCCCGCAGGCGCGGGGATGAACCGCCGTGGCACTCTCCCCCAAATCTCCGCTGATGAGTGTTCCCCGCAGGCGCGGGGATGAACCGTCCCATGTGGACATGCAGGCGGCTCTCCAGAAGTGTTCCCCGCAGGCGCGGGGATGAACCGTCATATAGCCTTTTCACGGCTTTACCGCACCGGTGTTCCCCGCAGGCGCGGGGATGAACCGTTTCCTTTGGCGATGACGTCGATCGGCGGCATGTGTTCCCCGCAGGCGCGGGGATGAACCGTCATGAGCGGCGTGCCGGGGAAAACCGTCTGCCGTGTTCCCCGCAGGCGCGGGGATGAACCGGTCGAACACCCCATCAATGGCTTCCTACAAGAGTGTTCCCCGCAGGCGCGGGGATGAACCGATCGAGGGGGCCATCGCCGAGCTGGGGGAGAAGTGTTCCCCGCAGGCGCGGGGATGAACCGGTGTGGGACATGGTTTGGATGCTGGAAGATTCGTGTTCCCCGCAGGCGCGGGGATGAACCGACCTGGTCTCCGACCTGGACGGAGGAATCGGAGTGTTCCCCGCAGGCGCGGGGATGAACCCCCTTGAACTCGTTGCCGCGTGCCTCGGTTGACGTGTTCCCCGCAGGCGCGGGGATGAACCGGGGATCTACTCTAAGAAGTACGGCCTGCACTTGTGTTCCCCGCAGGCGCGGGGATGAACCGAGTGATCCTGCTGCTGGGGAACTCCCCCACCCCGTGTTCCCCGCAGGCGCGGGGATGAACCGAGGGTGATCTGCTCCCCCAGGCGGATCTTCGCGTGTTCCCCGCAGGCGCGGGGATGAACCGACTACTGTTCGTGCGAAACGGACAGAGTGTGTGTGTTCCCCGCAGGCGCGGGGATGAACCGCTAACGATCCGCGCCCTGGACCCCTGCAGGTGGTGTTCCCCGCAGGCGCGGGGATGAACCGAGGCTGCCAACGCTGACGGCCAGCCAGTACGGGTGTTCCCCGCAGGCGCGGGGATGAACCGTCAACGCACTGCGGGCTCGGCGCAGCAAACATGTGTTCCCCGCAGGCGCGGGGATGAACCGACATTGACCTGCACTCGCGCCACCTGGTTCTAGTGTTCCCCGCAGGCGCGGGGATGAACCGCATCGACTATCGTTTGACGATTTTAGACGTGTGTGTTCCCCGCAGGCGCGGGGATGAACCGCAACATGGATCGCCGGGGGGCCCGGGAACCTCGTGTTCCCCGCAGGCGCGGGGATGCGCATCTCAAGTCCAGTATCGCTGACATCTTTCCCTTCAAAGTTGCCCGATCCCATCCTTTCCCCACAACAAAACGAATGCGCACTTTACAGGGATGAAAAGGATGAAGAGGTCTATTTTGCAGGTATCCCCTGCTACACCGTTCTTGCCGGGATGAGCCAAGGAAACGTTGTTGGTTGACGGGTTTGCTAGCCGATGCTAGCATGTGCGAGAAGGAGAGACTGCCATGACTAGACAACTGAATCTGCGGGTTAGCGACGAATTCGCTGAGAGCCTGGAGAGGTTAGCACGAAGGGTGGGGCGGCCAATGGCTGCGGTGCTCGAATCGGTCGGGACACCGGCAATAGAGGCGGCCGAGTTCGATGCACAATTCGAGGCAGAGGCGCTGGTTGCTTGGGAGGAGTACCAATTAAGCGGAGTGCACGTCAAAGCACAGACTATCGATGACATGTTCGCCGAGGCGGTAGGACGCGCCAAGTCGGTTGCCAAGAGTCGCGGCGCATGAGCCGCGCGGTGGTCGCGACACCTCTGTTTGCCAGTCGGCTCAAAGATTTCCTAGACGAGTACGCGGAACTTGGAGCCATCCGTTTCGTGGAGCGGCTGCAAAGTGGGTATCGTACTCTGGTGGAGAATGTCACTCACTTTGAAGAGATCGCTCCAGCCCGTCGGCGGTCAATTAGCGGCAAAACAATTACGGTCCGAGAGTATGTACTCGATGCCGGCGCGCGCGATTTCCTCGTCCTCTATTGGGTTCCGCCTGACCCAAACGAGCCGGTGCTTCTGCTGAATATCAGGATCGGCGGGCAGAACCGGTTTCAATGGAAGCCTTGATCGCATCATCGCACGGGCCTCAGTGGGACGCTTGTTTAATTGCCTTGAACGAGTTGTTAGGTCGGTGTCGCAAGTTTGAGCCCAACAATACCGGCAACGATGAAGCCCAAGCTTATTAGCCGCAAGGGATTTGCCGACTCACCCATCAGAACAATGCCGAGAATTGCCGTACCAACCGCGCCTACCCCCACCCATACCGCATATGCAGTACCCACCGGCAGCGACTTCATTGCGATACCGAGCAGGCCGACGCTGATAACCATGGAAAGCGCTGTACCAACGGTTGGCCATGGACGAGTAAAGCCCTCGGTATATTTGAGTCCAATAGCCCAGCCTATTTCGAACAGTCCAGCAATGACGAGAATGAACCAGTTCATAACCACCTCTCCCGGCGCGGCCGGTCGAAACCCAATAAACAACTTATCATAGACGCGATGCGATAGCTCTTAGGTTGGAAATGTATGCTTGTTCTCGTGCCCCTTCGACATAACTCGGGTGTTTCAAATTGAACACTTCAATAACTGCATTCTCACTGTGATCGCCTGTCACAGTACCTAGTCCACAGCTAAAAGGCGGATATTCTGAAGGTTTCAGTGTTTCGGTAGAATCGAACCCAGTTATTGGGAGCGCTTTGCGCTGACCCCATAACTGCTGTAAACGTCTCGCGGAGTCATTCCCGAGGGCGATGATGATCTTCGGCTGTATGATCGAGATCTCTTGCTTCAAGTGTTTTATGCAAGCAACTACTAGGTTTGCGTAGGGCAAACTGCGTTCGTCGTACCCAACATTGCATTTCACTGTATTCGTCATAAAGACGGAGAACGGATCTACTCCAGCCTTGTGCAACAGAATGCGCAATTTGGCGCCAGACTTTTTATTCGTTAGGGGGATACCTGTACATCTGGATGCTTTCCAAATTGGCTCTGCTGGTTGGGAGCCAGCCGAGTCCTTGCCAACGATCATAATGTTGGCTCGTGACGCCCCATTGCCCCAGATAATGTCGCGCCCAGTGAAGTTCAGCCCCTGCTCGTAACAAAGTCTACAACCGTCCGACAGAACTAAGGACTCCTTGCTATGTGGGAACAGATGGTTGTAGAGCGCGTATTCATCGTTCCGCATATTCATGTCCTCCGAGTGGTCAACGGCTATGAGTGTGACCGGCGCGGCAGGATTTCCGCCGCGACCGAGTCCACCCGAGAGTTTGGCGGCTCTATTTATCTACCTCATATCGCAGTTCAACCATGCTGTTCCCCGTCTGGTGAACTGATATAAGGCGCAGGGTAGGGCTCAGAACTCGGCGTGGAAACAGTTGCTTGCCTTTGCCCAGGGTAACCGAGCAAATTTGGATAATGAGTTCATCCAGAAGTCCTTCATCGTGAAACTGCCCCGCCAAGTCTCCGCCACCCACAATCCAGATATTCTTTTCCCCGGCGGCCACACTCATCTCATTGTGCACCCGGCACACGTCACCTTTGACGAACCGGATGTTTGAACCCTCTATTACCGGGAGTATGCGACTGGTGAAAACCCAAACAGGCTGGGTGTACGGCCAAGGAGATCCGGTCTCCGCCGCTACCTTGTCTGAATTGCGGACGATCCATTCGTAAGTGGCGGAACCCATTGCCAGTGCGCCGACCTCAGCAATGAAATCCGGGTAGCTGGAGTCATTCAGATCCGCAAGGGGAAACAGCCACTCCAAGGAATCATCCTCAGTGGCGATAAATCCATCAAGACTGGATGCTGTGTAATACTGGGTCTTCATGCCTCCGATTACCTCTCTTGATATATTTTGACCGCCCGACCAGTCAGAGTTTATGCGGCGCGCAGCCGCCGCGTAAACTGATTGTTGAACGAAGCCGCGGCCCATCTCTGGCTATATGGATTTTAAGCGCCATTTTTCCGGTTTTACGGTGTGGATAATACGGGCTTTATGAGAGGATTTCAACAGCGATTATGGCAGAGGGAGCGGGTTCTCTCTCTGTAGCTGAACGGCAAGCTGAACGATCAGACACTTGTCCGGCAACTGAAAGACTAGTTTCTACCCGCTCGGACACATCGCGCCTGTACTCGGCGTGTCGACTGAGGAGTACGCAATGCAGAGACAGGCACGATTTGATGCCCCAGGATTGGTCCACCCCAAGGCCGCTAAACCTCCGGGCAAGACCCGCATCTTTATGCCGATGAGCGTGACCTGCTGCCTTTAAACGATTGACAACATTGCCCGGAGGCATTATGGTTGGCAATCCATCGGGGAATCGCAAGCATGAACCAATTAAAATATAGATTTGTTTTTGCGCTCATCATCCCGGTCTTTTTGTTCAATCTGACCACCAATGCACTGTTTGGAGTAGCACATGCATCCGAAGAAACGGGGCATTTTACTGCCCACAGCGTAAAGATCTTCAACGTTGTTACCAGCGATCACTGCCCCGCATGCCCTGACGACCAACACCAGAATACCGAACATAGGCATTCCAGTTGTGAGCACCATTCCTCCCTGTATGTCGCTGGCCAATCTGTGCTCCTTTCTTACAACCCCAATATCACTGCCCACTTCATAAAAGACCCTTTCA
>Ga0209317_1002086_pt1 | contig 15245 bp, 23 predicted proteins | sample RifGroB2_FD_183994 | JGI IMG/M metagenome (GOLD analysis project Ga0209317, IMG submission 183994) | Soil microbial communities from Rifle, Colorado, USA - Groundwater B2 (SPAdes) (version 2) | ecosystem: Environmental > Terrestrial > Soil > Unclassified | place: Rifle, Colorado | collected... | reverse complement strand
TGGTAAAATCTGGATTCGGGTCTTTCCCGATAAGCCTCTAACCTCTAAACCAGCGGAAACCAGGATGGGTAAAGGTAAAGGTTCACCAGATTCCTGGGTTGCGGTTGTTAAGCCGGGCACTCTTCTCTATGAGATGGAAGGTGTCACTGAGGAAATTGCTCGTGAGGCACTCAGGTTAGCTGCACATAAGCTACCTCTTTCCACTAAGTTTGTTGCCAGAGGTGATAACCATGAAGCCTAGTGAATTACGTAATATGTCTACTGAGGATCTTGTTAATAAGAAGGTCGAACTTACTCAGGAGCTTTTTAACCTAAAGTTTCAATTGCATACTGGCAGGCTTGAAAATACAGCCAAGCTCAAGGGCCTCCGTCAAGATATTGCCAGGGTAAGCACTATTATTACCGAAACAAGCCATAGGGAGTAACAGATGAGTGAACGTGGTCACAGAAAATTACAGGTAGGTATCGTGGTAAGCGATAAGATGGAAAAGACCGCTGTTGTCAGAGTAGATCGCCTTGTCAAGCACCCGGTATATAATAAATACATCAAGCGTAGCGTTAAGTATAAGGTTCATGACGAAAAAAACAGTTGCAAGATGGGAGATCGGGTTCAGATCATTGAGTGTCGTCCATTAAGTAAGGACAAACGCTGGAACCTGAAACAGATCATCGAAAGCATCTCTTAGGACAGGGGAACTCAGTAATGATACAAATGCAGTCAATACTAGACGTTGCCGATAATTCCGGAGCCAAGAAACTTTTTTGTATTAAGGTTCTAGGTGGTTCTAAACGTAAATATGCCGGAATTGGAGACATAATTGTAGCCTCTGTACGTGAGGCTCTCCCGAACTCGAAAGTAAAAAAAGGTGACGTGGTTAAAGCTGTCATAGTCAGAACAGCAAAAGAACTAGGTCGTCCTGATGGTTCTTTTATCCGCTTTGATGACAATTCTGGCGTAGTTATAAACAACCAGAAAGAACCAATCGGTACCCGCATCTTTGGCCCTGTTGCTAGGGAACTTAGAGCTAAAAAGTTTATGAAGATTATTTCCCTCGCACCAGAAGTACTCTAATCCGAATCGGAGAAACAAAGATGCAAGCTACAAAATCACATGTCAGTAAGGGTGATACAGTGATGGTTGTTGCCGGGAAAGAAAAGAACAAAACCGGTAAAATACTTCAACTGTTACCCAAGAAGGATAGTGTAATAGTTGAAGGCCTTAACATGGTTAAGCGCCATCTTAAAGCCCGTGGCAATGAGGCGGGAGGGATCAAAGAAAAAGAGGCCTCGATCCATATCTCCAACGTCATGCTGTTCTGCTCCAAGTGTGCCAAACCGGTAAGAATCAGGAGAACAGTTCTTGAGAATGGCGAAAAACAGAGAATCTGCGTAAAATGTGGCAGTTCTCTTGAGAAATAGATAGGAGGAAGTGATCAATGGTCCGAATTAAAGAACTATATGATACTGAAGTAGTTCCAAAGTTGCGCAAAGACTTCAGTTACAAAAATATTATGGAAGTTCCGCGTATAGAAAAAGTTGTAGTTAATATGGGTCTTGGTGAAGCGATTCAGAATATAAAAATACTTGATTCTGCAAGCGCCGAGTTGAATGCAATTACTGGTCAAAAAACTGTAATTACTAAGGCAAAAAAATCCATTGCAACTTTTAAGCTGCGCCAAGGTATGCCGATTGGATGTATGGTTACGTTACGTCGTGATAGAATGTATGAGTTTCTTGATCGTCTTATGAATGTTTCGCTGGCCAGGGTACGCGATTTTAAAGGTGTCTCCGCCAAGGCTTTTGATGGAAAAGGTAATTATACCCTTGGCATCAAGGAACAGCTTATTTTTCCGGAGATCAATTATGACAAGGTTGATAAGATCAAAGGATTGAATATAACTATAGTAACAAGCGCCAAAACAGACGAAGAAGGTAGGGCGTTGCTCAAGTACCTGGGCATGCCGTTCAGGAACTAAGAACATTCGGGAGGATTCCGTGGCAAAAGTTTCAATGATTATCAAATCCCAGCGTAAGCCAAAATTTCAAGTGCAACAGCATAGTCGTTGCAAGGTATGTGGCAGACCGAAAGCATATTACCGCAAGTTTCAGATGTGCAGGATATGCCTCCGTAAATATGCTTCCTCGGGACAGATACCTGGCGTGATCAAATCCAGCTGGTAATCAATAACGAATGAAGAAATAGACAGGAGTCGCAAACAATGTCCATGACAGATCCAATTGCCGATATGCTAACCAGAATAAGAAACGCAAACATGGTCAAGCTTCAGAAGGTAGATATTCCATCTTCTAATCTTAAGGTCAACATTGCTACTGTTCTTAAGCAAGAAGGTTTCATTAAAAACTACAAGGTTATCTCTGATAATCTTCAGGGTGTCCTTAGGGTTTATCTAAAGTATATTGATGAAAAAGATAGTGTTATAAATGAGATCAAGCGCGTTAGTAAGCCAGGTGGCAGGGTTTATAAGAAGGCAGAAGATATCCCGGTCGTTAAAAGCGGCATGGGAGTTGCGATTCTTTCCACTTCTAAGGGGATTATTACAGACAATGCTGCTCGAAAAGCTGGTGTTGGCGGTGAGATCCTTTGCACGATCTGGTAACCCATTGAAATTAAGGAGCATGAATCAATGTCGAGAATAGGGAAGCTTCCCATAGAAATACCTAAGGGTGTTAAGCTCACTTTTAACGATTCTGTCATCTCAGTGCAGGGACCAAATGGCAAATTGAACCGTCAGATTATGACATGTGTTACGCTTAACATTTCTGAGACGAGTATTCTGGTCACTAGAAACGATGATAATACTTCAACACGTGCTGCTCATGGACTTACGCGTACGTTGATCAATAACATGGTCATAGGTGTTACAAAAGGTTTTCAGACCGATCTTGAAATAAATGGTGTTGGTTATCGTGCCGAGGTTAAGGGTAAAGATTTAGTTCTGAGTCTGGGATATTCCCACCCAGTTAACTTTCCTATACCAGAAGGTATCGCCATTGATGTGGAAAAGATGACAAAACTTGCGGTCAAAGGGTTTGACAAGGAACTTGTTGGCCAGACTGCTGCTAAGATCAGATCTTTCCGTGAGCCAGAACCATACAAAGGCAAGGGCATCAAATACGCTAACGAGACTATCCTAAGAAAAGCCGGTAAAACAGGCAAAAAATAGTCTTTATAAGGAGATTCACGTGGCAAAAACTGCACTTAAAACTATAACACGTCTTAAACGGCAAGTACGTGTACGTAAAAAAGTACGTGGCACTACAATGCGTCCGCGCCTTAATGTATTTAAAAGTGCACGACATATTTATGCTCAACTCATTGATGACTCAAAGGGTCTCACAATAGTTGCTAGCTCTACGCTGTCCGCAGGGACGGATGAACTTTCATCTACTGGTAATATAAATGCAGCGACACATGTGGGCAAAGATATAGCACGTCTTGCAATCGAAAAAGGTATTACATCTGTTGTGTTTGACCGAAACGGTTTTCTCTACCATGGTAGGATTAAGGCACTGGCTGAAGCTGCCCGCGAGGCCGGGCTTCTTTTTTAAAGCGACGAGGAGGTTTTCATTGAGTAGAATTAATCCGGCAGAACTGAATCTTACTGACCGTGTAGTACATATCAGTCGTGTCGCAAAAGTTGTGAAGGGTGGTCGTCGTTTCAGCTTTTCGGCTTTGATTGTAGTCGGTGACGGTAGTGGACATGTTGGTTATGGCCTTGGCAAAGCTAATGAGGTGCCAGAGGCAATCAGGAAGGGTGTAGAACAAGCTAAAAAGAATCTTATTAAGGTTCCTGTCAACCAGAGTCAATCAATCCCTTTCGAGATTGAAGGAAAATTTGGTGCAGGTAAACTTCTGATGAAACCGGCTTCTGCAGGTACTGGTGTTATTGCAGGTGGTGCCGCTCGGGCTATATTTGAAGCTGCTGGCATCAATAATATTCTTTCCAAATGCCTTGGTTCTAACAACCCTCACAATGTTGTAAAGGCTGCTTTTGATGGGCTTAAAAGGCTTAAAACACCAGAAGATATTGCTGCACGTCGCGGTTTGACAGAATAAAAACATTGAGGTGGACCTAATTATGAGCGCAAAACTGCGTGTTACACTCGTCAAAAGCACAATAGGCAAGCCCAAAAAACATCGTGATATCGTAGCTGGTCTTGGTTTGCGTAGGCTTAATAAGACGATTGAACTTCAAGACACCCCTGAAGTTCGGGGAATGATTGCGAAGATAAACCATATGTTACATATCGCACAGTAAAAAAGGGTGGATATAATGGATTTAAATACACTCAAACCTGCAATGGGTTCGACCAAGAAAAGAAAACGTATTGGACGTGGTACTGGTTCAGGGCACGGAAAGACTGCAACTAAAGGACACAAGGGTCAGAAGGCTCGTTCTGGTGGTAGTATAAAAGCAGGGTTCGAAGGCGGCCAAATGCCATTGCAGCGCCGGCTACCAAAACGTGGATTTACACCTGTAGAGCGCTTAGAATATGCTGTGGTAAATCTTAAACAGCTAGATGTATTTGAGGTTGGAGCAATAATTAATTTAGAAACCCTTATAGAAATGGGACTGGTTAACCGCTCTAATGTGAATGTAAAAATTCTTGGAAATGGTGATATAGCAAAGCCACTCAAGGTAGTAGCTACAAAGTTTAGTCAATCTGCAAAGGATAAAATTACTGCAGCAGGCGGAACTTTTGAGGAGAAACTATAGTGCTTGAAGCACTTAAGAATATATTTAAAATTCCTGAACTTAAGAAAAGAGTTCTGTTTTCTTTGGGCATGCTTGCTGTATACCGTATTGGATGTCATATCCCAACTCCAGGTATTGACCGTATAGCTCTGTCTCATTTTTTCAAGCAGGCCCAAGGAACGCTCCTAGGCCTTTTTGACATGTTTTCTGGAGGGGCGCTTGAGCGTCTCAGCGTTTTTGCTCTGGGAATAATGCCGTATATTTCATCATCTATCATATTTCAATTGCTTACGGTTGTAGTTCCTGCGATAGAGAAGCTTTCTAAAGAAGGTGAGTCAGGGCGTAAAAAGATAATCCAATATACTCGTTACGGTACAGTCGTTTTGAGCGTTGTACAGGGTCTTGGCATTGCTATAGGTTTGGAAAGTATGCGTGGGCCGGCTGGTGAACTGGTTGTGCCTAGCGCAGGATGGTCATTTAGGCTTATGACGGTTCTTACACTCACGGCAGGCACTGCATTTATTATGTGGTTAGGTGAACAAATGTCCGAGAAAGGGATTGGTAATGGTATATCCCTTATCATTTTTGCTGGAATTGTGGTTGGGATACCGACTGCGCTTGGGAATACTATAAAATTACTCAATGCTGGACAGATTTCTTTATTTGTTATTATATTTGTTCTGGCGCTTATGTTTGCGGTTATCGCAGGTATAGTTTTCGTGGAACGTGGACAGCGAAGGCTTCCTATTCACTACGCCAAAAGAGTCGTTGGTCTTAAGACGTTTAATGCTCAGTCGTCTCATTTGCCACTAAAAGTTAATATGGCTGGAGTAATACCGCCTATCTTTGCTTCTTCAATAATAATGTTCCCTGCGACAATTGCTAATTTTATAAATATTCCTTGGGTTCAGCAGGCGGCTAAAAGTCTATCACCTGGAAATTGGGCATATAATGTTTTTTATGTTGTCTTTATTGTGTTTTTCTGTTATTTCTATACGGCTGTAACTTTTAATCCTGTAGATGTTGCAGAAAATATAAAAAAACATGGTGGTTATATTCCAGGGATTAGGCCTGGTAAGGAAACGTCTGATTTTATGGATAGTGTTCTTACGCGACTTACTTTTGCTGGGGCCATTTACATCTCCGTTGTTTGCGTTCTGCCGTCTATTCTGATTGGAAAATTTAATCTGCCGTTCTATTTTGGCGGGACGGCTTTGTTGATTGCTGTTGGTGTTGGTATGGATACTGTAGCTCAGATAGAGTCGCATTTAATTACCCGTAATTATGAGGGGTTTTTAAAAGGTGTTAGAATTAGGGGTAGAAAGTAATATGAACCTGATTCTTTTTGGTCCGCCTGGTGCTGGTAAAGGTACACAGGCGCAGTTTATAGTTGAGCGCCTAGGTGTCCCCCAGGTGTCTACTGGTGACATGTTGAGAGCTGCAGTTAAAGCGCAAACACCGCTTGGAATAATGGCAAAAAAGATCATGGATTCAGGTGGTCTTGTATCGGATGATGTTGTTATGGCTATTGTTAAGGATCGTCTCGCGCAACCTGATTGTGAAAACGGTTTTGTTTTAGATGGCTTTCCTAGGACTATTGCTCAAGCAGATGCTTTAGACAAGATGTTAGTCGAAATCGGACGTGAGATAGATTGCGTAATTTCGATGGAGCTAGATGATTCTCAAATTATTCAACGTCTATCTGGTAGGCGTACTTGCTCTGTTTGTGGAAAAGGGTATCACCTTACATATGATCCGCCAGCAAGCGTAGATCAGTGTACCTTGTGTGGTGGTCCTTTAGTTCAGCGAGATGATGATCGGGAGCGTACCATTATAAATAGACTCGATGTTTATGCTCGGCAGACAGCACCCTTAAAAGATTACTACGAGCAGTCTGGTTTGTTGCGCCATATCGAAGGTTGTGGATCTATAAAAGAAATTCAGCTTCAGATCAGCAGTTTGCTCGAAGGGCGACAAGGTGATCATTCTTAAATCTCCTCGTGAGATCGAAAGGATGAAAATTCCTTGTAAGATTGTCGCCGAAGTTCTTGCATTACTTAAAGAACTGGTTAAGCCAGGCGTGACCACGCAAGATTTAGATTCCATAGCAAGTTGCGAAGTTAAAAAACATAAAGCTAAAGCAGCTTTTAAAGGTTATCATAATTACCCCAATGCATTGTGCTGCTCGCCTAATAATCAAGTCGTTCATGGGATTCCAACTTCAATCCCGCTTAAAAACGGCGATATATTGAGTTTGGATTTTGGAGTTTTTTATGATGATTTTTATGGTGACGCAGCTATAACGGTACCTGTAGGTGACGTTTCTGATTTGGCAGCAACCCTTATTAAAGTCACTGAACAGTCTTTGTATGAGGGGGTTAGAAATGCAGTGCCTGGTGGTAGGTTGTTCGACGTGTCATACGCCATACAATCCTTTGTTGAATCTAAAGGTTTTTCTGTAGTACGTGATTTTGTTGGTCATGGTATTGGAAGATGTCTTCATGAGGATCCTCAGGTGCCAAATTTTGGTGTACCTGGTAAAGGTATTCTGCTTAAGCCGGGGATGGTTCTGGCTATAGAGCCAATGATTAATCAATTGGGGCATGATGTTCGAGTTTTAAAAGATGATTGGACTGTTGTAACTTGTGATGGTGGTCTTTCTGCACATTTCGAACATACAGTTGCCATTACAGATTCTGGACCGGTTATTTTGACATGTTTATAGTGCATGTGAGGAGAGATAAATGAAAGTTAGAGCTTCTGTGAAAAAAATTTGTGACAAATGCAAGATCATCAAGCGCAAAGGTGTTGTTCGTGTAATCTGTGACATTCCCAAACATTCACAGCGTCAGGGATGAGTAATTAAAGGAGGACTTTCAATTGGCACGAATTGCAGGTATTGATTTACCAAAGAACAAGAGGATAGTCATCGCCCTAACTTATATTTTCGGTATAGGCCGGTCGAAAGCAGAACTAATCCTCACAGAATCTAAGATTGATCCGGAAACCCGTACCGATAAACTTACTGAGGCTGAGGTGTCGCGCCTGCGCGATGAAATCGACCGCAATTGTAAGGTTGAAGGTGACTTACGCCGTGAAGTTTCCATGAACATTAAAAGGCTTATGGATCTTGGTTGCTATCGTGGCCTTCGTCATAGAAAGGGACTACCGGTTCGGGGGCAGCGTACTAAGACAAATTCTCGTACACGCAAAGGTCCTGCTCGTACTGTTGCAGGTAAAAAGAAATAATCCCATTTAGCTTTGGAGAACACGAATGGCAAGTCCAGCTAAGAAAGTCGTACGCAAGAAGAAAGAACGCAAAAATATTACGAATGGTGTTGCCCATATACAGGCGACTTTCAATAATACCATTATTACCATCACAGATGCTGCTGGCAACGTGATTGCTTGGTCCACAGCAGGAGCTAAAGGTTTCAAAGGGTCACGAAAAAGCACGCCTTTCGCTGCACAAATTGCTGCTGAAGACTGTGCTAAAAAGGCTCAAGAACATGGACTAAGGAATGTAGAAGTATATGTTAAGGGTCCTGGTTCAGGCAGAGAGTCGGCACTTAGGGCGCTTCAGGCGGCAGGTTTTAATGTAAGTTTTATTAAGGATGTGACTCCAATTCCTCACAATGGATGCCGTCCTCCTAAGCGAAGAAGAGTTTAATTTATTAACCAATAAAGGAGGTTTTCATTGGCTCGATATACAGGACCTTCATGCCGACTGTGCAGAAGAGAGAACACTGAATTGTATTTGAAAGGCGATCGGTGTTATACCGATAAATGTGCAATTAAGCGCCGTAACTACCCCCCAGGGCAACACGGGCAAGCTCGCGTTAAAATATCTTCTTATGGCGTTCAGTTGCGTGAAAAACAAAAAGTTAGACGAATCTACGGTTTATTGGAAAAACAATTCCGTAGTTATTTTGCTGAAGCTGATCGCTTAAAGGGTGTTACCGGTGAGAATCTTCTTTCACTCCTTGAGCGTCGTCTTGATAATGTTGTGTATAGACTTGGTTTTGCTTCTTCTAGAACAGAATCGCGTCAACTAGTTCGTCATGGCCATTTTACTTTAAATGGCAGGAAGGTGAACATTCCTTCAATACAACTCAAATCAGGTGATGTTATAGAATTGCGTGAAAAGAGCAAGAAAATAGCCTCCGTCAATGATTCACTGGAAGCGGTTGTTCGACGTGGAATTCCTCAGTGGCTTGAGCTAGATCGTGATACCTTCAAAGGAAGTCTTAAAGGACTACCTGTACGCGAAGATATCACAACTCCGATTCAAGAACAGTTGATCGTCGAACTCTACTCGAAGTAATTCCCGGGTTTTCAGGCATTTTTGCCCGTAATATCCAGAACCGGATAATACCCTCCGGAGGAGGTTGGAATGTATAAAAATTGGCGTGATCTTATTAGGCCAAAGCAGCTGCAGGTAGAAAAAGAAACACTTTTAGATACATATGGTAAGTTTTATGCAGAACCATTTGAGCGTGGTTTTGGTACTACTCTTGGTAATTCGATCAGGAGAATACTACTTTCATCTCTTCAAGGTGCTGCTATAACATCTGTTCGTATCAAGGGTGTTCTCCATGAGTTCTCTGCTGTCCAAGGAGTCACTGAGGATGCTACAGATATTATCCTTAATCTAAAAGGTGTGCGGCTTAAATTGCATTCATCTGATCAGGCTATTATTCGTATTGTTCACAAGGGTGAAGGTGTAGTTAAGGCTGCAGATATTCTTGTAGGACATAATGTTGAAGTCATGAACCCGGATCACCACATAGCCACTTGTGGAAAAGATGCTAATCTAGAAGTTGAATTGACTGTTAAAATGGGCAAGGGTTATGTTTCAGCTGACCGTAATCGGGACGAGAAAGCTCCTGTTGGCACAATTCCTATAGATTCAATTTATTCTCCGATCAAAAAAGTTAATTTTGCTGTATCTAATGCCCGTGTTGGTCAAATGACTGATTATGATAAATTGACTATTGAGGTCTGGACTGACGGAAGTGCTAAGCCAGAAGATGCAATATCTTATGCTGCAAAAATCATGAAAGAGCAGCTTTCTATCTTCATTAACTTTGATGAGGAGTCAGAGCCGCAAGAATTAGAAGAAACGCAGGAAGATAAAGATAAAATTAATGAGAACTTGTATCGTACCGTAGAAGAACTTGAGTTGTCCGTTCGATCAGCTAATTGTTTGAAAAATGCTGGAATTAAGCTTATTGGAGAACTTGTATCCAAAACTGAGGCGGAGATGTTGAAAACGCAAAATTTTGGACGTAAGTCTTTAAATGAAATTAAAGACATTCTTTGCGAGATGGGTCTTACCTTTGGTATGAAACTCGAGGGGTTTCCTGATCAAGAAATAATGGGCCGTTTACGTGGCGAACAGAAGGAAGAAGAGTAATACCTCTGACAGTTATCAGCTTCAGAAAGGAAACGAGTTATGCGTCACAATAATACGGGTAGGAGACTTGGCAGGAAAACCAGTCATCGCGAGGCGATGTTCCGGAATATGGTCACCTCGCTGTTCAATCATGAAAAAATAACCACTACCGATGCCAAGGCAAAAGAAATTAGATCGGTAGCTGAAAAAATGATCACTTTGGGTAAGCGTGGGGATTTGCATGCCATGCGTCTTGCTGCTTCTTATATTCGTGAGAAGTCTGTGGTTACCAAACTGTTTACTTCAATTGCACCCCGCTATAAAGATCGTTCCGGTGGTTATACTCGCATTATTAAGCTTGGAATCCGGCAGGGAGACACTGCACCGATCTCTTTGATAGAATTAGTTGAAGAGGAAATGGCTCCTAAGAAAATTAAACAGAAACCTGTGAAAGTTGTTGTTGCTTCTAAATCTGTCCCTGCTGCAGTTGAGATGAATGCACAGATAAAAGATTTAGAAGAAGTTTGCGAAGCTAAAGCAGATTAACTTTTAGAATTAGGTTTTAAAAATTAAAGGCAAGGAGCATAGCTCCTTGCCTTTTCTATTTGCCTGCCGTAATATGAACAAATCTGAATCAAGTTTATGTTATGAGATCAACCACCATGCCTTTTATTCCAATTACTTTTGCAGTAATGGCCAAGTGATCCTTATTTTCTTTTATAATTAAGTTGTAAAGACGGTCAGCCTCAGCATTGATTATAGTTATGATTTCAAAATATCTCGGGTTTTGCGGTGTTCCTCCAATTTTATTCAAGTGATAGGCTTCGTTAGAGATTCGTTTGGCAAGTTTGCTAAGTTGGTCTCTAAAACTCTTAAAGTTGGATAGTGTTGGCTCCTTCTGCAGTTTGTCACCAGCTTGATCTATCTCCTTCCTTAAATCTTCAATTTCCTGTTCATATGAATTGAGCTCTGCTTGTTGTTGGCTAAATTCAGTTGCAAATAGGGATGTCGCACCATGTAAAAGTGGTGATTTGTTCTTTGTATTACGTTCTAAGTCGCGTAATGATGAAGCGTCCTTGATGCGCATGTTGTCTCCTACCTACATTATGTTTATTTACAACTTATCATACTCAATTCAGATAGGCAATTGCGGCAAAATGCATTGCGGCAAAAATGCAACAATCAGATTTGCAACATCTTACGCATGTGGTATGCTTGCTGCCGTTACATAAATATTATAACGGTTAAAGGAGGCTTGCTATGTTAGAATTCCTGGAAAAGGCAGTGATGACAGCGATTGGGGTGGCAGCAATTACTCAGAAAAAGGCCGAAGAATTAGTGTCGGAGATGAAGGATAAATATAAAATTAGCGAAGAAGAAGGTAAGATTTTTGTTGATCGTATTCAAACTCTAGCAAAGGAAAGTAGGGATAAAGTGCGTGAAATGGCAGAGCTGGAGGTCCAAAAGGTAGTGGACCGCCTTGGAGTCGTTTCCCGCGATGAGTTTGACCGACTTTCTAAACGAGTAGAGGATTTGGAATCTAAGCTCAACGACTGATTTTTCATGTTCTCCTTCCTTAAATTAAATCGAAATATTCGCAGTCTCAGACGCTATTTGAACATAGTACGTGTTCTCAGCACCTATGGCTTTGATCATGTTTTAGAAATGCTGGGACTAAGCGATATGGTAGCGCGCAGTAAGCGCATGTTTCGTCATGATAAAGCTGACATTAATCGACTTACGTCGGCGGAGCGGATGCGACTCGCATTGGAGGAGCTAGGACCAACCTTTATTAAGCTGGGTCAACTTTTATCTACGCGACCTGATATCGTACCATCGGCTTTTGTACATGAGTTTGAAAAGCTTCAGGACAGTGTTCCAAGTTTTTGCTTTATCGAGTTAAAGTCACAGGTTGAACGAGAACTGTGTGGTTCTGCTGAAACATTCTATGCAGAGATTGACCCGATTTCACTGGCTGCAGCATCTATAGCTCAAGTCCACCGAGCTCGTTTGGTTTCAGGTGAACATGTTGTTATTAAAGTGCGCCGACCGGGTGTTGTTGAGCTTGTCGAGTCTGATATTAGCGGTCTAATGGGGCTAGCCCATTTGGCTGAACGCCACATGCCTGGCAGTGAGATCTACGATCCGGTTGGTGTGGTGCGTGAGTTTGCTCGTTCTATCAGACGCGAAATGGATTTTACCCGCGAGGGTCACACCATTGAGAAGTTTCGCGATAATTTCAAGGGTACGCCGTGGATGTATTTCCCCCGGGTTTATTGGAACCAGAGTTCACGGGGGGTGTTGACACTTGAGTATGTCGAAGGGCTAAAAGTATCTGATCTGCAATCACTGGATCAGGCGGGGCTGGATCGAAAGTTGATCGCTCGTAGAGGTGCTGCGGCCTTTCTGGAGATGGTACTAAACCATGGCTTTTTTCATGGTGATCCACATCCCGGAAATGTGCTGATTTTGCCGGATAATGTAATCTGTCTTCTCGACTACGGCATCGTGGGGAGGCTTGATGATGAGCTCAAGACCTTTCTTAGTGATATACTGTTAGCTATTGTCAATCGCGACATGGATGAGGTTGTTTCACTATTGCTCTTTGCTGGAGATATTTCCGATACCCTCAACGTGCGGTCCCTCAAGCGTGATCTAGCCAATTTCATCGACAGTTACTACGAGATTCCACTCCAGGAGATTGAGGTGGGACGGATGTTGTTGGAGTTCATCGAGATCATAACCCTGTACAATATCCGCATCCAACCTGATCTTATGTTGCTGACAAAATCCCTGATTATCATCGAGGGCATGGGACGCAATCTCGATCCGGAATTTAATATGGTTGAGCACCTTACACCTTTTATGCAAAAGGCGATGCGTCATAAATTTTCGCCCAGGCGTATTTCCCGCGATATAAACTCTATTCTACTTTCTTATGTGAACTTGGCTCGCAATCTCCCACGTGACCTGAAAGAAATTGTAAATCGCATAAATCGAAATAAATTTAAAATCGACCTGGAACATCGTGGACTGGATAAGTTCACAACTGACTTTGATCGTTCAATCAACAGGCTTTCATCCAGTATGATACTGGCAGCGTTGATCATCGGTTCTTCGATTATCATGCAAACCGATAAGGGACCGCAACTACTTGGATTCCCTGTATTGGCCTTTTTAGGCTATACCGTGGCTGGCTTTATCGGACTCTGGTTGGTGTACGCAATTATCCGCTCGGGGAGGATGTGAATGGGGTTGGTTTTTATGTTTGCTTTTAAGGGTGTATTTTGATGGATACCAGGCTTCCGGTTGAAGAACGTAGAAAGAGGATGCGCGAAGCAATTATTATTGTTCTGGCGATCATCCTGATCATCTTCCTCACCAAGGCAGAGATTCATTTGACCCAATTGAGTGCTGATGCACCTATGGGAAGTAACATTGCAATATTTGGTGTCATCAACGTTGTTATTCTGTTGGTAATCCTGCTTGTCTACCTAGTATGTCGCAATGTGGTAAAGCTCTTCATGGAGAGTAAGTCCAATCCTCTTGCCACTAGACTACGAACCAAGCTGGTACTTTCTTTTGTCGGCCTTTCGCTGGTCCCCACCATGTTGCTGTTTTTTGCTGCTGCAGGCTTTATCAACAACACCGTTCATAATTGGTTTAACGTCCAAGTTGAAGCATCTCTCAGTGAATCGTTAGAGGTTGCTCAGACATATTATAAAAACTCGGCTTCCAATTCTCTATACTATGGCCGTCAGATCAGTGAATTCATAAAAAATCAAAAACTGTTGAACCAGGATAATCTGCCAAGGTTAAAGGCGCTTATTCGTCAGAAACAGAAAGAGTACAATCTGGGGGTCGTTGAAGTCTACTCGGCCCAGCGCGAGGAATTGGTACGTGCTTCAAATCCGGATGTGCCCAAAGGTGATTTCACGAATCCAACCTCGGAGGATATAAACCGGGGACTATCCGGTAGTGAACTGACTCGTGTCAATCAGGCCGGCAAGGCTGATCTGATTCGAGGTATTGTGCCGGTCTACTCCACCTGGAACGAGAAGGATGTTGTTGGGGTGGTGGTGGTAAATTACTATGTGCCCAATTCGCTGGTTAACAAGATGAAAGAGATCACTGAGTCATATCACGAATTCCGCCAGCTCAAGATTTTAAAAAACCCGATTCGGGCCGGATATATCATAACACTCTTTCTGATTACGACGGTAATTGTGTTCTTTGCCTACTGGATGGGGGTCTATCTGGCCAACAGTATGACAAAACCGGTACAGGAATTGGTCGAGGCGACGCGGGCGGTAGCTGATGGCAACCTTGGTGTTCATATCGAAACCTTTGCAGCTGATGAAATCGGCATACTGGTTCAGTCGTTCAATAGGATGACCGATGATTTGCGCACGAAACAGCTGGCGCTCAATACGTCCAACGAGGAACTCTCCCGTATTAATCAGGAAAGCGAGCGTCGTCGGCGATATATGGAGATTGTTCTGCGTAATGTTGCGGCTGGCGTCATCTCTGTTGATAGGGATGGGGCTATCACCACTATAAATATGTCCGCAGAGAAGCTTCTCAATATCAACCCAGGATCAGTGCTTGGCAAGAACTTCAGGGAGGTATTGCGTGATGTTCACATGGATATCGTCAAGGAAAGTCTTAAAGACCTGATGATGGCTAAGCATGATACCATTAATAGGCAGATTTTTCTTGATGTAAATGGTAACCGGCTGGCTCTGCATCTTCATCTCACGATGCTGCGAGACGAGACCGGCGACTTCATGGGAACCGTGCTGGTACTGGACGATCTTACACAGGTGATGAAGGCGCAACGTATGGCCGCCTGGCGCGAGGTTGCCCGCCGCATTGCCCACGAGATCAAAAATCCGCTCACGCCTATTCAGCTTTCGGCCCAACGTCTGCGCAAACGCTATCTCTCCCGTTTCAGTGATGACGAGAAGATCTTCGATGAGTGTACCGAGATGATCATCAAATCGGTAGACGAGTTGAAAACCTTGGTAAATGAATTCTCCAATTTTGCTCGTATGCCGGCTATCCAGCCGGAACCCAATGATATCAACGCCTTGATTCGCGAGACGTTGACTCTTTACCAGGAAGCCCACCGG
>Ga0209317_1002085_pt1 | contig 15255 bp, 15 predicted proteins | sample RifGroB2_FD_183994 | JGI IMG/M metagenome (GOLD analysis project Ga0209317, IMG submission 183994) | Soil microbial communities from Rifle, Colorado, USA - Groundwater B2 (SPAdes) (version 2) | ecosystem: Environmental > Terrestrial > Soil > Unclassified | place: Rifle, Colorado | collected... | reverse complement strand
GGAGCTGATCCGCAGGGCCGAGACGGTGGAAGACTACTTCGCCACCTACGGCTTCGAGCCCTCCGTGCTCCCCCCCGCCTGAGCCTGAAAGTTCCGGCCCCGACGGTTTGCAAGCGTGGTCAAAAAAGTAAAGGCACCTGGCTGAATCAGCCAGGTGCCTTTTTTATTGTGACCCTCGTGCGGCAGTGATCCTGCCGGTTCAGGAAACCGGTTGCTTGACGGCTACCACTTTTTTCTTCCTCGGTGTCTTTACCGCGACCTTCGGGGCTGGCGCAAACGGAATGAAAGAGGCCCGGTCGGCCGGCAGCAGGCTGGTGAAATGCGAGCAGGCTATCTTCCTGGTGGTTCCGTCGTTGAACTCGATGGAGACCCGGTACGGAGAAACCTCAACCACCTTGCCGACACCCCATTCAATCGCCGTTGAATGGCTCACTACGTCCCCTCTTCTGATGGACATATCTTTCCTCCCCATAAATGGTTAGCAACAATTACTTCGAAACGCCCGATGCTCCTCACACCCCACAGGGGGATTGCGCGGGTTGCATGGGCTCTTGGGAATAGCGCCGAGTCAAGTACAGATTCTTGTAGCTATGGCCTTATGAACAAGGGCTGGCTGAGCAACCATGGAACCATAACGCGGGAAAGAGCTCAGCGGAAAACGGCGGAACTGTTCCGGAGCCTCCGGAACATTCGAGGAGAAGTGGCTGGAAACGACCGGGAAGGCGGGCGGGAGGGACTGCCTGGTTTATCCTGGTTTTTGCAGTGGAGGTGTGCGGGAAAGCGCAGGCAAAAGATGAGGCCCCTGGTTGAATCCAGGGGCCTCATCCAAGTGAAGCCGTCTAAGGGACGGTGCAGAACTTATGTCGCCCCGCCGGGTACTTACTAGACCCTGGTCACATTGGCAGCCTGAAGACCTTTCGGGCCTTTGACGACCTCGAAAGTTACCCTGTCGCCTTCGACGAGAGATTTAAACCCGTCGCCGCTGATAGCGGAAAAGTGGCAAAATACGTCCTCACCGTTCTCCTGCTCAAGAAAACCAAAACCCTTGCTGTCGTTAAACCATTTTACTGTTCCGTTTGTCATTTACTTTTAATCTCCAAATTTTACTGCTGAATTAATCCGGAACTATTCCTGATTGAGTTTGACCTTACCAGCTTCGTATCGACAAAGCAAGATATTAAAATATAGCTTCATTCGTTGCGTTCGGTACAGAGTCGGATTTGATACTTTTTGGCCCGAACGGAGGGGAGAATTATTCCAGGTGATGTGAAAGCTATAACGTGTCCGTACAATGACTTGAGATAATCCTCGAGTTTTGAAATGCGCCATAAAGCGACATAATGCGAATGCACTTGCTATTAGTCCATTTGTAATGGAGAATCACCTAAATTCATGAAACACCCCAGGGGAGAGTTGACATGGCAAAGCCTAATTTCAAATTTCAAAAGCGCCAGAAAGAACTGGACAGAAAAAAGAAGCAGGACGAAAAAGTTCAACGCAAGCTGGAAAAGGTAGAAGATGAATCTCCGGAAGACGGTACCGATCCCCTCCCCGCCGAGGAAGAAGGTGACGCGCCCCACGAATGAACACGAAGGCTCCATCGTTGCGGTAACGGGGGTGCAACTGCCCGAGCAGCCTCCCCTCGTTTCTCGACAACTGCAAGTGCTCACTGTCTCCCCGCCTAGTTTCCCCTTTTCACCCGCTTCCCCGTCATTGCCGCCCCCGAACCAACGCCAAACGGTCTGGAAGACAACGCGCCCGACCAAGCCGACTACGTCCCGTCATTCCCACCTGAACGATTTGGAAGGGCGTGTCCACACCGGATCCTTCCTTCCAGCGCCAGATCAACGGAAGCATTCGGGCGCCAGACATTCATTAACGTTGAACATGAGGAGTAGTTAGGTATATGTTTCGGTGATTGATCCATGATAAAATGCGTTTATAGCAGTAGAAGGATCATAAACCGGGTCAAGAAAAAGCGGCGCAAGCCGGGAGGTAGGCCATGAGATCCAGCACGAAGGACACTACGAAGGGAACGTTACACGAAGCAAAAGGAAAAGTTAAGGAAACCGCCGGCAAGATATTCAGCAACGTTTCGTTAGAAGCCGCAGGGAAGGCCGAAAAAATTGCCGGCAAAGCACAGAAGCATGTCGGCAAGGCTGAAAGCAACGTCGAAAAACGCATAGAAGCCGAAAAACCGCACCGGGGCAGATTCTAGATGCGCGGGATTTTGTTCGCGATGCTGAATCAAACGCGGGCGGCCTCCGGGCCGCCCGTTTTTATTATGCATCAGACAACTCAAAGCCTTGTGAAATCGTTTTCGCTAGAACCTGACGAACTCCACCCCTCACTGAGAGGCAGGGGCAGTATGAAATAGAAGAGGCACTCAGCGGACTGCTGAGTGCCTCTTCTCAATCGGGCACATACCCTTATCTGCAACCGGAGTTTACCGGGGTAACAGCACCTTCCCCTTCAACCCGAGCCGTTCCAGTTCCGTCAGCTTGTCGTTGGCAGACTTCTCGTCGGGGAAACGGCCGGCAGTAAGCAAAAAGGTAGGGACCGGAACCGTCACCTCCCTCAGCTCGGACCCTATTCCCAGGGCAGTAAGCCGTTTTTGCTCGGTTACGGCAGCGGCATGGTCGGAATAAGACCCCGCAAAGACGCGATAGATCCCGTGCTGGTCCTTCAGGATGAAATGACTTGCTCTGACCCCGGCCAGCCTCTTCTGTAATTTCTGGGCCGACCCCTGATCGGTGAACTCCCCGACCAGTATCCGCAACATCGTTTCGGTTCTCTTGGGCCCCGACCCGACGAGCGGTGTCAGTCCGCCCTTCTTGACCAATCTTTTGGCGCCCGCCAGGGTGCTCTTCCCGACATACTCCCCAAGCTCAAGTGTGTAGCTCACGTCCGACCCCGCAGGAGAATCGGCGATCTCGTGCCTCGCGGGAATCTCGGTTTCAACCGGGGGCATTTTGGCAGCCGGCTCCGCAGGTGCGGCTTCGGCCTCCGGCGGCTCGGCAGCATCAGCTTTCGCAGGGGGAGGTTCTGCCGCTGCCGCTGCCGCCGCCGGGGGAGCGGGAGCGTCGGCCTGCACGGGGGGGGGCTCGGCTTCGACGGGAGCAGTGGCCGGCTCCGCTGGTGCGGGGGGTGCCTGAGCGACTGGAGGAGCAGCCGGTGACGGCTCCGCGTCGGCTGTCGGTGCCGGTGAAGAAGGAGAAGCGGCAGCACTGGTTGCAAGCTCAGCGGCTTCCGGAGCCGCGGGGACAGGCGCCGGCACGGGGAGAGCTGCAGCTGCAGACGTGCCGGGCTGGTCCGGAGGCTCTATGGAAGCATACGGGGCGACCTTTCGTGCTTCCAGGCCCTGCACAAATTCCAGGGTGCCCGGATCCAGTTTCTCGGCGAAGCGCGGAAAATCCCTCTGCAGGGTTTTTACGGTCGAAAGCGCCTTCCCCTCCCGTCCGGTAGCGGCATAAGCCTTGACCATCATCAGAAGCACTTCCTGACGTCGAGGGGTGTTCGGCCAGTTCTTCAGGATCCGTTCAAGCCAGGTCGTGGCATAGTAGTAGCCGGCCTCCTGGTAATGCTTCTGTGCGGTCGCCATCATGGCGGCTTCGTCTTGTTCGGCGTAAGAGGCAAACGGACAGCAAAACACAAATAGCAGCATTGATACCAGCAGCACCCTAAAGTTGAACATGGATTCCTCGCTCAGCCATAAATTCACTGACTACTTCATGCTTGTGAAAACCTCTGCCACACTGTACCTGCGTATCAGACAGTGCCCTGCCAGATCATCAGCAACGGTAGCAGAAGTTCGCAGTATGCGCATGCAGCGCAGATTATTGCAGGTTCACCACAATGTCAAAGACATTTTTAACATTGAACGCTACATTCATGGGTCTGATTGACAAGAAACTGCAACGCTTCCTCTGCGGGCATCGGCTTGCCGAAATAATACCCCTGCACCTCGTCGCATTTACACTGGAGCAGCTTTTCCGCCTCCTGCTCGCTCTCAACGCCTTCAGCGATCACGCGAAGCCCCATGCTGTGTCCGATGGCAACGATCGCCTTCACGATTCCCAACGCGTCCCCCCGGGAGGTTATGTCCCTGACGAAGGACTGGTCCACCTTGATGTGATCGATGCTGAAGTTCTTAAGGTAGCTAAGGGACGAGTAGCCGGTCCCGAAATCATCGATGGATATTTTCACCCCCAGCGACTTGAGCATCTTTAGGAGCGCAACGGATTGCGGGGCGTCCTCCATGAGCACGCTCTCGGTAAGTTCTAGGTCAAGGAAATGGGGCTCGAGCCCCGCCTCCAGAAGCGTGCGAACCACAATTTCGGCGAAATCATCCTCCACCAGCTGCTTCATCGAGACATTGACACTGACACGGACTTCATGACCGCTTAGATGCCACTGCTTGCAATGGGCGCAGGCCGTTTTCAGCACCCACTCGCCCAGTTCCTTTATGAGGCCCGTCTGTTCGGCAATGGGTATGAAGCGCTCCGGTGAAACCGGGCCGAGCTCAGCGCTGTCCCACCTGGCAAGCGCCTCCATGCCGGTGACGCTGCCCTTGGCCAGGTCCAGTTGCGGCTGGTAGTAAAGCGACAGTTCGTCTCCCCGCAGCGCCCTGCGCAGCGCTTCCTCGATGTCCGAGCGTTCCTGCGCCTTGCGATTCAACTCCCGCGAATAGAACTGGTAAAGGTTCCCCCCGGCGCTCTTGGCGGCGTACATCGCGAGGTCGGCGTTTCGCAGGAGCACGCCGATGTCGCCGCCGTCTTCGGGGTAGAGCACGATCCCTATGCTTGCGCCGGTGTACACCTGGCGGTTGGCTATTTCGAACGGCTGCTTGATCAGACTGAGGAATTTTTCCGCGACGGTCGCGGCGCCGTCAGGGCCGGCGATGGAACTGCATAAAAGCGCGAATTCGTCCCCACCCAGGCGGGCAAGGGTATCGCAGGCGCGGACGCAGCTTTCGAAACGCCGCACAACCATCTGCAGCAATTCGTCTCCGGCGTCATGCCCCATGGTGTCGTTGACGTCTTTGAAGTGATCAAGGTCGATGAACAGGATGGCGAACATGTCGTTTTCCCGCTGCGCGTGGCTGAGCGCCTGAGAGCAGCGGTCGTAAAACAGGGTGCGGTTGGCAAGGCCGGTCAACTGGTCGAAGTAGGCGAGGTTGTGGACCGCAAGCTCCGCCTGTTTGCGCAGGGTTATGTCGTGGCTCAGGCAGAGGAACCTGTCCTTTTTTCCCTTCGCCTCGAGCATCGTTGCCGACAGGATGACGTGCTTCTCTCTCCCGTCCCTGGTCATGAGCGTCGCTTCCTGCTCCACGGAGACAGGACCGCCTAGGACCTGGGACACGAACTCCCGCCCCGCATCCGGGTCGCGGAAGAACTCGGCAAACTCCCTACCGACCAAGTGACACTTCGGGAACCCGAGGATCACTTCAGTCGCCTGGTTGATGTCAAGAATGAAGCCGTCCAAGGAAACGACGGTCAGGGCCTCCGGCATGGTGACGATGATGCTGTCGAGGTAGCGGGTGGTTGCGTCAACCTCCTCCTCCGAGTCCCACAGCCTCTCGACCATCTGGTTGAAGGAGATCGACAACAACGTGATCTCGTCGTTCGACGTGACCGGGACCACCACGTCCCTTTTCCCTGCCGCCACGGCGCCCGCTGCCTTCCACAGCAGCCCTATCCGGCGGGAAATCGAGCGGGAGATGGCGATACTGAGGGCAAGGGAGACGGCGATCCCGACAACGGAAAGTACGGTCGCCGATTTGACAGCGCTGGTCACACTGCTGAAGGAGTCCGCCACCTGCGTCCTGAACTCGCGCATCTCGTGGTCGTGCGCGACCTTCACCGCTTGCAGGAACTCCATCTCGCACTCCTCGAAGACCTCCTTCTGTTCAAAAAGCTTTTCCGGTGAAGATTTCCGGTCCAAAAGGCGTATGTAGGCTTCAGATGCTGCCAGGAGCTTCCCCCCCGCCTGTTCGATAAGCTCGGGATGCTCCTTTTCGGCCAGCATGGTCCGGCAGGCGTCCAGGCTCTTCCTGAATTCCGCCCTACCCTCTTCGATCAGCTCTATTTCCGTCCTCTTCTCATCCTCGTACTCCCCCCCCCCGCCGTTTCTGTGCGCCATCGATTCCATCGACGTCAGGAAAGCGTATTCCATCGTCGACGAAACGACCCTCAACCCCGAGTAACGGAGGTCTTTCAGGGCGATCATGTGAGGTATAACCTCATCGGTTACTTCGTAGAAGCTGTCCCGTACCTCGCCAGTGCTCCTGATTCCGAGTACCGAGATCGTCGCCGTGGCAATGATGATGAAAAGGTAACTTATCAAAAGTTTCTGCCAGAGTCGCATTCGATTCCTTCACCATCTCAAATTAAGTTTGTATGGGTTATATCGACACGAAGTTAAAAGACTTTACGCTGATTTTCGTTCGGAAGGGAAAGGGCGCCAGAGCGGATTCGGGTGACGAAGGATAAGCTGGGCACAAGAACGGCCGTTGCAGCAACCCGGTCCGAGCTGCAACGGCCATTATTATCGCATCACTGAGTTGCTGGTTCCGGCTGGGAAGAGGTGATCCGCGGAGGACGCGAAGGAACACCGAAACTGCAGGGGGTTAAAGGTTGAAAGACTTTCCTGTTATTTCTTCAATCGATTCCAAGCCGGTTCACCCTGTTCTTGCCCTCTTGCAGATGGTTTCATCGGAGACCGCGTGCTTACCAAACATAACTCCCTCCTGCGCCATCCCTGCTATATGTCCCGGGACTTCCCATTGCGCATACAAGAGACACTGTGATTAGATTTTTTACAATTACAGGGGGTTACATCTCGAATACATCGATCAGTATTTGCATCATCTTGTCATCGGGGGAGCCCTGTGATAACGATTCGCCCTTTTCCAAAAATGACAACAAAAAGGCCACTTAGCTTTTCAGGTCTAAGTGGCCTTTTTAATTCTGATTATCCGGGGGGTATTCCTTCCGGTGAGCCAGCCCCCCTTTTCTGTTTTCGTTACCGATTATCTCTCTGACGCCGTTTGGCATAGATGGCCAAGCTGAGGAAGCCTGCACCAAGCAGCATCACCGTACCCGGTTCAGGAACAGGGGTGGTGGTCTCTCCGCCAGTGCTCTCACCGTCATGCGAGAAGGGCGCGAAAATATAACGGGTGTGGTTTCCGGTCTCAATGTGATCATAGGCATCGAAATGAAGCCCGCTGGCGTAGCCGGTTATGTCCACGTTGTACTTGTTTATCTGCCCGGTTCCTGTGTCCGAGGTGCCATCAGTATAGTCATGAATGGTGTCAGCGTCCGAGGTGAAATCCCCCAGGAAATACGAGAACCAGCTGGTTCCCGGCCCCCAAGGATCATGGGGCGCAAGCCCGCTGCCACCGCCCAGAAGCGGTACGGTGCCATCGGCACCGCTCAGGCTAAGGGCCAAAGGGGTACTGCCGCCGACAGGGGTAATGGCGATGGTCCCGGTCTCTCCGGTCACGTATGCTGCAGCGAGAAACACGTCTTCAATCGGCTGGAATTTGGCGTTGCCGATTACCCACAACTCAAACTGGTTGCTGGTGGTTACCCAGGTTTCTCCAACATAGGTTGCCCCCGGAATGTACAGCTGCAAATTCGGAATTGCAAGCGCCTGCGTCGCAATCAAGGTAAGCGCTGTGACTGTCAATAATATAAATTTCCTCACAGGGTCCTCCAAGTGAACAATGTCTCCGTATCATCACATATTCTGAATTTGCAGTAGACATGCCATTATACACATCAATGATAACAGCCACTAGAGAGACAGAATTGTTGAGCCAATGCAGATTCACGCAAGTGTTGTAGAGATAGAGCCTTTAAGAGAAAGGGGAAACGGGTTGGAGTGCGTGAGTGAGGTGCGCAGTGGAGAAATAAAGAGCAGAGCATGAATAAACGCACATCCGCTACCCCTATTCAACCTTTTTCTATTATCAGGGTCGTGCGAAAAGGGTTCCTTCTGTAGGCTTTTCCGACATACGTGTGTAAAGAATTTCGACAGTAAAAAAGAAGCTGCGTATTCGGCAGCACGGTGCAACGGTGGATACAGGGGATGTCTTCTTTTCCGTTGAGGGAGAGGGGACATTACGAGGAGAGTGGATTCGGGTCATTCTGGTAATGGATGGCCGCAGTAGGGGCAGACGGTACAGGTGGAATCGACGTATCGACGGCAGTGTTGAAAGGTGCACTGCTTCGGTTGCCTCCTCGGGACATTCACCGTCTGGCCTTCGGGGCGCTGTTTCAGGGGGATGTATTCCAGCGGTTGCCCCTGTTCTCTCCCGGGGAGAGTTGCCGTCTGCATCTCGGCGGCCTGCTTCAGGGTGGCGGACTCCATTGCCTCTTCCAACTGGAGCCGACGCCTTTCGACGTTCTGCGCTTTTTTCAGCTTACCGTTTCTCGACATTACTGGCTCACCAAGCATATACCTGCAACCGTCTCGAAAGAACGGTTGTGCAGTGCGGAAAAAGGGGTTGGCTGCATTGTCCTACGGCCTCGTCGCTGTAAAGATCGCCCGCAGAGGTGCCGGGTGCCCTTCAATGGTCTTCTCCGCGTCGTCGGGATCAAGAAAATCCGCCAGCGACTCAAAGTGCATCCACCCCGTCGAGCGCTGTTCCTCGCGGCTGGTGCGGTTCGTGTCGACGCAGGCAATATCCGTGAACCCGCAGCGCTTAAGCCACAGGGTCATCGCCGCGATCGACGGGAGGAACCAGACGTTGCGCATCTTGGCGTAACGTCCTTGCGGCATGAAGATCGTCTCCTTATCCCCTTCGACGATGAGCGTCTCCAGAATCAATTCTCCCCCCGGGCGCAGACACCCCTTCAATTCGAACAGGTGGTCCAGGGGGGAGCGACGATGGTAGAGGACGCCCATGGAGAAGACGCTGTCGAAGCAGGCGAGATCAGGGGGGACATCCTCGATGCCGATGGGGATGACATGATGCCGCGGATCGCAAAGGTAGCGTTGCATCACCTGGAACTGCAGCACCGAAACCGGGAAGGGCTCGATGCCGAGGACGAACTCGGCGCCGGCGCCGCGCATGCGCCAGCCGTGATAGCCGTTGCCGCAGCCGACATCGAGGACGCGGCGGCCAGCGAGCGGCTGAATGTGCGGCGAAAGGCGCTCCCACTTCCAGTCTGACCGCCACTCGGTATCGATCTCAATGCCGAAGAAATTGTAGGGGCCTTTGCGCCAGGGGTGAAAGGCCTGGAGCCGGGCGATCACCTCTTCGCGGCTGACTTGGCCGAGATCGGCGCCGGAGCCAATGGTGACATCGTCTTGCAGCGCGATTCGGGACGGGCGTATCTCCGGCAGCGACTGCAGAGCGCTCAGCCACCCCGCCATCTTGCCGTGACCGTCGAGGACCAGTCTCTCCGGCAGGGTCGCCTGCAGTTGCTCCGACCAGCGCTGCTGCCCCATGGCGGCTAGTTGCGGATAGAGGGGATCGTAGAAGTTCATTTGATCGCGACCAGGGAGGCGAAGTTGAAGCACTGGAACCAGAGTTCGGAGGAAGAGAATCCAGCCGCCTGCAGCCGCTCCTGATGGCAGGCGAGGGTCTCCGGGATCATCACCTTCTCCAGCGCCGACCGCTTCTGGCTGATCTCGAGATCGCTGTAGCCGTTGGCCCGTTTGAAGTCATGATGCAGCTCTTCATGGAACTGCTGCCGCCCCGGCTCGCTGAAAGCGATCTTCTCGGAGAGGATGAGGATGCCGCCGGGCTTAAGCCCCGCATAGATCCGCTGAATCAGCGCCAGACGCTCTACCGGGGGGATGAACTGCAGGGTGAAGTTGAGGACCACGACCGAGGCGTTCTCGATAGCTACCTCCTGGAGATCGGCGCAGATCATCGTCACGGGAACGGTCGGCACTAAATCGCGAGCCAGGAGCTCACGGCCGCGCTCGATCATCGCCGGGGAGTTATCGACAGCAATGATGTCACAGTCAGGCCGGTTGATCCGCTGGCGCATGGCGAGGCTGACCGCCCCGAGGGAACAGCCGAGATCATAGCATCGACTCCCGGCCTGGGCGTACTTCGCGGCGAGGATGCCGATATTGGATATGATCAAGCCGTAGCCTGGGACCGAGCGTTGTATCATGTCGGGGAAGACCGCGACGACCCGTTCATCGAATTGGAAATCGATCATTTCCTGCAGGGGTGCAGCATAGATAGCATCTGTTTTCTTGCTCAAGCTCTTCCGGTCCTTTTCAAACTGGCTGTCCGTAAAAAATAGAGTTATAGCGGGTTTGACGCGGAACATCAACCCCTTGTTGCACAGCCATCGATTGCAAATTCCGGACTTGGAGCAGGACCGCAGGGGCGTTGTGCTTCACAGAAGGTAGGGTGGCGGCAATACTTGCAAAAAGCGGGTCTAACCATTACTCAATCAGGATGGGATAGCTGAAATGGTTGGGGCACCTCTTGGGCATTGAGTTCTTTAGCCCCATTTCCGGGCATGATGAAGCAGTCTTAAAATCTGCACTGTCGGAGAACGCAGCCGATAGATGACGATTAAAGGAGTCCCTGTGACGACGAGTTCCTTCGTGTCCGACAATCTTCCCTCCCGTCCTATGCCGGGATAATCAAGCAGGTATTCCACCGCTTCCTGAATCCGCGCCGCCATCTTTGCCGCAGCCTGAGGGTTCTCCAGGGCGAGATAGTCGCCGGCCTCTCTCAGATCGGGTATGGCCGGCTCAGTCCACTTAAGCCGCATCGCGCTTGGTTCCCCAGCCTTGCAGGATTTTCACGGCCTCGTCATGCTCCACCAACTCTCCCCGGTCAGCTGCGGAAATCCCGTCTTGAATCGCCGCTATCTGCCATTCCTGGAGCGCCAGGTAATCAAGAATGGCCTGTGATGCGATAAAGGATTTAGTCCTGCCGGTAGCCGTAGCGAGCCTGTTCAGTCGATCAGCCAGATCCTCTTCAATCCGGAGTGAAACCAGTGCACCTTTCTTCATAAACCGCTACCCCCTTCCCTTAAATGTAATATAGCATATTACAAAAGTGGATCACAATATCAAGACCCGTAGGAAGCCAAGATGTCTCCGATGCATTAGGCACTTGCACCTCCTACTCTTTGCCGGCTTTTACCGGTGTTTTCTGGGCGTCCCCTCGCCTCTTCGCCAGAGCCATCCACGAAGATATTATCCAGTGCCCGACCCGGAGTTGGAGATCCGACACTGGGATTTAGGCATGTCGAGATTGGCTACACATAACTAAAAAGCCTGAATATTTTTTCACTTGCCCGGTCGACAACTCTCGTCACCATCTAATTTCAAGTACCTGGAGGCATAAAGGCATCTACCTCAGCGCATACTGATGGTTAGCTGCACACTCCTAGCACGCAATATCTGTCGTCTATCCTTACATTCACGGTGAAGCTATTTGGATAGTTGGCAAACGATTTGCCGTATTTAGGCGTACTTGCAGCGTTGGCATGCGATTTGCTGGTTATTGTAGCACGTTAATCAAACTAGCTGGAAAAGGAGGAGTAACCATGAAGAAGTTTTTTGTAGCCCTTATCGTAGCATCCCTGTTCACGAGCCTTGCACATGCGGCACCTATTACCTTTACCGACACCACCCTCTTTACGACGACCGGCACAACCGCTAGCGAAGATCTGCAGAGTTACGGATGGGGAGATGTGAACAAACTGGATGGCACTCTTGATTATGTTTACTGGAAGCACTTTTTCACCTTCGTCCCGCCTGCCGGAGAAATCCTGAATGCCACACTGAAAATCTATCTGCAAGACGATGAGAGGGACACTTTGAACCCCTTCTCCTGGGAATTCGCTTTTGGAGCCTCCGAGACCGGCAACTGGGACTTCGGAGACGTCGATACTGATACATACGCGTACGGATTGGATATTTCGTATCTCACGGACGGGGCATTCGGCGTAAAAGTTGCCTCTACATGGGGAGATTTTTATATCGGGAAATCCGAGCTGGAAGTATCCTATGAACCCGTCCCCGAGCCGTCCACAGTGCTTCTTCTGGGTGCCGGGCTGGCTGCTCTCGGTTACTTCGGACGTAGGCGGAAGATGAGTGGCGAAGCTTGATCCTGCGACCTGAATCTGTAACCGTTTTCAAACCAGTCAGACCGACGCATGAAAAAAGCCTTTGGCACAAGCCAAAGGCTTTTTTCATGCGTGCGTCCGCTGGGGTCCCAGTCGGTGATCATTACCCCAAAGAAAAACGCCTAATTGTATGAATGTCCCCCTTTTTGACAAGGGCATTAGACATAAAAAAGTGTTGCATAAACGAATGATTGGATGTAATGGATATAATTCGGCATTGACAAATTATATTTATTAATTTTTCTTATTTTACAGGGGTCAATCAAAACGAGAGCTATTCCAAAGAGTGTCACTTTCAAGAGCTACTCCATGGTATGCAGAGCTCATATTTCTGCTTGGCACAAGATCCCATGCGGCAGACCAGGCCTTATCCTGCTCGCCTGGTGAGCTGCATAGGTGCCAAGTAGGTAATAGATAGAACCCAGCTAGCATAAACCTAATCTAACCTGCGATAGAGGCTATGATGAGTCAATATGACCGTCAATCCGACGCCAGACCCGACAAAACGATTCTGCAGACTGAAGATAAGGCTGTGGTCGCATCGCAGCCAATAGATTATGGCCAAGCTCTTTTTGAAACGATGCCTTACGGTGTGATTTGGCAAGATGCGGACGGACGCATTATTTCGGCGAACCCCGCTGCATTGCTCATTCTCGGCAACAGCATGGATGGGCTGGAATCAGTGACTTGGCGGAGGCTTGAGCTCTACTGGCGGCGGGAGGACGGTTCGCCATGCCTCTGGCAGGAACAGCCTTCGCTGTTGGCTCTGCAAAGCGGCGAGCCGCAACGCGACGTTGTGATGCAAGTGTACAATTGGGAAGAAAAGGGCCACCGCTTGCTCAACATCACCGCTGTCCCGCTTTTTGTTAAGGGAGAAAATCGCCCGACTCATGTCTACACACTGTTTGACGACATAACCAAACGCAAAGAGGAAGAAAGGCATCAGCAGGAAGAATACATTTCCTTAATTTTGCGCGGCGTCAATGACGTGTTCTGGGACTGGAGCCACGAAAAGAATGAAATCATCTTTTCCCAGCGCTGGTGGAAGATGCTCGGTTATGCCGAAGACGAGATTACCGACGAGCCGGATCCCTGGCAGCGCATGATTGACCCAGATGATCGGCAGCGGGTCGGACAACTACTCGGTGAAGCGCTCGATGGAGAACTCGATGCTTTCGAAATGGAATACAGATTAAGACACAAGCTGGGCCATCGCGTGCATGTGATTTCGCGAATCGTCATTTTTCGAGACGCGGGGGGCAAAGCGACGCGTATTTGCGGAACTAATATAGACTTGACCAGACGGCTGCAGACAGAAGAAGCCCTGCGCCAATACCAGATCAAGCTGAGAGTTGCTAACGAAACGCTCGAGCAGCGCGTCCTGGAACGCACCGAAGAGTTAGAGTCGGCAATTCGCGAGCAGGAGGCCTTTAGCTACTCGGTTTCTCATGACCTTCGCGCCCCCTTGCGCCACATCAACAGCTTCAGTGCAATACTGCTCGAAGAGTACGGTGAGGAAATTCCTCGTGAGGGGCGTAAATATCTGGAAAGGATACGTACCGCTTCAAGCAAGATGGGTGCTTTAATTGATGACCTTTTGGAATTGTCGCGGGTGAGTCGGGCCGGAATCGACCCACAACCAGTCGATTTGAGCGAAACAGCCGCTCAGCTACTTCGCATGTACCAGGAAACCGACCCGCACCGGATCGTGAAAACCTCGATCGTAAAAGATGTCACGGTGCTGGGGGACCGTATCCTTTTGCGCCAACTGCTGGACAATCTCCTTGGTAACGCATGGAAGTACACCTCGAAAAAGCCTTCGTCCCACATCGAATTCGGCGTGGTCCAACTGGCTGGGGAGGAGGCATTTTACGTCAGAGATGACGGGGTCGGTTTCGAAATGCAGTACCAAAAGAAGCTGTTTAATGCCTTCGAGAGGCTTCATGGCAGTGAATTCCCCGGGGCAGGCATCGGACTCGCTACTTCGCAGAGGATCATCAAGCGCCACGGCGGCAGAATCTGGGCAAAAGGGAAAGTCGGCGAAGGCGCCACCTTCTTCTTTACCCTGCCTGTCTATTATTGAGGCCAATCACCACGGACGCGAAACCGGCGTTTTCCGTGTCAAAGAAGCCCTACTTCCTTGAAGGTCTTGATGAACCTTTCCTCGGATGGCGGTTTTACCATATAGGCAATCGAGTGTGCGTAGCGGAAGGATTTCATCGCTTCGTTAACCGAATCAAGCACTGTGAGCATGATTATTTTCACCTTCGCACTGTCTGGCACTTCCCTTTCGAGTTTCCTGATTTCCCTGGCCGTTTCGTGGCCGTCCAATCCCGGCATTATGATGTCGAGGAAAATCACATCGTACGGCTCATCCTTCTGGAGGGCTTCACTGAATTTCAGCACCGCCTCGCTCCCATCAACAGCTTCATCGCAGTGGGCCACTTCCTTTAAAATTAACGCCACTGCTTTGCGGCAGATTGTCTCGTCATCCACAATAAGACATCTCATGGTTTGCGCCTCCCGCATCTCTCCAGTTGCCAACTGCGGCCCTCTCTCCACTGCCCCGAATAAAAGATCTCTGTTAAGGTCCGCCTGCACCGCATCGGACCTCCGCGATTGCACCGTTCTCATTTTTCAAAAGGGATTGGATGATTTTGGGCAAAAAAAAACCGAGCTGCAAAGGTTTCCCATTGCAGCTCGGCTGTCTTAAATTGAAGACCCGTGGCTTTCTGTCCCCGCCTCTCAACGGGTTTAGCTTTATTGACTATTTTTTGGGCCCATCTTGAAAAGCCCGCAGTATTGAGAAAAAATAAACATACCCGTATGGGTATTGCTGCAGACCGGGGTCTAAGTTGGTACTTCATTGCCTTCCGCATCCTACATTTTTTTTGAATTGTAAGCAAGAACTAAAAGTTGAATCATTTAATTATCAATCTCCATTACTGCGGACTCCGGTCCATGCCGACCGCGATTCCAAAGCAATGCCGACCGGCATTCCGCTGGCACGCCGACCTTTCCGATTGCCGGGCACACCGTAATAATTGAAGTGTCCCTGCAATACCGCTTTGAGCCATCTCCCCTGTTTTGCTACCGGATGATGTCTATTGAGGAAAAGCTTATCTCTGACATCCTTTAACTT
>Ga0209317_1002082_pt1 | contig 15270 bp, 14 predicted proteins | sample RifGroB2_FD_183994 | JGI IMG/M metagenome (GOLD analysis project Ga0209317, IMG submission 183994) | Soil microbial communities from Rifle, Colorado, USA - Groundwater B2 (SPAdes) (version 2) | ecosystem: Environmental > Terrestrial > Soil > Unclassified | place: Rifle, Colorado | collected... | reverse complement strand
GCCGCCCAGCGGCCTCGGCATCGGTCACTTCCATCAGCTCGGTCAGCATGTCCTCGGGCAAGGCAATGACCACCGGACCGGGGCGCCCTGATGTGGCGACATGAAATGCGCTTGACACCAATTCGGGCAAGCGGCGCACGTCGTCGATTTCCGTCACCCATTTGGCCAGCTTGCCAAACACAGCGCGGTAATCCAGCTCCTGAAACGCCTCGCGCTCGCGCGCACCCCGTTCGACCTGGCCGACAAAAAGGATCATGGGCGTGGAGTCTTGCCGGGCAATGTGAACACCGGCCGACGCATTGGTGGCCCCGGGCGCGCGGGTCACAAAGCAAATCCCGGGGCGACCGGTGAGTTTGCCGTGCGCCTCGGCCATCATGGCCGCACCCCCTTCCTGGCGGCAGACAGTGACTTCAATCGACGGTGCATCGTAAAGCGCATCCAGAACAGCCAGAAAGCTTTCGCCGGGCACACAAAACACGTGCTGAGCACCGTGTAGCTTGAGCTGATCGACCAAGATTTGGCCGCCTGTTTGAAATGTTGCCATGGCGTTATTTCCTTTAACGAAATGTTTCGAGTGCTGCGCCGACGAGCCGGTGGTGCCTTTGTTGCTTTCGCCGCTAGCGTGCGACACGTGATGAATGAACATCACACCACATTGATTTCCAGCAAGGGTCTGTTTTCAAGTATTCGCTGCCAGCCAAAAGCCGAGAGATTGAGCGTTCGGTAGTCACCGTAGGTCACCAGTTCCGACAAGGCCCGACCCACGGCGGGGGCTTGCTGCATGCCGTGACCACTGAATCCGTTGGCAAACAACAGATTGTCCACTTCAGGGTGTGCGCCCAAGATGAGGTTGTGATCAAGGGTGTTCATGTCGTAGTGCCCTGCCCACGCGTTTTTCACGCGCACGGCTTCAAAGCCTGGGACACGCGCCGCCAGCAGGGGCCAGAGCACTTCGTCAAATAGCGCGTGCTGCACCTCAAAGTCAAAACATTCGGGGTCTTGTTCTTGCGCGGGCGAAATGCCACATAGGTAGCCATTGCCCTCCGGCCGGAAATACGCGCCGCTGGGGTCAATGACCATGGGGCAATGGGGGGTCTGGGCTGACGAGGTGAAGTGGAACACACAGCGCTTGCGCGACTCTACCGGCAGGGCAATGCCCGCACTTTGCGCCAGCGTGCGCGCACCAGTGCCAGCGGCGTTGATGAGCACCGAGCAGTTCACGGTGGAACCGTCGGACAGATTGACTGATTGAATCCGGCGACCTTGGCGCTTGACGCTGAGCACCTGCGCCTGGCGGTACTGCACGCCCAAAGATATCGCCTTGCGTCGAAAACCTTGCATCAGACTGTAGGCGTCGAGCCAGCCTTCACCGGACAAGCCCAGCGAACCCGCGCTCAAATCATTCGTATTCATCCACGGGTAGCGTTCCTGCAAATGCGCGGGGCTCAGCAAGGTGACGTCGACGTTTAGATTGCGTTGTACGCGGTGGTTGGACTCCAGGATGGCGCGCCCTGCATCGCTTGCCAGAAACAGATAGCCTTCTTCGTGAAACCCGACATCCGGGGCCTCGCCAGCTACCGACAAATGGTCGCCAATGTGCTGGATGAACTGCGTACCAAACTGCGACATCTCAATATTGCCCGGTGTCGAAAACTGGTGTCGTATCGACGCTGCTGAGAGTGTGGTGGCGCATTTTTCATACGAGAAGTCTTTTTCAAGCACCAGCACCGACCCTTTGAAGTCGGCTTGGGAAGCCAAAAAATACGCCGCTGAGCTGCCAACTGCAGCACCTCCCACGATGACGACGTCAACTTGTTTCATACAAAACAACAAAAGTATAAAAATATGGACAAATTCTATTATCAATCAATATAATTTCCATTAGGAAACATTTTTCTTTCAAATTTCTTTCAAATCGAGCAAAAAAACCATGTTCACGGCCAATGCACTTCTTCCGTCTCTCATGCAGCGCTTGGGCGTTGCGTCCTCGGCTTATACCGGGGGGCCCCTGCTTGTCCGCTCGCCGATCGACGGCAGTGAACTGGGTCGCGTGCCCACACACAGCCAGCAGGAGGTGGCCGAGATCGTTCGTGCCGCGCATCAATCATTTCTGATCTGGCGGAACACGCCTGCGCCGCGGCGTGGGGAGCTCGTTCGCTTGCTTGGCGAAGAGTTGCGCCGGTCTAAAAACGACTTGGGTCAGCTGATATCGCTGGAAGCCGGAAAAGTCCTCTCTGAGGGCCTGGGCGAAGTGCAGGAAATGATTGATGTCTGTGATTTTGCCGTCGGGCTGTCCCGCCAGCTTTATGGTTTGACGATCGCGTCAGAGCGACCCGGACACCGCATGATGGAAACATGGCACCCACTGGGTGTGGTGGGGGTGATCAGTGCGTTCAACTTTCCCGTGGCCGTCTGGTCCTGGAACGCCGCGCTGGCCATCGTGTGTGGTGATCCGGTCGTATGGAAGCCGTCCGAAAAAACACCGCTGGCCGCCTTGGCCTGCCAGGCCCTGTTTGAGCGCGCCGCCAAACGATTTGGAGATGCTCCCGAAGGTCTGTCGCAACTGCTCATTGGCGCACGGGACGTGGGTGAGGCGCTGGTGAATCACGCCAGAGTGGCGCTGATCTCAGCCACGGGCAGCACCCGCATGGGACGTGAAGTGGGCCCGAATGTGGCGCGGCGTTTTGGCCGCAGTCTGCTGGAATTGGGTGGCAACAACGCTGTGATCATCACCCCAAGCGCAGACCTTGACCTGGCTGTACGCGGCATCTTGTTTGCCGCCGTGGGCACGGCCGGGCAGCGCTGCACCACCACGCGACGGCTGATCGCGCACCAGAGTATTCGAGAGTCCTTGATTGAGCGTCTCAAAAAAGCCTATCAGGCGCTGCCAATTGGCAACCCCCTCACCCCGGGAACTTTGGTCGGGCCGCTGATCGACAAGGCATCTTTTGACGCCATGCAACAGGCCCTGGTCAAAGCCAAAGAGGAGGGTGCAGACGTGTTTGGCGGCGAGCGTGTACTGCATGAGCAGTTCCCCAACGCCTACTACGTCAAGCCCGCCATTGTCGAGATGCCGGCGCAAACCGAAACCGTGCGTCATGAGACTTTTGCCCCCATTTTGTATGTGCTGGCTTACGAGCATTTTGAAGATGCCGTGGCAATGCAAAACGATGTGCCGCAAGGCTTGTCGTCCGCCATCTTCAGCAATGACTTGCGTGAGGCCGAAACATTCCTTGGCAGCGCCGGTTCCGACTGCGGTATTGCCAACGTCAACATTGGCACTTCCGGGGCGGAAATAGGCGGCGCCTTTGGCGGTGAAAAAGAAACCGGCGGTGGCCGGGAGTCGGGCTCGGATGCCTGGCGTGCCTACATGCGCCGGGCGACCAACACGATCAATTATTCAAAGGAACTCCCGCTCGCGCAGGGTGTTCGCTTTGACGTGTAGGTCTGCGGCGGACGCGCTTTTGCTTGTCGACAAAACAACTTCTTCTATGAATGATCAATCCGAACCGAGTAGCAGCGAGGCTTTGCTAGGGCAACGCATACGGGCCCAGCGCAGCCAGCTTGGCTGGACCTTGGAGCAGACCAGTCAGGCGACCGGTTTGGCGCGATCCACGCTGTCCAAAATTGAGAACGGCCTGATGTCGCCCACCTATGACGCGCTGATCAAACTGGCCGCGGGTTTACAAATCGACATCAGCGAGTTGTTTGAGCCGAACAAAAATATTTCAGGCAGTGGACGACGCAGCATCACGCGCAAGGGTTCCGGTCAGAGTCACCATACGCCTTACTACGACCACACATTGCTGTGCAATGACATGTCGAACAAAGACATGATTCCATTCAAGACCCGAATCCTGGCACGCTCGTTTGACGATTTTGAAGACTGGAGCCGTCATACGGGGGAAGAGTTTGTTTATGTGCTGGCCGGTGACGTGGAACTTTTCACCGAGTTTTACGAGCCCGTGTATCTGGGGCCGGGCGACTCCTGGTACATCGACAGCCGCATGGGGCACCGCGTGATCAGCGTCAGTGCAGAGGATGCAGAAGTCTTGTGGGTCAGCACCACCCACCCACGCACGACGAAAAAAATATGACTTCGACTGCCCAGACCTTTTCTTCACATGACACACCCGTCATGCAGTTCATTCCCAAAGACGAAGTGGCTCGCCTGACGCCCTACGGCGCGCTGATTCAATCCCTCGCCAAGGGCTTGCAGGAGCCTATCGAGTCGCCGCCGCGCAGCCATTTCAATCCCAACCACGATGCCAGCACGGTCCTGATCATGCCCGCCTGGAGACCCAAGCGCATGATGGGCACCAAGATCGTCTCCATCTGGCCTGAAAACAATGCCAGGGGCAAGCCCGCCGTATCTGCCGTTTATGTGCTGACCTCGTGTGAAGACGGCACAACGCTGGCTGTTATCGATGGCACCGAATTGACACTGCGCCGCACCGCAGCGGCTGCCGCACTGGCGGCCCAGCTCCTGGCTCGACCCGGCAGTACAAGACTCGCGGTGCTGGGCACTGGCGCACTTTCTGCGCACATGGCGATGGCGCACCACAGCGTGTTTGACTTGTCTGAAACCGTCATATGGGGTCGCCAACTCGACAAGGCCCAGGCCGTTGTCGATGAACTGGCCAAGGTGGGTATTGCGGCACACGCGACGACAAATCTGGAAAGCACGCTGGCCGCCACCGACATCGTGGCTGCAGTCACGACGGCGACCGCACCGTTCATCCGAAGCGAGTGGGTCAAACCCGGCACGCACTTGGGTTTGATCGGCGCATTTACTGCCAACATGGCCGAAGCAGAACCTCAGCTCCTGCCCGGAGTCAGGCTCTTTGTCGACACCCGTGAAGGCGTACTGCAAAAAGGCGGTGAAGTCTGGCAGGCCTTGCGTGCTGGCTTGATTTCTAAGGCAGACTTGCGCGGGGAACTGACTGAGCTGCTGGCTTCTTCACCCCCAATGACTGGACGCAGTTCAGACCAAGAGATCACGGTCTATAAGTCCGTGGGTTTTGCCGCGCTCGACTTGATCGCGGCAGAGCATGTGCTGCAGGGTTTCACACCGCCGCTTGCCCCTGCGCTGATGGCTTACCCCGCAACAACGTCAGTGCCAACAGGGCAGAAGCCACCATCAAAAACAGACTCACCGCGTTGAGCACCGGGGTCGCGCCTTCGCGCATGCGTCCATACATCATCACGGTCAAGGGCGCGTCCGACCCCACCAGCATGAGCGTGGTGTTGAAGTTCTCGAACGACATCAAAAATGAAATTGCGGCCGCGCCAATCAGCGCGGGTTGCAGATAGGGAAGGGTGATGGTGGTAAACACCGCGGCGCGTGAGGCGCCCAGGTTGTAGGCGGCTTCTTCCAGCGTGACATCAAAGCGCTTGAGCCGCGCCGTGATGGTTAGCGTGGCAATGGACACGATGTACGAGAACTGCCCCAAGATCACCAGTGGCAGGCCGGGGCGCAAAAAGTCCAGCTCCAGCGCCCACAGGTCATCGGCCAGATTGGCAATGCGGCTGGCAAACGCCAGAATCGAGATGCCCAGAATCACGCCCGGAATCACCAGCGGCGCCAGCATCAACAAGGACAAAGCCTGTTTGCCGCGAAACTGCGTGCGCTCAATCAGAAACGCGTTGGCCGTGCCGACCAATACCGAGAGCACGGTCACCCAGCACGCCACCACCACACTGGTCCACAGGCTGCCCAGCATGGCGCTGTCGGCAAACAAGCCACGGCGCGCCGTATCGGCACCACCCAAAAACCAGTCCAGCGTGAAGCCGCGCCACGGCGGCGCCGGGTAGGCTGCGTCGTTGAAGGCGAATACCGCCACGACCACCAGCGGCAGAAACAAAAAGGCAAAAAACAGCAGCCCGTAGACCACGGTGCTGGCGCGCAGCCAAAACGGGCGGGGCAGGGAGGCGATCATGATCGTTGCATCACTTCACCAAATTTCTGACCGCTTAAGCGCAAGCCGGCCCACACGATGGCGGTCGATAAACCCAGCAGCAAAAAGCCAAACGCTGCCCCCTGTTCCCAGTTGAAACGGGTGATGAACTGGGTGTAGATCTGCTCGGTGAACCACTGCGAGTTTTTGCCACCCAGCAGCGTGGGTGTCAGGTAGTTGCCCAGGGTCAGCATGAACACCACAATGCAGCCCGCCACAATACCGGGCGCGGCGTGCGGAATCACAATCTGGCGCAGGATCGACCAGCCGTTGCCGCCCAGGTCGTAGGCGGCTTCAATCAGCGAGTCGTCCAGGCTCTCGAGCGCGCTGATGAGTGGAATCACCATGAACAGCATCGAGGTGTAGACCAGTCCGACCAAAATGGTGGCGTCGTGGTAGAGCATCTCGATCGGCGCGGGGCTCAAGCCCAGCCACACCAGCAACTGCGGCAGCACGCCGGACTCGCGCAGCAAAATCATCCAGCCCAGGGTGCGCACCGTTTCGCTGACCCAAAACGGGATCAGGCACAGCACAAACAGCATCGACTTGTTGCGACCGCGCGCCAGCTTGGCAATGGTCCAGGCAATCGGGAACGCCATGACCAAAGTGATAGCCGTCGCCAAAATAGACATCAACGCGGTGCGCACAAAGGTGTGCCAGTAGAGCGGCTCTTCAATGAAGGTGCGGTACTGCGCCAGGCTGGCCTCGTAGACGCGTGGTGCCACCCGGGCGCGCAGCGACAAGATACCCAGCTCGACGTGCGGCAACACAATCAGCCCCAGCAGCCACAACAGCGCCGGCGCCAAGAGCAGCATGAGCATCAGCCGTGCGTACGGCATGGCGCTACGGGTAGATTCAGTTGGCATGGACGCTCACCGCTGGCCTACGCCGATCTTTCGGCTTGGCTTGGGGTAAAGCACACGGCCCGTTGCGGGTCAAAGCCGAAGTGCACGCGCTCACCCACCGCCAGGTCGGCGAACTGACCGGTCTGTGGCAAGGCGATACGAAATTCAGTGTGCGAGTTCTCTTCATGCAGCAGCACCGCCGAGTTGGCACCGTCAAACAGCAGGCTGGCTACGCGGGCGCTGAAAAAAGGCAGGCCGGCATCGGCCAGCGTGATGCTTTGGCGCGCCAAACGGGCCACTTCGGGGCGCACAAAGGCCTCAACCGCATCACCACGTTGGACCTGGCCCATGGCCCGCGCGGGAACCACCATGCCATCGGCGCTGGTGACGGTCACCATGTTGCCGTTCACGTCCGATGCACGGCCTGCAATGCGGTTGTTGGCGCCCACAAAGCCCGCCACAAACGGCGTCTGCGGTTCGTAGTAAAGCTGCTGCGGCGTGCCCACCTGCTCAAAGCGCCCATGGTTCATGACCGCCACATGGTCTGACAGCACCAGCGCTTCGGATTGGTCGTGTGTGATGTACACAAAGGTGGTGCCAAAGGCGGCTTGCAACTGCTTGAGCTCAATCTTCATGTGCTCGCGCAGCTTCAAGTCCAGCGCACCCAGGGGTTCGTCCAGCAGCAAGAGCGTGGGCTCCAGCACCAGGCTGCGGGCAATCGCCACACGCTGCTTTTGCCCGCCAGACAACTGATCGACGCGCTTGTCTTGCGCACCGGGCAGGCTGACGCGCTCCAGCATGTCACCCACACGGCGCTTGATCTCGTCCTTGGCCACGCCGCGGCGCGCCAGGCCGTAGCCCACGTTGTCGCCCACGTTCATCATCGGGAACAGCGCCAGGTGCTGAAACACCATGTTGACCGGGCGCCGATTGGGCGGCACACCGTTCATGGCCTGGCCGCCAATCTCAATAGCGCCGGAGTCGGGGCTCAAAAAGCCCGCAATCATGCGCAACAGCGTGGTTTTGCCGCAGCCTGACGGCCCCAGGATAGAAAAGAAACTGCCGCGCGCCACTTCGAGAGACAAGTCATCCACGGCATGGAACGCGCCGTAGTGCTTGGTCACATGGGTGGCCTGCAGGTCAGGCTGCGCCGCACCAGAAGCGGTGGGCGCAGCAGATACGTCAGAACTCAATGCAGGCCAAGCTCAATTGGCCGCTTTGATGCGGTCCAGCACCCGGCCTTCAATCTCTTCAATGCCAGCGGGCACCGCCGGGTACCACTTGACATTTTTCAACGCTGCTTCAGGGAAGCTGGCGGCAAACTGGGCTTTCAGCTTGGCGTCCATCAACTGATCCGCGCCCTGGGAGGCGGTGAAATTACCCGCCGACTTGGCCACCCGTGCCGCAATTTCGGGGCGCAGGTTGAAGTTGATCCAGGCGTAAGCGGCGGCATCGTTCTTGCCTTTGGCCGGAATGGCAAAGGTGTCGATCCAGCCGAGGGCGCCGGACTTGGGTGCGATGAACTGGATTTCAGCCTTCTCGCCATTGAGCTTCCAGCCGCCCGTGTCCCACATCATGGCGCCGACGATTTCACCCGTGCGCATGCCGTTGAGCAACTGGTCTTTGTTGTCCCAGAAGAATTTCAGGTTGCCTTTGCAGGCGATCATGGTTTTGCCCACGTCGTCCATCAGCGCGCCGTAGGCTTTGGGGTTGCTGTAGAGCGCAAACGGGTCTTTGCCAGAGGCAAAAGCAAACGCCAGCAGGGTCGGGCGTTTCAGGCGCACGGCAGTTTTGCCTTTGACATCGCCGCGGCACAGGTCCGGATAGTCGGCCATCTTGGTGAGACTGGTGTTGACCACCAGGCCGTCGGTGCCCCAGATATGCGGCAGACCATAGACCTTGCCGCCCAGCGTGGTGTTCTTCTTGGTCGCTTCCAGCATGGACGGGATGAACAGCTCGGCTTTGAGCTTGCTCAGGTCCATCGACTTGTAAATGCCAAATTCCTGTTGCGGCCCGGTGATGCGGTCTTGCGACGGCTGCGCCAGATCAAAGCCCGCACCGCCGGTGGCGCGCAGCTTGGAGATCATTTCTTCGTTGTTGGACAGGGTCAATTCGACCTTGTAGCCACTTTCTTTCTCAAACTGCGCCACCACGTCGGCTGGCGCGTAGTCAGCCCAGGTTAACAAGCGCAGGGTTTTTTCCTGGGCCAGGGCTGTCGTGCCCAGGCCGAGCGCGAGGGCGCTGGTGGCGAGAAAAGTGTGGATAACTTTCATAGGGGGTTTCCTTCCTAATTAAGGGATGACAACATTCAATTTGGACGATGACGTCCAAAAGTCTACCGAGCATACGGCGGCTAAATGACATTTTGGTGTCGGTGCCGTGACGAAGATATGGTACTTTCCCTGTATGACCTACTGGATCGACACCCATTGCCACCTGGATGCACAAGAGTCTAGGCCTCTAGCCCAGGCAGTGCGGGCGCGAGCTGCTATCAATAACGTAGCACATTGTGTGTTGCCCGCCGTCGAGCTTGGCAATTTTGATGTCGTGCGGGAGCTGGCATACACAACCGGGGACAGCTATGCACTGGGCATTCACCCTTTGTGTGTCAAGCCGGCGTTGGACGATCATCTGAGCCGCCTGGACGCCACGTTGATGCAGCACCGGGACGACCCGCGCCTGGTGGCCGTCGGTGAAATAGGGCTGGATTTCTTTGTGCCGGAGTTGTGTGTCAGCCCCCTGCGCGAGCGCCAGGAATATTTTTTTCTGTCGCAGCTCAGGTTAGCGCAAAAGTACGACTTGCCGGTGATATTGCATACACGCCGCTCGGTGGACCGCGTGCTCAAAGGCTTGCGCGAGGTCGCAGGCAGCACAGGGCAGTGGCACGGCATTGCCCACGCCTTCAATGGCAGTGAGCAGCAGGCCCGCGCCTTCATGGCACTGGGCTTCAAGCTCGGCTTTGGCGGTGCATTGACTTATGAACGCGCGCTGCAGTTGCGACGCCTGGCGACCAGCCTGCCCCTGGACGCCATCGTGATGGAAACCGACGCGCCCGACATGCCGCCGCACTGGTTGTACAAAACGGCTGAGCAGCGCGCCGCGGGTGCAGTGCAGGGCCGCAACGAGCCCGGCGAGTTGCCGCGCATTGGGGCCGAGTTGGCGGCGCTACGCGGCATCAGTGCTGACGAACTGGCTGAGGCCACGACGCACAACGCGCTGGTGGCACTGCCGCGGCTGCGCGCCTTGCTACCGCCTTGATTGCCGACAGTCGCTAACCGGGCGGATTGATTTTTCGCAAGCTGGCCGAGGCTGACAGGTCGCAAACTGACTACTGTAGCCGTTGATAACAGCTTTCAGAATCTTGCCTCACCAGGACATCGCATGACCACCTCATTGCTCGAGCACGCGGAGTATGCCCCCCTTTTTCACAGCTGTGAGGTTATTCAGGGTCGGGACAACGCCCTGATGCAGCGCGTCTTTGAACTGCGTTTTCAGGTCTATTGTCTGGAACGCGGTTTTTTGCCTGCCGCCAATTACCCGGACGGCTGCGAGATAGACGAATACGACGCCGGCTCGGCGCATTTCTGCGCGTTCAATTTGCGCCGTGAATTGGTGGGCTACGTGCGCCTGGTGCCGCCTGACCTGACTAAGTCCTTTCCTTTTCAAAGTCATTGCAGCGCTTTGCTGGAGGGTGCCGCGCTGGCGCCGCCCGCGCAGGCGGCCGAGATTAGCCGACTGATGGTGCGCTACGACTACCGGCGCCGGCGGGGCGATGTGCTGGAGGGTGTCACTGTCAAGGAAGATCATGCGACGGTCGCACATGAACTGCGCGACCATTCGCCCCAAATTCTCTTGAGTTTGTACCGTCAGATGTACGCCTTCAGCCTCGTTCACGGAATTCACTACTGGTACGCGGCCATGGAGCGACCCCTGGCCCGCGCCTTGAACCAGATGAATTTTGCCTTTCGGCAGATCGGGCCAGCAAGCGACTATTACGGCATGGTGGCACCTTACCTCGGCGCTCTGCGTGAGCTGGAGACTCATCTGAGCAAGAGAGATCCGGCGCTGATGGACTGGATGCAAAGGCCGGAGACTACCGACGACTGATCTCGGGTGTTTGGTCCGGATTGCGTGACTATCCGGGGCGGCTATTTCCAAAGAATCCAAAGACAAAAAAACTGCCTGGCTTCAACCAGGCAGTTTGGGGTTAGCTTTGAAGCTTATTTCTTGTTGTCGCGGCGACGGATCACACCAAATGCAGCCAGTGCGAGGCCGAACAAGGCCAGGCTGCCTGGCTCAGGGATCGCGTTACTTTGAACCGGGTCATTGATCAGTCCAAGGAAACAGTCGCTAGGCAGGGAGGTAGTTGGGCACGCTCCCCCATCGGCCACAAAGTTGGGCTTCAGTGTGAAGTTTCCGTCGAAATCCGCAAAAAGACCACCTGGCAGCGCAAAGCCATTGCTATTCCATTGGGCCATGGCGGACCCGCTGGTGGCATCAGCAAAGAACGTACCCGCACCCGTTGTTGGAAGCGTATTGGCGTTTGCGTTCTGGAACAGCGTCGCGTCTCTTTCATCAATGCCCACAGTCGAGGGATCATCAACAGCGACCTTGCCCGGCACCAGTTCAAGTCCCAAATACAGGCTGGCGCCCGCGGCGTTGGTCAGACCATTAAACGCATCGAAGGCGGTACGATCATCAGGATCCTTCAGGAGAATGCCTGAGATAGGAGATGACATGCGATAGATGTCCAGATGAATCTTTCCATCGCAACCCAGACCACCGGTACAACCCACGTTGTAAATATTGAAACCTGAGACTACCGGGACGACCGAGAGGTCGGCCATGCCGTAGAGCATGTAGTAGAGGTAATCACCGCCTTCTCCCTTGACCCAACCAGGATCACCGTTGGATTTATTGATTTCGGTGATTTGACCAATGCCCCACGTTGTTTCTGCGAGGGCACCGGCACCGTAGGCCACCGGGCTGTACTCACTGGTCGTGCCTTGAATCTTCCAGTTGTAAGGGCCCGCCAGAGTATCCAGCGGGGCGGCTGTTGCTGCCAGCGATGCCACCGCAGTCATTGCAGCGACGGCCAGCGCTTTGATATGCATCTTCATCTTGAACTCCTTAAAAGTAACAGTACCAGAAAGCGGCCGCTGTTAAATTTAATAAAGCACATACCGTGCCTATCTTCAATGAGTTCTTATTTTTTATTTGAAATCAAGTAGTTAGATGATAGATAAGGCAATTCGCTGCGTGACCCGGTCAGGTAGTTGTAAAAATATCCGACAGAGAGACAGCTTGGCAAGGACCCCAAATTCGCTTTGACGGCCTCAAGCTGGCTGGCTTGTCGATACATCCACTATTTGGGTCTGATAACTCCTGAAGCTGTGGAGGACCAATTTGGGGGCCGAGGGTATGGGATTGCCCGCCAGCAAGTCGTGCATCATGGACATGGCCATGGCGCCGATCGCAAAGCTGCCGACAGCGACTTGCGAGGCCGGGCAGGGCTTGCCATCCTTCATCATGGTGAGTACTTTTGTTACCTGCTCGACGACCTCGGCATCGAGATGTGGTGCAAGGCGTTGTATGAACGACGCGAAAACGTCGGCGTAGCTCGGGACAGCACCCCCTGCGCTTACACCCGTGATGTCCGGGGCCAGGATGTCGGTCAATGTCAGGCTGGATTCCGCCGGGAAATACCAGACCAATGCGCCAAAGCCCACGCTCAAGGCTGTAAAAATGTGTGCCTTGTGTTTCTTGGCACTGTCGTGCAGGCGCAGGATCGCTGGCAAGTCAAGGAAATCAACCGTATCAAAAACGATATCTGCCTTGCCAACAATCTCTTGCGTGTTGTCTGCATCCAGATAGGCCTCAATGGCCTCTACCTTGGCCTGTGGGTTGATTCTCAGGATCTTGTCTTTCAGCGCCGCGACCTTGGGCTTGCCAATATCGGCAAAGTCGTAGAACTGGCGATTCAGGTTGTGTGCGTCGACCACATCGCCGTCCACCAGCACAAAATTTTCGAAGCCCATGCGCGCTGCACAAACTGCGGGGCTGCTGCCAATTCCGCAGCCAGCGATCAGTAGTTTGGTCGTTCTTATCTTTGCCTGCGTCTCGGCCGTGATATAGCCGCTATTTCGGGTGACTGATGTTTCGTAATCAAAAGCGTTTTTCATTTGTCAAATCTCCCATGTCAAAGAAAACCAGTACTTTTTCACTTTACCCAGCGCGGATGCGACCGCTCGTATGCGCACGAACCTGTAACGAATCTGTGACGAAATCGGCTTCAATGTGTCACTTCATATTAAAAAAAACAGTTGGGATAGTGCGCCACTCGAAACAGTCTGTAAACCCCGCCCACATTTTAAGCAATCAGGCTTAGGATCACCGCGAATCAAATCCTTTTACTGACACGCGACGCCATGAAAACACATCGTTTTGAGACTAAAGACCATCGATTCGGAAGACTTGATCACCCCACACGAGACCTTGGCATTGCGGCGCGCTTGATGAAACCATCTGTTGGCACCACGCACTGGGATCAGCGTGGCCTGCGCGTCCAGGATCGTGCTTTTAGAAGCGCCATGGAACTCAGGTACCAGGTCTATTGCGTGGAGTGCAGTTACCTCTCTCCCGACGACTACCCGGACGGTGTGGAGTCCGACGAACACGACAACGCTGCCAAACATTTTTATGCCTTCGACTCGCAGGATGAATTAGTGGGTTATGTTCGCCTGGTTCGCCCGGACATAGACCAGCGGTTCCCGTTTCAAAGCCATTGCATCACCTCTGCCGACGGTTCAAAACTACCCATGCCGGGCAGCGCCGCTGAGGTCAGCCGGCTCATGCTGCGCTGTGACTACCGGCGCCAGCGGGGTAGCCGACTTGCGGGCGTGACGGCGGGGCAGGCGTGCGCGGTGTCCCCGGGCGTGAGGCGCGATGACGCCTCGAAAGTTCTGCTGACGCTCTATCGCCAGATGTACGCCTACAGCCGCGCCAATGACATCAGCCACTGGTACGCCGCCATGGAGCGCCCGCTGGCGCGCTCGCTGATGCGAATGAACATCGCCTTCAGGGCCATTGGCCCTCAAACGGATTACTATGGACCCGTGGCGCCCTACCTCGCCAGTCTGCAAGAGGTGGAAGCACAAGTAGGAGCGCGTGATCCAGGCCTGTTGGCCTGGCTTCAGCAGGCTGAGCGGCGCAATGTAAAACCAGCATTTGTTAATTGAACGAAACTCGCTCAGGTGTGCAGTACCAGTCAGCAAATGTTCTAGCCGTCATACGACCCGGCGATCCCATTGAATCCCCATCTCCCGGACTGATGGTCGAAGACCAGCAGAGCGCTGCCATCTCGCCTCAAACGCCACGGCTGTTCGGCTTGCCACCCCTCGTCTCTGAGAACACCCGGCTGTTGATACTGGGCAGCTTTCCCAGCGTGGCCTCGCTCGCGCAGCAGCAGTATTACGCCCACCCGCAAAACCAGTTTTGGCGAATTCTTCAAGCTATTTTCCCTTCTGGCCCGCGTGGAATAAGCGCAGCTAGCTATGAAGAACGTAGCGCTTGGTTGCTGGAGCGCGGTCTTGGTATTTGGGATGTTTATGCCTCCTGCGAGCGCGCCGGTAGCCTGGACACGGCCATTCGCCAGCCACAGGTCAACGATTTCAGCGGCCTCAGGCTTCGTTGTCCGCAACTTCAGTTGATTGCCCACAACGGCGGCGAGAGCTTTCGGCACGCCAAATACACGGCCACCTTGGGCCTGCCGGTGCGCAAGTTGCCCTCGACCAGTCCGGCCAATGCCAGCTGGAGTTTTGATCGCAAGCTCGCGGCCTGGCGTGAGGCGGTGGCGGCGGCCGGGCTGCTCTGAACGCCCGTGCGGGCGCAGGCCGGCGGGCGCTCTCAATGGTTCGGCACAGCGTTTGGGGATAATCGCCCCATCTTGAAAAAACGCACACACACCCTCCCCGAAGTTAATTTCTCTGACGACGGCCCGGTCCGTCACCTGCATCTTGGCACCGAATGGATTCAGGGCTCGATGTACCTGGACGAGCCCAACGCGCTGGTGCATGAGTACATCCAGCGCATGATGGCCTGGCTGCTGTTTGTGGAGCCCGATTCGGTCAAAGACCGCCAGGCGGTGCAGCTGGGCCTTGGGGCAGGCTCACTGACCAAGTTCTGCCACAAAGTGCTGCGCATGAAAACAAGCGCTATTGAGCTTAACCCGCAGGTGCTTGTCGCCTGCCGGGGCTGGTTCAAGCTACCGGCTGAAAACGCCCGCCTGCAGGTGGTGCTGGCGGACGCCGCGCAAGAAATGCAGAACCCCAAGTGGTGGGGCACGGTGGACGCACTGCAGGTCGATCTGTATGACCATGAGGCTGCGGCACCGGTGCTCGACAGCCTGCCGTTTTATAACCAATGCCGGCGTATGTTGACACCGGCAGGCTGCATGACGGTGAATCTGT
>Ga0209317_1002079_pt1 | contig 15289 bp, 14 predicted proteins | sample RifGroB2_FD_183994 | JGI IMG/M metagenome (GOLD analysis project Ga0209317, IMG submission 183994) | Soil microbial communities from Rifle, Colorado, USA - Groundwater B2 (SPAdes) (version 2) | ecosystem: Environmental > Terrestrial > Soil > Unclassified | place: Rifle, Colorado | collected... | reverse complement strand
CGCTTTCATGCCAATATTGAAGATGAAGTCAAACGAATGCAGCAAGTTATCGACCGGTTGCTGCTGCTCTCGTCCATCGAGAATAAAAAAGCTTTACAGGAAATCGAAGCGGTCGATCTCGTTGACGTGGTCAAGGAAACGGTGCAGTCTTTTTCCGCCGTTTGCCTGACCAAGAAGGTCGATATCGATATCTCGCTCTCCGGCACTGAACCTGTCATCCTCCATGGCGAGGCCTTTCTCATCTACCAGGCGGTTGCCAATGTCATCCAGAATGCCCTGGATTTTTCGCCGAGGGGCGCCACTGTCTCCGTCCGGATCGTGAGAGAAGGCAAAGCCGTCCAGCTGAAGGTCGGAGACCAGGGCCCCGGCATTCCCGATTACGCCCTGCCCAGGGTTTTTGAACGGTTCTACTCCCTCAATCGCCCCGATACCGGCAAAAAGAGTTCGGGACTGGGGCTCAGCGTGGTTCGGGAGGCCATGCTGCTCCACGGCGGCAGCGCGTCCATCGCCAATCTTCCCGGCGGTGGTGCCGTGGCGACACTCGTTTTCCCTGTCGACTGACTTTTCCATTTTTGCATTATCCACACCTCACGTTTTTTCACGGAACGTTCGCATCCCCTTCACGTGTTGTTCACCGGTTCCCGCTAACATTTCCCTCATACGGCCGAGCAACTGATATTTTACTACAACACAAGGAGATGCCATGGAAACCCCAACGCAGGAAAGCCGGAACACGCAGGATGAATCGGTACTGGCCAAAGCCAACTCGGCGCAATTTCGCCTGGTGGAAATGATCCGAAATTCTCAGATCCTGAAAGTCGTCATGATCACCTTTCTCGCCCTGCTGCTGCAGATACCGATAGCTATGATCAGCAGCACGGTCGGGGAGCGGCAACAGCGCAACAACGAGGCGGTGGAGGAGATTGCCGCCAAGTGGGGCCGGGAACAGCGCCTGGTCGGGCCGATCCTCACCGTTCCCTACGAAGTGGTGCGGGGGCTGCAAAGCAATGTTCTGATCGAGAACCAACCACCCGCGGTGATTGTCGAATATGCCCATTTCCTGGCCGAGGATCTCAAGATTGAGGCCAAGACCGAAAATCTCTTCAGGCACCGCGGTATCTTCGAGATCCCGGTGTACCGGCTGGCGCTAAACCTGTCAGGGCGATTTGCCCGTCCGGATTTTGCCGGTCTGGGCGTCACGCCCACGAAAATCCTGTGGGACAGGGCAAGCCTCACCCTGCTGATCTCGGACCCGCGGGCCATCACCAGCCGGGCCACGCTCGTCTGGAACGACGAAGAACTTGAATTCCAGCCCAAAAATCATGAATTCATGGGGAACAGCAAAGGCATTCAGGTGATGTTGCAGGACAAACTCGACACCGATACCGGGCAATTCTCCTGTTCACTGTCCCTGCAGGGCAGCAGCGGGCTCTTTTTTGCGCCGATGGGCAAGAATACCGCGGCAAGCATCGAATCGAACTGGCCCGATCCGAGTTTTCAGGGGAATTGGCTGCCCAACGAACAGTCCGTCGACGACCACGGTTTTCAGGCGAAATGGCACATTGCGTCGCTCGGCAGGAATTTTTCGCAACACTGGATCGAAAACCCGCAATTCAGCCAGCAGGCAACCCAGGAGGTGTTCGGGGTAAACTTCATTCGGCCGGTGGATACCTACCGCATGGTCGAACGGAGTGTCAAATATCAGTTCCTCTTTCTCGCGCTCACATTCGTCACCTTGTGGCTCTTCGAGGTGCTTGGCAAAATCCGGCTACACGCGCTCCACTATCTTTTGGTCGGTGGCGGCATGTGCCTTTTCTTCCTGCTGGAACTGTCCCTTGCCGAACATCTGGGCTTCGTCATCGCCTATTTCATGGCGGCATCGGCCATCATTCTGCTTGAAAGCTGCTATTGCCTGGCGATCCTCAAGTCGCCGGCCCGCTCCGCCGTCGTCGGCACCTTCATCGCGCTGCTCTACGGCTATCTGTATACCCTGCTCGTCAATCAGGACTATGCCCTCCTGGCCGGCTCGCTCGGGCTCTTTTTGCTGCTGGCGGCGATTATGTTCCTGACCAGGAAGGTCGATTGGTTCAATACGAAGATAGCTGTGTGACGGATCCTCATTCAGCGCGCTGCGTTTACCACCCGGACCGGCGCGCCGGCCTTAAAAGCCCGGATGTTTTCCGTGGTTTGGTCGATGATCCGCTGGCGTGCCTCCCGGCTGGCCCAGGCGATGTGGGGGGTGACGATGAGGTTCGGCAGGTCCGCGGCCAGAAGGGGGTTGCCCTGCCGGGGCGGCTCGACGCTCAGCACATCGACGGCCGCCCCGGCAATTTTCCCCGCGCGTAAGGCGTCGGCCAGCGCCGTCTCGTCGACGATGCCGCCGCGGGCGGCGTTGATGAGAAAGGCGGTGGGTTTCATCAGGGAAATGGCCGCGGCGTCTATCAGGTTGCGGGTCTCGCCGGTCAGCGGGCAGTGCAGGGTCAGGACATCTACCTCGGGCAGCATCTCAGTAAGAGTCGGCCGGTCGTCGGGCGGACCGCCGGGCCGGCGGGCAACGACAATCTTCATGCCGAAGGCTTCTGCCACCCGGGCGACCCCCCGGCCCAGGGTGCCGTAGCCGACGATGCCTAAGCTCTTGCCTTTCAGCTCGATGATCGGGAAACCCATGAAACAGAACTGGCTGGCCTGCTGCCACCGGCCTTCCTGTACTGCCCGGTGGTAGGAGAGCAGGTTGGTGTGGAGCGCAAGGATGAGCGAAAAGACATGCTGCACCACCGAGTCGGTGCCGTAGGCCTGACAATTACACACGGTCACACCCAGTTCGGCCGCCGCCTGCAGGTCGACCACGTCGGTGCCGGTCGCCACCACCGCAATGAGGCGGACGGAGGGCGCGGCAAGCAGGTGGTCCCGGGAGATTTTCACCTTGTTCAGGATGATGAGTTCAACGCCTTCGAGCCGGCCCGCCACCTCATTGGGGGAGGTGGTGGGAAAGATTGCAAGCGTACTGCATTCCTTTTTCAGACCGTCGAGAACGAGATCGTCAAGCCCATCGCTGTCGAGAAAAACTGCCTTCATCGTATCTCCTTCCCTGGTTTTCACGAATTTGTGGCGAGGGGCTTGGTGCCGGAATAGATCACGAAACTATAGTATTGGTACCAGGCGGTGATATCGTCGAATCCCGCCTTGCCCAGCCAGTCGAGCTGGCTGGACAGCGGCGACATCTTGTCCTCCTGCATCCGTTTCCGGGCGGCATCGAGGGCTTCCTCGGAAATGCCGCTGGCCCGCACCTTCTGCAGCCATCGGCATTTGTAGATTTTCTCCGCCACCGCATTTTCCCCCAGAACCTGATCGGCATTGATGAACATGCCGCCGGGTTCGAGACTTCGGTAGATCTTGGCAAACAACGCTTTCTTGTCGCCGTCGGTCAGGTGATGGATGGAGAGGGCCGAAATAATCAAATCGTAAACGCCTTTGAGCGGCTGCCTGGCGTAATCCAATAGTTGGAACACAACCCGCCCGGCGTCGTACCCGGCGAATCTCTCTTCGGCGACCTGCAGCATAGCCGGGGCAATATCGACCAGCACCAGGCGGGCCCTCGGGTATCGAGCCGCAACGCCGGCGCTGAACAGGCCGGTGCCCGCCCCCAGGTCGAGTACCCGCAGCTCCCGATCCTGATGAAAGGGGATGATTTCCAGAGGAAGGTTGTAGAAATCGTGGTAACAGGGGATCAATCGTTGCCGGTCCAGGTCGTACCTAGCGGCACTGTCGTCAAAGAGTTTGCGTATGCTCACGGGACACCTTTTCGAGGCTCCCACGGATTTAACCGGGGATGTACTCATGAAATCTACAGTTTTTCCTGTAGTGCAACAGTCGTAGCATTGAATTAATACTAACTTTCCTCTATTATCAATCCTGATGTGCATCTCAGTCAAGGGTAGTGTCAGTAAACGGCAGGCTTTGAAGAGGATGGTGTACCGGCATGGGAGTGGCAATAAGGCGGGAGGAAGGGGAACTGCGGCAGCGGTTCGCACTGCAGCGCGGCGCACGAATGGTGGTGCCGGCAATTTTCATCATCCTTTTCCTTCTGTCCGGCTGTGCCCAGAAGGTGAAGGTCGCCTATGTTCCCACCGATAAGCGGAGTCCGCGGGTGGCGAAAAGCGGGGAGAACAAGGCAACTATTCTCCTGCTCAAGCGTCATTACGAAAAATGGCGGGGCACTCCCTATGTGGACGGCGGGATGTCGGCGTCGGGTCTGGACTGCTCCGGCTTTACCGTGCTTGCCTATCGCGATCTCTTCGGCCTGAACCTGCCGAGGACCGCGGGCGAACAGGCGGAGTTCGGCCGGGAAGTGGCAAGAGACGACCTTGAGCCGGGCGATCTGGTGTTTTTTCAGACCGGGGTATCAAAGCGGCATGTGGGCATCTACCTGAAAGACGATCAGTTCATCCATGCGTCGCTGTCGCGAGGCGTGACGATCTCAAGCCTCGACGACGGCTACTGGCAGAAGAAATACTGGCAGGCCAGGCGATTGTCGAACCAAGTCAGCATGAACAGCGGCTTGAATGTGGCGAATAGCTATCGCTGATACAATGTGAGGACCGAATGGGCAATATGAAACGGACGGGAATGGCTCTCATCGCCTGCCTGCTCGCGACGGGAGAAGGGATCTGCGAGACGGCGGCTCCTGCCCCCGCCGTGGAAAAACTTCCCCTCTACGAATACGGCATCATCGGCCTGGTAGCCACCATCCCCCATTACCGCGGCTCGGATGAGTATGAGACCTACGCCTTTCCCCTGCCGTATTTTGTCTATCGCGGCGAGGTGGTAAAAGCCGATCGGGACGGGGTCCGGGGGATTTTCTGGAAGTATAAAAACTTTGAGACGGATATTTCGCTCTCCGGCAACCCGCCGTCGGAAAACGACGAGGCGAGGGAGGGGATGCCCGATCTCGATGCCATGGGCGAGCTCGGCCCGGCCCTCAACTATTATTTTTACCGGTATGGCGAGAGGAATAATCTCTATTTCCAGGCCAATCTGCGCGGGGCCTTCGCCATCGATTTTGACAGCGGTCTCGATATGTCCTACGAGGGCGTGAATTCGACCCTGGCGTTGATCTTTAACGACTCCGATCTGTTAAAGGATTACCGCGCCCGCTTTCATGTCAGTGGCGGATTGCAATTCGCCGATGACCGCCTGCACAGCTATTTCTATGAGGTGGCTCCCCGTTACGCCACGCCCGGCCGCAGACAGTATGAGGCAGAAGGGGGATACAGCGGCTTCTATCTGGCGGGCAGTGTGGTGAAAGACCTGACGGCCAAACTGTCGGTCAGCGGTTATGCCCGGTGGATGAACATCGACGGGGCGGTCTTTGAGGACAGTCCGCTGGTCGAGACCACCAACAACGTCATCGTCGGCGCCCTGGTGATCTGGAAGTTCGGCGAGTCCGAAAACCCTGGTCGAACCGTAGCCTTCTTATCTCAGCCGTAAAAAATAAAGAACTTGCGCAAGGCGTAATTGAACATCACCGCCGTAAAGATATTGGCGCCGAAGGCGTAGGTGGTGAGCAGGTGAAACCGCCTGATGAGCAAACCCATGAGCATCGTGCCGAGAAAGGTGCTGAGGCCCGAGACCGCATAAAAGAGCAGGATCTCTATGACGATATGGTACTTGCCGCCCTGGAAGACAAAGAGAATGTTGGCGATATAGGCGACCATGTTGGCAATCATGAAGGCGATCAGGTTGCCGATCATCGAATTGCGTGCCCGGGTGGCGTCGTTAACCTTCCTGATGGTCAGTTTCAAGATCCTGACCGCATGATCCTTTTCCTGCAGGCAGGGGAACATTTTCCAGGCAATGAAATGGAAGATGACGATGTGGGTGACGGTGGCTACACCGCCGGCCACGGCGTATTTGATGAACTGGACGAGTGCGGGGTTGTCGAAAATCATGCTGTCGGACCTTGAAGAAGGAACTGCTGGAACCGTGGCCACCTCTGACCCGTTCCGGGAGCTTCTCCGGTAGTCATCGAGCCATCGTTTCACGGCAAAAGTGGTTGGTCTATACCAGAAAAGGGGAAGAAAAACCAGCCGGTAATCAATTAACCTTCTTAGGCAGGTTGGCGAACGGCCCGATTCCCTTGGTATGGACGGAGTCGAGCAGGAATTCGGGGTTGTGGGAGAAGATATGGTTTAAGGATTTCTCCCGGTCGAAGTCGTCACGGAAGGTAGTGATGAGATTTTCGTGACTCCAGCGGGTCAGGTAGTAGACCACCAGTTCCGGCAGGCGGGTGAAAATAGTCTCTTCCGGCATGGGATCGACGAAGGACGATTCCTCAAGTCTTTTGGTCGACAGGGTCTGCGGCTTGTAAAAGTTGTCGAGGAACATCAGTTCCGGCGGCATGGTGGCCTTCATGCCGATACGCCTGAGAGCCCGCAGGAGGATGTCGAGGCACTTTTTGCCGCCGTTGGCCAGCCAGTAGGGGACGTAGATCTCTTTCGGCTGGCTCAGCTGCAGATAGGACTTGATGGTGAGAATGAGGGTGGCCAGATCCACCGGATTCCTATCGACAAAGTTGTAGGTCCTGCCGCTGAAATCCGCCCGGTTGGCCAGGATGTGGTGGATGAAGAAGGGTAGCTTTCGGGCGTTGCTGTAGGAATGGAGTATGTTCTTCCTGGTGAACAGAACCGGCATCGACTCGTCGGCAATCGAGAAGAACAGCCGGTGAAAGCCTTGGATCTTATGGTCATGGGCGCCGTAAACGATGGCCAGCCGGATGCAGGTGTAGTCGAGACCTTCCCGTTCGGCCATCCTGTTCAGGGTCAACTCGGCCATGAGTTTTGATTTGGCGTAATTATTCAGATCGGCGGTGAGGGGGAGGGTGTCTTCTTCCCGCAGGTTGACGCCGGCCGGCAGGGTCGCGGACGAACTGATATGGATAAAGGGGATCTTTAAAGCATTGGCTGCCCGGGCGAGATTGACGGGGCCGAGATAGTTGACCTCGTAGGCCAGCTGGCCGCTTGAGCCGAGGCTGGCCATGGCGGCATTGATGACGAAGTCCGGATTGACATCGGCCAGATACCGGCGGATATCCTCCTCCTCGCGAATGGACATTTTTTTGCTGCTGGGAGCACGGATATCGAAGGTGTCCGGATATCGAGTCTTGTAAAAATTGACGATCGTTCCGCCGATCAGGCCGGAACCGCCGATGAGGACACCTGTCTTTTTTGCACCCATGCGTATCCCTCTTGCTGCGGTTGCTCCTCCTGGGATCTGGTCCATGCGGTCAGGACAACCTCTTTGCTCTGAAAGAATCCTGCCGTACCCGCTCACTCTTCTTTTTTGATCTCCCGGACGGTGATGTTGTTCCCGTTCGGAGCCTGCACACACCTGCTTCTGTAGAGAACCTCCATCTGCACGAAGGCCTGGTCGATGGTCTCGCCATCCTCATGATCGGCAGGCCGATCTTCAACAATTTTCTCTTGTTCCGTATTCATTTCGTCTACCTGTAAAGAAAGAACCGGGCCGCTTTCCATTCCTTACCGGAAAAGTCGGTCCGTGAAGGGGGCGAAAGTCGTGCCCCGCACCATTTTCTCCCATTATACCTGGAAATCTGCAAGATGATAACGGGAGAGAGGCTTTTTATGACTATTTCTTCATGCGCTGCAGAGATTCGTAGACCTCGGTCAGCTCGATGAACAGGTCGTGATCGCCGCCCCGGTCGGGGTGGAGGTCCATGGCTTTCTTGCGGTAGAGTCTGGTCAGCTGTTCGCGGGACATTTTCTGCAGTTGGTCGTAGGGGGTGGCGAAAATCTCGCTGACTTTCTCCGGCGGCCGGTTGGGGGTCCGTTTCGGCCAGCGGAATCGGCGATGCCCGTCCCGGAAGGCCTTGGCGAATTCGGCCTGGAAGGAGCGGATGGCCGGTCTATAGTCGAAAAACATGATCAGGTAGCGGCGCAGGTGCGCCTGCAGGCCTTCGGCGGACATATCGCCCTGCCAGAAGCGGCAGTCATCGTTTAAGATGCAGATTTCGCTTAAGAAATGGTCGGCCATCTCATCCGAGGGGAGAGCCTCCGGAAACCACGGGGCGAATGACTGATGGAAATGTTTCTGAATATTGAAGATGGCGTAGATATACTGCAGGTAGTGTCCGGACGACAGCGCGGCTTCCTCGGCGGTGAAATAAAATTCCCGCTCATCCCGGCTGGTATCGAGAAGGGGGCGGCAGCATTTTTCATGCATTCGGGAGAGCCGGCTCTGATCCACCGCGCCGTAGCGGAGGTAATAGAGCCGCCGGCGATCGAAGAGATGGATCTGGCGATCGATCTTGTCCCGTTCTTCTGCGGAAAGAGGGGACGGACGCAGGGAAAAACGCGAGCCGAAAAGCGCCAGCCGCCGCCTGGTCTCCTGCGGCAGGAATCGCCAGAGCAGCTGATCGAGAGTAAATTCCTCGTTTTCGTCGGCTGCCGCCACTGCGGACATCAGTTCGTCATTGAACAGGACGATATAATCGTTATACAATTCGAAAGATCGACGCGGATCCGGGCCGAGGTCGTAGATAAGCCGGTAGCCGAAGGTGTCGCCATCCTCTTTGCGATAGGACTGACGGATTTGATAGGTGATGGTTTGGCCTTTTTTCAGGCTGGCAAGATACATGGCAAAGTAACCTCCTTGTGTGGTTCGGGATGACTTCCGAGAGGATTATCCCACGAGGTGCCGGTATTTTTTTAACATAGTCATTCTATTTGGATTGTTCAGCATGCTCCGAAAAATTGGGTCGCAAACAACCATGGTTCCGCGTATGCCCTGTCAATCCATTACGTTGTCCCGTGGGTTTTTTTCTCCCGCGGCGGGTATTCTTGGACAAAACGGATGTTTTTCTTGCAGCATGCGCTGGACATGCTACGTTTCGAGCCATGAACTGCGCAATCGTCGGTAAGGCTGAAAAAACAACACTCCTCGGCTCCTTGGCCAAAGGCAGATTGAAGCATGGAGAAAGAAAACGAAAGCAGAATCGCTCAGTCCATGGTGGTGAAAGGCGTCGTCGAATGCCAGGGCCGGCTTGTGCTGGCGGGAGTGCTGGAGGGCAGGGTCTCCGGCGGGATTCTGGAAATCGCCGAGACCGGCCGGCTGTCGGGCGATGTCCATAACCGGGAAGTTGAATGCGCAGGACTTCTGCAGGGCGATATCGTCACCGAGTCCTTCATTCTGCGGCGCACCGGCTGCCATGTGGGGACCGCGGAGACCATGAAGTTGACGGTCGATCCCGGCGCCGTCCTCGACTGTGTCCTGCAGAGCGGCATGGCGATCCCGGACAAATCTGCGGCAGATACGGACCGAATGGGCGATGTGCCCGGGTTTGAATTGGGACAGGTCCTCAAGGCTTTTCAGGAAGATGCCCGGCCGTGCTGCATGGACATCCCCTGGTCGGCACGGCTTGAATTGTTCAACCAGCTGCTGACCCTGCTGCAGAAAGGCAAGCCCCTAATAAAAGTGACTGGCGAACGGGGCAGCGGCAAATCTGTTTTAGTCGGTAAACTGCACCATCATGCGCCTGCGGGTTTCGAATGTCTGGCGCTTGCCGGCCGGGCGGAATCGATTGCCGAACTGCTGCAGGCGATGGCGTCCGAGCTGGGCATGATCGGGACGGAGAACCTTGGCCAGACGGAACTCCTGGCACAGGTGAAGGCCGTGATCGATAATAAGCGCAGCATGGGACAGCGGGTGGTTCTTCTGGTGGACGAGGCGGAGGCATTGGATTCTGCCGTCATGGAGGGGGCTGTCCGGTTTCTGACCAACGCCTTCGAGGGTGCAGAGGAGATGCTGCAGATTGTCATGATCGGGACCAAGGCGATGGAAACGAATATGACCGCCGCTATTCTCGAATACTTCGAAGACGAGACCAACTGCCAGCTTCGTCTTTCCCCTTTGAGCATCAAGGACACCGCCGACTACCTGCGGTTCTGCCTGCAGCTTGCCGCGGCCGGCAACGGCAGCGCCTCGCTCGCCTTTCTCCCTTATGAAACCGTCCGGACCCTCCACGTCCTCAGCCGCGGCAACATCGCCGACATCAACCGCCTGGCCGATCAGGCCCTGCAGAAGGCACATGGGGCCAGGGCGCAGGCCATCTATCCCGATTATCTGTAGCCGCACGTAAAGCCATACTTTCATGTCGCACCGGATTTCCTGGGGCAGGGCCGGTGCATCTTTTCCGCCTTTCGGCGTTCTTTCTTATGTGTCGTTTGATGATGTATAATTCAAATAGCATTGATGTATTAATGCGGATAACGTAAAAATATACTTATTCAAATAGTAAATTCGTAAAATATAATAGACCATATTGACAATACCGTATTATGCCCGTATAATTCGGCAAGAATTCAGGTAACACAAAGGTGGTGTCGTTTATGGAAATGGATGAGATCAATATCGCGATTATCAATCACCTCAGGGACGGCCGAATGCCGTTCAAGCAGATCGCCGATTCGCTGGCCCTGTCGGAGGGGACGGTGCGGGCGCGGGTGAAAAAATTAAAAGACGAAGGCGTGCTCGATATTACCGCCCTGGTCGATCCCGAGGCGCTGCCGGACCAGTCCATCGTCATGGTCGGGGTGCGTCTGAAGGACATGGACCTGGTGAAGAAGGGCGAAGAGTTCAGCAAGCTGCGCGGGGTGATTTCGGTCTGTGTGGTGACCGGCCGCTTCGATCTTATCCTGACGGTGCTGCTCAACAGGGAGTTCACGATGCTGAAGTTTTACACCGAAGAGGTTTCGAAGCTGGAAAATGTCAGGGCGGTGGAGTCCTTCGTGGTCTACAAGAGCTTCAACCTGAAGGTGCCGCTGACATTGTAAAGGTGTGTCGCCCACCTTGCCGATGTGAGTCTGCCGCGGATGAGGTGGGTCATCAAAGTAAAAATTGCGGGTGAGAAAATGGACAATCCAAAGAAAACGGTGTTGCACGGCTGGCATGAGGAGCAGGGGGCCAACATGGCACTTTTTGGCAACTACGATATGCCGCTTTGGTATAAAACCGGCGCCAAGGCCGAGCATCTGGCGGTCATCACTGCTGCGGGAATCTTCGATACCAGTCATATGGCGGCGGTATCGGTGCGTGGGGCCGGGGCACGAAGCCTGCTTCAGCTCTGCCTGAGTAAGGATCTCAACACCTGTATCGGCAAGGAAAAGCTGCCGCTCAATGACGGGCGCTGCGTCTACGGGGTATTTTTACACGAAGACGGCACGGTGATCGACGATGCCATTGTCTACCAGTTGCAGCCGGAGGTGTTCATGGTAGTGGTGAACGCCGGGATGGGCGGCCCGATTGCGGCTCATCTGAGCCAATACGGCATGGGCAAGGATGTGGTCGTCCGCGACCTCACCGATCGGGTGGGCAAGATGGATATCCAGGGCCCGTTGGCGGCGCAGATTCTCGCCAAGGTGCTGCGCGATCCGCAGGCGGTTTTCGAGCGGCTGGCCTACTTTTCTTTCAAGGGTGGTTTCGGCGATCTCCACGGCCTTACGCAGGTTGCCCTGACCGACGGCACGCCCGTTCTCCTCTCCCGCACCGGCTACACCGGGGAATTTGGCTTCGAGCTCTTTGTCAAGATCGACCGCCTGCTGCCCCTCTGGCAGATGCTGCTCGCGGCCGGACAGGACAGAGGCCTTATCGCCTGCGGCCTGGCCGCCCGCGATTCGCTCCGGGCCGGGGCGGTGCTGCCGCTTTCCCATCAGGATATCGGCGCCTGGCCGTTCCTGCACAATCCCTGGCAGTTTGCGTTGTCCTGGAATGACGATCACACCTCGTTTTCTAAGGTTTTTGTCGGTGCGCCGGCACTTCTGGCCAGCAATTGGCAAAGTCATACCCTGCCGTTCGCAGGTTTTGATCCCCGCAAGATCGGTGCAGGAGATGGCAGTTACGTCACCTCGACAACGGGAGAGCGGATCGGCACCATCCTCACCTGCACCACCGATATGGCCATCGGCCGGGTGGCTGGCGAGATTGTCAGCATCGCCGGCAGCCCGGATTTTGCGGCCAAGGGCTTATGCTGCGGCTTTGTCCTGGTGGATCGACCATCAAAGCCCGGCGAACAGGTGGTGCTGACCGACGGCAAGAGAAAAATAACGGTTGAAATACGGGCCGACATCCGTCCGAACCGGACGGCAAGAAGCCCGATCGGCAAGATGCTCGGTTGAAAAATAACACTTAATGGGAGGCTGAACCGATGAAGGAATTGAATGAATTGATATTTAAAGATGAGCTGCGTTACACCGAGGATCATGAATGGGTAACCGTGTCGGGCAACACCCTCAAGGTCGGTATCAGCGACTATGCCCAGGACCAGCTGGGAGATATCGTTTTTGTCGAGTTGCCGGAGGTGGGCGCGACCTTTGAGAAGGGTGAAGAGTTCGGGACGCTTGAATCCGTCAAGGCGGTATCCGAACTCTACCTGCCAATCGGCGGAGAGATCGTCGCCGTCAATGAGGACCTGGGCGATTCGCCGGAACTGATCAATCAGGACCCGTACAAAAACTGGATTATCGAGATCAAACCTGCCGATAAGGGCGAGCTCAAGGAATTGATGACGGTCGACGCCTATCAAGATATGCTGAAAGGATAACCTTATGCGCTACTTGCCTCATACTGATGAAGAAATTCGCGAGATGCTTGCGGTAGTCGGCAGAAAGAGCCTGGACGAGCTGTTCTGCTCGGTGCCGGAGGGCTGCCGCTTCGAGGGCGACATTCCCCTGCCCGAAGCCCTTGACGAGTGGCGTCTCACCGATCATGTAGACCGGCTTGCGGCGGCAATGCAGGTCGATGACAAATACCGGGTGCTGATCGGCGCGGGCAGTTATCACCATAATATTCCGGAGACGATCCGCACCATCATGGGCCGGTCGGAGTTCCTCACCGCCTACACTCCCTATCAGCCGGAGATGGCCCAGGGGACGCTGCAGGGCATCTTCGAATACCAGACCCTCACCGCCCGGTTGCTCGGAATGGATGTGGCCAACGCCTCCATCTACGACGGCGCCTCGGCGCTGGCCGAGGGGCTCTTGATGGGTCTCAGGATCGCTAAGAAAAAGGCCAAGGTGGCGGTCTCGGCCGCAATCCATCCCCATTACCGGGAGGTGGCGAACACCTATCTGGAGCCGACCTGTTACAGCACGGTGGAACTGCCGGTGGGCCCGGACGGACGCACCGACCTGAGCGGCCTGAAAGATATCGACGATATCGCGGCGGTGGCCGTCCAGTCGCCCAATTTCTTCGGGGTGATCGAGGATCTCGAAGCCCTGGCGAAGCAGGTCCATGATGCGGGCCTGCTGTTCATCGTCTCCTTCACCGAGCCACTCGCCTACGGTCTCACTAAAAGTCCCGGGGCCTGCGGCGCCGACATCGTCTGCGGCGAGGGCCAGAGCTTCGGTATGCCCCGGTCGTTCGGCGGGGCGGCACTCGGGATGTTTGCCTGCCGCGACGAGTTTGTCCGCAACATGCCGGGCCGGCTGGTCGGCGAGACCAAAGACCTGGACGGCAAGCGCGGCTTCGTCCTGACCCTTTCGACCCGCGAGCAGCATATCCGCCGGGAAAAGGCCACCTCGAATATCTGCTCCAACCAGGGTATCTGCACCCAGATCGCCACTATGTATATGGCCTCCCTGGGCGGCTCGGGGTTGCGCGAACTGGCCAAGCTCAACTTCGACAAGGCCGAGTATTTTAAGGCGCGCCTTGTGGAGAAGGGCGCGAAGATCGTCTTCGACTCGCCCACCTTCAATGAATTCGTGGTGGAGTTCAAGGAGGACTTCCGGCCGGCCTACGAGCGGCTGCTGGCAAAGAAGATCGTGGCAGGTCTTGAACTCGGCAGATTCTATCCCGAGCATGCCGGGCGCTGGCTATTCTGCGTGACCGAGACGGCGACCAGGGAACTGATGGATACGGTAGCAGGTGAGGTGAAGCCATGAGCAACAACACGATAATTCCGGGTGCCAGCGGCATCATTCAAAACGAGCCCCTGCTCTGGGAAAAGGGCAAGAAAGGCCGGTGCGGCATGTCCATTCCGGCAAGTGATGTCCCGGCGGCGGCCTTTCCGGCCGGGTTGCAGGGCGAGGGACCAGCCTTTCCGGACTTAAGCGAAGTGGATGTGGTGCGCCATTACACCCGTCTCTCCCAGTGGAACTTCGGGGTCGATACCGGTATGTACCCCTTGGGCTCCTGCACCATGAAATACAATCCCAAGATCAACGAGAAGGTTGCGGCAACCCCGCAGCTGGCCGCCGCCCACCCGATGCTGACCGACGAACAGGCCCAGGGGGCGCTGCAGGTCATGTACGAACTGCAGCAGTATCTGGCAGCGATTACCGGTCTGCCCGGGGTGACCGTGCAGCCGGCGGCCGGGGCCCACGGCGAATTGACCGGCATGCTGATCTTTGCCGCCTACCATAAGAGCCGCGGCTCGCGGCGGACCAAGATCCTCATTCCCGACACCGCCCACGGCACCAACCCGGCCAGCGCCGCCCTGTGCGGCTATAAGCCGGTGCCGATCAAATCGGGACCGAACGGGATCATGGATGTGGCCTCGGTCGCCGCGGTGATGGATGAGGAGACTGCCGGCATCATGGTCACCAATCCCAACACCCTGGGACTTTTCGAGAGCAATATCCGCGAGATTGCCGAGATTGTCCACGGCAAGGGCGGTCTCGTTTACGGTGACGGGGCCAACATGAATGCGGTGATGGGCATCGTCAGTCCGCGCAAGTGCGGGGTCGACGTCATGCATCTCAACCTGCACAAAACCTTCTCCACTCCCCACGGCGGCGGGGGTCCCGGGGCCGGCCCGGTCTGCGTGACCGAGGAGCTGACCCGCTTTTTGCCGGTACCGCGGGCGGTGAAGGTCGGCGACCGCTACGAGCTCGATTACAACCAGCCCGACTCCATCGGCCGGGTGCACGCCTTCCACGGCAACTATTCGGTCCTCCTGCGGGCCTATGCCTATATCCGGACCATGGGCGCGGCAGATCTCAAGAAGGCCAGCCAGCTGGCGGTGCTGAATGCCGCCTATATCAAGGAAAGATTAAAGGGGACCCTGCCGCTTGCCTACGATCGGCCGTGCATGCACGAGTGCGTCTTTTCCGATGCGCTCCTGCAGGAGGATAAGGTGTCGACGCTCGATCTGGCCAAGCGGTTGATCGACTGCGGCTACCATCCGCCCACCATCTATTTCCCGCTGGTGGTGCACGGGGCGATCATGATCGAACCGACCGAAACCGAGTGCAAGGACGATATCGATCAGTTCATCGAG
>Ga0209317_1002078_pt1 | contig 15290 bp, 15 predicted proteins | sample RifGroB2_FD_183994 | JGI IMG/M metagenome (GOLD analysis project Ga0209317, IMG submission 183994) | Soil microbial communities from Rifle, Colorado, USA - Groundwater B2 (SPAdes) (version 2) | ecosystem: Environmental > Terrestrial > Soil > Unclassified | place: Rifle, Colorado | collected... | reverse complement strand
AACATCAGAGGAGAGTTTTGTGGAAAACGGAAAAGCAGTGAAAGGCGCACCAAGAAAGAAAGCTGATGAATTCAGCAACCCGTTCCTGACCCAGGAGGTGAAGATACATTCGTCACCCGCCCAGGCTGTCTTTGAAAATGGCTTTGAGAAATGCGACTCGGCACTGCGCAGCTTGAGCGTTGTTCTGCCGGCAGTCCTCAAAAGCGATAACGAAGTAATGACTGTTAATGGCGCGGTCGATCACTTGATCAACAATGCGTTTGCGAATCTGCGCAATGAAAGCGCGCGACTCAAGAAGATCGCCGAGGACAACGGCATTGAAATTGGCAGGGTCAATTACACAAATGTCACCGCTTACCAGGCCAAAATTACCTGCAATAAATCCGGCCAATATCTGCAAATGATCCGTGAGCTCGACAGGTTGATGGAGCTGGTGCATTCAACATGGCTTGCCGGATTCATCGCCGACGATGCGAAGGGCGCATTGGAGCGGCAATGGCGCAGGAAAACGCTGGGGGTTTCGGCAGAAATTACTGCGATCCTGGCGCGCGCGTTCAGTGCTGCGCAGAAGCTCAAGCATGATGTTCAGGTAGAACCAGAGCAAGCGGCAACGGAAAGCCCCGCAGTCGCGGCAGAAGAAATGCCCAAGAAAAAGGCTCGTAAGACGAAAACACAGGCACCTGATAGTGCGGAAACTGTCGCGTCCTCGCTGGCCGATGAGGCTGGTATTACGGCACCAGCCACAACAGGCGATGCCTTGGCAGCAGCTACTTTATAGTGCTGCCCCAGCAAATCCTGCTCCATTTCATACGCAAAAATCCGACATTATGTAGCTGTTACCAAACATAGTAGATGCAACATATTAATCGTCATGCTTGAATAATCTCAAGTGCTTCCAACAGTCGCCTATCCAACATAAAGACCTCCTGGAATATCCGCTTTTTCTTTTCTTTAAGAACCACCAGAAGTGGAATATCAGGGACTTCACTCCACGCTGTTTCGACGGGTTTGGCGGCATCAAGATAATCCTCTGCGAAGAAGGGGATTAGCAAATTCATGTCTCGGCCTACTTCTCCGGCGATACGCTTGGCAATGTCGATCCCTTCTGGGTCAAGGTCGCCAAAATGCATCCACATAGCCGCTGGGAACATCTTGAGTAAGGCAACGGCGGCTTCGGTATCTGCGCCAGGCGAATAAATAACAAGGGTAGATTCACTTGCAGGCAGATCAATGTATGCACCCAAGTTTTCGCAGGTGATGACAGCCCTTGGGAGCACACCATAAAATGCTTTGAAGCCCACCCATGCGCGTTCTGTAATTACACACTCAGTCCATTCAGCAGCCATTTCAGCCAGATTGATTTTTCCTCTGTCATTTACCCATTCCAGTCCCTTGTTCGGGCGGAATCGAAGCACCCAATCTTTGGTAAGCAGACATTGGGACGGAATCTTTGCTTTGTGCTTTGGCCCTTGGCCAACAGCTGCATTCCAATTTCGCCGATTTATCATGCGCCCAGGCGGGTTTGTATTGCGCCTCAACATGGGGAGTGCTGCAATGTCTGAAACATCGAAGTGATCGCGCCCAATTGAACGTAGCAACTCAAAGTCTGCGCGCCATGTCGGCATAAGAATTGATAATCTGTTCTCAAGGTCAGGTGTTTTTTCAGGACGAAGCACCCATTCCTCTTTGCGGCTTCCAAGCATCACCCAGCGCGCAGTTTCGAAGCGATGTATCAGCGCCTCATTTTTCCTGCCAGACCGTATTGTGCCAGTTTCCAAAAGACGTGCCAGGCAAGCAATTTCAGCAGCGTCTTTCATGGGGCTACCGGCTCGGCTTTAGGGCGGAACCTCGATGCGCGGATGATCAGCTTCGCTTCGGGCGTGAAGATGCGTTTCAGGTTGTAGAGGGTGCAGCTATACGATGGCTTCAGTTCGGGCGCTGCGAACAATAGCTGAAAATGTTCACGCTTGGCGAAATCCACCAACACCTTTTGTCCAGCCGCATCCAGTCGGCTGATTTCATCTACCCCGTAAAGTGGACGAATATTTTCTGTTTTGACACCTTCTCCGCCCGCTTCCCCTCGATTCGCGATAGATCGCGTCAGCATCAGCGCGATCGCCAACCCACATCCGATAGATTCTCCACCCGATAATGATGAAGCCAGCTTCCAGTCGCCTTCCGTGCGCCTTGCCTCAATCACCAAATCCACATATTCCCGATAATCCAGCAAGCTCGCCCCGTCCATCCGAATTTTGACGGTACTGGCCGCCTCGAAAAATTCCTTCAGTACCTGATCTACCGGCTTTTCTTTGTTGAGAAGAGACAATTGATCGGCAAATTGCTCCAGAAGCTCCAGCATTTTTGTGCGCGGCACCAGTTGAAGGCGGATTCCATTCACATTGCCGAAGCTAATGGTGTGGCCAAGCCTGCTCAACTTGTCGATCCTGGTCTTTTGGTTCCTGACTGCGGTGTTGATACTCAAGAAAATACTGTTCGCCTTTACATCGAGCTCGCTTTCTTGCAGAGCGAGGTCACTATCGAGATGCGCCCGCTTTAGCTGCATGGATTCGATCAAATCTTCGCCGTCCTTATCTGCGATGTCGATGCTTATGGTTTCCCGGATGACTTCCATCAGGTCTGGCCACATGCGCACGATGCTGATCCGATTTGTCGCATCAAAGTCTCGGAACGACTCAAACCGATTTTGAGTTTCTTCGCCCAGAGATTTTCCAACTTCCAGCATCCGTTTTGTCTGAATCCCTTCCACGTTGTGCGTTGGTAGATCACTCTCGCTTGCCGCAGCCCAGAAGTGGGCGAATTCTCTCCCCAGGATTTCCTTGGCCTTTGTCTCTTCGCAACGGCAAGCGTCCATTCTTCTAGCCATCACCAACAAGCTTGTTTCTGCATCACCTATTTCTTTGACGAGGAATGGGCGTTTTGCTGTTTTTGTGGTCAGGTCTGTGCGCAAGTCCGTTAGGATTTTATCGTGAGGCTCGCTGATCTTGTTTATTTTTTCCTGCAATGTTAAATATTTTATTTCGGCTGTTTTAAACGCGTCATCCGCCTGTTCCCATTCTTTCTTGGCTTTCTTGGCGGCATTGTCGATTGCAAAAACATCCTGTCGATTCTCAAGGTAGATTCTGATCTCAACATTTTTTGTTAAGAACTCATCCAGCTTGTTTTTTTCTTTATCTCTTTCGATAATCTGATTACTGTGCCTTCCGGACAGTATTTTCAATTCCGCCGCAATCGCCAGCCGACGCAACTTTCGCGACTCGTTACCGAACATTGAGGCTCTTTTTTTACTGGCCACGATGTATCCATCCGCTGCTGCCGACACATACCAATCGCCCGTTTCTCTGATCGGCCTCGGGCTGGGAGTTTTCTCACCCATCCAAAATAGCTCAGGGATATCGTCAGTCATGGGGATGTTGGTCAGAGCGCCCAGATCGACGCCGACAACACCTTCTGTCAGCCCGCCCAGCGTCATCTCCAGCGCCACAGATTCTTTTTCGCTCACGCGCCCGAGCGATTGTTCCAGCGTTTGCCCACCGAGCAACTCGGCCAAATGTTCTGAAGTCGAAGACGAACGATCTGTAGACAGGCGGTGATCCTCTTTTTGCAGCTTGTGCATCTCTGTTTTTATCTCATAGATTCCGTGATTGATACCTTCGACCTTCTTATCCTGCGCCAACTTAACAACCTCGTAACTTTCATGCTCCAGCGGCCCGGCCACCTTGCGCCAAAGCGCGGCACCGGAGTTGAATTCCTTGAGCCTGTGGGTCGCTTCTTCCATTGTGGTCTTGCGCGTGCTGCGCGCTTCCGACAGCACTCCCTTTTGATCTCCTAATAGCCTCAGTTCAAGAAGGCCATTTGCCATCGCTGTTTCCTTGGACAGTTCAGCTACCGCGATTTGTTCATTAATGCTTGGAATGCTGGCATCCAGTGAAGTTAATTCTTTCTGCTTGGTCGCAACGAGTGCAGACGTTTCCACAATTTCCAGCTCGGTTTTGCTGATATCTACCCCTATCCCCTTTAATGCTGTTATTACCGCATCTTTACCAACACCGTAGGTCGATTTCAGCATGCTCAGTTGGGCTTTTGCGTCAGCAACGGCACTGCGGGTTTTAAGGACATCGTTCGTGCATTCCTGCAAACCTCGCACCAGTTCTTGCACCTGTGATTGAGCTGGCAGCAGATAACCTTTAAGGTTGGTGGCGATCTCTTCTGAAATGCCGCCCTTGAACGTGGTCTCTATGAGCTTGGCGTATAACGTCCTATCCGTCCCAGAGGTCATGGACGACGGCAAGACTCCAGCTTCGTACAACGCCTGGCAGTATTCGCCAATCGTGCTACAGGTAGAGATGTCGATTCCCTTGCCGGCCAAATGGCGTTTGAGTTCAGGAAAGTCTGGGTAATACTCGCTGTCGCCGTCTTGCATGCTCAGCATATCCTGAAGCAAAATATTTTCTGGCACATCGCGAATCAGCCAGCGGGTGAAGTGCGCATGTCCTTCCACCATCGAGACATGGATGCCCGCGATCAACTGTTTGCCATTTATCCCGGTTATCCCCAGCACCACGTAAGCATAGCCATACGCCGGGTCGATGCGCGCGGCCAGCGTGTCGGTGCCCGCGTTGTGCATATCCTGAACATCTGATATCGGGCGTATCTCCATCGTTCGCCTGTCCGGCAAAATGGCGTAGTCCATGCACATGACCAGTGTTGATTTCCCGGCGCCGGTCGGCCCCACCAATGCGGTCAACTCTTCGTCAAGCTCAAGCACTTCGCAACCGACTATCCCGCGCCAGCCGATATACGCGACGCGGTCAATTTTTGCCTTACTCATCTGTATCCCCTTCGCTCGCATCTTCACCTTCGTTAAATACGACGCCGCGCGTCACGATCAGGTTTAAACGATTTTCATCACTGGGGGCATTGTTGCTGCGCGCTAACTCGGCAAACCGGCTGATTGCCTCCAATGGGCGAATAGCCAAATCTGTCAGTTCGATGAATCCCAGTTCTGCCAGTGTCTTTAACGCTTTTTTGAGTTCATCGTTTATGCACTCATCAACGAATGCTTCCCGGCGTTTCGGCGCATAGACTTGCTGGAGGATGTCGCGCGGAACAGATGTCTCGATGTCCTGTAGCAACTGATTGACGGGTATTCGACCAGATGAGCGTGTGATCTCCGGATCTCTGGCTTTCAGCGCGATGAACATGCCAAGATGCACGCAGGATCTTGGCAGCAGCCTCGTTTGAAGCTTGCCGCCCTTGACTGTCGCGTAGAAGAATCCATCAGGGTGCTGGTAAAGCGAGCATCCATACCGTGTATAAAAATCCTTCAGTTCAGGCAGGTGCTGGCACATGTAATCATACAGCGCCATATTGGAGCGGTTGATATGCCCGCCCCGTCGCAGCAGCAAGTCAATCTCGACAAACTCATCATCATGGAAAATGGTCATTTTATATATTCACCTTGAATTCTTCGATTTCAATGCTGGGTGTTGCTTGAGTCCAGTGCCGCATTCCGTCTTCCATCTGGCCGGCTTGCGTCATCTCGCCAATCAGCCAGGAAAATTGCGACATGATGCCGATTTCGTCCTTTGTTTCTGTTGCAGCCTTACCCAAAATACGTGATGCCAGCGCGCTCCCACTTTCCAGCTCGGCCTTGAGGTGTGCGAGCAGAATTTCATGCACGTTGTCCGGTAGCTCTTCGGTAAATTCCCGATCTCTGCTGGATGCGTCTTTCTGAACACGGGGGGCTTTCTTCGGGGTGTGATCGCGCTGGACGTCTTCTCTCATCCGCATGAAGCAGGGTTCAGACACAACCTCCAGCGACCATCCTGGCACGGCTGCTACAGATCGTTTCAATGCATCAGAAATACGCCGCTGGCGATCAATACGAACGACCGTGCGCAAATGGTTATGCACGACGTTGTGGTGGTCTATCCAATCGGTGGCACGCTGTATTGTCCATAGCGAGATGTTCACCAGCCTGCGTTGAAACTCATCACAGATAGATTCGACGCCTCTTGGTGGGATGGGCTGGTTCGTATTTACGCTGGAACGTGCCAGGTTGCCGATCTGGTCGATCAGCGCCTGCGCCCGGCTGGTTGATGCCAGTACAACTTCCTGTAGGTCATCAATCGTTTTGATCACTTTGGATAACTGTGACTCGCATTGCCCTATCGAGTCTTCGCTGGCTTGAATTAATAATGTGGGTACAAAATCCCTTAGTGCCGCGTGCTGGCGATCCAATTCTTTCTGGTGCCGCTGAATGCTGACCAGCATGCCCTTCAACACAAATCGCATTTGCTGCACCACATTCGACTGCCAATCTTCTTCGGATTGCGCTTTCTCAGCATCTTCAACAATACGCATGAGATGGCTGATGAATGACCGGAAAATCGCCGTCAGCGGCTCCCCTGAAAACTCGGACTGCATCACATGCCATTCTGCGACTGATTCACCGATAGTGGTGATTTGGTATTCCGTGTCCACCGTCAACCTGATGCGGGTCATATCTGCCTTGGCCGCACACTCTGCCTTAATAAGACGCGCTAGACTCTCAGTTAGACGTCGTTCCGGATTTTGAGAGCCGCCAGCCTCGATAGCATCCAGTCTGCTATGTAACGCTTGAATTGTGGAGTAGGGAATTGCAAGCACTGCTTCATCACCTGACTCGATTTCCTGACGCATGAGCACCAGAAGCGCTATGTCTCTTGAAGTTAACTCAAGTGCTCGATTTTCTTCAAGGATTGTTTGAACAATCGACAGGATTGAAGTTGGGTTGTGAGCGACAGAAAAGCTCATTATGAAATTATTCTGAAAAATACTGGGTTGAATTTATAGTGATATGAGCCTCCAACTTTTACGCCGCGAGTGAGAAAGCCAAGTTCACGCAGACGTTTAATGGCTGTGCTGATATGAGTAGGCGCTATTGCAAGCTCACGGCCTAGCTCGGCATGAGATACCACATCGCCTGCGACCGGCAGAGAGGCGACCAGATGCCACAACACTAAATGTTCTGCTTGCTTTAATAATACTGTTCGCAATGCCTTAATGCCGCTGGCTGTGATGATTACGTTTCTTTCAGTTTTAAGGCTCATTATTTATTTGTTTTATCCATCAGATAGTATGCAGTTACATAATGACGTAACGTTACGCAGTGGTGTAATATTTGTCAATGCCTATGGTTTTCGTTGTAAACCGGATTCCTTGTAATCTGCTACAGAAACAAAACAAGTTATTCGCTCAATCTGACCGACTTACCTCTCAGCGCTTCCCCCTGAACAATTTCCAATTCATACGCAAGGCCTCAACGACAGTTCTGGGAAGGCTATCCGCCGTTCAGATACCGCTTGGTGCCGAACTTCAGCACGCTGTCAGGATTTTCGTTGTACATAGTCTGTTGTACATAGTCTTGACGTTGTATATCGTTTTGATATAATCCGCTTGTGCATATCATCTCCATCAAAATGCTTCGCGAGTTCTGGCAGAAACATCCAGAGGCGGAAAAGCTCCTACGCGAGTGGCACTCAGTTGTGGAGCACGCTGAATTCAGGGACTTCAACCATGTTCGTGAGTTTTTCAACTCCGCCGACTACGTGCCGCCCTATACGGTCTTTGATGTGGGTGGGAACAACTATCGTCTGGTCGTTATCGTCAGGTACAGGTTCAAGAAGATATTTGTGCATAAGGTGATGACGCATCGGGAATACGATGACTGGAACAAGCTCTATAAGAAAGGCAAAGGCTAATCATGCGCGCAGCACACACTCAGTTCGACATCCGAGCCATTCAATCCTCTTGGCAGGCTTTTGATGCAATGGCGCATCTTCGCCCCATCCATGATAAAAAGAGTTATGACCGTATGGTGGCCCTGATGAATTCCCTGCTGGATACCGCCGGAGATGACGAAGACCATCCTCTGTCCGGCTTGCTTGATTTGGTTGGGGATATGGTCTCGAAGTATGAGCAAGAACATTACGCCATCGAGGCAGCAGAACCCAAGGATGCCCTGCGTTTCTTGATGGATGCTCGCGGCTTGAAGCAAGAAGACCTGTCAGCCGTTGTGCCACAGAGCAACCTGTCGGCAATCTTGGCAGGTAAACGAAAAATCAGCGCAACCTTGGCAGGTAAATTGGGCAAGTTCTTCGGCATTAGCCCGGCTGTATTCGTGCCAGCCTAATTTGACTTGTGAATATTTTTCGATGACCAACATGTCCATGGTCGCGCCCACGTCTCCCGCGAAGAGGCGTTGGTCGTACACGACCTGAAGCAGGAAGCTCTGGCTTCCGCCATTAACCGGCTGGCAGGGTGGCGAATCACCGCCACGGCTTCTACCTCTTCTTGGCTCTTCCGACTCTGCTGAGAATTGTCTATTCTTTTACCACAAAGGCCAAACGTCTGTTAAACGCGGCAGGAAAAGTAAGCTCAGCACAGCGTCGTACTGCTCGGCATGTATCTTCATTTCGCGTACTGCAATGTGGGAGGCTGCGTGAGGAAACCAAGTAGAAGCTGAAATTTCTACCCCATGCCGATTATGTTTGACTGTCGAATCTTGTGCTAATGATCCAATAGGAACAGGAATTACGTTATTCCGCGTTCGAAAGAATGCGCCAGCCTTGAAAGCAGGTTCACTTGACCACGACCAGTTAATGAATCCATCGTTTGACATCACCAGCACTGCCATTTCATCAGTGTATTGCAGCCACTTTAAGATGGCTGCGGTCAGCGAAACACCATAGCGGTCGGCGCAGTGTCCAAACAAGTCCAAATCAACAGTAGAGGTGACCTGCTTGCGATAGTCATCAAGCGGCATTAACAGATAAGACGCAAACAGATCGGCTTGTGCCTCGATATCGTGATCGTCTTGCGACCAGTTCAACATATCGGCATCACTACACTGGAACGATTCTCTGATTTGTCTGTGAAGAATGTAGTGCCCTAGTTCATGCGCTTGTGTGAATCGTACTCGTCCAACTGAGGATATAACGCTGTTGTATAGGAGTAACCACTCCTTCTTTTTCTCTCCGGAGAAAAGTGCCCCATCAAAGCCTTTGATGTCTGCCGATTTAACCTGTGTGATTGGGTCGGGCCAGCCAAAAATGCGAGCGGCATCCAGTGCAAGAGGTGTGACCTCCACAGGAAAGCGATCCAACCCATGCGCAAAACTGAACGCTTCAGTGAGCTTGACCAAGCGGTTGGCTGCTCGCTGTGGGGTCCAAATTTCGCTCATTACGAAGGTTTCTTGAAGGCACTTAGTATCTTGCGAAGTTGATCTTTTGCTACAGGATCAAGCTTTTGATAACCGCGAAAAAATGCTTCATCCAAATGCCGCTCTTCGGGAGCTCGCACATCTTCTTCGAAGAAATAAGCAGCGGATACCCCCAGTACATCGGCTAAAGCGGTAAGTTTTTCCGCAGAAGGACGTTGGGATTCACGGTTTTCAAGTTCCCACAAATAACTCTTGCTTAGTCCTGCAAGGTCGGCCAATTTCTCGAGCGTCAATTGACGCTCCTTACGAAGTTCGCGCAATTTTTCGCCAAGACGGGTTGCCATAGTCGCGTTTCCTTTCAAGCAATACACCGTCATAATGATACCACGATTCCGAACTTTTTAATTGACAATCGAAAAGACAGGCGTATTATGCAAACTTATTCACGATTCCGAACTTTTAATTAGGGCATATTGATATATCGGCTGGTTCGATTTGAATATCAAAGCCCGCGAATGCAACTGATATGAAAGGAACTTTTAGATGTCCAGATCACATATAGACCACTCAAACATTGTTCGCTTTGCCGATGAGAAGGTCAATCTTCCGAAGGATAAAGCAGATGAATACCGCGCCCAAGCGCGATGCCTGCGGGAAAAGTTGGAAGGCTATCTGGCAGATCATCCAGATTTTTCGCTAAAGCGGATGCAATTATCGGGCAGCCTTGCTAAGGGAACGGCTCTGCGGTCGCTCAACGACATTGATGTGGCTGTCTATATCAGTGGCTCCGATGCGCCGCATGATCTGCGTGCGCTACTTGACTACCTGGCCGAGCGGCTGCGCGGAGCATATCCAAACTTCAGCCCCGACCAAGTTAAGCCGCAGACCTATTCGGTCACAGTGTCCTTCCGTGGATCTGGCCTAGACGTGGATGTGGTACCCGTGCTGTACGACGGTCTGCCCGATTGGCGCGGCAACTTAGTCAGCCAAGAAGACGGATCATTTTTGGAAACCAGTATCCCGCTGCATCTGGAGTTCGCACGCAAACGCAAACAAGCCCAACAGACGCACTTTGCCCAAGTCGTGCGATTGGTAAAATTCTGGGCGCGCCGCATGAAGCAGGATCGAGATGGTTTCCGCTTCAAGTCGTTTATGATCGAAATGATTCTGGCGAAGCTTTGCGACGACGGCGTGGATTTTTCCGACTATCCCGAAGCCATGCAAGAATTTTTCACTTATGTGGCGCGTAGTAATTTGCGCGAACGCATTGTGTTCGAGGATCATTACAAGGCATCTGAAGTCGGCAAATTCAACGCCCCCGTTCAGATCATTGATCCAATCAATGCATCCAATAATGTTGCGTGCCTCTATACCGCAGAGAACGCGAATGCCATTATTGATGCCGCCCTTGATGCCGGTGATGCAATCGATGCGGCGCTTAGCGCTCCGACCAAGGAGTTGACGGTGTACTACTGGCAGAAAGTCTTTGGTTCTGCTTTCCAAGGGTAAATATTATGAGCTATAGCTATACAACCACCGAAACAAAAACATTTACACTGACGCATGCTCGCCATCTGGCGGCCAAGGTGGCTACTGATCTGAAGCGGCTGAAACGATTCTATGGTGAATTATCGGATGAGCGAATTGAGCAGTTCGAGGGCGAGGTAACAGAACTGTTGCGGCAAGGTTATTTAAAAAATGTGACATATGGATTCCAGCGTAATGGCAATTGGATCAAACCAACGTTGCAATATACCGCCAAAGAACTCGCTGATAGTGGGGAGGACGACGATCCGGGGCGCGTCCTCCCCGGCGAGAACGTTGCCAGCGCTTCATTCTGTAGCTATCTTACTTACACCCAAGCATGGCATGCTCTCACGGCTCAACAGCGCGAAGCCATCGAAAAGCAGTTGCCCGTCCAACGTACAAGTGCTGACGAACCGCAGGTCGAAGGCGGGTATTTCGTAGATGACAGAACCTATTCATCCGGTGGTCGTTCGCTCGGCCGCGCCAGTGTAAGGAGCTATTGATGAGCCAGCAACCCAACCTCCATGGGCTTTTTGAACGCACTGTGACACTGCCTGACACCGACGCACGTGAACGGCTTGGAAGGCTAGTCGGCATGGACGACAAGATAAAACGCTTGTCCAACGTTCTGAGCGTGCTAATCAATCCTGTAGGCTTGCAACAATGGTTGGCGCAGCATCATGCCGATGGAGCACACCTTTTAGAGGCCGTGCTGCGGCGCCCACCCTTGGTTGTGCTATCCGGCGATGTGGGCTCCGGCAAGACCGAACTTGCTGAGACGATCGGCGACCAAGTAGCCCGCCAGGAAAAAATCGATATAACGTTGCTTCCGTTGAGTTTGTCATCGCGTGGTCAAGGGCGAGTCGGTGAGATGACACAACTTGTCACGGCGGCCTTCGAACATACGTTCAACGAAGCCAATAAGCTCAAATCCGCCAAAGGTGCGGCGCGCGGTGGCGTGATCCTGCTGGTCGATGAAGCCGATGCGCTTGCCCAGTCGCGTGAATCGGATCAAATGCATCACGAAGATCGTGCAGGTGTGAATGCCTTTATTCGTGGCATTGACCGACTGGCCAGCGGAAAACTTCCTGCGGTTGTGGTGATGTGCACCAATCGCCTGTCGGCGCTGGATCCCGCCGTGCGTCGTCGTGCCGCAGAAATTCTAATCTTCGAACGCCCCAGTGACACGCAACGCGAAGAGGTTTTGCGCCGTCGCCTATCTCCGATCGGATTTGGGCGTGCAGACATTCAGGCATTGGTGACGGCAACAGGTACTCATGCCAAGTGTCCCTATGGCTTTACTTACTCCGATCTTATCCAACGGTTGCTTCCGGCCATTGTTCTCGATGCTTATCCATCCGGTCCAATCAAGCCTGCGCGCGCCATTGAGCTTGCGCGCTCGATAGTGCCTACGCCTCCGTTCAAGGATGCTTAGGTAGCTACGGCGCGCACAGCCAGAATTGGACAACACTGAACGGAGACCGCAACTTGACCAAGGCGATAGCAGTTCGAAGAGAAGGCGATGCATTCCAGGCCAGGATTTTCTGGAGAAAGGCTGCGTGCCTGCTCGACCCAACAAGCCCGATAATTCGAGTTGGATTTGAGTCTGGCCCGAAGGGATTTGATGATGTGTGGGTCGAGTATGCGGCTGGCCGAGGTCCTGTTGACCAGGAAGGACAGACCATCTTGCGAGAACATATTCAATGCAAGTGGCACGTATCCATCAACGACTATGGGTACGCGGATCTTGTCAACCCGGACTGGATCAACGCAACCACGTATTCCTTGCTTCAGCGTGCTCGTAATGCACAGCTAATTCAAGCCCAGGATGGGCAGTGCGTGCGATTCAAATTGCTTACCAACTGGCGCATTGCACAGAATGACCCTCTTCGTTCTTTGATCTACCAGCGTTCCAAAACGCTACGTCTTGATGATCTGTTTGAGGGTAAAACCGATGCCAGTGCCACGGGTAAGATGAGGAAGCTGTGGAGAGAGCATCTGAATATTGATGACTCTGAACTGCGCGACTTTGCACGCACGCTGGCTTTGGACACAGATTCTACCTCACTCGACGATCACCGCGACAACCTTGACCTGCTTTTCGGCAATGTCGGGCTACGTCGAATTCCCATCAACGAAAGCAGCTTTATCTATGACGACTTGGCGTTCCAATGGCTAGGACAGGGACGTTTGGAGTTTGATCGGCAGTCGTTTAAGGATGTCTGTGTACGTGAAGGGCTATTTTCCAAAGAAGGGAAGGCTCAGAAGGTGTTTGGCGTGAAATCTTTCGAGCATGCATTTGATCGCCTTGAGGATCGCTGCACAACCGTCCTTGATCTGATCACACATTTCGACGAACGGACGATTCGCGAGCAGGGAGAATGGGCATCAACGCTTTACCCAAAACTCAAAGAATTTCTGCATGCTTCAGCACGAGACAATCCGTATCTTCGCTTGGTTCTTGATACCCACATCACGCTGGCTTTTGCGGCAGGGTCTGTGTTGAATATTAAGTCAGGCCGCAGCATCGAATTGGAGCAGAGGACAAATCATCGGCAGATTTGGAATTCCCATGATACCAAGCGCGACACAACGTGGCCCACATGGAATTATGAAATTGAGGTGCTAAATGAGCATGGCAGTGATATAGCTGTGGCTGTGTCGCTTACGCATGATGTTGCTCCGGCTGTCAGAAACTTCATCGCCAAGTCAGCGCCCAAAATTGGAAAGTTGCTGGTGGCACGTCCAACCTGCGGGCCTGGGGCGCATTCCATAGCGAGTGGGCAACATGCCTCCGACCTTGCCGAGGCGCTAGTACAGCGGATAAATAATGAACATGTACAAGGCAAAGTGCCACTGCACATATTTATTGCCGCCCCAAATACTTTCACTTTTTTCTTGGGGCAACGGCAACCAGCACTTGGAATGGTGGCCCTGTATGAATATGACTTCGAAGGGCAAAACGGATCTACATACAGAAAGTCATTATCGCTTCCAATCTAGTTGATATCCGGATCGACCGTTTTCGATTTCCGCAAACCTATACATTGCTATCGAGTTTTTTTAGGCGCTTATAGGCCACCATAATTTCCTCTGAATCTTCGCCACTCGTAGCGTTTGCCTTATTCAAAGTGAGTCTTGCGGCACGGAGTAGCTCAGTTCTACGCCCCGGTTTATTCTCGGCGGCATCCATCAATGTGGCTGCTCGTGTAGTGCAAAGAACAGACATGGTCGAGTTGCTGCCATTAAGACGGTTACGTGGCAAATCGACAATATCACTTGCTTCCAACGCCTTGTCCAACAGCCCAGAATGCCTGTAAAGAGTTGCAAGAAGAACACGCCGATAAACATCGAAGAGTCCCTCGTTTTGTTTTTCAGAATGAATTATCCACTCCGAAATGAATTTAGCTCCGCACTTCATAACTGAGGTCTTGCTGTGAGTCAGAAGCTCGTGAATTCTTTCCCAGTCATCACCATTCGGCATTTTGCCTTCTTGATCAAAGTTCCTGATCGCGTTGGCTAGCAAGAGTACGTTGCCATCTCCGCCAAGCTCTGAAACAAAAAACCCGCGAGCGCCGAGATACATATTGGCTTCTACAATATTCTTATCACCCTGCGATAACGTGTCGCTAATTTTCTGCCTAATTTGACATCCAATTTCATCGATCAAGAAAAACGCACCAGAACGAAAGAAACCGTATGGTCGAAGCACTTGCTGAAATTGTCCATCCTTAACAACTGTCAACCCTGCTTGCTTGACAGATTTAATGATCCATATATCGTCCGAGTCAGAGTACTCAGCATTCACTAACAATGCCAGCTCTCCGTCTGTCGCCCGCGAAGTCCATCTAACAATTTCTGCGCCGTCGAATTCGATCATTTGGTCGCCTTAGGGTGTGGGCAAAAGCAGACATTATCATGTGTCTACTGAAGCGGGTGAAGTCCAGACCGCAGGAACCGTTTAATTTCCCAGAACCTTTGCCGCCCTCCCCAAATCCATCCCCTCGCTCGGCGGCATGCCGTTTCGGCATAGATTCAATTCATAATTCAGCACAAGGTCCGCTTTGCCACCCTCTTTCGTTGGCGTGTTCGGTTGCACCAGTTTGACTGCGAGGCGGCTGCACCCTTCCTGGTTGTATTTCTTGATCGTTGACACCTCGGCTCTAACCGGATCGGATGCGCCGGTTGCAGCGTGAATTGCATCGGCTTCTTTGCCCACCACAATTCCTTTGGCCGCACCGTCTGGCGCATTCAATGCCTGCATGAGCAGCGTCTTCACGCTAAAGCTTTCCGCTGCGCTCGCCGTGGTTGCCACAAGAGCAAATGTGGCAATGGTGATGAAATATCTCGGTGCGATCATTGGCGACCTTGCGTGTAGTAGTTGGTCAGCTTGCGCTGCATGGTGGCGGTGCTGTCGGTGTTGATGGTGGTTGCGCTTGGCATTCGCACGTTCGCCATGATCTCGTTTGTAAATTCCGTCATGTCGATCATGGAAAAATCCAGCATTGCAAATTCGTCCGTTGTGAAGCCGGAGCAATCG
>Ga0209317_1002077_pt1 | contig 15294 bp, 9 predicted proteins | sample RifGroB2_FD_183994 | JGI IMG/M metagenome (GOLD analysis project Ga0209317, IMG submission 183994) | Soil microbial communities from Rifle, Colorado, USA - Groundwater B2 (SPAdes) (version 2) | ecosystem: Environmental > Terrestrial > Soil > Unclassified | place: Rifle, Colorado | collected... | reverse complement strand
GCTATGAGCATGGTAGCTGGTACTGCCAGAAGTATGGGTATCACCATTGACGGCGAACGCCCATCAACAAACTAATTAAAATTATTAAAATGGGCAGAATTACAAAGAATAAAAAGCTTGCTCTGGAAAAACTCGAAAAGGGGAAACTCTATACGCTCAAAGAAGCTTCGGCTCTTGTAAAGGAAATAACTTTTACCAAGTTCGATGCTTCTGTAGATATTGATGTCCGACTTGGAGTTGATCCACGAAAAGCAAATCAAATGGTTAGAGGCGTGGTTACTTTACCTCATGGTACTGGTAAAGAAGTACGTGTATTGGCCCTGGTTACTCCTGACAAAGAACAGGAGGCCAAAGATGCTGGAGCTGATTATGTTGGTCTCGACGACTTTGTTGAAAAAATCAAAGGCGGATGGACTGATGTAGATGTGATTATTACTATGCCACCTGTTATGGGTAAGGTTGGTGCCCTTGGACGTATTTTAGGTCCGCGCGGTTTAATGCCAAATCCTAAAAGTGGTACAGTTACAATGGATATAGGAAAAGCTGTTGCCGAAGTAAAAGCTGGTAAAATAGACTTCAAGGTTGATAAATTTGGGATCGTTCACACTTCTGTTGGTAAAGTTTCATTTGACCCTCAGAAATTGGTTGAGAATGCAACCGAATTTGTTAATACGCTGGTTAAGCTCAAACCTTCCGCAGCTAAAGGTACATATGTGAAAAGCATCTACGTATCAAGTACTATGAGTCCTGGAATACAAGTTGAACCTAAGTCTGTCTCTGAAAAGTAAATGATATGAAAAGATCAGAAAAACACGAAATTATCGGTAGTCTAACAGAGCAGATCAATTCATCAACTCATTTCTATCTGACTGATATTGAAGGCCTGAATGCCGCTAAAACAAGTAGTTTACGGCGCTTATGCGACAAACAGCATGTAGAACTTGTTGTAGTGAAGAATACCCTATTGCGTAAAGCATTGGAAGCATCAAATAAAAATGCGGAAGAACTTTACGATGTACTCAAAGGTAATACATCCGTCATGTTTTGTGAGAATGCAAATGTTCCTGCAAAATTGATAAAAGACTTCAAGAAAAAGAATAAGATGCCCATTTTAAAAGGCGCATACGTTCAGGAGTCGGTTTATGTTGGTGAAGACCAATTGGATATATTAGTTTCTATTAAGTCTAAGAATGAATTGATTGGTGAGGTTATCGGATTATTGCAGTCTCCAATGAAGAATGTATTGGGTGCATTACAATCAGGTGGAAATATCATCCATGGAGTTTTGAAGACGCTGGGAGAAAGAGGAAATTAGTTAGTTATAAAATTATATTAAAAATTATTATCGAAATGGCAGATTTAAAAAAACTTGCGGAAGAGTTGGTGAACTTAACTGTAAAAGAAGTAAATGAATTAGCCGGAATTCTAAAATCGGAATATGGTATTGAACCTGCTGCCGCAGCCGTTGCTGTTGCTGCTGCTGCCGGCCCTGCTGAAGAAGTGGAAGCTGCTGTTCAAACCGAATTCGATGTTATTCTGAAAGCAGCCGGTCAGTCAAAATTGGCTGTAGTGAAATTAGTTAAAGAGTTAACAGGTCTTGGTCTGAAAGAAGCTAAAGAAGTTGTTGATGCTGCTCCAAGAGCAGTAAAAGAAAAAGTTTCTAAAGATGAGGCTGAAGCGTTAAAATCTCAATTGGAAGAAGCTGGAGCTGAAGTTGAACTTAAATAAAAGTCTTACGGCCTTATTTTTAGGTTGATATGGTTTAGAACCTCACATACGTGGGGTTCTATCCCTTTTTGTATATTTATCTTTTAAGTTCAATTAATACATTTAGATAGATGTCAGTAAAAATTGAAAACCAGAGGATTAGCTTTTCTTCAACAAAAACCGTCTTCGACTATCCGGATTTTCTGGAAGTCCAGATTAAATCTTTCATCGAATTTTTTCAATTAGGAACTACTCCTGATCAGCGAAAAGATGAAGGTTTATATAGGGTGTTTGAAGAAAATTTCCCAATTACCGATACCAGGAACAACTTTGTTCTCGAATATGTTGACTATTCAGTTGATCCGCCACGTTATTCCATTGATGAATGTATTGAGCGCGGTTTAACTTTTAGTGTTCCGCTGAAAGCCAAATTAAAATTGTATTGTACCGATCCGGAGCATGAAGATTTTGATACGGTTGTTCAGGATGTTTATTTGGGTACTGTTCCATACATGACCCCACGGGGCACATTTGTTATTAACGGAGCTGAACGCGTTGTCGTTTCACAGTTGCATCGTTCTCCCGGAGTTTTCTTCGGACAAAGTATGCACGCGAATGGCACCAAACTTTATTCAGCCCGGATTATTCCTTTTAAAGGATCATGGATCGAGTTTGCAACAGACATTAACAGTGTGATGTTTGCTTATATTGATCGCAAGAAAAAATTGCCGGTTACGACTTTGCTTCGTGCAATTGGCTTTGAAAGTGACAAGGATATCCTTGAAATTTTCGACCTTGCCGATGAAATTAAAGTATCTAAATCTGGTTTAAAGAAAGTCGTTGGCCGTAAACTGGCTGCCCGTGTCCTCAAAACCTGGGTTGAAGATTTCGTTGATGAAGATACCGGAGAAGTAGTATCCATCGAACGTAACGAGGTCGTTATAGACCGTGAAACAATTATTGAAAACGATCATATTGATGAAATCGTAGATTCCGGGGCAAAAACAATTTTGCTGCATAAAGAAGACCAGAACCTGCAGGATTTTGCCATTATATACAATACCCTTCAGAAAGACCCCTGTAACTCAGAGAAAGAAGCAGTATTACATATCTACCGTCAATTGCGTAACGCTGAACCACCTGATGATGCAACAGCACGCGATGTCATTGATAAGCTGTTTTTCTCTGAAAAAAGATATGATCTAGGGGAAGTTGGCCGTTACCGGATCAACAAAAAGCTGGGCCTTAATATTGATATGGGTGTCCAGGTTTTAACCAAGGAAGATATTATTGAGATTATTAAATATTTGATCAAGCTGGTAAATTCAAAGACCGATGTTGACGATATTGACCACTTGAGCAACCGTCGTGTTCGTACCGTAGGCGAACAGATGTATAATCAGTTTGGCGTTGGCTTGGCCCGTATGGCCCGTACTATTCGTGAACGTATGAATGTACGCGATAATGAAGTGTTTACGCCAATTGATCTCATTAATTCAAAAACTTTATCCTCTGTAATTAATTCATTCTTCGGGACGAATGCCTTGTCACAGTTTATGGATCAAACGAATCCATTGGCTGAAATGACTCATAAACGTCGTATGTCAGCTTTGGGGCCGGGCGGTCTTTCGCGTGAAAGAGCCGGATTCGAGGTTCGCGACGTTCATTATACGCATTATGGTCGTCTTTGTCCGATTGAAACTCCTGAAGGACCAAATATTGGGCTGATTTCTTCGCTTTGCGTTTTTGCTAAGGTTACTGATCTCGGGTTTATTTCTACTCCATACCGCAAGGTTGAAAATGGTAAGGTAGATTTGTCTGACAGTGGTGTTGTTTACCTGACTGCAGAAGAAGAAGAAGGAAGAATTATCGCTCAGGCCAATGCCAAGATTGATTCAGAAGGACTATTTATCTCTTCAAGGGTAAAATCACGTTTGGATGGTGACTATCCGATTGTTCCTAAAATGGATGTGAACCTGATGGACGTTGGTCCTAACCAGATTGCATCGGTAGCGGCTTCATTAATCACTTTCCTTGAACATGATGATGCCAACCGTGCTTTGATGGGTTCAAACATGATGCGTCAGGCAGTACCGCTTCTCCGGCCGGAAGCTCCTATTGTAGGAACTGGTTTGGAAGCCCGCGCTGCAATTGATTCAAGAGTTTTGATTGTAGCTGAAGATAATGGTGTAGTCGAATTTGTTGATGCCGACGAAATCCATATTCGTTACGACAAAAGCGAAGAAGAACGTTTTGTAAGTTTCGATCCTGAAATTGTGGTTTACCGTATTTCTAAATTTCAGAAAACCAATCAGGGTACAGTGGTTGACCTTAAACCTATTGTAACTAAGGGCGATCGCGTAACCAAAGGACAGGTGCTTACTGAAGGATATGCTACTCAGGGTGGTGAACTGGCTTTGGGAAGGAATCTTAAAGTTGCATTCATGCCCTGGCAGGGATATAACTATGAGGATGCAATTGTAATTTCAGAACGCGTTGTTCGTGAAGATGTTTTCACCTCGATCCACGTTGATGAATATGCATTGGAAGTTCGTGACACCAAACGTGGTGTTGAAGAATTCACTTCTGACATTCCAAACGTTAGTGAAGAAGCTACCAAAAATCTGGATGAAAACGGGTTAATTCGTATCGGCGCAGTTGTAAAACCTGGCGATATCCTGATTGGAAAGATTACTCCAAAGGGTGAATCTGATCCTTCTCCGGAAGAAAAATTACTCCGTGCAATCTTTGGTGACAAAGCAGGTGATGTGAAGGATGCTTCATTAAAAGCTTCTCCATCGTTGAATGGCACAATCATAGATAAAAAACTATTCTCACGGGTAGTAAAAGATAAAAAAGGCAAAATGGCGACTAAACCGCTTCTCGATTCAATCGACGAAGAGTTTGACCGTCATGCTTCCGGGTTACGTGCAAAGCTGGAAGATAAGTTATTTACGCTCGTGAATGGTAAAACCAGTCAGGGCGTGAAAGACTATTATGGTGGCGACATCATTGGTAAAGGAATCAAGTTTACTTTGAAACAACTTCAGGATATTGATTATCTGACGATTAATCCTACCAAATGGACGACGGATAAGGATAAGAACGATATGATTTTCGCTCTGATCAACAATTACATCATGAAGCATAAGGAACTTGAAGCGGTATCAAAACGAAAACGCTACAATGTGACCATCGGCGATGAACTACCTGCAGGTATCATTCAGCTTGCCAAAGTTTATGTGGCTAAAAAACGTAAACTGCAGATTGGTGATAAAATGGCCGGGCGTCACGGAAATAAGGGTATCGTTTCGCGTATTGTTCGCGACGAAGATATGCCATTCCTTGAAGACGGAACTCCGGTTGATATCGTACTGAACCCACTGGGCGTACCATCGCGTATGAACCTTGGACAAATATATGAAACTGTTTTGGCCTGGGCCGGATTAGAATTGGGACTGAAATTTGCAACTCCAATTTTTGATGGCGCAACCCTTGACCAGGTATGTGAATATACTGAACAGGCTGGCGTACCGCTATATGGCAAGACTTACCTTCGTGATGGAGGTACCGGTGAACCATTCGATCAGCCAGCAACTGTCGGTATCATTTATATGCTGAAACTGGGCCACATGGTTGAAGATAAAATGCATGCCCGTTCAATCGGACCATATTCACTGATTACGCAGCAACCATTGGGCGGTAAAGCTCAGTTCGGGGGTCAGCGTTTTGGGGAAATGGAAGTTTGGGCGCTCGAAGCATTCGGCGCATCCAATATTCTTCAGGAAATCCTGACTGTCAAATCTGATGATGTTTTAGGCAGAGCTAAAGCTTACGAATCAATCGTGAAGGGTGAACCTATGCCGGCGGCTGGTATTCCTGAATCGTTAAACGTATTGCTGCACGAATTACGTGGCCTTGGGTTGAGTGTTAACCTGGATTAATTTAAGGAGAATCAATCTGATTTTCTGATATAAACTTGATAAAATAACAATCGATATATGGCATTCAGAAAAGACAATAAAGTTAAAAGTAGCTTTGCCAAAATTGGTATCAGTCTGGCTTCACCTGAAGAAGTTCTTGAACGTTCGCATGGAGAAGTATTGAAACCTGAAACGATAAATTACCGGACTTATAAACCTGAACGCGATGGTTTGTTCTGCGAACGAATCTTTGGACCTGTTAAGGATTATGAGTGCCATTGCGGCAAATACAAACGGATTCGTTACAAGGGAATTGTTTGTGACCGTTGCGGTGTTGAAGTAACCGAGAAAAAAGTGCGTCGCGAGCGCATGGGTCATATTTCATTGGTTGTTCCGGTGGCACATATTTGGTATTTCAAATCGTTACCTAATAAAATTGGCTACCTTTTAGGATTACCTACCAAAAAATTGGATGCAATTATTTATTACGAAAGATATGTGGTCATCAATGCTGGGGTAAAAGCTCAGGATGGAGTAAAATATCTTGATTTCCTTACTGAAGAAGAATATCTGGATATTCTGGATTCTTTGCCAAAGGAAAACCAGTATCTGGATGATGCCGATCCGAATAAATTTATTGCACGTATGGGGGCCGATGCCCTATATACTTTGCTTCAGCGATTGGAATTGGACGAAATGTCATTCGACCTTCGTCATAAAGCCAATACCGAGACCTCACAGCAACGTAAAAACGAAGCTTTGAAACGTCTTCAGGTAGTTGAGGCTTTCCGTGCAAGCAAAAATATTAATCGTCCGGAATGGATGATTGTGAAAGTTGTTCCGGTAATTCCACCTGATTTGCGTCCGTTGGTTCCACTTGATGGCGGCCGTTTTGCCACTTCCGATTTGAACGACTTGTACCGCAGGGTAATTATCCGCAACAACCGTTTGAAACGATTGATCGAAATCAAAGCTCCGGAAGTCATCTTGCGTAACGAAAAACGTATGCTTCAGGAAGCAGTTGATTCGTTGTTCGATAACTCCAGAAAATCAAATGCTGTTAAAACAGAGAATAACCGCGCGTTAAAATCGTTGTCCGACAGTTTGAAAGGGAAACAAGGTCGTTTCCGTCAGAACTTGTTGGGTAAACGCGTTGACTATTCAGCCCGTTCGGTCATTGTTATCGGACCAAAACTGAAACTGCACGAATGCGGACTTCCAAAAGATATGGCTGCTGAGCTTTTCAAACCATTTATCATCCGAAAACTGATTGAGCGCGGTATTGTGAAGACAGTGAAATCGGCCAAAAAAATTGTTGACCGCAAAGACCCGGTAGTTTGGGATATTCTTGAAAACGTACTGAAAGGACATCCTGTCATGCTGAACCGTGCGCCCACGCTGCACCGTTTATCCATTCAGGCATTCCAGCCGGTATTAGTTGAAGGAAAAGCTATTCAGCTTCACCCGCTTGTTTGTACCGGTTTCAACGCCGACTTCGATGGCGACCAGATGGCGGTTCATGTACCACTGGGAAATGCTGCGGTTTTGGAAGCCCAAATGTTGATGCTTGCATCGCATAACCTTCTGAATCCGGCGAATGGTGCGCCTATCACTGTTCCATCGCAGGACATGGTTCTCGGTCTGTATTATATGACCAAACCTCGCCCTGGCGCTCGTGGTGAAGGCATGATTTTCTACTCGACTGAAGAGGTAATTATTGCTTACAACGAAGGTGTAATTGATTTGCACGCGATCATCAAGGTGAAAGTTGAAGACGTGGATGAGAAAGGTGAAATGTTCAAACACATCATCGAAACAACTGTTGGCCGAATCATTTTCAACCAGTCAGTTCCAAAAGCAGTTGGTTACATCAATCAGTTGCTGACTAAAAAATCGCTTCGGACCATTATTTCTGATATTTATAAAAAATGCAGCAATGCGGTAACCGTACATTTCCTTGATGCTATTAAGGATTTGGGTTATATGATGGCATATCGCGGCGGATTGTCGTTCAACCTGAGTGATGTGGTGGTTCCTTTCGATAAAAAAGAAATCGTTGATGCTGGTTATGAAGAAGTGGAGGAAGTAATGCTGAATTACAACCAGGGATTCATTACCAATAACGAACGGTACAATCAGGTTATTGATATCTGGACACATGCCAATGCCAAACTGACCAATTCGGTAATGAAAACATTAAGTACCGACCGCCAGGGATTCAATTCGGTTTATATGATGCTTGATTCCGGAGCCCGTGGTTCTAAAGAGCAGATACGTCAGCTATGTGGAATGCGTGGTTTGATGGCGAAACCTCAAAAATCAGGTTCCACCGGATCCCAGATTATTGAAAACCCGATTTTGGCCAACTTTAAAGAAGGACTGTCGGTTTTGGAATACTTCATTTCAACTCACGGTGCACGTAAGGGTTTGGCCGATACCGCCCTGAAAACTGCTGATGCCGGTTATCTGACCCGTAGATTGGTTGACGTGGCTCAGGATGTGATTATTAATGAAGAAGATTGCGGAACTTTGCGAGGCTTGGTAGCTGCTGCAATTAAAAACAATGAAGAAGTTGTAGCTTCCCTGTTCGAAAGGATTATCGGACGCTCAACTGTTCACGATATTTACAATCCGCTTACCGGTGAATTGATTGTCACTTCAGGAGAAATTATTACCGATGAAATTGGTAATAAAATTGAAGAATCACCAATCGAAGCCGTTGAAATTCGTTCGGTTTTAACCTGTGAATCAAAGGTTGGAGTCTGTGCCAAATGTTATGGTTTGAATCTGGCCGGAAGTACGATGGTTCAACGTGGTGAAGCTGTTGGTGTTATTGCCGCACAGTCAATTGGTGAACCGGGAACACAGCTTACTCTTCGTACTTTCCACGTAGGAGGTATTGCCGGTAACATTTCAACACAATCGGCCATTGATTCAAAATACGATGGTATTGCCGAAATTGATGAATTGCGTGTGGTTGAACAAGTTACCGGAGATACAGTTTCTCCTTCAGGAAAAACGTACATTGTAGTTAGCCGTTTGGCTGAATTACGAATTATTGATAAAAATACCAGAATCCAGCTCTCCACTCATAACATTCCTTACGGATCGAAACTCTTTATCGAAAACGGTCAGGAAGTGAAGAAAGGAATGCGTATTTGTGAATGGGATCCATACAACGGCGTTATCATTACCGAGTTTAAAGGGAAGATTTCATTCGAACAGGTTATTGATGGTATTACATACCGCGAAGAATCGGATGAACAAACCGGGTACAAGGAAAAAGTAATCATTGAAACCAGGGATAAAACCAAAAATCCGGGATTAAGGATTTTGGATGAACAAGGCAATGTCATACGTACTTATAACTTGCCGGTTGCAGGTCACATGGCCGTAGAAGATGGCGATATTGTTGAAGCTGGCGCTGTTTTGGTAAAAATTCCCCGCGCTGCCGGTAAAGCTGGTGACATCACCGGTGGTTTGCCCCGTGTAACTGAGTTGTTTGAAGCCAGAAATCCTTCCAATCCTGCTGTTGTTTCGGAAATTGACGGTGAAATTTCTTTGGGTAAAATTAAACGTGGAAACCGCGAAATTGTGGTAACCTCGAAAACCGGAGAAGTTAAACGTTACCTCGTTCCGCTGTCACGTCAGATCCTGGTTCAGGAAAATGACTATATCCGTGCTGGTACTCCACTTTCTGATGGTGCAATTACTCCATCCGATATTTTGGCTATCAAAGGACCAACCGCTGTTCAGGAATATATTTTGAATGAAGTTCAGGATGTTTACCGGATGCAGGGTGTAAAAATAAACGACAAGCATTACGAGGTGATTATTCGTCAGATGATGCGTAAAGTGGAGATAGACGATCCGGGCGATACCCGTTTCCTTGAAAAGCAAATCGTTGACAAGCATGAATTCCTGCACGAAAACGACTGGATTTACAACAAGAAAGTGGTGATTGAAGCCGGAGATTCAGATAGTTTGAAACCTGGACAGATCATTACTTCACGTCGTTTGAGAGATGAAAACTCAAATCTTCGTCGTCGCGATAAAAAACTGGTTGAAGGAAGGGATGCAATTCCTGCAACTTCAAGTCAGATACTTCAGGGGATTACCCGTGCTGCACTTCAAACACGTAGCTGGTTATCTGCCGCTTCTTTCCAGGAAACAACCAAAGTATTGAACGAGGCTGCCATTCAGGGAAAAGTTGATTACCTTGACGGATTGAAGGAAAATGTAATCTGTGGACATTTGATCCCTGCCGGTACCGGATTGAAGGAATATAAAAACCTGGTTGTCGGTTCGCGCGACGAATACGACAAAATGGTTGAAATGAAGGATTCAGACCGCTATTAACAGATAAATCATGGAAGATCAGAATCATACCAATCAGTTACAGATTGAGTTGACCGAAGAGGTTGCTCAGGGAATTTATTCCAATCTGGCTATTATTACTCATTCAAGTTCTGAATTTGTGATGGATTTTGTCAGGGTAATGCCTGGCATTCCAAAAGCGAATGTAAAATCCAGGATTATTCTGACTCCTGAACATGCTAAACGATTATTGCTGGCTCTTCAAGAGAATATTCAGAAGTATGAAAGTGTGAACGGCTCGATTAAGAACGTTCGGGGACATGATCCGTTTATTCCGCCGATGACTTTTGGAGGTCCTACACCAATTGCGTAAAGAATTTTACGAATTCATATGCAGAGGCCGTTTCAATGAAAATTGGGACGGTCTTTTGTTTTATTGTTGTGTCTTATCATATTTGTCTGAAAACATCCATATTATGCTTCCAATGTTCAGGGCCTTATACGAACTTGCTTGAGCATCTAAGAATGAGGCCACTCCGAAAAGTCATCCGATGAATGTTTTTGCAAAAGACTTAAAAAATATCAGTCTGCTAATCAGTTAATTAGGAATTTATCGGATGACTAAATTACTGTTTTTTTTACTTTTCGGAGTTCGCTCAAGAATAGAATCCTCAACTGTTGCTTACTTGAATTCATTTTAAATAAAAGGAGTTTTCCGGAGAAAAGGATTTTTAGAAATATGAGGTTGATTGTTTGATTTGCTTGGCCTGTCGGCGGTTCAGCAATTATTTCGTAGCCGTAACCGCTCTTCCGGCTCTTTCAATTTCATGGCTGCCATTTTCTCTTTTCATCTATCAGCAAAAGTTGCTTGATTTCTTTGGGTCGAATATCTATATTTGCTCACTTTTAAAAATAGAACTCAATTAACTCAAATAAATACAGATGAAAGGTTACAAAATTATCGTTCTTGCCAAACAGGTTCCTGATACCCGGAATGTTGGCAAAGACGCCATGAAGGCAGATGGAACCGTCAATCGGGCTGCACTTCCGGCTATTTTCAACCCGGAAGACTTAAATGCCCTCGAACAGGCGCTTCGGATTAAAGACAAATTTCCGGGAACAACGATCACCATTTTAACCATGGGCCCTGGCCGGGCCGCTGAAATCATCCGCGAAGGATTGTTTCGTGGTGCCGACGATGGAATTTTATTGACCGACCGTGCTTTTGCCGGTTCTGATACCCTGGCAACTTCGTATGCGCTTGCTCAGACGTTGAAAAAACACGGATCTTATGATATTATTATCGCAGGCCGTCAGGCTATTGACGGTGATACTGCTCAGGTTGGGCCACAGGTTGCCGAAAAACTTGGACTTCCGCAGGTAACCTATGTTGAAGAGGTTCAGGAAGTCAGTAAAGGTATGGTTACTTTGAAACGTCGTCTCGAACGTGGCGTGGAAGTGGTAAAATGCCCGATCCCTTTGGTTATTACGGTGAATAGTTCGGCTCCTGATTGTCGTGCACGCAATGCCAAACTGATCATGAAATACAAACATGCCAAAACAATCTCCGAAATGCAGGAAGCAAACGACGACTATTTACACTTGTATAACGACCGACCATACCTGAATATCAAAGAATGGACAGTTCAGGATATTGAAGTTAATCCGAACGAATTGGGATTGATCGGTTCGCCTACCAAGGTTAAAAAGGTTGAGAATGTTGTTCTTCAGTCAAAGGGAGCTAAAGTAATTACCTCTTCCGACGAAGATATGGATCAACTGATGCGCGAGTTAATTGAAAATCATACAATCGGATAATTGATAAAACATCCAAATTATGAATAGTGTTTTTGTTTATTGCGAAATAGAAGACGGTCAGGTTGCCGAAGTTAGCCTCGAATTGCTGACAAAAGGTCGTTCGCTGGCCACCGAATTAAAATGTAAGCTCGAGGCAATTGCTATCGGGTATAAACTGGATGGAATTGAAAAGTATATTTTCCCTTATGGGGTAGATGTATTGCACATTGCCGACGATAAACGTCTGGCTCCATTTACTACTTTACCGCATAATTCGATTGTGGTCAAACTTTTTCAGGAAGAAAAACCACAGATCGCCCTGATGGGGGCAAGTTCAATTGGCCGCGATTTGGGCCCGCGCGTTTCATCAGCTTTGCATAGCGGTTTAACTGCCGATTGTACTTCTTTGGTTATTGGAGATCACGAAGATAAAAAGCTCGATAAAGTTTATACTGATCTTTTATACCAGATTCGCCCGGCTTTTGGGGGAAACATCATTGCTACCATCATTAATCCCGATTGCCGTCCACAAATGGCTACGGTCCGCGAAGGAGTGATGAAAAAAACAATTCTCGATCCGGACTACAAAGGGAAAATCAATAAGTTGGATGTTTCTAAATACGTCAATGACACTGATTTTGTGATTGAACTGATCGAACGTCACATGGAAAAGAGCAAAGTGAACATCAAAGGAGCCGGAATTATTGTTGCAGGAGGATATGGTGTTGGCTCCAAAGAGAATTTCAACCTGCTTTTCGAATTGGCTGAAGTATTGGGGGGCGAAGTTGGAGCTTCACGTGCTGCTGTTGACTCGGGATATGTTGATCACGAACGCCAGATAGGACAAACCGGAACTACTGTTCGTCCGAAACTTTACATTGCCTGTGGAATTTCAGGACAAATCCAACACCGGGCTGGAATGGAAGAATCTGCCCAGATTATAGCGATCAATACCGATCCTGAAGCTCCGATCAATTCCATTGCTGATTATGTGATCACTGGCGATGTATCTGTCATCATTCCTAAAATGATCAAATTCTATAAAGCAAATACTAAATAAAATGGCTAATTTTTATACCGATAATAAAGACCTGAAATTTCATTTGACCCATCCGCTGATGGAGAAAATTGTTCGGTTGAAGGAACGGAATTTCGAAGAAAAGAAGAAGTACGATTTTGCTCCCATGGATTACGAAGATGCGCAGGATAGTTACAACAGAGTACTTGAAGTGGTTGGCGAAATATGTGCAGAGATTATAGCCCCAAATGCAGAAGGTATTGATGCTGAAGGCCCGAGTGTGGTGGATGGTCATGTGATTTATGCCCGCGGAACCGAAATAAATATTGATGCACTTCGCAAAGCAGGGTTAATGGGCATGTCGTTGCCACGCAAATATGATGGTTTGAACTTCCCGATTGTACCGTATATTATGGCTGCCGATATCGTTTCGCGTGCCGATGCCGGTTTTGTAAATATATGGGGACTTCAGGATTGTGCTGAAACTATTAATGAATTTGCTTCAGAAGAGCAAAAAGCAAAATACTTACCACGTGTTTGTGCAGGAGAAACCATGGCCATGGATCTGACTGAACCAGATGCAGGTTCCGATCTTCAGGCTGTTCAGTTGAAAGCTACCTGGGACGAAAAGAAAGGAACCTGGCTGATGAACGGTGTCAAACGTTTTATCACGAATGGCGATGGTGACATTGCTCTGGTGCTGGCACGCTCAGAAGCAGGAACAAAAGATGGACGCGGATTATCAATGTTTATCTACGACAAACGCAATGGCGGTGTCACTGTTCGTCGTATTGAGCACAAGCTTGGAATTATTGGTTCTCCAACCTGCGAGCTTGTATTTAAGGATGCTCCCGGCGAACTGGTAGGTGATAGAAAATTGGGATTGATAAAATATGTAATGGCCCTGATGAACGGTGCCCGATTGGGTATCGCTGCTCAGTCTGTTGGCGTTTCCGAATCAGCTTACCGCGAAGCATTGGCATTTGCCAAAGAACGTGTTCAGTTCGGAAAAGCAATTATACGCTTTCCAGCCGTATATGAAATGATTACCACCATGAAGGCTAAACTGGACGCTTCACGTACTTTATTGTACGAAACAGCACGTTTTGTTGACATGTATAAAACATACCTGTATATTTCGGAAGAACGAACCCTTGAAAAGGACGAAAAATCGGAAATGAAGAAATATCAGCGGCTTGCCGACTTATTTACACCTCTTGGCAAAGGTATCTCCAGCGAGTTCTGTAATCAACTGGCTTATGATGCCGTTCAGATTCACGGTGGTTCCGGATTCATGAAAGATTATCCTGTTGAGCGGATTTACCGCGATGCCCGTATTACTTCCATTTATGAAGGAACAACTCAGTTACAGGTAGTCGCTGCCATCCGTGGCGTCACTACCGGTGGTTATCTGGCCCAGATTCGCGAATACGAGTCTCAGAAAATCACTCCTGAACTGGAATTCATGCGTAGGACATTGATTATACTTACCGATGATTACGAGCAGGCAGTAGCTAAAGTGGTTGACAGCAATGACAACGAGTTCATCGATTTCCATGCCCGTCGTTTAGTTGAGATGGCCGGATTTATCATTATGAGCTACCTGTTGGTTCTCGATAGCAACCGCGATGCATCATTCACCAAATCAGCTAAAGTATTCATTAAACTAACCAAATCACTGGTTAAAGGCCATGCCGAGTTTATCCGCAGTTCAGTAGTCGAAGATCTTGCTGCCTATAAAATTGAAATGGCAGATTGATAATACGCGATGATTGGGATCAATTTTTAGGTTTTTGTACCTCATTCTTACAGAAAGTTAACATTGGACACTTCTTATAACTTTCTGATTTACAGAAAGAGGAGTTGAAGTGTTGAACTTATACCAAAAAAAGGATGATTTTGATTTGGAAAGGATGAAAAGGGCTCTATCTTTGCAGCCGCTTTCAAAGGAGAGTATTTCGCTTATAACAGTAGATTAAGTGTGAAAAGGTGAGGAAGAGGTTTCTGAAATAAAAGTCCAAAATACCTTCAATATTTTTTGGAATTTCGGAAAAGGCGTTTACCTTTGCAGCCGCTAAAAAGGGGAGGAGTTCAGGGAATTGTTGGAGGGGAAGGAAAGGAGGAAATAAAGTAAAATTTTCTTTTGGAAGTATGGAAAAGCTTCTTAACTTTGCACCCCGCTGAAACGGAATTGAGCCAGAGGTGGTGAAGTAGAAGCGAAAGAGAATAGAGTTCTAAAAAAGCAGATTGAATTTATCCATTAAGAGAGTGCTTCGCAAGAGGCCGTAATTAAGGTGGGGAAACAATAGCCGTAAGGCGCAGAAGTTCATTGAAAATATTGGGAAAAGGAAAAACAAGGAAGGAAGACGCAAGGAATAGAAAATTGAGTTAACGTCACAGAGCTGGAAGATATTAAACTTTTAAATTACAACGGAGAGTTTGATCCTGGCTCAGGATGAACGCTAGCGGGAGGCCTAACACATGCAAGTCGAACGGGATTGGGAGCTTGCTCCCATGAGAGTGGCGCACGGG
>Ga0209317_1002076_pt1 | contig 15300 bp, 12 predicted proteins | sample RifGroB2_FD_183994 | JGI IMG/M metagenome (GOLD analysis project Ga0209317, IMG submission 183994) | Soil microbial communities from Rifle, Colorado, USA - Groundwater B2 (SPAdes) (version 2) | ecosystem: Environmental > Terrestrial > Soil > Unclassified | place: Rifle, Colorado | collected... | reverse complement strand
GTGGTGACGGATCCGGTGGCCGAGCTTTTCCCCGATCAGGGCGATGCTGCCCACTCTCTCCAGCAGGGATGGCGCCTCGAACAGAATTCGGCAGGCATCGGCACCCGGGCCGGGCGGCAGGCTGGCGCTTTTGGCGGTGAGGATGGCGAGCGCCTCCTGGATCTGCCTTGTCACTGCTTCGGCGAGTTGCTGGGTGTAGGCCGCGGTCGCTTTTTCCGGCTTGAATGCCGGGTTTTTCTTCTCTTCCGTCAGGGCCAGATGAAATTCCGCCGTGCGATGCCCGAGAGTCTCGATCGCCTGGAGGGCGGGTCCGGCCATGGCGATAAAAGCGTCTGGCGGCTCTGCAGGCATCGCCGTTGCTGAAAGCAGCGGCCGGTCCATGGTCGGCGCAGTTTCACCTTGAGCCAGCCGTTTTTCCGCCTGCTCGTAGTAGTCCGGCAGCCAGGACAAGGCAGCCGACCAGCCGTCGCCGCGGTTGGGCACAAATTCCTGCAGCATGACCACGGTCGCTTCCTCGCCTGCCGGGTACCGGTACTGCATCGTGCCGGCAACTCTCGCGATCGAATTCAGCCTGCTCTTTTCGGTGAGAAAGAGGCTCATTTCCACATCCGGATTGATGCCTGCCTCCAGCCGGCGATAGAGTTTCAGGATCAGGGCCTCTTCGATGATGATCGAGGTATTGCTCTGTTCCGCCCCGACCTTGCGCACCGATCTGACGGCATGGCCGGCCCCGACCAGTTTCTCGTAGAGGCCGGCGGGCACGGCCTTGATCAGGCCGCCATTCTGGGTGGTGAACTGCCGTTCGTCGCCGATGGCGGTAAGCAGGATGTCGTAGGAGGCCCGGTCCATGAGGGCGTCGTAGAGGATCCCTTCGCCCCGTCGGGTTCTGACCAGGGCAAGGACACTGTCGGGGATCTCTTGGGCCAGACTCTCCGCTGGCCGGCCGAGGACGATCTTCAGCGGCATGACATAATCTTCGGGGCTGCCTGCGTCGTACTGCAACCGGATTAACATGACGTAGAAGGAAGCCCCCAGCTTGCACCAGTCGATGACGTGGCAGGAGGTGATTTCGCGGGCCTTGCCGCGGTACCAGCGTTGCAGGGCAAGATAGGGCGGCAGCACCTCGTGGCCGAGGGTAAAGAGATGTTCGGGTTGCAAGAGGGTATCCCACCCCTCATCGAGGGCCAGCAGCGGGGTCTTGCGCAGTTCTTCTTGGGCTGCCCGGACGGCCTTGATCGGCTCGGCCGGGGATTCCAGCCTGAACCAGTAGAAACTGTGGGGTCCCAGGGTGATGAAATAGGGGAGATCGCCGATGGGCGGAAACTCCGTGCGACCGATCATCTCCACCGGAATCCGGCCCTTGAACTCGGAGAGGTCCAGTTCGGCCGGCTGAACATAGCGGGACAGATTGGCGGTCACCATGAGGATCTCGCCCCGGTAGCGGCGGATGAAGGCTAAAATCGCCCGGTTGTCCGGCCGGATGAAATCGAGGCTGCCGCGGCCGAAGGCCTTGTGCTGACGGCGCAGGGTGATCATCCGCCGCATGAAGCGCAGCATCGAGGAGGGGTCGCGCTCCTGGGCCTCGACGTTCACCGACTGGTAGCCGTAGACCGGGTCCATGATTACCGGCAGATAGAGCCGGGCCGGGTCGGCTTTGGAGAAGCCGCTGTTGCGGTCCATGCTCCACTGCATCGGCGTGCGGACCCCGTCGCGGTCGCCGAGAAAGATGTTGTCGCCCATGCCCAGCTCGTCGCCGTAGTAGATAACCGGCGAACCGGGCATGGAAAAAAGCAGGGAATTGAGGAGTTCCATGCGCCGCCTGGAGTTGTCGATAAGCGGGGCGAGGCGCCGCCGGATGCCGAGGTTCAGTCGCATCCGGGCGTCCCTGGCGTATTCGCGGTACATATAGTCCCGTTCCGCATCGGTCACCATCTCAAGGGTCAGTTCGTCATGGTTGCGCAGGAAGAGTGCCCATTGGCAGTTGTCCGGAATGGGCGGTGTACGGTCGAGGATATCGGTGATGGGACGGCGGTCCTCCTGGCGCAGGGCCATGAACATCCTGGGCATGAGCGGGAAGTGAAAGGCCATGTGGCATTCGTCGCCGCTGCCGAAATAGGGCAGCACGTCTTCCGGCCACTGGTTGGCCTCGGCCAGGAACATCCGGCCGGTATAGTGCATGTCGAGATGCTTGCGGAAGATCTTGAGGACTTCCTGGGTTTCCGGCAGGTTCTCGTTGTTTGTCCCCTCCCGGACGCAGAGGTAGGGCACGGCGTCGAGGCGCAGGCCGTCGACCCCCATATCGAGCCAGAAGCGCATGACTTTGAGCACCGCCCTGACCACCTGCGGGTTGTTGTGGTTGAGGTCGGGCTGGTGGGAGAAGAAGCGATGCCAGTAGTAGGCCTGGGCGACTTTATCCCAGGCCCAGTTGGACGCCTCGCTGTCGGTGAAGATGATCCGCGTTTCGGGGAATTTGGTGTCGGTGTCGCTCCAGACGTAGTAGTCGCGTCGGGCGGAGCCGGGTTTTGCCCGGCGGGCCGTCTGGAACCAGGGGTGCTGATCCGAGGTGTGGTTGATGACCAGCTCGGTGATGACCCGGATCTTGCGGCGGTGGGCCTCCCGGATAAAGGCCCGGAAGTCCCGCAGGCTGCCGTAGTTTGGATGAATGCCCCGATAGTCGGAGATGTCGTAGCCGTCGTCCTTGAAAGGCGATGGGTAAAACGGCAAAAGCCAGACCACATTCACCCCGAGATCCTGGATATAGTCGAGTTTTTCGATAAGGCCCCGAAAATCGCCGGTGCCGTCGCCGTTGCTGTCCTTGAATGCCTTGACGTGCAGTTCGTAGATGATGGCGTCCTTATACCAGAGCGGATCCGTTGTGTCCGTTGTGCCTGTGGCCATGTCTTCCTCTTGCCTACATGAAATAATCGAAATCGCGCTCGGTGCGGAGTTTTCTCCGCAAAAGGAAAATCTGCGCCGGGCTTTCGGCCGGATCAAGTCTGACGTAATTGCGCCGGCCTTGCCAGAGAAAGCGGTTGTCGAAGATCAGCTCATGCACCTGAAAAACCTCGTTCTTCTCGATCCGAAACTGCTCCAGGGGAAGTTCGAGCATTCCCTCCTGGACATGGTGGGGGTCGAGGTTCACAGCCACCAGAATGATATTGGTCAGATCCTCGGTGCTCTTACCGTAGAACAGAAGCTGTTCGTTGTCCACCGGATAAAAGGAGAGGCCGGCATTGGAGGCAAGCGCCGCATTTTTCCTGCGGATGGTGTTGATCCTGGCGATAAAGGGGCGGATATTGCCGGCCAGGTTCCAGTCCCGCACCTTGATTTCAAATTTTTCCGAATTGAGATATTCCTCGGTGCCCGGCACCGCCTCGTTTTCCAAGAGTTCGTAGCCGCTGTAGATGCCGTAGCAGGACGACAACGTCGCCGCCAGCACCAGCCGGGAAATGAACGCCGCCCGGCCGCCGAACTGCAGGAATTCCGGTAGGATATCCGGCGTGTTGGCAAAAAAATTGGGGCGAAAATATTCGCTCACCTCGGTCTCCACCAGCTGCCGCAGGTAGGCGGTCAGTTCGTATTTGGTGTTGCGCCAGGTGAAGTAGGTATAGGACTGGGAGAAGCCGGCCTTGGCCAGGCCGTACATGACCCTCGGGCGGGTGAAGGCCTCCGAGAGGAAGACGGTTTCGGGGTGGTTCTGCCGCACTTCGGCGATCAGCCACTCCCAGAAGGACAGCGGCTTGGTGTGCGGGTTGTCTACCCGGAAGAGCTTCACGCCCCGCTCGATCCAGAACAGGAAGATGGACTTCAGCTCGTGCCAGAGCGGTTGCCACTCCTCGCAGTCGAAGCAGATCGGATAGATGTCTTCATACTTTTTCGGCGGGTTTTCGGCGAATTTGAGCGACCCATCGGGACGGTGCCGGAACCATTCCGGATGCTCACGGATATAGGGGTGATCGGGCGAGCATTGCAGGGCGATATCGAGGGCGATTTCGAGACCCTGGCGGCGGGCGCTGGCCACCAGATGCTCGAAATCCTCCAGGGTGCCCAGGTCCGGATGGACCGCTTTATGGCCGCCATCCTCGCTGCCGATGGCCCAGGGACTGCCGGGATCGCCGGGGACGGTCATCAGGCTGTTGTTGCGGCCCTTGCGATTGGTCCGGCCGATGGGGTGGATGGGCGGCAGGTACAGCACGTCGAAGCCCATGCGGGCGATGTCCGGTAATATACGCTCGACGGCTCTGAAGGTGCCGCTCTTTTCCGGGTTCTGGGTGACGGACCGGGGGAAAAGCTCGTACCAGGCGGAAAAGCCGGCAAGGCGCTGCTCCACCGTTACCGTCAGCGCCGGGGTAAAAACCGCTTCCCTGAGGCGCTCGGGGTAGCGTTTCATCATGGCGGTAACATCCGGAGCTGTAGCTCTCGCCGCCATTTTTTCCTGGGGTTCCACGGTCGCAAGCATCTCGGCGATGGAAGAAAGCCAGATATCGTCGGGGGACTGGGCCCGCCGGGCCGTGGCCTCGATCATTGCCGCACCCTCCAGCAGGTCGCTGGCCACATCCTGGCCGGCGTCTGCTTTTTTCAGCAGGTCCCTTTGCCAGGAGGCGAAATGATCGATCCAGGCCCTGACCGTATAGGAATAGCTACCGAGGTGCTCGACCACAAATTCCCCCCGCCAGAGATCGTCGGTGAAGGCCGTCATGGGCAGTTCGATCCACTCTTCCTCGGCGTGACGATACTGCAGCACCGCCTGCAGGAGATCGTGGCCGTCGGCAAAGATATACGCCGTAACCACGACCTTTTCGCCCACCGTCCGCTTGATAGGGAAGCGGCCGCAGTCGATGCGCGGCCGGATTCTTTCGATAGAGACTCTCGCGGCCATTTCGTCCGGGAGCCGTACCTGCGGTTTGTCCTGTGACATGTTCCCTCTCATTTTCCTGGCTTACAGCGCAAGCCCTACGATCTTGCGCATAGGGTGTCCTGGACTACTGGACTATTGGTCGGCTATGATGCTGCTTTGACGTGTCGATTACCGCAATCTTCTCCCCATCAGAGCAACCGGTAGGGGGACGCCTTGCGGGTCCAGTCGCTGTCGGGGTAGCGCTCCTGCAGCTGATAGTAGGCTTCTTTCAGCGCTCCGCCTTGTTCGGTCATCTTAAATCTGGTGACGCCCAGCAGATACACCGCCTCGGGAGCCGATGCGCTGCGAGGGTGACTGCCCAGGATACGGTTGAGATGATGCTGGCACTCATCCAGGCAGTCCAGATCGAAATCGACTTTGGCGAGACCCAGTTCCAGGGCCGGAATGAATTCTTCCGGCGGCAAAAAACCGACGATTGTCTGGTGAATGTTGCCGGACTGGTCGAGCACGAAAATGGTCGGGGTCCATTTCACCTTGAAATCTTCCGCAAAGGGTTGCGTGTCATAGGCCATTTTCAGGGCTACAAACGAATCGTCTATATAATCGGCTACTTGCTGGTCCGGATACGTAACTGCATCCATCTGTTGGCAGCCAATTCATGCGGGGTTGAAAAAGAAGAACAGCACCGCCTTGTTTTCTTTCCGGGCCTGTTCGACGGCTTCTTTAAAGTCTGTCTTCCACTCAAGCTGTTTATTCATAACGTACTCCTGTGGTCGCGGACATGGATGAGGTGGAGCCTGAATATGCCGCATCCGTATCCATTCGTTAAAGATGTAGCAATTGATATGCCACCGGAACTATTGATCGTGCACATCTCGTGCGGCGAGGTGGCGGCGATTTTGCATGGGAACCGGAACCGGAGCCGGGCTAACTGTAAGGTGTATTTCCCGGCAGGACGCCTGTCGTTCTCGTCAGGCCGACCGGACGGGAAAACGGCGGAGCAACTCAATCACACGGAGGTTTGCCATGTTTTTAACGGATAAAAAAATCGTCATCTTTGTCGAAACCCTCTATAACGATCGGGAGTTCTGGTATCCCTATTACCGATTGAAAGAAGCCGGAGTCCAGGTCTGTGTGGTGGGACCCGAAGCCGGCGGGCACTATTCCGGCCAGTACGGTCTCCCCGTCAAGGCCGATAAGGGCATGAACGACATCAGCCCCGGCGAATTCCATGGTCTTATCATTCCGGGTGGATACGCCCCGGATCATATGCGCCGTCACCGGCCGATGGTCAAGCTGGTGCGGGATTTTCATGAAGCGGGCAAGATTGTAGCGGCAATCTGCCATGCCGGCTGGATGCTTGCGTCCGCCGATATCCTGCGGGGCAGGAAGGTTACGGCCTTCTTCGCCATCAAAGACGATCTGGTGCATGCCGGAGCCGATTTTGTCGACGAGGAAGTGGTGGTCGACGGCAATCTGGTAACCAGCCGCCGCCCCGACGATCTGCCGGCTTTCATGAGGGAAATTCTCAAAAAACTGGCAGGTTGAAGAGGAGGTGGGCAACTGAGTCATTGTGCACCTCCCTGAAGATCGCCCCGGCAGGGGCTCCGAAAAATCTTGGACAAGGAGTGAACATGTCGACACGTCAAGCGGAAGATATCTTGAAGCACACCTTCAAGCAGCTCGAGAAGATGTTGGACGATGTGCGCAGGCAGGAGTCCCTCTCCCGCCAACCGCCCAAACCGGTTCAAGAGACAAAAAACAACAGAAAAAGTGTAACCGGCGGGTCGGAAAAAAAGAAAACGTAGGGTGGTTGGAGGCCTGGTTCGTCCTCATGCTCACGACTTACTCAAATCTCTACAGTTCTCTCTTTCCCCCGTTCCACCGGGTTCGCCAGGTATCGACGGCCCCCAGATAACACCCGGCAAAAATGGCCGCAAGGATTCCCCTGAACAGAAATGACCACCAGTACGCATTGTAGAGTGTATCAACACAATGATCGTCCTATCGTCGATTGTCTGCGGACATGGACTGGATTCTACTTTTCCGGAGAAACAGCACTTTCCTGAAGCCCAGGGATCGGCGGAAAGCCAATCCCTGGTGGTGGTATAATGGTCAGGCGGCAAGTTTCATGGCGATTTTGGCCACGTGGGCGCCCTGAAAGAAGGCCCCGGCCAGTTCGTTTTCATTCGGCTTGCGGCTGCCGTCCGCCCCGGCGATGGTCGAAGCGCCGTACGGCGAACAACCGCTGATCATGCCCATCTCCATCTGCCCCGGGAAGGTGTACGGCAGGCCGACGATCACCATGCCCTGATGCAGCAGCAGGGTATGGAAGTTGATGATGGTCGATTCCTGGCCGCCATGCTGGGTGTTGGAACTGGTGAAGACGCTGCCGGGCTTGCCGACAAGCGAGCCATTCACCCAGAGACTGCCGGTGGCATCGAGAAATTGCTTCATCTGTCCGCACATCAGGCCGAAACGGGTCGGCGTGCCGAAAATAATCGCATCGGCCTGGCCGAGTTCTTCGACCGTGCAGATCTTCACGTCCCGCTGCCTGTTCTGCGCTTCAACCGCCCCCATTTTTGCCAGCACCTCCGGCGGCAGGGTTTCCGGGACGCGACGCAATTCCACCTCGACTCCAGTCAGGGACTTTGCCCCGGCCGCCACACTTTGTGCCATTTCGTAAATATGTCCGTACATGGAATAAAAGACGACGAGCAATTTCATTGTTTGTTCTCCTTCATTAGATTGAATTTCACATCAAGCCGAATGTCGAAAAAAGAAGAAAACCGTTGCAAACCCGATGCTCCTTCATGGATTGGCTTTCAGGAAGAATAATCATTAATCGTTAAACGGTAGCCACAAAATGGAGTAAGGCGCCTCTTTCCTCTTCTTATTTCGAGGGGCTTTCAGGTAGGGTGCGCTGTGCGCACCGCTCTCCGGATGTTGGTGCGCACGGCGCACCCTACGCCCAAATACCACCGGCCTGGTGTTTCTTGAATCGTTTCCCGTCCGATGGAAAAGGACATCGTCCTCTCCGGCAAGACATACCTCCTTACGGAACCCGGCCGGCAACCCGTCAGCCCTGCCAGTAATAGGGCAGGCCGTAGAAGTCGAAGATTGTCTTCTCATACTCGCGGTCAAGCAGTCGATCCGGATCGTACTCCGGGCTTTTCTTCAGCTTGTCGCCGGCAATCTTCATGTCGATGGCACTGCGCGCCCAATCCACGCGCGCAACCCAGGCAGTGGGCACGAGCACCCATTTGCTGCCCGGCAGCCAGTTGCTGGTATCGATGACCAGATACCTGATTATCCATGTTTCTTCCTCGACGATGAAGTCTTCGATATGGCCGATATCGGTATCGGTGGCGTGAATACGGTAGCCGATGACCTCGTCGATGGATTTGAGATGGGTCTTTTCTTCGGGCAATTCGCCGACTTCCATCAGCTCGTTTGGCTCCTGCAACATGCGCGGATAGTTGTGGGGCCCCCAGGCGAGATCCCCGTCCCAGTAATGCGACCAGGCGTAATATCTGTTGAACAGGATCTCGTATTGGCGTGAAACCGGCGCGTCGGTATCGAGCGGCGGCGAATCCTTGATCTGTTCCTTAGTCAGACTGACCTGCAGGGTATGCGTCGATTTATCCGCTTCGCCGATGGAGATCGGAGAAATGAGCACCTTGCGGCCGGGCAGCCATTTCCTGGTATCGGCGACGATGTACCGGATCACCCAGTTGGTATCGTCGAACAGGAAGTCATAGCATTCGCCGATCCGGCCGTCTTCGGCCCCCAGTTCGTACCCTTTGATTTCCTTCGCGCTTCTCAATTTTTCCGGCATAACGACCTCCTGTAATAATAGGCAGTCCTTGCGGTGTTTATGGGTGGCGTTGTCATTACCTTCTTTCATGGTAATTATTATGGAGAAAAAGAAAACGGCGCGGGATGCCCGAGGCGTCGGGTAATGTGAAACCACGGACGTGGCGGATGACGGCTTTACCCGGGGTTCAGTCACTGCAACGAAAGGAGAAGATTATGAATGAGAGTGTTATCAACCATATCGAAAAAGCCATAGCCGACCGGAAGACCGATCTCCTGCACTTACGCGTTCTGGCCGAACGTGCAGATCCGGATAAACAAAACGAATATTATCGCATTATCGAAGAGATAGTCGCCAGGGAAAATGCGGTGCGGGACAGGCTTGCCAGGTTTTCCGATGCCGAACCCGAGGCACGGCCAACCCTGCAGAAGGAAATAGAAGAACTCTGGCAAGGTACCGAGGAGGCCATCGAGGTCGCAAAAGCGAAAATACTCGAATTTTAAAGCGGTACCGGACAGCTATGCTCAAACGATTGTTCCCATGGAGATTTCTGCTGCAGCTCGCGGCCAAGCGGTTCGAGGTGGTCGATCCGTTATCGGTTGCGGCTCGGATCAGGGGTTTTGCCCAGCCGTCCGAGGTGCAGGAACCGATCGAACTCCTCCGGGCCGGTATTGTCTTTCATGCCCGGGGGTTGATCAACACCAAGGCCATCCAGCACAACCTCGACTGGATCTGGCCGTACTGGGTCGAGCGGCAGTTCAACCCAAAGGATCTTTCTTTTATTCCGCGGGCCTTTTCCTTTTCCCATATCAATCTCACCCATCGCAACTGGACCGCGGTGGGCAAGCCGGACCTGCCGATCTATCCTATCGTCGATCCGCACGGCCTGGTGACGCCGCTTCACGACGGCTGGTCCATCGACTGCTGGTTTATGGACGACGAAGGCAATACTCTCTGTCCCTCCCGGCTGAAAAATGTCCAGCAGCGGCTGCAGGACGATTCCAACCGCCGCGTCATCACCCGCTGTGCCGCCGACGCAGTGAAGATGACCAGCGAAGCGGCCATGGACGAAGAAAATCCCGAGCCGGTCCTGCGGGTGACGGCCATGGCCGAAGGAACCATCGGCGGCTGGCTGATTTTTGCCCTGCGGCCTTACAATCCCGAGGGGGTGCAGTTTATCGAGAAGGTCGAACTGCTGGCAGGCCGGACCGGCTGGCTGGTGAACGGCACCACCAGGGTCTTGCTGGCGGAGTCGCCCGACAAGCTGCTTTTTTCCAACTACGGCGAAGGCGATGTCTATTATCGCCTGACGGAAGTGCAGGAAACGAAAGAAAAAACCTGCCGGATCGGCATGGTCACGGCCGCTGCTCTGCACCGGGTCGAAGCGGGCGAAGGCAAGAGAGAGTTCAGCCTGACCGTGCGGCTTCCGCCCGCAAAAAACTATCCCGGCCTGACCAGATCGGTTAGCTGGCCGGAGGCGGAAATGGAAGCCGCCGAACTGCAGGTGCCGGACAGCGACATCCAGTTCCTCTACAACACCGCCACCCGCACTCTCATCCATCTCTCGGCCGGCGACGTCATCCCCGGACCCTATACCTACAATCGTTTCTGGTTCCGGGATGCCTGCATCATGCTCCATGTCCTGCTGGCCATCGGACTCAAGGACCGCTGCCGGCGCCACCTCGACACCTTCGCCGGCCGCCAGACCATCGAAGGCTACTTCCATTCCCAGGACGGCGAATGGGACTCGAACGGCCAGGTGCTCTGGCTGTTCAATCGCTTTCGGCTGCTGACCGGCGGGGATTTCAATCCGGACTGGCTGAAGCCGATCGTCAGAGGCGCCGAATGGATTGCCAGGAAAAGGGTATTCAACACGGACAACAAAAAGGTGGTGGGGCTTTTGCCCTCCGGTTTTTCGGCGGAACATTTCGGGCCCAACGACAACTATTACTGGGACGACTTCTGGGCGGTGGCGGGTCTCTACGGCGCGGCCGATACCATGGCCGCACGGGGCCTGGTGAAGGAAGAGGAAAACATCCGGAAAGTTGCGGTTGCAATGGAAAAGGATCTGTTCAAGAGTATCGCTCTTGTGGCCGCGGAAAAAAATACTCTGGCGATCCCGACTTCCCCGAACCGCCGCCTCGACTCCGGGGCCATCGGTTCGATCGTCGCCGACTACCCGCTGCAGCTCCTGCCGCCCGGCGACAAGCGGATGCTCGCCACCGCCGGCTTTCTCATGAACAACTGCCTGCAGAAGGGTTGCTTTTTTCAGGACATGATCCATTCCGGCATCAACGTCTACATGACCCTGGAACTGGCCCAGGTCTACCTGCGGGCAGGCGACGCCCGTTTCCGCTCCCTCATGGCCGCCGCCGCCTCGTTCGCCTCGCCGACGGGCCATTGGCCGGAGGCCATTCATCCGCTCACCGACGGCGGCTGCATGGGCGACGGCCAGCATGGCTGGGCAACAGCCGAATGGCTGATGCTGATCCGCAACATGTTCGTCATGGATGAAAAGGATGCTCTGATCATCGGCCGCGGCATTCTGCCCGAATGGCTGCAACGCAAAAAGAAACTGGCCTATGGCCCGACCTTGACCCCTTTCGGCAGGGTCAGCGTGGAAATCAACTGCCGGCACACCCGGCCGGCGGTTCATCTCACGGCAGACTGGTACGAACGACGGCCCGATAAGATCATCGTCCGTCTCCCGGGATATAAACCAAGTGTAATGAACGAGCCCGATTACTACGCCATTGTCGAGGAAGAAGAATGAATATCGCCATGTTCACCAATACCTATCTTCCCCACGTCGGAGGCGTGGCCCGCTCGGTCGCGACCTTTGCCGAAGATCTGCGCAACGCCGGCCACCGGGTGCGGGTCATCGCCCCAACCTTTGCGGAGATGGCGGAAGAGACCGACCCGGATATTGTCAGGGTTCCGGCCATCCAGAACTTCAACGGCAGCGATTTTTCGGTGCGGCTGCCGCTGCCCGGTACCATCAGCAAGGCGATCACCGATTTTGCCCCGGATATTATTCACAGTCATCATCCCTTTCTTCTGGGTGATACGGCCCTGCGGACCGCACGCTCCCTGGACCTGCCTTTGGTCTTCACCCATCATACCCTGTATGAGGATTACACCCATTATGTGCCTTTCGATTCCGGCGCCTTTAAACGCTTTGTTATCAGCCTCGCGACCGAATACGCCAACCTCTGCCACCGGGTGATCGCCCCCAGCGCAGGCGTCAAGAGGCTGCTGGCGGCAAGGGGGGTCCAGTCGGCAGTCGATGTGCTGCCGACCGGCATCGACCTCGATTTTTTCCGACTGGGCAACGGCGTCCGGTTTCGCCGGGAGCACGGCCTGCCGGATAACCAGCCTGTTATCGGCCATGTCGGCAGGCTGGCAAGGGAAAAGAATCTGCCGTTTCTGGCCGAAGCGGTGGCCCGTGCCCTGAAAAAGAACCGCGAGGCCTGCTTTCTCGTGGCCGGTTCGGGTGATGCGGAAGAGGAGATGCAGGAGATCTTCGCGAGAATGCACCTTGGCCGCCGGGTCTTCATGGTCGGCAGCCTGACAGGTACGCGGCTCGCCGACTGCTATGCCGCCATCGATCTTTTTGCCTTTTCCTCCTGTTCGGAGACGCAAGGCCTGGTGTTGGCCGAGGCCATGGCCGCCTCCACGCCGGTGGTTGCGCTCAGCGCCACGGGGGTGAATGACGTGCTGCAGGACGGCATAACCGGTTGGATTCTTGGCCCGGAAACCTCCGCCGCCGAATTCGGCGATGCCCTGGCCGCGGCCCTGGCGGACAGAGCGCGTCTGGCAACCTGGAGTAGCAATGCCTCGACTGCCGCGCAGGCGTTGTCGCGGCAAAAAAGTGCAGCAAGGCTTATTGAAATTTATAAGAAGACCATTTCCGGCGCACCGCATAAGACCGCCATCGATATGCTGGACAGCGCCGTTCTGGCCATCAAGGCGGAGTGGGAACTCCTGCAGCAGAAGACTGTCGCCGCCCTCAACTCGTTTGCCGAGGACGAGGAGTAGTGGACGGTCGGCCGGAGTAGGGTGCGCTGTGCGCACCAGGAAAAAACAAGAGGTGCGCACAGCGCACCCTACGGAGACCTCCAAAAAAATTACCAGGGAATCGGCTGATGTTCGCGGAAGAAACCGCCGGTGGGGCCGTCGTCCGGCAGGGTGGCCAGCCAGACCGGCGTCTCCGCGGCCTCTTCGGGCAGGATGGGGGCTCGCGGTCCACCGAGGTCGGTGCGGACCCAGCCGGGACAGACGGCGTTGACCAGGATGTTGCTGTCGCGCAGTTCCTGGGCCAACAGCGCAGTAATGCCGTTCAGCATGATTTTCGACAGCCGGTAGGCCGGCGACATCAGTTCTTTGTACTTCGAATCCGGATTGGCGATTTCGGCCAGCGCCCCGAGGGTGCTGGAGAGGTTGACGATCCGGCCGTAGTTGTGCCGCTGCATGAGCGGCACACAGCCCTGGCTGAGCAGCAGCGGCCCGAAGGTATTGATTTCCAGGGTCTTCTGCAGCAGGCCGAGAGGCAACTCCAGGATGCCCGTTTCCGCATCGATCATGATCCCGGCATTATTGACCAGGACGTCCAGTCGGCCGAAGATGTCGTCGATTCTGCCGAGGGCGGCAATAATAGAGGTGGCATTGCTGACATCGAGCAGGGTGAAGTGCGCGTCAAGGCCGTTGTCGGTCAGCCGTTTCTCGGCTTCTTTGCCGTTTTTTTCGTCGCGGACGCCGATGATGACCGTGAGCCCCAGGCGGGCGAGGCGACTGGCGATTGCCAGGCCGATGCCCCGGTTGGCACCGGTCACCAGGGCGACGCGCTTGGTCGTTGCATGCATGTTTCCTCCTTCAGCCGCCCAGGACAATCTCATCCAGGGCGCTGTCGATTTCGCCGTAGGTGAACAGGAAATCGGTCTTCTGCAGCACCGCCGGCTGAACCCGCTGACTGCAGGTCAGTGCCTGGCCGAATTCGCCCAGCACATTCTTCATCACAAACCCGGGCACCGACAGCATCGCCGGCCGTTTGAGCCTCCGTGCCAGTCGTTCGGTCAGATCCTGGTTGCGGACCGGATGCGGCGCACACCAATTGACGGGCCCGGCAATCTCCGGACGGTCGAGGACGAAGAGATAGGCGTCGATCAGGTCGTCCAGGTGGATCCAGGGAAACCACTGGCGGCCGGTGCTTAGCCGGCCTCCGAGGCAGAGCTTGAAGGCCGGGATCATAGTGGTCATGGCGCCGCCGCTGCGGTGGAGGACGATGGCAAACCGCGTCAGCACCACCCGGGTTCGCGCCGATTGCGCCTGCAGCGCCTCACGTTCCCAGTCCTGGGCGAGCCTGGCCAGAAAATCGTGGCCGGGCGGCTCCGATTCGGTGAGGACATCCTCGCCGCGCTCGCCGTAGTAGCCGACCGCGGAAGTGCTGAAGAAAACGGTGTTGCCCGATCCGCCGGCCAGGGCTTCGGCAATATGGCGAGTGGTCAAGATGCGGCTGTCGTAGATCTGCCGCTTGGTCTTCTCCGTCCACAGGGTAAAAATCGACTTGCCGGCCAGGTTGACGACCGTGTCGTGTTCGGCCAACCGTTTCTGCCAGTCCCCGGCGACGGTCGTGTCCGCCGCGAGATACTTGAAATTCGGATGATTGATTATCCCGCTCGGGTTTTTGCTCCGGCCGACGGCGGTGACGCGATGGCCGAGTTCCAGCAGTGTCGATGAGAGATGGCGGCCGACAAAACCCAGTCCGCCGGTGATGAAAACATTCATGCCTTCTCCTTGATTGTCATTTAAAAATAATCGTTATTCCGGTTCGTGCCGCCTTTTTTTATTATGCCGCTGTTCCGGAAAATTGCAAATCGGCTTGTCAGGCCTGACCACTTCCTACCAGGCGAGATGGGTCAAAGCCAGAAGCAGGAGGATGCCAGGGTAATAACTGGCCCGGTTGAACAGGGCCGAGGCATCCGCCCGGGCCCAGGTCCGGAAGAGACGCAGCGCCGGCAGGATGAGCAGATAGACACCGGCGAATAGAACGGCCGTATAGAGGGGCAGGGCCATATGCAGCGGCGCGGTCCGGAACAGCACCGCACTCAGTCCAAGACTTGCCCCAAGGGTGGCAAGGACAATGCGGCTGGCCGAGTTTGGCCCAAGGGTCGCAGGTGTTGTTTTCGCTTTGAGCGAGATATCCTCCTGCAGGTCGTGCCAGTCGGCCGGGACATTCTGCCCGCCGATTTCCCAGAAAAACAGCCAGAGAAAGAGCAGCAGCAAAAGAGCAGGGTCCGGGGCGGCATCGACCGCAAAGACAGCCGCTAGGCCGCCCAGGGTTTTGACGATGCCGCTGACCAGGGTTCGCAGGGGGCTGACCTGGAACATCAGACAGTAAAGGGTTTCCAGGATACAGCCGACCACAAGGATCAAGGCGCAGACCGGGTTGAGCAGCCAGGCGGTCCCCAGGGAAACCATCCCCCAGCCGCTGGCCCAGGCCACCGCTTCCGGCATCGATAACAGACCGTGGGCCAGGGGATGGCGGATAAAAGCGCCGTCGAGATAACCGGAATCCCGGAAGGAGTTCGCCTGAGCGATCTTTTCTCGGTCGTTTTCATAATCGACG
>Ga0209317_1002075_pt1 | contig 15301 bp, 11 predicted proteins | sample RifGroB2_FD_183994 | JGI IMG/M metagenome (GOLD analysis project Ga0209317, IMG submission 183994) | Soil microbial communities from Rifle, Colorado, USA - Groundwater B2 (SPAdes) (version 2) | ecosystem: Environmental > Terrestrial > Soil > Unclassified | place: Rifle, Colorado | collected... | reverse complement strand
GTGATTACACGCCGGAAACGGTTGTTGGCAGAGAGCTGGTTGAATCGTACGGCGGCCGTGTAGAGCTGGTATCATTTGTAGACGGCAAATCAACCACTAACATTATTGAGCGGGTGCTGGAGCGTTATTCGTAATTCCGGATTAGGAGACGAAATGGAGAATGCAACAGGGGTTAAGAGAAAACTGGCCATAATCGGCGTAACCGCTGCTACTGAAAGAGAAGAACAATTAGTTACCTATCTTGCCAGCGGAGGGTACGAAGGTCAACTGGCGGAGATCGAAGACCTGACAAAAATCAAGCCGCTGGGCATTATTCTCGACATCTCTCCGTTCTCAGATGACGGATGGGGGAAATTGCTCAAAGTAAAAAGTAGCCCTGAAACCCGCAATATTCCTGTACTTCCTATTTATCTGAGTGAAACGGGTGATATCGGAGGAGTATTTCCGGTTACTGATTTTTTTACGCTTCCTGTTGACGAACAGTATCTGATGGACAGGTTGGCAATATTGGGATTAACCCAGGAGGCTGAAACGTGGGATTTGCAGGTTATGATTGCATCCGGCAGTGCCGAAGTGCAAATTTCCAAAACACTGGAATCTGCCGGTTTTGAAATCATAAGAGCTTATAACGGTAAAGAGGCGCTGGCTCTTTCATCCATCCACCCCAGTTACTTCTGTTTCAGCTCAATCATGCAACCGGATATGTCAGCTTTTGAACTGCTTGAGAAGTTCCGTCTCTATCCTTATAACGGCAACACTCCTTTTTTCGTACTGCTGAAAATGAATATGAGAGAAGAGGAAAAAACAGAATTAAGCATGGAAGTTGCACATCTGGTCAGCAAAAAACAACTCTCCTGCACAGAGTTTCTTTCGCATCTGCGCAGGAGAGGGTAATTTAAGTTGCGATGAGTTAGCTTGTTATTCGGGTACTGCTAATCTATGTTACCCTAAAACACCTCTCGCCCAGCCTCGATTAGAGGGCGAAGTCAGAGCAGGCCCTTCAGTTCCTTTACCTCAATACTTGCCTTGCTGCGTAATTCTTTTGCCCAGGCACTGAACCGCTCCTCAGATTTCTTTTTATAAATTATATCCTCTATCTGGGCTTTAACGCTTTCAAAATCCTTCAGCTTTCCCTTTGACCGTTCCTCAAGCTTTACAATGTGCAGTCCGGCCGGAGTTTTTACCAGTTCGCTTACTTCGCCCGGTTTCATGGCCGTGATTACATTTTCCAATTCCGGGAGCATGTCACCTTTTTTAAACTGGCCAAGATTACCGCCATCCTTCTTTGCAGCGGGATCTTCGGAATGTTTTTTTGCCAGTTCAGCGAAATCCTTGCCGCTTTTTGTTTCCGCCAATACCATCAAAACATTACCCATGGCCCGCTTGACCTCATCTGCAGGCGCTTTTTCATTTATGCGGAAGAAGATGTGTCTGGCCAGGAAAGTTTCTTCTTCACTGAATCTGGAGGGATTTGCGTCATAAAATTCGCGCATCTCCTGTTCACCTACCTGGATCTTCGCCCGCACTTCCTGGCTTACCAGCTTCAGCTTCTCCAACTGCTCCTGCAACTGCGCGCGATACTGATCAAAAGTAATACCCTGCTGCGCCAACGCAGCCACCAGTGCCGCCTGATCAGGCATATTATTCTGTTTTCTTACATCCTCAATTGCCTGCCGAACCTCGTCTTCACCCACCTTGATTCCCAGCTCTTTTACTTTCTGGTCAACCAGTCTCTTCTCAACCAGACGATCCAGAACCGTTTGGCGAATCTTGAAACGGGCATCCTGATCAAGCTTCCCATTTTTTTCCGCTTCACTGAGTATGGTTCCGCTTTCACGGTAAAGGTCTTGAAGAGTGATTATTTCATCATTGACAATAGCTGCAATGCCATCGATGACCCGGGCCTGGGCATTAATCGGGAGGAGAAAGAGAATTCCAAGCAACAAAATGAAGAGTAAGTGTTTCATATGGACCTTTATTTCAAGTAAAATATGCAAAGGGTGAGCCTGATGGCTCACCCTCACAACCAAGTCATTGATAATCAATATTTATTTCTTTTCCGGAGCAGGAGCAGGTACTGCATCAGCCGGTTTTGCAGGCTTGGCCGGCTCTGCCGCAGGCACCTTGCTATCCATGGAGTTCAGTACATCTTCCTTGACATTGATCTTGGCGTTCTTTTTGAGTTCTTCCTTAATCTTCTGGAAAGTTTCCTGTTGTTTGGTCGGCATGAGAGCGGATTTGATCTGCTCTTTTACTTCCTCAAAGGGACGTGTGCCGGCAGGACGTTTGCCGGTCAGCTTGATGATATGAAAACCGAAATCTGATTTAACCACATCGGAAACCTGACCCTCTTTCAAAGCAAGCGCTGCTTGTTCGAAAGCAGGAACCATACTACCCTTGCCGAACCAACCGAGATCTCCACCTTTTGCGGCTGAAGAATCAACTGAATTTTTCTTTGCCAATTCATCAAAATTACCGCCTGCTTTGATCTGTGACAAAATATCTTTTGCCTCTTTCTCGGTCTTTACAAGAATATGGCTGGCTCTGATCTGTTCGCCGGCTTTAAATTTATCAAGATTTTTCTCATAAAATTTCTTCAGTTCATCATCGGAAAGCTGGGAATCAGTTTCTACTTTCTTTTTCAGGAAAGCTTCCACAATCAGGCGTTTTTTAAGATCTTTAAGTTTTTCTTCAATTTCAGGCGCTTTGTCCACACCATCTTTGGCAGCTTGTTGGAGGATCAGCTCACGGATAACCATTGTATCCAGCATCTCCTTGCGTCCCTGAGGAGTCTCAGCCATGGCTTTAAGATATTCCGGGAGATTTTTCACTTCATTATTGAAATCTCCGGTAGTGATTGTACCGCCATTTACCTCGGCCAGCACTTTTCCCTCCTTCTTTCCTTCCGACTTTCCGGAAGGCGAGCCTCCCTGACATCCGAATAGAGCTACCGTACAGATAGCTGTGGCAAATATTTTAGCAGCATGCAAGATTTTCACGTTTTCTCCTTTTTGATTCAAGGCTTAAAGTATTTAAAACTCTTTGAAAGTACCATACCGTTTTGACCATTTCAAGCGCTTTCTAACCCTTTACTCTCCGGCTCTTTGCACGCAGACCTTGATCTTTCAACCTTCCTTTACACCGGCGCTTCGGACAATCCTGCCGCCGCCTCTTCTCCAATACCGCCGAAACGATCATGGATGACTTCGGCTCGATGTATAGCCGAGCGGATATTGGGAAGAATATTTCTTGCCCCTACGACACGTGGAAGATTGGAAGTATAGACCAATCTTTTAGGTTGTCCGCGCGTACCGCAGAGTAATAATGTTCTTCCAGATTCATGCAGCTTTTCGTAAAACTGCTCAATTGCATAAAGACCGGTCGCGTCAATGGCGGTCATATAGCGAAGCCGGAGAATAACTATCGGTTGCAGCTTATCAACCGAATATGAAAGCTTTGTCAGCTTTTCTGCAGCCCCGAACAAAAGCGGCCCCTGAACATGGAACATGCTGATATAAGCCGGTATATTATAATCCTGTACAATATGAGCCTTGGCCTTTTCAATGGCTTCATTGGTCAGCGGCGCTACTACCGTAGTGCGTGAAACCTGGTAGATATAAAGAAGCGCAGCCAGCGTCATCCCGACCTCTACAGCAATAGTAAGATCTGCTGCAACGGTCAGGGCAAAGGTTATCATCCAAACTGAAATTTCTTTCCGGTTGAGGCGCAGAATCATCGGTATTTCGCGCCATTCTCCCATATTATATGCAACAACAAAAAGCACCGCGGCCAGAGTCCCTAGCGGAATGAAGCGGGCCAGCGGCGCGGCAAAAAGAACAATGCAGAGAAGAGTAATCGCATGGATAATTCCTGAGAGCGGAGAACGTGCGCCGGAGCGGATATTGGTTGCAGTGCGGGCTATCGCTCCGGTTACCGGGATGCCGCCAAAAAGCGGCACAGTCAGATTTGCAACACCCTGTGCAACCAGCTCAACGTTTGAATTATGACGGTCCCCGCTCATTGAATCGGCTACCACTGCCGAAAGGAGACTCTCGATAGCTGCCAGCAGGGCAACTGTCAGGGCAGAAGGAAGTAACGGTAAAATCAGATCCATACGGAGTTCCGGGATCTTGATTTCCGGCAGACCTGTAGGAATCCCGCCAAACCTGCTGCCTATTGTGTCAACAGGGATATTGAATAAACCAACCAGCGCTGTTGCAGCAATCAGAGCAACAATCGAACCGGGAATGCGCTTTGTCAGTTTAGGCATCAGCAGAATCACAGCCAGTGAGACAATGGCAAGCAGGAGCGCCATCAGATCCGCGGTTTCAATATGTTCCATAATAAACCGCATCCGCTCGAAAAATTCACTCGGCGCAGGTGCGGATGTTTTAAGGCCAAGAAAATCCTTGATCTGGGTTGAGGCAATCAGAACAGCAATCCCGTTGGTAAAACCTATGATTACCGGCCTGGGTATATATTTTACGGCATTTCCAAGACCAGTCAATCCCAGGAAGATGAGAATAACACCAGCCATCATGGTAACCAGTAGCAGCCCGGAGAGTCCATGCTTGGCGACAATTGCAGCAATTACAACCACAAATGCCCCTGTCGGACCTCCTATCTGGCAGCGTGAGCCTCCAAATGCGGAAATCAGAAAACCAGCCACTATTGCTGTGTAAATTCCGGCCTCGGGGGTTACTCCCGAGGAAATACCGAATGCCATTGCCAGTGGCAGAGCCACCAGTCCGACTGTAATTCCGCTTGTTATATCCGCGGATAAATCAGACCGCTTGTATCTGCGGAACGACTCAACCGATTTCGGCAACCAAGCAGTCATCCATGAACGAATCAATGAAATTCTCCTTTTTCGTAATTTTTTAAGCGCTTTCTAAGATTACTCGTCTCGAGTTCCTGCGGGGAAAACAGCGTAATTACGCCATATTCTCCATCCGACCCCGGCCGCCGTGTGACATTACCATTTCTCATTCTGGCTACAGCCTCTCCCAGCATTGGTAAACAAGCCTCTATTTCATCACTGTCTGCTTCCATTAACAGACTGAGTTCAGTCCCGAAGTGATTGATAATACGCTCATATTGCTGCGTGACCTTTTTTGTGGCCGGCCCCGCTCCGAGAATTTCACTCAGTATTTCCGCCAACGGTATCAGGCTGAATGAGTCAGGCGCGTCATGCCCAAACAATTTCGCGTGGATGAAGAGAAACTTTGCAGGCACGGTGCCCGTCAGCATGATACTTACCGTGTTCCGGAAAAAATTCTACAGTACCGCGAAAAGTTGCCCTATTATTACTACGAAGTGCCTCCCGTAATGAAAAGTAATCAAACCCGGCAGAGAACAGGTTAGCCTCACGACCGATTTTTGAGGGAGAATGACAATCGGAATTTGAAATCAAGGCAAAGCGGTCGAGAGCAGAGATCAGACGGTTCATTTCAGGATCAGAGGAAAGGCCCGTCTCCAGTGCAAATATATGATCAGAAAGATCGCCAAAACATTCTTCAATGCTATCAAATCCTGAGCGGGACCCAAAGAGTGAAAACCATGGTGTCCAGATATGCGCAGGAACAAGAAATCCCTCCGGGGCCTCTTCCAGGACAATCTCCAGCAGGTCACGGCTATCCAGACCAAGTATTGGCCGCCCATCGGAATGAATGTTGCCAATCTTTGAAAGGCGCAGGTTAATGCGCTCCGCAGAAATGAAATCGGGAACATAAAGCAGGTTATGTACTTTTCTGACCTTGCCGTGGCGTTTGTAAATACAGCTTACCTCGGCTGAAAGAAGGAAACGGACAGGCGTTGTTGAAACCGGGGCAGCAGCGCATGACAAGGGGGCAGGAATTTGATCACGAAGAGAAAAAAAACCGGGTTCAGCCGGGACAAGTTCCGATTTCAGAGCGGCAAACCAGCCCGGATGGGAAAAATCACCGGTTCCCAGCACATTTATACCCTTGATACGCGCCCAGGAAACAAGACCTGACAGGTTGCTTTGGGGACTGGTTGCCCGGGAAAAAGGGGAATGGATATGTAGATCAGCAGCATAGTTCATAAATTATCCTAAGCCGGATAAATCTGGATCAGACTGAAATAAAAAAAACATAAAAAAAACAGGTTTTTAATAGATACGCTAAAAGCGGATTGACATATTAGCAGTAGTCACCTTATCTTGCGGGAGGAGAAATTATATGGCCTTTGGAAGCACCGTAAAGCAGAAACTATTGGAGAAGTTCAAAGCCATATTGTCTTTGGACAGCCATCCGGGCCATATTGCCCTTGGTTTCGCAGTCGGTGTTTTCATCAGCTTTACTCCCCTTTTCGGTCTTCATACTCCCATTGCAATCGTAGTCGCCTTTCTCTTTCGTCTCAACAAGGTTGCCTGCATTACCGGCGCATGGGTAAATACTCCTCTTACAGTTGTACCGGTTCTTGTTGCCAGTTATAACCTGGGAACTTTTTTGAACGGCAAGACCGCGCAAACCCTGTCCTTTACAAATCTGGAGTGGAATTATCTTAAACCTTACGCCTCATCCCTGATGTTGGGAAGTTCCCTCATCGGTTTCCTGGCAGCCGTCTTATCCTACTTCATTTGCTATTGGCTGATACTCTCGTTCAGACGCAAGGATGAAGGTCTTAAAGAAATGGCTCGTGAAATGGAAGAGGTCGGAGAAGAGTTGAAATAATATTTTTTTCGCTGCCTCCCTACCGAAACCGTCAGGAGGAATACTCCGGACAATACATCATGACCAGTCTGGCACGGTTTTCCAGACAGAGCGGACATAATTCCCCCTGGTCGTGCCACACCTCTCCGGCCAGCCAATCACCAGCCTCCGCATATATTGAAACCTGCTGTGCCGTTTCGTCATATTCCTTATTACATAAGCTGCAATTTTTCACTTATCCCGGTTCCCTGCAGAAACTAATGCGCGCTGGTACTCTTTTAAAAGCATTTGTCTGTCGTCAGACGCAATAACATCCCACGGCAGCATTTGATCAACCTCTATGTTCCGCAGCACTGTAGCATCCGTATCGATACCGGTCAATTTGGCGCTTTTTTTCAAATTTGTCCCATCGGCCATTATCGTCAGCAATCCGGAAAGCTCCCGCCCGCCGCGAGATAGCAGCGCCTGAAAATAGCAGCTTTTAAGGCTTTCAACCTTCATCTGCACATTGGCAATTCCCCGAATATTTTTTTCAAGAAATTTCACCTTTCTCTCCAAGGACTGAAGCGATTCCATCCCGCACCATTGAAAAGGAGTAAAGGGTTTAGGTATAAACGGATTGACGGAAAGAGTTATCTCTCCTATTCGCCGATTGATCCTGGCCTTTTCAAGCACACGTTCCCGTATGGCAATCACCAGGCGGATCAGCTCCTGCAAGTCTTCCTCAGTCTCTGTCGGCAGGCCGATGATAAAGTAAAGCTTCAGGTTCAGAACATCACGGGAAATCAGCATTTCACATGCTGACAGAATTTGCTCTTCAGTAAGGTTTTTTCTTATTAGATCGCGAAGACGCTGTGATCCGCCTTCCGGCGCCAAAGAGATGGTTTTGTGACCACTGGCTGTCAATGCATCCAGCATCTCTTGATCAAGCCGATCTATCCTGAGAGAAGATACAGATACTTTTCCACCTTTTTCAACAATATAGCTGCATAAGCGGCCTATTTCGCTGTAATCGGAGACAGCCGCGCCAACCAGGCCGATCTTCTTACGATGCAGAAGCCCCTCATCAACCAGCTTCAGAAGATGCTCAAGCGGGTGTTGACGAAATGGAGCATAGATAAACCCGGAAGTACAGAAGCGGCATCCGCGCGGACAACCCCTGCTGATCTCGATCAGGAACATGTCTCCGAATTCAGTATTTTCAGTCAAAATAACGGTTGATGCGGGAGGGTGCTCTTCCAGTGGAACGCAGACCCGTGAAACTGCAGCCGGAGCACCATTTTTGGCTTCAATGGCTGTCAATACATCCTGATGGTAATGCAGCTCGTATAAGGTCGGCACGTAGATGCCGGGCAGAAGGGAGAGTTTACGCAACAGGAGCTGGCGGCTGTCCGCCGTACGCTGCGTCAGGGTTGATAAAAGAGCCGGAACGATTGTTTCCCCTTCTCCGATGCAGATCAGATCAAGGAAATCCGCCACCGGTTCCGGATTAATAAAAAAAGCAGCGCCGCCGGCTATGATCAGCGGATGTCCGGCGTTTCTATTTGAAGACAATAAAGGAATGGATGCAAGCTTAAGAATCAGAGGAATATTCAGGTAATCAGGTTCGAATGAGGTGGAAAAAGCGATGATATCAAAGTCGGATAAGGGACGCTGCCTTTCCAGAGAGAGGAGTTGTCCTCCTCCATCCCGGAAAAGGTCAAGGTCCTCCCGGTCGGGAAGAAAGGCACGTTCACAGGTAATATCTGGAAAAGAAGCAATGAGAGAATAGACTTTTTGAAAGCCGAGGCTGCTCATTCCGGTCTGGTAGCGCGACGGCGAGACCAGACAGACATGAAGAATCCCACCCCGGTTCGTGGCCCGGGGAGAAAGATTATTTTCTGTTATCAGAAAAGAACGGAGCTTTTGTCGATAGTCAGGTTTCATGTTTTTTCGCCAACTAAAATAGAAACGCCGCTTATTAGCGGCGTTTCTATTGAAACAGAAAGATTCCTATACTTCAACCAAAAAGGTTGCTGTTTATAGATTAATGCTTTCCCGATCCGGTAACATCGTTCCCGCCGGCTGTGTGACATTCACTGCAATTGGTTTTCATAAGTTCATCACCAATATCTACAGGGTGTACAAATTCGGTGACTTTCGTTCCCTTGGGAATATTTTCCTGTGTCTGGCCGAGCACGGTATGGCAAAGGTTGCAATCCTTGGAGATGATCTTTCCTTCGGCTGACTTGTGCTTGCCGTCGTGGCAACGGAAACATCCCGGAGTATAGAAATGACCGATATGATTAGGATAGGTCTTCCAACTGACTTTCATTTTAGGGAAGTAATTGCGTTTATAGATCGCCTGAGCCTGCTCTACGGCCTGGGCAATGGCAGCAGATTTGCCGGATGCAATAGCGGGATAGTTTTTAGCGTAATACTCCTTAATACCGGCATCAAGGGCTTTCACCGCCTCTTCAGTCGAAGCGTACGGTTTCTCCAGCAGCTCAACGGACACTTTCTTGATGAAGGGAAGACTGCGGTCAATAGTATTGGATGCAAAATGGCGGTCCATCTCTTCGCCTGGCGAATAATAGATATGGGTTGGCTTGTTATGGCAGTCCGTACAATCCATTTCGCGTTTTTCTGCTTTGGCAATCTCTTCCCTGGATAGAGGCTTAGCCGGATCCATGTACTCCGTTATCTTGCCATCCAGCCCTTTGACGGCAATATAAGGAATAGTCAGTCTCTGTTTATCTCCGGCTATGAACTGTACTTCACGCCCGATATGCCAGTGAATGCCCATGGCGTTGGGAGTTTTTGGCGTACCGCCGATTTTTATCAGCATATCAACTTCGCGAGCAGTATTTTCTTCATTCGGGGCGTAGTGATAAAAAATCTTCTGTTTTCCGGCATAGAATTTTTCCGGCCAGTGGCAATGCTCGCAAGTACCGCGGGCCGGACGCAGGTTCTCGATGGGAGTGTGGATCGGTGTCGGCCAGGAGTGTGTAGCTACTGCCCAAAGCTGGCGCATACCGGAGATTTTTGCCTTTACATACCATGCCGCGCCTGGACCGACATGACATTCTACGCATTTGATCTTGGCGTGTGGAGAACCTTGCCAGGCGGTATATTCCGGCTGCATCGGGGTATGGCAAAGTTCACCGCAAAAGGTTGTCGACTCAGTAAATTCGAATGCTTTAATGGAGGCGACACCGATAATGGCAAAAAATATGATCGTAACCAAGGCGAAGTAAGCTGTCAGACGGAGCTTTTGCGGATCGTTAAAATCAAGGCGGGGCAATGCAGGAAGATCCACTTCAGGATGCTTGCGATGCTTGCTCCGTACGAGCCACGCCCCCAAGTATGTAAACACACCGCCTAATATGATGCCGGCGGGCAGTGCCAAGAAAGTAAACATCTCCAGATAGGGGTTTTCAACCCCCATGAATGCCTGCAAAGCAAGTACAAGGATAATCACAAAGGCCGAAACCGCTGATACGAGCATCCCTACCAAGCTCATCGGATTCATGTAGTACTTGAACACACTTTTTTTATTACCGTTTTCCATTGCTCCTCCTCCGAATATTGTGATATCTAAATATTTGAAATAATTTAAATAAAAGCAGTGATTTAGATATAATCGACAAGTGCAATTATCTAACATGCTGAAAAGCTATTTGCAACTGAATTCAGACTGCTTGATTTGAAAAGGATATAAAAAAAGGAGGGGCAAAGCCCCTCCTTTTTGAACGAATTAATTTACCGGAAAATCAATGTCCTCCCCCGCTTAAGAAGGCCAGAATCATTAATATCAGCAGCCCTATCCCGGTAAATAAAGCTGTAAAGCCGAAAGCTTTAAAAAGGAAGTCGTACATTACTCCGCTGCTTTTCTTGCAGGCAAACTTCTCGGTGATACCCAGCTCTTCGTAACGCTTCCACTGGTCACCACGCTCTTCAAGCATTTCTTCCTTGCCTATCTGACCGTTAAAAATGACAAAGTCCATGGGGAATTTTTCCGGACGTCCATGAGTATTGAAGAAGTGTACAGTAAAGATGAAACCGGTTGCCAGCAGAGCTTCGTCAGAATGAACAATTGTAGCTACATTGAAAGCCCAACCTGGGAGGAACATGCCGAAAAACTCGGGGAACCAGAGCATCAGACCTGATCCTCCGATGGCAAACATACCCCAGAAGACCGCGACAAAGTCAAATTTCTCCCAGTACGTCCAGCGCTCAAAGGTCGGCTTCTCCCCCTTGAAAAAAAACCATCTCACCATTCCATAAACATCTTTAAGGTCGCGCAGATTAAAGCAGAGCGAATCAGGACCAAACAGCCTCTGAATCGGATTACCAGGGATATCCTTGCGGATGAAAAGGAAGTTGACGCTCATTGCAAGGGCTGACGCAAAGTAAACAAATGTGATGACGGCACAGATACGATGTATAAAAGCGGCAGCCGGTGCGCCGCCATAAAAATTCATCATGAAGGTGGCCCACTGCTGATCGCTGAACTTCAGCGGCAGTCCTGTAAGCGAAAGCCCCAGGAAGCTGGTAATGACCAGTATATGCAGGAAAATGTGCAGATTATTGAAACGACGATACTGTTTGTGAGCCTCGGGGATAACGTGCGGATGCTCCCCTCTCTCCAGTCTGGACGCTTTTTCCCTGTTTTCCACAAAACCGCGGAACATCCAGAGCAGCGTATGTATCCAGAATACCGCAAAAGTTGAAAGCAGGAGGCCTGTCATGGCAATAAAAGTGTAATAAAGTATGGGGTAGTTTTCGCGATCCGTATGTTCGCCATGAGAATAAAATTTTGTGAACGGAACAGTGGCGTATTTGTGGCATTTGGCGCAGGTTGTTACAAGGTTTGCAAGATTGACGCTTGATGCCGGATCATTATGCGGCAGAACCGAATGAGCCGTATGGCAATCGGCACAGCCTGCTACCTTTTCCGGAAAGCCCAGGCGGTAGTTTTTGCCATGGTAGCTCTCCATATAGGTTTTGACGGCAACATTATAAATCTTGTTGCGCTCCATCATCTTCTGGTCACTGTGGCATTTCATGCATACTTTGCTGTGAAAATCACGGTTGGCAAAACTTTTAGGATCGCCAAGTGCCTTGATAGCGTGCAGGTTGTGGCAGTCATTACATGCTGCCGAATCAGGGTTTCCGGCTGCCACACCCTTTCCGTGAACAGATTTCTGGTAGACCGCTTCCTGATCATGGCACTGGATACATTTGGCGACAACCTTGCGCTTGTCACCCTTCCAAGGTTGATTCACGTGGATGTCAGTATGGCAATCAGCGCACATAACCCCTTTGGATACATGCACACTGTCATAGTGCTCAGAGTTTACTTTCTTATGGCATAATTCGCACTGTACTTTCTGTACCTTGATCTCCCCCTTCATATGTTTTACGAGATCGGTAATATCGATATGACAACTGGTGCAGGCATTTTTGCCATGTACCGAGGCAGCAAAGGAGGTTACTGAGATTTTGTCGCTGTGACAGCCAAGACAGGTGGCAGGATCAATAGCCATTCCCTGTTGAGCCGCGGCAGTACCCGCCCATACAGAAATCAGCAGCAGAAAAGAGAGGAGACGAAAAAGCACTTTCAGCATGTTTAACTCCTTTTCACATAAAATGTGTTGATGCTCAATCAAGCAAGATTCCAATTCAAAAAATTAAATTAGAAATCAATAAAGTGCATACATTATACAAGGGAAGTTAAAAAAGCCAAGATCACTTTCAAAATAAAATTGTTATTTGTTCACCCAAAAAAATTAATATTTTTCTGGCCTGCGATCATTAAAACAAGGAATCTGGGAACGCCAATCAATCATTGTCTGCATATCAAGTACGGAGAAAACCTCCCCCTCTTCTTCACCCGCTTCAGCCAGCACCTCCCCCCTGGGATCTATAATCATGCTCATACCGAAAAAATCCAGCTTGCCGATAACACCACAGGCATTGCACGAAACCACAAAGAGCTGGTTTTCAATAGCTCTGGCACGCAGCAATGTCCGCCAATGTTCCTGGCGTGGCTTGGGCCATTGTGCCGGGATACAGATAATTTCCGCTCCCTCGATTGCCAGCCGGCGGGATAACTCAGGAAAACGCAGGTCGTAGCAGATAATCACGCCGACCTTGCCGATTGAAGTATCGGCCAGAAGCCAATTGTCCCCGCCAGAAAAAGCTTTGTCTTCGCCCAGTAAAGAAAAAAGGTGGATTTTACGATATATGCCGGCAAGCCGTCCATTATCTACAACATATATGGTATTAAAAACCTTGTCTTTGTTAGGTTCCGGCATGCTGCCGATTATCACCAGATCCAACTCCCTGGACAGCGCCGTCAGCTCCTCTACAATCTCAGCGGTACGCAGTGAGAGTAAATTAAGATTTTTATAGTCAAAACCGCTTGACCACATCTCCGGCAGCAGAACCAGCTGAGCACCCCATGCTGCTACACGTTTGAGAGCCTCACGCACGTAGGCCAGATTAGTGTCTACATCACCCTGTTTTACGTTGAATTGTATTGCGGCTGCGTTAACAGTTCTCATGTCAGAGATTCACCTCGTCAGCTGTGAATTAAGATATGCGTTAATAATGTCCATATAAATTTCACGGGGTTTACTGGTCCCGTCACTTGGGGCTATCATCCCTTCATGCTCCATCTGCTCGACAATTCGCGCTGAGCGGTTATAACCGATACGCAGCTTGCGCTGAATCATGGATATCGAAGCCTGTCGGGTATCGGCAACAACACGCAGTGCATCTTCCCAGCGTTCATCCTGCACCTCATCTCCGCTACTCCCTTTTTCATCCGCATCCTTCATTTCCATGATTGATTTTTCATAAACCGGTTTACCCTGCTTTTTTAGAAAATCAACAACACGCTGCACCTCGGCATCCGATACAAAGGCGCCATGAATACGCTGCAACCTGGAGGTACCCGGAGGCATGTAAAGCATATCGCCCGCGCCAAGCAGACTTTCCGCGCCGTTGCAATCGAGAATGGTACGTGAATCAACTTTTGAGGTCACCTGGAAAGAAATCCGTGAAGGAAGGTTAGCTTTTATCAGACCGGTGATGACATCCACTGACGGACGTTGTGTGGCTAATATCAGGTGAATACCGGAGGCACGAGCTTTCTGCGCCAGGCGCGCTATATGCTCCTCCACCTCGCGGCCCGCAACCATCATCAGGTCCGCCAGTTCGTCTACAATCACCACGATATACGGCAGATGTGAATGCTCAAGCTTCACTGCATCATCAACAACAAAAGGAATTGGGTCATCAAGCACTCCAGTCCCTTCCTCAATCAGTTCCTCCAACTCTTCAATGATCTCGGCGTCAGGAATTGCATCCAGTTCTTCCTGTGCCAGTACTTCTCCAGCCAGTTTTTTATTATATGATTCTATATTGCGCACACCTTTGTCCGAAAGCAGCTGATAACGGCGTTCCATCTCGTTAACAGCCCATTTAAGCGCTAATGATGCTTTTTTCGGATCTGTAACTACCGGCAGCAGCAAATGCGGAATCCCCTCGTACATAGAAAACTCCAGCATCTTTGGGTCAACCATGATCATCCGGACATCCTGCGGAGTAGCTGTATAAAGGAGCGAAAGGATCATTGTATTTATGGAAACCGATTTTCCTGAACCGGTTGAACCAGCTACCAGCAGATGCGGCGCCTTGCCCAGATCAGTCACCACCGGAATACCGGCAATATCCTTTCCTAACGCCAGCGGCAGCTTCATCTTGTTATGGTGGAACTCTTCGCAGTTAAAGATCTCGCTAAGAAACACCATGTCCCGATCACGGTTAGGAACCTCGATTCCAACTACGCCCTTGCCCGGAATCGGGGCCACAATACGTATCGACATAGCCTGTAGCGCCATGGTCAGGTCGTCCGCTAATCCGGCGATACGGCTGATCTTGATACCGGGAGCAGGAGAAAATTCATACATGGTGATAACAGGCCCGGGACAGATTTCCACTACCTCGCCATCGATGCCGTAATCCTTCAGCTTCTTCTCCAGCAGGCGGGCATTCATGGTGAGCGTTTCCCGATCAAGAGTCTTTTCCGTAAGAGGAGGGTTATCCAGCAGTGAAAAAGGAGGAGTATGAAAATCACCTTCTACCTTGATAAATTCAAAAGTTTCCTGAACCTCGGAAGTTTTTTCGGCCTCTTTCTTTTTATCCTTCTCTTTCCTCAAACTGTTGGCCCGGACAGGAACAGGAGCAACCGGCTTGATGACCGGGCCCGAGGTGCCAGCCGGCATCGGCATGCCCTCTTGTCTTGCCTGCTCCCGCAGATTTTCCTTCTGCCTCATTGACCTCCGTTCCTGCCAAACTCCCCATTTCACTTTGAAATACTCGAGCCACCACTGTGCAAAAAGCAGGAAAGAAAAACGGGCCAGGATCATTATTGATGCGGCTAAAAGCGGCAACAACAGAATCATTGCTCCGGTCGCACCAACAGTAGATTTAAGAAAATTAGCAGTCATTTTTCCGATTGCACCACCGGTTGAAACAGGCTGACCAAACAGCATCGTGGTATCGCGAAAAAAAGCAAAAAGTGTTGACAGGGAAAAAATAAGACCCAGAGAGGCAAGCAACTTGTAGGAGCGGAGGCG
>Ga0209317_1002074_pt1 | contig 15310 bp, 12 predicted proteins | sample RifGroB2_FD_183994 | JGI IMG/M metagenome (GOLD analysis project Ga0209317, IMG submission 183994) | Soil microbial communities from Rifle, Colorado, USA - Groundwater B2 (SPAdes) (version 2) | ecosystem: Environmental > Terrestrial > Soil > Unclassified | place: Rifle, Colorado | collected... | reverse complement strand
GGGATCAGAAAAGCAATCAGCGAAGTATTTGGGAAATATGGGGTCGTGCAGAGATGCCAGTGGCACAAGAGAGAGAATGTGCTTCGGTATCTACCGAAGCATGCACAGGAGGAGATCAGAAAGAGGCTTCAGCATGCCTATAACCAGGAGACCTACGAGAAGGCAAAGAGGGCATTGCAATCGATCAGGAAAGAGTTAAGGACGGTCAATGAATCAGCGGTAAGGAGCCTTGAAGAAGGGTTAGAGGAGACACTGACTCTTCATCGGTTGGGATTGCATAAGGAATTAAAAAGGAGTTTCACAACGACAAATATGATAGAGTCGGTAATGTCTATGATAGGGCAAAAAACGGACAAAGTGGATTATTGGAGGAACAGCAGTCAGAAACAGAGATGGGTTGCAACCTCTCTGCTGTATAGTGAAAATCGTTTGAATAAGGTGTGTGGTTATAAATATCTTTCCCGGTTAAGAGAGGCAATACAGAAAGAAATAGGAATTGCAAAGGGTAACGAAGAAGAAAAAGTAGTGTTAGCAGCATGATGTAGTCTAGGAGCTGCTATTGAATTTCAACTAACTTTGGGATTGACTCCGTGGAGGAGGCGGGAGGGGAGACGGGGAAGTTGGGGGATATAATAGAATTAATATATGGGAAAGCTTTAAAAGAAGAAATTAGATCGGGAAGTGGATTTCCCGTTGTTGGTTCGAGTGGCATTGTTGGATACCATTCAGAGTTTTTAGTTGATGGTCCAGGTATTGTAATTGGAAGAAAAGGCACGCTTGGAAAAGTGATTTATCTTTTTGAAAATTTCTTTCCCATTGATACTACCTATTTCACAAAATCAAAGATTAATTCCGAAGGTCTTTTCTATGAATATTTCTTGTTGAAGACTTTGAATTTTGAGAAAATGAATACAGATTCAGCAGTTCCAGGGCTGAATAGGGAAATTGCACTTTCAACTGAAATCAAAATTCCTCTATTTAAAAAACTTAAACATAACAACACCCAAATTCTTACCCTTACTCAAATTCGGGATACATTGTTACCCACGCTGATGAGTGGGGAGGTGAAGGTGAAAAAATCTATACAAACAAATTTACATGCAACTATTTGAAACTAATTTACTAATGGCAACAGCAGACCAAATAAAAACACTAATTAAATCTCATTTTGAAAATGACCCGGATCGTTTCATGACTATTGCGCTTCAAATTGCAGCTCATGAGGCAAAACACGGTCATGGTGGCTTTGCAGATGAAGTCAGAAAGTTAATTGATAAGTCCAAAACCTCTCAATTCAAGATTAAACCGATTAGCCCTGAACTAAGTGGGTTAATAATTGAGGTGGAACCAAAAGAAAGATTGGCAGAATTAATTGTTTCGGACGAATTAAAAAATAAGATACAGAGAATATTAAAAGAGTGCAGGCAAAAGGATAAGCTGGAAAAATATGGCCTATCGAATCGGAGAAAATTACTTTTAACAGGACCGCCGGGTACTGGAAAAACAATGACTTCATCTGTTATTGCGAAAGAATTGCACTTGCCTTTATTTATTATTTTGATGGATAAAATGATAACCAAGTTCATGGGTGAAACGAGTGCAAAACTAAGGCAAGTGTTTGATGTTATTAAAGATAGGTCAGGTGTTTATTTTTTTGACGAATTCGATGCAATTGGAGCCGAAAGAGGGATGGACAATGATGTTGGTGAAATGAGAAGGGTGGTAAATTCATTCCTCCAATTTATAGAGCAAGACAAGTCTGAAAGCATGATAGTGGCAGCCACCAATAACGTTACGCTACTAGACAAAGCACTTTTCAGAAGATTTGATGATGTGCTTCACTACAATTTACCTACTAAGGCAGAAGTTAAAGAGCTAATAGAAAATCGTCTGGGGCCATTTATGGACAATATTAAAGCAGACAGCATTTCAAATATTGCAGGTAAACTCAGCCATGCGGAAATAACTCAGGCATGTTTAGATGCTATTAAAGAAGCTGTTTTAGAAAATAAAACTACAGTTGATAAAACATTACTAGAAAGAATGCTCAAAGACAGAAAAAAATTCTATCGTGTTCAGAAAAGAACTAAATGAATAAACAGCAACCACATATTTTTATAAATAACTATGCGAAAGAGCTTGATTATACTGCTCTTCCAAAGCATAATGTTGGCCCGAAGATTCCGCAGAGAAACCGATCCAGTCACAGCCAGAAGCTGATTCAACAGTTTAATGCAATTTGGGAAGAAGTCGCACAAAAGGCTCAACAACGACAAGCGATATCATTGCCTACTAAAGAAGGGACGTACCTTGAGTTTAAAAGTCAGGCGGGTTTTGATTTGATTACTAAAAGTCTGGAGGACTTACGAAAAGGAATAAGAATTCTTAATGTAAGAACTGTTGAAACTGGCGATATAGCCGAAACATGCGCTACCATTTACATACCACCAGGTAAGGAATCATATTTTCTCAATAAGGTGCAGGATTATGCACAAAAAGAAACCAAAAAAAAGAGATATCCCCGCAACGCCAAACTTGTAAATAGCATTGAAGATGTTCGATTGGCCATTCTTGAATCGTTTTGGCAAGATCCGGTTGACGTAATGCCAGACCATAATGCCAAATGGTGTGAGGTGTGGCTAAGATCGGACAAGAGCCTGCCTTCTCCAGAAGAGAATCTAAAAGAGGTTTGCAATAACCTTAATGTTTTTTTGGGTGAAGGCAAACTGGTTTTTCCAGAACGAGTTGTTGTTCTTGTTAAAGCAAATCGAGACCAGCTGTCTGAACTGATTGACCAGTGTGCCGGAATAGCCGAATTTCGTTTAGCGAAAGAAACAGCAAGGTTCTGGGTGGAAGAATCAAACATTGAACAAATTGAATGGGTAAAAGATTTACAATCGCGAACAGAAATAATAGATACCAATGTTTGCGTTTGTGTTTTGGATACGGGGGTAAATAACGGCCATTTGTTATTAAACCCGGTTCTGTCAGACAAAGATTGTCATGCATATAATCTGGTATGGGGAGTGAATGACCATGATGGACACGGTACTCTTATGTGCGGGTTATCGGCCTATGGCAATTTTGAACAAATTCTTTCTTCTGGTGAGAAAGTTCAGCTAACACATAAACTTAGTTCGGTAAAAGTTTTACCTCCTAAAGAACAAAATGACCCGAAACTTTATGGGTATATTACTCAACAGGGAATTAGCCTTTCTGAAATTCAGTCTCCTAATCGACAGCATGTTTTTTGTATGGCCATTACTTCCGAAGAGGATGTAAATAGGGGGAGGCCATCTTCTTGGTCTGGTGCAATTGACCAAATAACCTTTGGAGTAACTGAGGACGATAAAAGACTGTTCATTGTTTCAGCCGGTAATGTAATGGAAGAAGATGACTGGAAGAATTACCCCACAAGTAACCTTTCCAAATCTGTTGAAGACCCAGCGCAATCTTGGAATGCCTTAACAGTTGGAGCATTCACCGAAAAAATTCAAATAACTAACAACAATTACGCGGGTTATAAGCCGTTAGCTCCGCATGGTGGTCTTTCGCCATATAGCACTACGTCCTTAACTTGGGAAGGTACTAAATGGCCAACGAAACCAGATATTGTTTTTGAAGGCGGAAATCTTCTTGTCTCATCTAAAGGTGAAATTTTTGATAACTTTGAGGATTATGCTTTATTGTCAACTTCGAGTGAAATAACAAAACGTCAATTCGATTTAATATCAGGTACGAGTGCAGCTACAGCACAAGCAGCATGTATGGCTGCAAAAATCCAGGTACAATATCCAGATGCATGGCCTGAAACTATCAGAGCATTAACGGTTCATTCCGCAGAATGGACAAAGCAGATGATTGCACAATTCGGAATTGACTCAAAAAGGAAAAAAGATGTTCAACAATTGTTGAGAATTTCAGGTTATGGTGTTCCAAACTTTAGTAAAGCCTTGTATTGCGGTGGAAATAGCTTAACACTTATTGCTCAGGAATATATTCAGCCATTTGACAAAAATGAAGATGGACGTCCAGTTACAAAAGACATGCACTTTTACGAGTTACCTTGGCCAAAGGAAGTATTGTTAGAACTGGGAGAAACAGAAGTTAAATAAAGTTAGGGTTTCTATTGCAGTAAACGCTTCAGAAGCTAAGAGAGCTGAATAATAACTAAAATCACAGAAAACGATACAGAACTTTACCCCCATTGAAGAATTAGAAGGCCTGGGCTTTCAATTCCTTCTCAGACCAAACGTTACCCAAGCTGATGAGTGGGGAGATGAGGGTGGAGGAGTTTGGATTGTGATATACTAAGCAATATGACTAAAAAATGGGAGGTGTAAAATGTTGTCAGTTAAAGGCACTTCTGGATACTTCTTCTCTCATTAAGCTTTATATCAGGAAGAAGTGTCTGATTTTGTAATGGATGCTCTTTTAAAGTTTTATAAAGGGTAGATAGTAGAATCAGCTATTCGAAAGATTCGAATAACTTCCGGCAACGGGAAAAGTGGTGTATCCGTGGTCGTTATGTTATTTTGTTTATACTGATGTTATACGACTTTTGTTTTTGTCATTGCGAGGAGGAACGACGAAGCAATCTCTTTTTGTAATGCCAGATTCAGTCAGGGTAATTGTAATGGACAAATTATACTCCGTTTACATAATGACGAATAGAAACAATACGGTGCTCTATACAGGGGTAACGAATGATCTCAGAAGAAGAGTATATGAGCATAATAGAGAAAAAGGTCGAAGGATTTACAAAAAAGTATAATGTTACCAAGTTAGTATACTACGAGGTATTTCGTGGCGTAAGGGAGGCCATATCCCGAGAGAAGCAAATTAAGGGTGGCTCAAGGGCTGGAAAAATAGAGTTAGTTAACGGAATGAATGCAGGATGGAGGGATCTATATGATGGTTTGTGAGATTGCGGAGCCTGTTCCGAATGAAATGAGGAATCTTCTTCAAAGTTTGCTTTGGCTTCGCCTCGCAACCGTTCCTCCTCGCAATGACAAAGGATTAGATGGGTGACAAAAGCAGGACTTACGCGTTTTGCTATGGATGACAGGGGATTAGATAAAGACCGAGACACATGAATAAACTCACCGAAAGCAACATAGAAACCTTCGCCATCGAAGTACTCAAAACATTGGGCTGGGAGTATGTTCACGGTTTGTCTATTGCTCCGGGCGCCGAGGATGCCGAGAGGGAAAGTTTTGAGCAAATCATTTTAACGCAGCGCTTACGCAAAGCTGTTGCAAGGTTAAACCCTGATATTCCTGCAGATGCACAAGAACAGGCTGTGCAAAAAGTGCTGCGTATTTATTCACCCGACATGCTGAACAAAAACGAAACCAGCACCCTCTTCCACTTGCGGGATACGCTGCTGCCAAAGTTGATGAGCGGGCAGGTAAGGGTTGAGTGTGAAAACAATAGAGGGGTTGTAAAATATGTCCAAAAATAAAAAATTACCCGATAATCAAATTACCGTTTATCAAACACCTGATGGAAAAATCAACATTGAGGTGCTATACGCTAATGAAAACATCTGGCTTCCCCAGAAGCGGATTGCTGAACTGTTCGATGTAGACCGTAGTGTTGTCACCAAGCACCTGAAGAACATCTTTTCTGAGAACGAGTTACAAGAAGATTCAGTATGTGCAAATTTTGCACATACTGCCGAAGACGGCAAGGAATATCAGACAAAGTTCTATTCACTTGAAGCAATTATTGCGGTGGGGTACAGGGTTAACTCAGAACGCGGCACACAGTTCCGGCAATGGGCAATTTCAATTCTTCAGCAATATATTCATAAAGGCTTTGCGATTGACAGCGACAGATTTAAATATGGTTCCCGTTTCAGCACACGATATTTTGACGACTTACTCGAAGAAATCCGGGATATCCGTTCCAGTGAGCGGATGGCGTATCAGAAAATTACCGATATTTACGCCACTTCTATTGACTATTCACCAAAAGCGGAGGACACAAAACAGCTCTTTGCGACGGTACAGAACAAACTGCACTTTGCTATTACCAGGCAGACCGCCGCGGAAATTATAGCCACACGAGCCAGGAGCGACAAGCCAAATATGGGATTGACGTCATGGCGAAAAGCACCTGGCGGTAAAATCATGCCAAGTGATGTTGCCATAGCAAAAAACTATCTGGACAAACCGGAACTCGATCATTTGAACCGCATAGTTTCCATGTATCTTGATTATGCGGAATTACAGGCGGTTCGTAATAAGCCAATGTACATGAAAGATTGGATTGAAAAACTGAATGCCTTCCTGAAGTTCAGTGAATACGAAATACTTACCAATGCCGGGCAAATCAGTCATGAAGTTGCTATGGCTCTGGCCAACAAAGAATATGAGAGATTCAAGAAAATTCAGGATAAAAATTACATCTCCGATTTTGACAAAGAGATAAAGCGCATCACAGGAAAAAAAGATGACGACGAATAAAATCACTGAGTCACAAATCGAAACCTTCGCCCTCGAAGTACTTCAGACATTGGGCTGGGAGTACGTTCACGGGCTGGCTATTGCTCCTGGCGCTGAGTTTGCCGAGAGGGAAAGTTTTGAGCAAATCATTTTAACGCAGCGCTTACGCAAAGCTGTTGCAAGGTTAAACCCTGATATTCCTGCGGATGCACAGGAACAGGCTGTGCAAAAAGCGCTGCGTATTTATTCACCCGACATGCTGCACAACAATGAAACCTTTCACCAGTTTTTGATTGAGAAGGTAAAAATACCTTATCAGCAAGATGGCTATGAAAGAAGTTATGAAGTGGCGCTTATTGATTTCAGCCATCCTTCCAACAACGAATTTTTGGTGGTCAATCAGTACATCATCATTGAGAATAACCAGAACAAACGGCCTGATATCTTACTCTTTGTCAATGGTATTCCAATCGTGCTGATTGAGTTGAAGAATGCAGCAGATGAAAATGCCACCATAAGAAAAGCCTTTGACCAGATTCAAACCTACAAAGCCACCATTCCGGGCTTATTTACCTACAATGAGGTCTGCATTATATCCGATGGAATGGATTGCAGGGCAGGAAGCGTTTCTGCAGGGTTCAGCCGCTATATGACCTGGAAAAGCGCAGACGGTAAAAAAGAGGCATCACGGTTTATTCCACAGTTAGAAATCCTGATAAAAGGAATGCTGAACCCCACTACCTTATTAGACCTTGTACGCAACTTCATCGTATTTGAGAAATCAAAGAAAAAAGACCCCAAAACGGGCATTACACAGGTTGAGACTGAAAAGAAGTTGGCAGCCTACCATCAATACTATGCAGTCAATAAAGCTATCGAAAGCACCCTGCGGGCAGTAGGCTTTCAACCCTCCCTTAATCCCTCCCAAGGGGAGGGAAGTAATTACAGAGGGGGATTTGTGTTTTCTGGATTGCTTAATGAGGCAAAAGAGTTACGAAAAAAACAAACCCAGGCAGAAGAAATATTTTGGCACATAGTCAGAAATAAAAAATTCCTGAATCTGAAATTCAGAAGACAACATCAAATCGGGCCATACATAGTTGATTTTTATTGCGACGAACATAAGTTGGTAGTTGAATTAGATGGAGAAATCCATAGCTCGCCAGACCAACAAAAACACGATAGCACAAGAGATAAGTATCTTGCCGCATTAGGTAATAAAGTCATTCGTTTTACAAACCAAGAAGTTCTTAATGAGACAGAGAAAGTTCTTGAGAAAATAACAAGTCTCCTCTCACTCTGGGAGAGGATGGGAGAGGGTTTCATTGGAAACCGCAAAGGCGGTGTTGTCTGGCACACACAGGGCAGCGGCAAATCCATTTCAATGGTTTTTTACACAGCCAAGCTGGTGTTAAGCCTGAGCAATCCCACCGTTGTAGTTATCACAGACCGCAACGATTTAGACGACCAGCTATTTGACACCTTTGCATCCTCAAAGCAGTTGCTGAGACAGGAACCGGTACAGGCAAAAGACAGGGAGCATTTGAAAGACCTGTTGAACGTTGCATCCGGCGGTATTGTGTTTACCACCATTCAAAAGTTTTTACCCGAAGCAGGTAAGGCAGAATACGACCGGCTCTCAGACAGAACCAATATCGTGGTCATTGCAGATGAAGCACATAGAACCCAGTATGGCTTTGATGCAAAGATAATTGATGAAAAAGACAAAGAAACAAAAGAGGTAATCGGCAAACGCATAGCCTACGGCTTTGCCAAGTATATGAGAGATGCCTTGCCCAATGCGACTTACATTGGTTTTACCGGTACACCCATTGAAGGAACAGACGTAAACACCCCGGCAGTATTCGGGCAGTATGTTGACATATACGATATTTCACAATCGGTTGCCGACGGCGCCACCGTTAAGATTTATTACGAAAGCCGCCTGGCAAAAGTCAATCTGGATGAAGAGGGTCGACGCCTAATTGAGGAATTCGATAAAGAGCTTGAAGAGGATGAAGAAATAACCGATAAGCAAAGAGCAATGGCCAAATGGGCAAAACTGGAGGCCATTGTTGGTAATCAAAAAAGAATTAAGAACTTAGCAAAGGATATTGTTACACACTTTGAGCAACGGCAGGCCGTATTTGATGGCAAGGGTATGATTGTAGCCATGAGTCGTAGGATTGCGGTTGACCTCTACAATGAAATCATCAAGCTAAGGCCGGAGTGGCATCATGATGATCTGACCAAAGGCGTAATCAAAGTTATTATGACTGCATCAAGCGCAGATGGCCCTGTCATGCAGAAGCAGCACACCACCAAGACACAACGCAAGGCTTTGTCAGATAGAATGAAAGACCCGGCAGACCCGTTGAAACTGGTTATTGTTCGTGATATGTGGCTCACCGGTTTTGACGCGCCCTGTTTGCATACGCTGTATGTGGATAAGCCTATGAGAGGCCACAACCTGATGCAAGCCATAGCAAGGGTGAACAGGGTATTCAAAGACAAGCCTGGTGGTTTAGTGGTGGATTATTTAGGCATTGCAACAGACCTCAAAAAAGCATTGGCTTTCTATGCTGATTCAGGTGGAAAAGGCGATCCAGCGGAAAGTCAGGAAAAGGCTGTTGAAATGCTTATTGAAAAATTGGAAGTGGTGCGCCAGCTTTTCTTTGAAGAAAGCAAAACAAAAGGGGCTATCCTTGCCGCAGAACCTGCCGCTTATTATGGCAATTATCCGGGAACAGGCTTTAATTATAAACGTTTCTTCACAGCTTCTCCAAAAGAAAAGCTCTCCATTATCTTACAGGCAGAGGAACACCTCTTGGGTCTGGAAGATGGCAAGAACCGTTTCATCAATGAAGTAACATTGCTCAGTAAGGCTTTTGCTTTGTCCATACCTCACGAAGAAGCATTGGCAATAAAAGATGAAGTTGCATTCTTTCAGGCAGTCAAAGCAAGGCTTGTAAAGTTTGTAGGCGGTGGCAATGGCAAGTCGGACACTGATATTGAAACGGCCATAAAACAGATAATTGATGAGGCATTGAGTTCCGACCAGGTTATTGATATTTTTGATGCGGCAGGTATAAAGAAGCCTGAAATATCTATTCTGTCAGAGGAATTTTTGTTAGAGATAAAGGGGATGAAGCATCAGAACCTTGCTCTTGAATTGTTGAAGAAAATCCTCAATGACGAAATCCGAAGCCGTTCAAAGACCAACTTGGTGAGAAGTAAGGCATTGCTTGAAATGCTTGAAACTGCCATCAAGAAATATCAGAACAATTTGCTCTCAACAGCCGAAATCATTCAGGAATTGATTGAGTTAGCCAGGGAGATTAAGGCATCAGACCAAAGAGGCGCAAAGCTTGGTTTATCCGAAGATGAATTGGCTTTCTATGATGCATTAGAGATAAACGATAGTGCAGTGCAGGTTTTGGGTGATGAACAGCTTAGATTGATTGCGCGGGAAATTGCAGAGAAGGTAAAGGCCAATGCAACTATAGATTGGACAATTCGGGAAAGCGCCAGGGCAAAGCTGATGGTACTGGTTAAAAGAACTTTAAACAAATACGGATATCCGCCGGACAAGCAGCAAAAGGCTATTGATACCGTTTTGAAGCAAGCAGAGTTATTGGCAGATTACTTTGTTAAATAACAAGTGTCGGGGAAAACATTTCCTGTCACTTGACATCCAACACATGTCTTCAATTTCCACTATTTGTTTGTAATTGTGCTGCTTTTGGTGTTTATTAACCCTCTAAGAATTTCCAGATTGACCACGTCCATATTATCCTTCTTCGGCGTCTCGATTACTTTTGGTATATGGGTGAATGTATTCATGATTTGCCTGAAAGGTTCTAATCCAAGTTTCCCGTTCCCGATGTGTTCGTGACGGTCGAGATTGCTGCCTAATGCTCCCCTTGAATCGTTCATGTGAATGGCGTGGAGGTTCTTGAGACCCACAATGTTGTCCAGTTCTTCCATAGTTGTTTCAAATCCGCATTTTGTTCTTATATCGTACCCGGCTGCAAAGGCATGGCAGGTATCAAAACAAACACCAATCCTTGAAGAGTTAACCCCGTCGATAATTTGTTTTAGATGTTGAAAACGGTAACCAATACATGTACCCTGACCGGCAGTATTTTCCAGTAAGATTTTTACGGTTGAGTCTTTGGTTGCATGGAGTGTGGTTTTCAGCGCCTCAATGATCTTTTTAATACCTTTCTGCTTGCCGAGCTCTTTTGCGGAACCAGGATGCACTATGGTAAAATCGAGTCCAAGGTCGTGACACCGTTGAACCTCGCCAATTAAAGCCCTTACTGAACATTCCCATAGAGTATCGTCATTGCTTGCCAGGTTAATAAGATAAGAGGCATGAGAAAAAATCATTTTGACACGGGAAGTTTTATAAGTATTCAGGAACCCTGACTTTTCCTCTGTGTCAATAATTTTCTCTTTCCATTGCCGCTGATTTTTGGTAAAGACCTGAAACGTGTCTATACCCAGAGATTCTGCTTCGTGAAAGGCATTATGCAGGCCGCCCTTGATTGAACAATGTACTCCTAAAAGCATCAGTCTGATTTCCATTGATTATGTTATTTACTAAATACATTAAGAATATCCTAATGATTCTGAGAATTCGCAATTACTCAAAAGTATAGCGTGTAATTACGTTTTGTTGTATCAGAACCCACCCCTCCCAAGAGGGGACTTTTCTATTCCCCTCTTGGGAGGGGTTTGGGGTGGGTAAAGAATTCATGGATAATACAATAAAGCATATTATTATACTATCCTGAAATTCTAAGGTTTATTTTTAGCGTGCAAGATGATATTATAATCTTTAAATTCTTCAAAGAGATAATTCTTATTAATTTTCTTAAAACCTTGAACAAGACAAATTTTGTAAAACTTTCAGGCCTTTCTTTTCTGACGATTCTTCTTCTGTGCCTCTCCTTTCCTCCAGCAGACCTGGGCTTTCTGGCGTGGATAGCACTTGTTCCATGGTTCATACTTGTCGTAACAGAGGAGAGATATGTTTATCTTAACGCCCTCTTTATTGGGACAGTATTTGTATTTATTCAGCTTTCGTGGCTGCGCCATGTTACTTATATTGCCTGGATATTGCTGAGTTTGTATTGTTCTGCCTATTTTCTCTGTTTTGCGTTTTGTTCTCGATTTATTATCTTTAGACTAAAGTTGCCGCTCGTTGTCGTTGCGCCTTTTACATGGGTTGCGCTGGAGTATATCCGATCCTTTTTCCTTTCCGGATTTCCCTGGTTTTTTATTGGACACACCCAATATCAATTTTTGCCGATAATACAGGTCTCTGACATTACGGGTGTCTATGGTGTTTCTTTTATCATCATTATGGTTAATGCAGGAATTGCAGATCTGATACTCTATATTGCAGTGCATAGAAGCACAAGTGATTCCTCATCCTTGCATTGTTTCCCTAGTCGGAAATTTGCATTCTTCGGTCTGATCTGTATTCTACCGTTGACATTATTAACGGTCATCCTGTCTTATGGTGTTTCCTGGCTCAGCCATTATGAACCGCAGGAAGGGCCGATACTCTGCATGGTACAGGGGAATATACCCCAGGAGGTAAAATTTGAATCAAACGAAGAAGACGAAATCAGTATCCTCAAAAAATATACTGACCTATCAATGGATATCAAAGGGAAACCAGTCGATCTGCTCGTGTGGCCGGAGACCATGATACCCGGATTGCTCAATATCGATCCAGAACTTACCGGCAGAACGATTGACGTCCTGTCGCAACTCACACCCATCCAACTGTCACAGGACTTAAATACAAACTTACTTCTAGGCGGTATTGCATTGACCCTTGTTGGAGAAGAACAGTTTTATTTCAATAGCGCTTATTACTATAACCCGGAGGGGAAATTAGTAGATCGCTATGATAAGATTCACCTCGTACCGTTTGGGGAATTTACTCCTCTTAAAAAATATTTCCCGTTTCTGGCAAAGTTAGTGCCTTATGAAATCGGGCTGACCCACGGTCAGCGCAGGACGTTGTTTCTGTTGAAAACCTCACAACATGGAAGTCTGGTTTTTGGTTCGTCCATCTGTTACGAGGACACCGTCCCGTCTCTGATCAGAAAATTTAAGAAGGACGGGGCAGATTTCATGCTCAATATAACAAATGACGGCTGGTTTCGAAACAGCGCTGAGCTTGATCAACATCTCGCCATTATGGTGTTTCGGGCGGTTGAAAACCGTTTCTGTATGGCACGGGCTGCCAATACGGGCATATCGTCATTTGTCGGTCCTGACGGCGCTATCTATGCGAAGTTGTCAGACTCCAAAGGGAAATATCGGGAGATTAGCGGCACACTTGTCGATCAGATAAAATTAATCAAAAAATACAATCCTTTCTATACTATTTGCGGTGACTGGTTTTCAATCCTTTGTGGAACGGCAGTAGGAATCATGCTTATCCTGTCCGTTGTTAAAGGGCGAATTGTCTGCCAAAAAGTTACAGAACCAAAATGAGGTTGAGAAGATGAGAAGAGGGGAGAATGGGAATCTCTCAAATTCTCAATCTCCCAACGTCTCAATTTCTTTTTGTATTTTGTGGCTGATAACTATGGACAAAGAGAATGGACTTTCCTCTTGACATTTTATAAGTATTAAACATATAATTTGTTTCACTATACACTAACTATAAAAAACAACACTACTTGTGAAGAATTAGACAGCATACGAGAAACTTCTCTATAGAAAAAAACAGGACATGAAATCCGCTTAATCACCCTTTCTTGATGGAGGATTAAGGCTATTTTCGGAGTAAGAAAGATAATGCATCCATTAGATTTTGTACTGGGTTTTGTTTCGACTGACATGGGGATTGACCTCGGCACTGCAAACACACTTGTTTGCATACCAGGCCATGGAATTGTGCTGTCAGAACCTTCAGTTGTTGCCGTAAGACCAGGTACAAATAAAGTTCTTTTAAACGGGAATGCCGTTGGAAATGTTGCCAAGGCCATGCTGGAGAGGGCTCCGAGCAGTATTTCTGTCATACGTCCGCTCAAAAATGGTGTTATCGCAGACTTTGATATTACCGAAGCTATGCTCAAGTATTTCATCACGAAGGTCCATAAACGTAAGTGGGGAGTTCGACCGAGGGTATTGATTGCTATCCCGTCGGGTATTACTGCCGTGGAAAGGCGGGCGGTAGTCAATTCCGCAGAACGTGCAGGCGCCAGAGAGGTGTATCTTATTTCTGAACCAAAGGCGGCAGCGATTGGTGTCGGTCTTCCCGTAGGTGAGCCGGTAGCCAGTATGATCGTTGATATCGGAGGTGGAACTACAGAAGTGGCGGTTATTTCACTCGGTGATATATTTACCCACGAAAGCATCAGGATTGCGGGAGATGAATTTGACGAAACCATTGTCCAATACGTACGGAAGACCTATAACCTGGACATCGGGCATCGAACGGCGGAACAAATTAAGATTGAGGTTGGTTCTGCATATCCTTTAGAGGAGGAATTGACGCTCGAGATTAGAGGGCGCGATGCTATTGCAGGCTTGCCAAGGGCGACCACCATTACCTCGGAAGAAATTCGAGAGGCGCTAAAAGAGCCGTTCGATAAAATTATAGGTGCTGTAAAATCTACTCTCGAAAAGACATCGCCGGAATTAGCATCAGACTTGATTACAAACGGGTTGGTGCTGGTGGGCGGAGGCGCTTTGATTAGAGGGTTGGACAAGCTCTTGGCGCAGGAAACGGGGCTGCCCGTACAGGTAGGCAATGACCCTTTAACAGCCGTTGCACGAGGAACGGGCTATCTCCTCGAAAATCTTGATTTATACAAAACTGTTTTACAGGATGAGGACATCCACTCCTAGTTTTAGTGATCTCATAAAAACCCCCATTGCAGCGATAATCATCCTTTTAGCAATATCCCTTAGTTTTTTGTTTTTGCCGCCTAAGCTTTCCAACCGTATTAAAATGACCTGCGTTGTCCCTATGAGACCGTTACAATGGGCAACCTGTTTCTGCAGTAATTCGGCCAATAATTTTTTGGATAAGGTGTTTTCCGGCTGGCGTAATGCTCACGTAAAAAAACAACTGGAAGAACAAGTTTCCCAGTTCAAAAATAAGATACTAGAGCAGCAGGATACGATATACAAGCTGCAGAGTAAGCTGTACACCATTTCGAAATTCCAGGCTGAAAATAAGAGTAAGACAAAGCCGATACCGGCGGACATTATCGGATACGATTCATTGGCTTTCAGGAAGAGCATTACGATCAATGCGGGTTCTAACCATGGCGTAAAACCGAACGACATCGTGGTGTCGAATAATGCGCTTATTGGGAAAGTTGTTTTGGTCAGCGGGGGAAGTTGTGTTGTCCAGTTAATTACAGACCCGGCCTCCCGCATACCCGGCAGAGTTCTTCAAACGCGTGAACAGGTAATCGTGGAGGGGAATGCCACGGGATTTTGCCAATTAAAATATGTGCCGAGATGGGCAAAACTGAAAAAGGGGGACGATATTGTTTCTTCTGACATCGGTGGATTTTATCCCCCTTCTTTGCCTATTGCGACTGTCGTAGAAACTGAAGTAAAGGGAGGCGACCTCTTTCAGTCAGTAAAGGTATTACCCAGGGTAAATATTTCAAAGATCGAGCATGTGCTGGTTTTAACAAAGTAGTACAAATAACAAGTTAGAAAGTCCCCTCTTGGGAGGGGATTCAGGGGTGGGTAAGTCGGTAATTCGTGAGATATTCACTGCGATTTCACGACCAGGGGACCCACCCCCAACCCCTCCCAAGAGGGGAATAATTTGTGCCATTATAAAATATGTGGATTTAAATTAGGTACAA
>Ga0209317_1002073_pt1 | contig 15310 bp, 17 predicted proteins | sample RifGroB2_FD_183994 | JGI IMG/M metagenome (GOLD analysis project Ga0209317, IMG submission 183994) | Soil microbial communities from Rifle, Colorado, USA - Groundwater B2 (SPAdes) (version 2) | ecosystem: Environmental > Terrestrial > Soil > Unclassified | place: Rifle, Colorado | collected... | reverse complement strand
AGCAATGAAAAGAAATGTACACTAAAAGTTACATTATAAATTATAAACACTCTCATTTTTAGAAAATTTTAGGCTATTGAGAAAAAGGAGAAAAATAAAAGCATTGTATACAGCGCAAAACTTTTATTTTTCTCTGTTCATCATCAACCTTACACTTTCACTTTTGTAAAGTGGTGATAAATAATTAATCTATTGTTATATTTTCAAGCTTATCTTTTGATTTAGATTTACTAACAGGTTTTTTCTTCTGCTCTTGAAGGCTTTCATTTACACCTTCAAGTATTATTCTACTTAGATTTTTCACATCCTCCGACATTTTCGCAGGCAAACCGTCAATTATAGATTCAACGACATTCATCTTGTATCTCTTCCGATATTTGGGGAGGCAGACTGTTGACTATTATATCCGCTGCATTCAGCTTATGTTTTATTAATTCTTTTATCAACGCTTCATTCATTTTTATCACTTCCAAACCATATTTTCAACATTTCTTCTTCAAATTTCGCTTTTTTTATTGAAAAATCCAGAAGAGTTCTGGGAAGCGTGATATTCCGTTTTATGCTTCCAGCCTTTATAATAAGCTGGTCACCCTTTTGATTCAGGGTTAGATCCTTCTTATCCATAAAAGGCATATCTATTGCCAGGATATAGTCCTCACCATCCTTGACAACCTGTTGTGCTCTTCCATTATATTTAATTTCAATTGGATTCTCATTTTTAAATACCTCTGCTGCCATTCTATTCAACATTGTCATTCCTACAACTTCAGTCTCAAAAAGAGGTGCGTAGTATATCGGTATCGGTGTAAAGCTCTCAACTATATCCTCCTTGTACTTCCGCTGTATATCCTTCCACACCTTGAAATATGCATCTGTTACATTCTCCGGTATTACTCTGTTTACCACGATCGCATCGACATTAAAGTCGTAGATATTTAAATAAGTAAAACTGCGCTGTGCTTCCTTTATGACCATTTTTTCCGGATTTACAACAATTCTTATACTTGTAATGTCCCTATCTGAAAATATCTTTTTCATTTCATCCAATTGATAATACATATTGTCAATCTCATCAAGCACCTGACCGGAAGGCATAGGTATCTTCAATAGTGACTCTGCAATGGGTCCTACAGCTTTAATAGCCTTTTTCTTTAGAGGAAAAAGCTTTTCCATCCACCATCTGAGCATTTCAGGAAAACTTAACAATGCAAGTGTTTCCCCAGTTGGTGCACAATCAATTATAATGGTGTCAAACCGTCCTTCTTTATAATATTTAAGTATCCGCAGCAGACTAAGCAAATCCTCCATTCCCGGAAAGACTGTCAATTCCTGTGTGGTGATATCCTTTACTGCCTTAGCTGTAAATAGCTCAGTAAAATACTTTTGTACCTTTCCCCAGCCTTCTTCAACCTCATGTATTGCATCGATTTCCTGTGCCCAAAGATTCTTCTTGATTTCCACAGGCTCATTGGTTAATTTCATATCCAATGAATCCCCAAGACTATGTGCAGGATCTGTACTTACAACTAGGGTCTTTGATCCCTGTTCTGCACTCTTTACCGCAGTCGCTGCTGCGATACTCGTTTTTCCAACGCCACCCTTACCAGTATATAATATAATTCTCATGCTATATCCTCCTCGTATTTTAATATCAATTTTTATTTCTTTTTACGAATACTACGTTTTTCGAAATATTAGGTGTAGTAAATGCCCATTAAATGGGCACTCATTCTATTTCTATTTTTCTTATATCTTTTTTATTCTGCTCACCAGGTGATGGTTTTATTAGCTTTTCCTGTAATTTGTTCATTACCTTAAAGACGATAGCAGTCATAAATTGCTTTTCTTCTTCCGTTAAATCATTAAGTACCATGCTTAAGTATCCAGAAATCATATCCTTTAGCTTTTTAACCCACTGTGAACCTTCTTCAGAAAGTCTTAATATAACTATTCTACGATCAGTCTCACTTCGTTCTCTTATTATATATCCATTTTTCACCAGCCTGTCAGCTATTCCCGTTGCTGTACTCATTGGCGAATTGATATATTCTACAAGCTCCGTCATAGTAATTTCTTTTCTTTTGTCAAGAAACAGCATCGTGAAAAGCTCAAATTTGCTTTTTTATATTGTCAATTAACAAATCTACTATATGATCCAAATCAAGCATTCTTTCGACCTCCAAATATTTCACATTTCGAAATATCTTAATTTAATAATATTCTCATTTCTGTGATTTGTCAATACGTAAATTTATAAATCATTATTCTAAAATCGTCCCGAGGAGCCGCCGCCGCCGGAGCGACCGCCGCCGCCATAATTTCCACCACCGCCGCCACCTCTTCTAGAAGAAGCAGCAACCATTCTTAGAATGAAGAAAGTCACTCTGCCACCTGTTAACACGAAATCTATGATGACTAATATGATTACTATAATACCAAGAACCATTGTCATAATGGGATTTTCACTAAAAAAATTGTTCTCCGTTCTTGTTTGTTGTTCGCTTCGGTTCAAATCCGGGTATTGAACCAGATCGCCATTTCCAGTGACAATGGTGCTTATATCTTGATAAATTGTCTTTACAGCAGCATCCAATCCCGCTTCTTGATTCAGCTCAGAAAACTTAACAAGCAGCTTATTGCTTTCTATATCCGTTAAGACACCTTCATAGCCATAGCCTACTTCAATTCTTGATTCCCGCTCCTGCATACTGAGTAGAAAGAGAATACCCTTATCCTCGGTACCTATTTTCCATTGATTAAAAAGGGCATTTGCATATTCCTCTATAGTAAAGTCACCGATTGTGTCAATACTAACAAAAACAACCTGACCACCTTCTGTTGCTTTAAAGGTACTTTCTCCGAGGCTTACAATATCAGTACCCGTGCTAGGATCCAGGATCTTAGCAAAGTCATTGAAGTAAAACTCAGATGTAGGATTTGGTATTTTGGGTTCTGCCGCTTGGACAGCAACCATCCCAAAGCTCATTGAGATTAAAAGCAGTATAATTGTAAAAGTTGTAATTCTCTTTATTTGTTTCATACACATGCCCTCTACTTTCTATAAAACACTTTCTATAGATAAACAACTCTAAAATCATGTTTTAGAGTTGCATTTCATGTTTTGTTAGTTATAACTAATTCTAAAACTTCACATCAGGAGCCTTCTCTGCACCAGCTTCTGCTTCAATGTATGGGAATGCATCATACCCCAATATACCTGCTGTGATATTTGTTGGAAAAACCTTTACCATTTTATTAAATGCTTTTACATCATCATTATAGAATTTTCTAGCTACCGCAATTCTATTTTCTGTGCCTTCAAGCTCTATTCTCAAGTCTTGGAAGCCTTCATTTTGCTTCAGCTGAGGATAATTCTCCGTAATTGCCAATAATCTCCCCAATACTGAAGAAACCTCAGCGTTTGCATTGATTTTTTCCTGTACATTTGCTGCACCTGCCAGCTTTGATCTTGCTTCAGCGATCTGTGTGAAGATTTCCTGCTCTTTTATAGCTTGTGCTTTTACAGTCTCTACAATATTTGGTATCAAATCCGCTCTTCTTTGATACTGTATTTCTACATCGCCCCATGAAGCGTTTACTTCTTCACTTAAATTTACCAGATTTCTCTGCACACCTACTACATATACAGCTAATAGAATCACAATACCAATTATTATTATCCAAGATTTATTTTTCACTTTACTACCTCACCTTTTCATTATTTTTTGTTGTTCTGAACCAAAATGATATCATGTGCAATTAATAAGAATATACCATATATTATATTACTTTGAAAGTCGCATACAAGTCTGATATGAACTGATTTAAAATCACCTAAGTGAATTTGTTAGAACCTGTTATTCTATCTTTTTTAAAATAGCCCTAGGTCACTGTATCTCGCTTTTACGCATATACCCCTAAATATTACATTATATTTTATTTATTTTTATACTTATTAGAACAAAATATAACTTAACTTATCTAAATAAGCTGGATTATATTCTTTGCTTTAGTCATTTCATCTTATTGTTTGCAAATACAACTGTTATTTTCTGTATATTAGCCTTGAACCCGTTGTTGCATCAATTTTAGGTTTCGTGCTATTTTAGTGAATATAAATTGTTTAGCACGAAATATTTGATACCAATTTATCGTTCAACTTAAATAGAAAATCCTGTATGTTTGCAACAATCGTTGTCACCTCAAGGGTTCCTCTGTCTCTTAGTTTATTCAGCACAAACTCTGAAACATCCACAGCATAAATAAATACCGGTCTAACCTCACCATCTCTGATTGTGTAGGTAGGAGTCATATTTCCTGTGGCAATTGTATGAAGCTGTGTTGCCAGTCCTATAACTGTTGTGGCATTTTTTATATGGTTTCTCATTTGGTCCTGTGCTTCATATGCATCTGAAATTACGCCGGAAAGTGGTCCATCATCCCGAATCGATCCGGCAAGTACATAGTTAATCTTGTTCTTTACACAAGCATGCATAATCCCATCTTTGATGTTGTATTCCTCAATAAATTTCTCTATGGAGCCTGCTTTTCTTACTTTATTGATTACTTCAAGATGATGATAATGTCCATTTGGCTTTGAATCCTGATGCCATATATCTTGTCCAAGTGCTGTGTTAAATAATGAGCCTTCCAAGTCATGGGTAGCAATAGCATTTCCACCGAAAATCCCATGGGCATATCCATTGTCTATCAAGGATGCCATGGCTGCACGAGATTTAGAGTCAAAAACTACGGCTGGACCTAAAACCCATACAATATTCCCATGCTCCTTCTCATACTTTAACAAATCATATAAATTCTCATAATCCTTTGAGAAAGTTGTTTCTCTGGACCTGCCACACCTAAACGAAAATACGTCCTGTTCCTTATTCTCATTTACAAATCCATTACTATGTAGAAATATTCCTTCACTGCCATCGTCCTTTCTTCCAAATTTCTAAATTCCTTTACCACAATATGACTCTCATCTATTAATACGGGCACACAGTCCATTCGGACATTTTCAGGTAAAATCCAGCAGCCATTGACCTTGTAGTATTCTGGATATACTGAGGTTGCATGGAAATCCTCCGGTGCGACTCCCTTTATTGCTACAGCTTCAATCTTCGCATCAGGAGCTGATTTAAAGCACTCCTTGCTAAAATCCGGTTTGTTATACTTCGCCATTGTAAACATAATAAGCTCCTTTCATTCCATCAATGATTTCGACAATTTAACCTAAAATACAGCTGAAAAAAGAACAAAGGCGGCTGCGGCCGCATTTGAAGCCCATGTGCCTTTTCCGAATGTAATGAGGAAATTCTGGCACGGGCAGTTAAATCAAGGTTTTTTATTGTATAGGAAAGTTATACTTTCCTATACAATAAAAAAAGTTCTCCATCTCATAAGAGACGAGAACTTACCCGTGGTACCACCCTTGTTAGCCATAGTGGCTCACTCAATAATCGTATCGTGATTAAAACGTAGTGACTTAATCGCCACCTGCTCCAGAGCGGGTTCGCAAAACTAGTTTACAGGTCTCTCACCAAATGACCCACTCTCTTAAAACATTGTTTCACTACTATTCTCTATCATTGCCTTCTTAATATTAATATTATAGAGATTCTACATGAGAACAAGGTCGTTGTCAATCAAAAATACTAATTAAATTTTTATTTGAGCATGCTGTATATAAACAAAGATCTTCATATTATGAATGAATATTATAAAATCTATTGGCAATCAATGCTTGGAGGGGAGTTACGTGCTTTTGTACTTCTTAAATAAATAAAATGCCAGCTGTACCAGTAACCCTGTACCTAGTCCTATTATGGTCCATATCAGTAAGGATATTACTCCTATTAAATCACCCCAACCTGACATGTCATATAGGAATGTCCTATACATTAAAACGAATCCCAATAATAATCCTGCTATATAAGATAGAAATGCGATTTTCAGTCTAAAGAAGATCAATGCGGAAGCTACGCCTCCTACCAATAGTGAAAAAACGATGTATGCAAGGACATTTTCTATACTTACTTGACTTGCCGCAATCACCTTAATGCCAATAAAGAGCATTATAAATGATAAAATTACTGTGCATAGTCCAATTATCCAGTACTGTTTCTTATCCAGCTTTAACATTTCAGCTTCCCCTTTCTGCCGCTCTAATTACTACAGTTAACAAGCTTTGCTTTACTTTCACACAGAACAAAATGAAGATTCTTTGTCTAAAGCATGTATTTGATATTTATCTATCTGCTCTTCCTGCCTTTGGTGTTTGAATTCATTTTGCTTCCTCTGTTTTTATTGCCAATTTTTTTCTTATCATTCACAGTTGGCTTGTTTGGTTGATGTGTATTGGCTGCCTGTCTTGGTCTTAAAAGGCATTTTTTATCGAAGCCTATTAAATCAGTTCTGCCAGCTTTAACTAAGGCTTCATAAACCAAATTGTAGTTTTGCGGCTTGCGATATTGAATCAAAGCTCTCTGCATCGCCTTTTCGTGTGCAGACTTCGGTACATATACCTTCTCCATGGTTCTTGGGTCCAGCTCCGTATAATACATACATGTAGATAAAGTCCCGGGAGTCGGATAGAAATCTTGAACCTGTTCCGGCATATGCCCCAGATCTCTTAAATACTCGGCTAGCTCAATGGCTTCATTCAGATCTGAACCCGGATGACTTGACATCAGATATGGAACGAGAAATTGTTTCATACCCAAGTCTTCATTTATCTTATGATACTTCTTAACAAATTTGTCATAAACTTCTCTTTGGGGCTTGCCCATTTTCCTCAGTACCTCAGAGGATACGTGCTCCGGTGCAACCTTCAGCTGTCCACTGATATGATGCTGGCAAAGCTCTTTGAAAAACTCATCATTTTTATCGTGAATAAGATAATCGTATCTTAGTCCAGAACGTATGAACACCTTTTTGACGTTGGGTAGCTGCCTTAAGTTTCTCAAAAGCTTTAAATAATCTTTATGATCTATCTTAAGCTGCTTGCATGGATTTGGAAATAAGCATTGCCTATCCTTGCAAACCCCATGCTTTACTTGCTTATCACAGGCCCTGTGTCTAAAATTAGCTGTCGGTCCTCCCACATCATGGATATATCCTTTAAAATCAGGCTCCCATACAAACTTCTCCGCTTCTGAAAGTATTGATCTATGGCTTCTTGACTGCACTACCCTGCCTTGATGGAAGGTAATGGCACAGAAGTTACAATTCCCAAAACAACCTCTATTGCTTATTAAGCTAAACTTTACTTCTTTTATAGCTGGTATTCCACCTTTTTTCTCATATATCGGATGATAGGCTCTCATAAAAGGAAGAGAATAGATGCTATCCAGCTCAGATTGCGGCATAGGCTCATGGGGCGGATTCTGAACCACATAGTTGTTTTTATATGCCTCCACCAAAGGCTTGCCCACAATTGCGTCCATGTTGTCGTATTGCAGCATAAAACTCTCAGCATACTTTTCCTTTGAAGCCAGTATTTCATCATAATGTGGTAAAAACAAAGGCTGATAAGGTCTTTCTTTGTCTTTGGTTTTATATACCGTTCCACTTATAAAGGTTATTTCCTTTACGGGTATTCCACTTTCCAATGCCTCTGCAATTTCTATGATCTGTCGCTCACCCATACCATAAACCAGAATGTCCGCCTTTGCATCCAGAAGTATGGATCTCCTTACCTTATTAGACCAATAGTCATAATGGGCAAATCTTCTTAAACTTGCCTCGATTCCGCCTAAAATGATAGGAACATCGCTATAAATTTCTTTGACTCTATTGGAATATACGATAGTAGCCCTATCAGGCCTATAACCACCTTTGCCCCCAGGGGAGTAAAGGTCGTCACTTCTCTTCTTTTTTGCTACTGTATAATGGTTTACCATAGAATCTATATTTCCTGCAGTTATCAAAAACCCAAGTTTTGGCTTTCCTAGAATCATAAAAGCTTCATTATTTTCCCACTCTGGCTGTGCTATGATGCCCACCTTGTAGCCTCTGTTTTCCAGAACCCTTCCAATAACAGCAGTTCCAAAGGATGGGTGGTCCACATAAGCATCACCGGAAACCAGAACGAAATCCAATTGCTCCCAGCCTCTTTCCTTCATATCCTCTATACTTATAGGTAAAAACTTTGCCATACATTTCTCCTTCTAATATCTCGCTTCGCACCGTATATTCTAAATATAATATGTGCATCATTAAACGAATTAATAAACTCTTACTAAACCTCACACTGCGAAATTTCTACGGAATAATCTCCACATTCAACACAAGCAATTACACATACAAAATAACTATTATCTACAATACCTTGCTTTAAAAGCATATTAAAGGTTCTTTCTTCAGCCTCATTTGAAATGCTGCTTGTGACATATTTTCCTTTCTTCGTGTAAATAAAAAAGTGATATTCAAGGAACTTGAAATACTTGCTCTTTTCTTTTACACCGGCCAGGCAATTTTGACAGGGCTGGTCATAATACTCAATATCAAACTCATGTGCTTCTTGTTGACATAGCAATTCGATTATTTTAGTTTTTTCAATTCCTGTGACAGGATGTTCTTCATCATTTAATATATCACTGCAATTTTCTTCACTAAGTTTATACTCTTTATTGTTATAAACAAATTTATACGCTTTCATTTGCACCTCTTTATAACTAACAATATTATTTTGCTCCGATTGAAGACAATTCATTATCAGATATATTCTACCATAACTTGGCTTACTATGCAGTATGACTGCACACTTGATGTTTTTTGTTTATTTGCAATATTTGAAAAAGCACTACTATACAACTACCGGTCAGAGAGTGCTATAATTATTGTAAAGATGAGTTAAAATGAGGGTTACGAATGAATAATATGAAGGAATTATTCTACTATATGATAGGCAGAGTACCTGCTGATCTCCGTGAAAATGAACTAAGAGGTAAAAAGCTCTTGCATATATCTGATACGCCTTCTTCCTTCTTCGGGGAGCTGGCAAGGCTTATAGGCATTCTTAAGCCTGATTACATTGTACATACCGGAGACTTGGTGGATAATATCAAGCTGGAGCTTTTTCCCGGTTCACTTTGGCGATATGAGAGGGACGTAAAAAAGCTGATAAAAATACTGGAGCAATCAAGTGCGGCCAAGCTATATATAGCCTTAGGCAATCATGATGATTTGCAGACAGTCCAAAAGCTTTGTCAAAGAAGTCATATTATTGCAACATCCGAAATAGTTCATATTGAGGGACTGGAATTTGCCATAGCCCATGACCCTGCAGAGCTTATCAAAAAATCATCAGCCTACAATCTGTTTGGACATAACCTAACTCAAAAGAGCGGTTTCACTGAGGGAAGATTATATCTTAACGGCATAACCGGCATTAATTTAGTGGAATTGGAATCCACAAGATATCACATTTATCCTTACCCTGCCGATACAGACAATAACCGACTGGGCAGGGGTAAAATAGGTTTATAGCGAGGAGGATCTAATATGTTTTCATTGGTTCGCAGCGGCCCTAAAATGCTGCTTTTGGAAAGCTCAGACATAGAAGGACTAAAGAATTATATGATTGAACAGTTTGATGCTGTTGTAGAACACGAATTTGACTCCGCCTTTGAAAGAACAAATGAGGACTTTACTATACTGTTTCTTACCAACCAAATGAAGGATATCGTAAATGAAAATGATATTATTGATATATTGGTTGTTGCAGAAGAATCCGATGTGGTTTTATGCAAGCTCATTAATGACCAGCAGACAGCTCTCATAGGAAAAATCCGCACCGCTCCTCACATCATCATGGTTCGTGCTATGGGAGATTTAGAGAAGGTCATCCATGAAATACACGAGGACAATGGTGGATTATTCGGTACCTTTATGGAGCTCTTGAACTCCGGCAAAGAAAAAGGTACCCTTGTTGCAGTTACCGACAAGCCTATGCATCGTAATATGCGGGTAAATGACTTATATGAAAAATGCCTGTATATCGATCAAAATTTTTATTCTTTGTTCAAGATGCTTAGACTTCATGCTTTAAAATATCTTAATAAGGGACTTGGCAATAAAGACTGGTACGAAATTGAAATTCGAATATACGACAGATACAGCGCCTATAATCTTCACTACGAACGACTTGCCAGTATTTTAGATTTTCTTGAGCTTGGCATCATTTTAGGAGAGTCATGGACGAAGGATTATCCTCGATTTATGATGGCAGTTGGTGTATACCGGCTTCGTTTCTTTACATTCCATGATCCTAAATACATCAAGAAAATGCTGGTAGGCATGGAACATCTGGAGGATGGAACAAGAATTGTTGATTATGATTACAGCCAGGAGATCCCCGTGCTCGTCACTTGCTTGGACTGAAATATCGCCAGGAAATTTACGCTCGTTTGGCACCACAGGAAGCAGAAAAAATCAGGCATCAGGAAGAAGAAATATTAAAAACCAGATATTGAAAATTCCAAGCTTGTACCCTTTGAATACAGCGGGCATGGTTCCTTCTATGATCGGCGCGATAAATTCAATCAAGAGCTGACACTGTTTATAGAGGAAGTATTATTTTATAACAACAAACCCTCTGCCGAAAAATTACTGGCAGAGGGTCTGTATTCTTTCAATTTCTTATAACAAGATTTTACTGAAAGTTTTTTTGTGTTTTTTGCAAAAAACCTACCCGAGCGTTTCAACGAGGCAGGGGATATATGCCCACCGCCTCTTGCAGAAATCGGAACCCGCCACTTATAGCAGTGGGGGACATCTTTTGCCTCGTTATATTGTCTCAATACCATCATCGGTTATCTTAATCTTTCTTTCCTTGTATAACCTTCCAATCGCTCTCTTAAAAGCGTTTTTACTCATATTCAGCTCTGCCTTTATATCTGCTGGTAGACTGTTATCATTCAATGCCAGCTTACCGCCATTTAACATCAATCTATCCATAATTTTTTTTGCATCATCATCAATTTCATTATAAGCTTCTTTTCTTAAGCTTAACTCCAGCTTTCCATCTTCTCTAACCTTTTTTATTCTAACCTCTACGCTGTCTCCTGCTTTGTATTCGCCATAAAACTCTTTATTAGGTATTAGTCCATTATATTTATTATCCACAGCTACAAATGCACCAAAGTCTTCATTTATTTTGTAGATTGTACCTTTCACTCTTTCATTGACTTTATAAGGTGACGTATCGCTTAACAGCTTATAAATATCCATCGTTGCACATAATCGGCTGCTTTTATCTATATATAAGCCTACTAAATACTCGACATTTTTCTCAACCTTATAAGTTTGTTCTTTAAATGGCAGCAGCAGATCCTTATCCAACCCCCAATCCAGAAATGCACCGATTCTGGTATTATCGACTACCGTTAGTGCAGCCAATTCTCCAATTGATATCTTTGGTTTCATTGTGGTTGCAATCATTCGATCTTCCGAATCCTTATATACAAATGCTTCTATTTCATCTTCTATTTCAATATCCTGCGGCACTTGATTCATGGGCAGCAATATGTCATCATCGCCTCTTCCAAATTCAGTATTTAAAAATGCCCCGACCTTAGTCATTCTTACAACAATAAGCTTTTGTATTTTACCTAACTCTATCATGCTATACCTTCTTTATTTATATTTTATTATTAATATTTCCTCTTTTCACATGCTCATTCCATGAGCAGTGACCTTAAATCTGTATCTATATTTGATTATAGCATTTTTTGAACTAGATATGTCGTGAAAAAGATTTATCATTACAAAATCAGTTGAAGCGTCTGATTTCGTATTATCAAATATGTACTTTTCACGACATATAAATTGCGGAAAATGTTTCGCACTATTTGAAATCAATGTAAAATGTTTAGTGCGAAACATATAGATTCATACTTACACAAACTGCTATACAGCTATTGTTGGAGGTACATATACCCTCGCAGCCAATTCCTTATCAAGCATATAAAGCCCACTGGTATTATCCCCTATTAACTCTAATTTTTTAATGATACCTAAAAAGTTTGATTCTTCCTCTACCTGTTCATCCACAAACCATTTTAAAAAGCTTATTGCAGCATGGTTCTTTTCTTCTGTTGCAATATCAGCTAATAAGTATATTCTATCTGTTACAAATTGCTCATGCTCATAGCCATTTTGGAAAACCTGCAACAGACTCTGATATTTTCCCTGAGGCTCCTCTATTCCATAAATTTTTGCTTCACCATTCATCTTGTTAATAAAATCGAAGAATAGTCTCCCATGTGCCCTTTCTTCCTCTGTCTGCACCTTTAGCCAATTTGCAAAGCCCTCAAGGTTTACCGATGCACAATAGGCTTCCATTGCAGTATATAGGTGACCAGAAGCTAGTTCATACATGATTTGCAGGTTCATTTCATCCATTAATCTTTTGCTTAACATGAAAACTCCTCCTTTGTATTGTTTAGTTTCACTGAAGAATATAGCTTCCCTTATCAAAGCTATTAATTCATATTTATTGTAAAATATTATATATCATCATATATATACTTCATTACCTTACGCTGCACATGATAACTTGAAAAACATCTTATAATGAACGGAGGCGGGAAGTTGGATTTAAAAATATTATGGACTATTTCTGGAAGCATGGGTACATTAGCTGATATTGAGATGCTCAAGAACGCGAAGTCCTTTGGAATAGAAGTAGTTACAGCTGATGTAGAAGATAAAGATACTGTCGGCTTTATTGCAACAGGAAAAAAATATATTGTGCCTAAAGTGAAAGATTCAAAGTATATTAATGCTCTTCTGGAAATATGTAAAATTGAAAAAATAACAACCATTATACCTCAATATACCGATGAACTCATTCTTATATCAGAAAACGCAGATCGCTTCAAAGACTTGGGTATAAAGGTGCTTGTGACTGAGGATATCGAAAAGCTTAGAATTGCAAATAATAAAGGTGAACTCTATCAATTTTTTAGCAACAGGAGTTTTATACCTAAATATCGAATAGTATCGTCCATTGACTCTATTAAAGCTGCGGTTCAAGAACTTGGATATCCCAATATGCCTGTATGTATAAAGCCCATAAACGGAGAAGGTGGCAAGGGTTTTAGAATTATAACCAAAGAAAAAATAGACATCTTTAATGAGCCAGTTGGTTCTGCCAAGGTAAACCTTGAAGCATATATCGATCAGCTCAAGGCTTTGTCTAAAATACCTGAGCTACTTGTTAGTGAATACCTTTCAGAGAAAGAGTATAGTGTTGATTGTGTATGCAAAAATGGAATCACTTATTTTTGTATTCCAAGACAAAGAATAGAAACAACCATGGGCGTGTCCACTGTATCTTTAATTGAGAAGAATGACGAATTAATAGAGTATTCCAAAGAGATCATATCGTCACTTAACCTTTCATACAACATAAACATTCAATTTAAGTATACAAAAGGCGGAATGCCGATGCTTATAGAAATAAATCCCAGAGTTTCCGGTTCACTTGTAGCCAACTATGGAGCCGGAATTAACATGCTAGAGGAAGCCTTGAAACTGGCATATAAAATTCCCACGACAGAAATTAACATAAAGTGGGGAACTAAAATGCTGCGATATTGGAGTCAAATTTTCACAAAGGTATAATATCTGTAATATTGATATTATACCTATTATATTATCAATATCCCACGATATACTTTATAACAAGATTTTACTGAAAGTTTTTTTGTGTTTTTTTGAAAAAAACCTACCCGAGCGTTTCAACGAGGCAGGGGATAAATGCCCACCGCCTCTTGCAGAAATCGGAATCTGCCACTTATAGAAGTGGAGGACATCTTTTGCCTCGTTATAAGGAATGAATTGCGGAACATATAGTATAAAGCTCTAATGCTTTTTATTCAAATAAAAATCTTCTATTTATAATATGCTCTGTATTTTTTCAGCATATGGTGAGGATTATAGGTTTCTTTAAATCTTCTAAGTCCGGGAATACCCATATCATCCTCCTTATTAATATATTTTTCACTTATTGTTTTTGCCAGCTCATTTACCAGGTATGCATGTATCCCTCTATGAGAGTTATCTGTTAGCTCCACATGAGAAATAATCATTTCATCAGATAATTTCTCATACAAGCAAAATGCAGAAACCTCACCTCCATTTACCACTACGCCACCTTTTAAATCAAACAATTCAATGTTATCAAGCATTTTAAATGTAGGCTCCAACTTTTGTAGCGAATTATGGTACTTAAGTGTAAATTCCTTGCATCGGTCTCTATATGCTTTTATATTAGTCTCGAATACCGGCGTAGAGGTTTTTAGATAACTATATAGATTATTTCTTTGATTTCTAAATTCTTTGCCTTTATATTCAAGAAAATCAGCGTTTTTAAAAATATAGTCAAAGGAATCCCTGTCCTTTTCAATATGAAAATTAAATGCTTTAAAAACATCAAGAGAATTCTCAGGTATTTTTGAAAATACCGGATTTATATTGTTCTCCTTACAATATTTCAAAACTAATTTGATTCCTTGCTTCGTGTCTCCTAAGGGCATAAAAAAATTAGTAGTTGTCATATCTGAGCATATCATTATTGCCCCGTCTTTCTCCGCCATTTTTAGTTTATATAAGTTTTGATACATAGAAAGATATGAAAACAAATAGTCTGAACAAATAGTCTTATATCTATCAAAGCTTGTCATATCATTAAGTGTAAATTCTCTAAATTTCATGTATTTTATCTCCTTAAAAGTTCTGTGCAAGACAAGAAATATCTCCCTCATCCTGCATTTATCCGTCTATTTCTACTCTTTTTATTAATTTTCCAAAATCAATTAGCTTACTTCCTCTTATTTCTGGATGACTTCTGAGCAATAGTATGAACCAACTCGTTAGTATTATTCCCTTTAAAACACTGCTAAGACTTATACTCCACCAAACTCCATTTAAACCAAGAGCTACTGACAGTAAAAGCGCTCCCGGAATTCTCATGGCATTGAACACAATACCTACAATGGAAGGCGGAACGGTCTTTCCTATGCCGTTAAAGGCACCTGCCGTTGTTATTTCTATACACATAAATAGCTGGGATACACCCAGTATCCTTAAATATACGATGCCTTCCTTTATAACTTCTTGTTCTCGAATAAAAATAGAGAAAATTTGTTCCGGAAAGAATATTAACAGCGATGATGTGATCATCCCAATCGCAGCAATAATACCTAATGCAGTAAAATATCCTTTATAAATTCTATCCCATTTTTTTGCACCATAGTTTTGTCCCACAAAAGCACTTAATGCTGTTTGAAACCCCCCC
>Ga0209317_1002072_pt1 | contig 15318 bp, 12 predicted proteins | sample RifGroB2_FD_183994 | JGI IMG/M metagenome (GOLD analysis project Ga0209317, IMG submission 183994) | Soil microbial communities from Rifle, Colorado, USA - Groundwater B2 (SPAdes) (version 2) | ecosystem: Environmental > Terrestrial > Soil > Unclassified | place: Rifle, Colorado | collected... | reverse complement strand
CGTGTGATGCGGCATGAAAAGCCCATCGGTGTGGCAGAAGAAGTTTTAACCTATGCCATGCCAGACAGGCTGATGGCCGCACGGGAACTGTTGCGGCGAGCGCTGGAAGAAGACTTTGAAGAGTCGTCCGACAGCCTCTCCTCACCGGGCTCGGTGCGCGATTACCTGCGGCTGTTTCTGGGCGGGCAGGAGTTCGAGAGTTTCGTCGCGCTCTGGCTCGACGCCCAGCATCGGCTGATCGCGGGGATGGAGTTGTTTCGCGGAACGCTGACCCAAACGTCGGTGTACCCACGGGAAGTGGTGAAGAGAGGGTTGGCGCTCAATGCGGCGGCTGTGATCTTCGCGCACAACCATCCATCCGGCGTGGCCGAACCAAGCCAGTCCGACAGGATGCTGACCGATGCGCTGAAGCAAGCACTGTCACTCGTTGATATAAGGGTGCTCGACCACTTTATCGTGGCGGACACCACGGTCATGTCCTTCGCAGAAAGAGGGCTGATCTGATCCAATAAAAAATACCCGCCAAAACATCGGCGGGTATTTTTTTGCATGAAGCCAGTCAAATTTGTGTTGTCAAAGGTAATAATCTATTACACAGCAGATGCTGTTTCCTGCTCTACTCTTACATCACGCAAATTCCAACCGATCATTCTGCGAGAACGGGTCAATATTGATTCGGAGAGAATGAACGGTAGCCGTCGGCACCTTGCGACGGTCAACATTCTTCAGTCGCACGAAACCAATCGCTTCAAGCTTGCCCAGGGTGCGAGTAAGGTTCGGTTGCGCGCGCCCCGTCAGCACCGCGAGTTCGGCGATGGACTGCGGTTTCTTGTCGCGAATAACGGCCAGGAGTTGGCGGTTCTGTGGTGTTAGCAGACGCATCAGCGCCTCGACAGAGTCGAAAGTCGTGCCTCCCGCGTCTTTCGGTGCACTCCTTTCACCGCGCGCAACAGCCTTCATTTCTTCGCGCAAGGACGCATGGCTCTGAATTTTTAAATGCTTCATGGTTTATCTCCTTCCTCCACTTCGACAGTCTCGAACGGGATGTTGTGCTCCGCGAGCACACGTTCAACTTCGTCGAAAAAATCATCCATCAATGTTTCCGCATCCTTGAACGTATAAGGGCGCCCCTCATCTGTTTCCGTTCTATGCCAATGATCCATCGTTTTCGGGCGCTTGTTGAAACGTGATCCTTTGGCCGGCACGCTGTGTGCGTTATCAAAACCGATCAGCCTTCGGTTGTCTGGCCCATGCAAGGTAAACGAGTAGTCCAGTCCATGCGGCCTTCCTTCGCTCTCTTTTACTTTTGCGATCTCGAATTTCAGCCAGTATCCGCCACCATAACGGTGGATATGTCCATCGAATGCCAGCAGGAATTCGAGCGTATCTTCAGCGTCCTTTTTCGCCATCGCTTACCATATCCTCACAAGATAAGTATAAACAGGGTAAAACCCCAAGTCAAAGCAATTCTGGCGCGGCCCCAGCACTGAAAGAAGGCTGGCTCGACGCGCAATAACTAGCGCACACAACCGGAAAACACTACCGTGCCGCAGATGATGGCATCGGCAGGCAGCGGCATAATAGGGCAGGGCCAGCCGGGATTCAGTGTCTTGAGAAAGCGCCCCTCCTGTGTGATTACCATCCTTCGGAAAAGAGCGGTTCCAGCCGTGACTAACACGACATCTTTTCCGTGAGTTGGGATAACACCAGGGTCGATGAAAATGATTTCCCCTTCACGGTATCCGTCGTTTCCAATCATGGCTTCGCCCTGAACGGTGAGAGCGAACGTCAAATCGCTGTGATCAACAGGGCAAGCCAGCCATACGCTGTGCTGGCCGGTAGCCCGATTCGTCAGGCTCTCCCATCCCATTATCGGAACCGCACCATGAGCCATCATCCGGATGGAAATTGGTTCCTGTCCGGTCAGTTGCTCAGGGGTCACTCCAAGAACACCCGCGATTTTCTGAAGCGTTTCCTTGCGAGGGTTCTTCGCCTTGGAGCGTTCGTTGAGAATGCGGTTGATGGCCGGTTGCGAAACCCCAGAGCGGCTGGACAGCTCGGTTTGGTTCAACCGGTGCTTGTTCATCAGGGCTTCAAGGATTTCCGCAACAGGATTATTGCCGGAAGTCGATAAAGTGTCAGTGGTAGTCATAATTTATGCGTACTTCTGTTGTGTAGTGCGTATATTGTAATATAGAATGCGCATTCGTGAACACAATAATTATTATTTATTATGGAAAAGCGCGACCTACTCAAAATAAACAGGCAGTTCCTGTTGTTCACACGCCAACTGGCGCAGGATGGGACGGCGGCTGAACTTATGACCGGGCTACCACGCTCCGCGATCGACAGGATTGCCGCTCTCGATATGGATGAAATCGAAGAGCTGGCAGAGACGATAGGCATCTCGCTCTACACGCTCAGATTGACGGATCCGGCCTTGAATCGGCTAATCCAGATGCCACGGGATGCGAAAAGTACTTACGCCGAGGCAACGCTGGTAGGAAATAGCCGTGGCGGCGCTACTTTCCCCTGAGGAGCTGGAAAATAGCCGGGTTGCGCATGAGCTGATCGGATTGAGGCTCCGTGTGCCGATTGTTCATTACCTGACGAATATCCACTCCAAGCCACTTCGACTACGTTGGCGGCAACTCCATAACGAAAGCCCGCCCAACGGCAAGCTCCCGGATTCCGTCCGGCCATTTATTACCGATGCAATGGCGTTGGCCGACCTTTCAAGTTTTGTTGCTATCTATTACCGCGTGGACGATGGTGATGGAAGGTCAATCACAGCGGCAATGTTGCTGCGAGTCTGGAAGATGCACTGCCGCGTCGGGAATAGCAATCTGGACATCAACGCCGCCTGGTACGCCATCAGGGATGTGCGGTCAAAGATCGTTGGCTGGCAGCGTTGCACGAGGTGTCAGACCATGTTCATTTACGAACCCAACGTATCGCATGCAAGGTCGTGCCCATTTTGTGCCTTGGCAAAAATTCACGCTTGATTCATTTAGTTACCAAGCCAGATGTGAATTGGTGTTCATTAAAATGATTGGGCTGGCGTTGCATTTCTGATAGAGTCCCCCATCGAAAATGAAGTTGCTATTTGCTTGGATTAAGGGGAGGCAGGATAGCACTGGGAAAGCTCGCGGCGCTGTTGCAGGCGCAATCTCGCTTGGCTTTCCGTGTGACCGGAATATGGAAATAATCGACAATATAAACCACCTGCTCGGAGACAATCTGAAGCAGACCATCGCGCCCGGCGCGAAGCTGAAAATTGCAGCATCATGCTTTTCGATTTATGCCTTCGAGGCGTTGAAGCAAGAACTCGAACGCATTGAGTCGCTGGAGTTCATTTTTACCTCTCCGACCTTTGTGCCCAACGAGGTCACAGACAAGCTCAATAAGGAACACCGCCAGTACCATATTCCCAAGACTGAACGCGAACGCAGTTTTTACGGCAGTGAGTTTGAAATACAGCTCAAAAACAAACTCACCCAGCGCGCAATCGCTAAAGAATGCGCTGACTGGGTACGTCGCAAGGCAACCTTTCGCTCCAATCGTGGCACAGCCCCCATGCAGCAATTTGCTAGTGTCCAAACCCAGGAGACGGCAGCGATCTATATGCCGTTGCACGGATTCACTGCTGTCGATCTCGGCTATCAGCGTGGCGATGCGGTGTCAAATATTGTCAACAAATTCGACGAGCCAGCCCACACCGGGGTTTTTCTGAACCTATTCGATCAAATATGGAACGATCAGGAAAAGCTGGAGGATGTCACTTCGCGCATCTGCGACCACATCGCCTCGGTGTATCAGGAAAACTCCCCCGAGCGCATTTACTTCTTGATGCTCTACAACATTTTCAACGAGTTCCTGGAAGACCTGAATGAAGACGACTTGCCCAATGACCGCACCGGCTATCAGGACAGCTTGATCTGGCAGAAACTGTTCAACTTCCAGAAAGATGCAGCCACCGGCATCATCAACAAACTGGAAACATTCAACGGCTGTATTCTGGCTGACAGCGTGGGACTCGGAAAAACTTTCTCAGCGCTGGCAGTGATTAAATATTACGAACTGCGCAACCGTTCAGTTCTGGTTCTCTGCCCAAAGAAGCTGGCAGACAATTGGTTGAACTACAACCGCAATCTCACCACCAACATTTTTGCCAAAGACCGTTTTAATTACGACGTGCTTTGTCATACCGACTTGCAACGCACCAGTGGCGAGTCATTCGGCACGCCGCTGAATCGGATCAACTGGGGGAACTACGACCTAGTCGTCATCGACGAATCGCACAACTTCCGCAACAACGATGCCTTCAAAGACCGCGAGACCCGTTATCAAAAGCTGATGAACGCCGTCATCAAGCAGGGTGTAAAAACCAAAGTCCTGATGCTTTCGGCCACCCCGGTCAACAACCGCTTCAATGACCTGCGCAACCAGCTTGCACTCGCCTATGAGGGCGACTCGGACAACCTCAACAAGAAACTGCGAACACAGAAAGACATAGACGAGATTTTCCGTCGGGCGCAACGAGCCTTCAATAACTGGTCAACGTTGCCACCGGAAGAGCGAACCGCCAATGCCATATTGAGCGCACTGGACTTCGATTTCTTCGAGTTGCTCGATAGCGTCACCATTGCCCGTTCCCGCAAGCACATCGAAACTTTTTACGATACTAAGGACATTGGTAAATTTCCCCAGCGCCTCAAGCCGCTGTCCTTTCATTGCCAGCTCACTCATCGCGCTGATGTTATCGGCTTCAACGAAATCTTCAATCAGCTTTCTATGTTGAAGTTGTCTGTGTATGCGCCGGTTAGTTACATATTGTCGAGCCGTCTCGCCAAGTACGAAGCGCTTTACGATACCCAAGTCGAAGGCGGTAGAGGCAAGCTAAAGCAGGCCGACCGCGAACGCAGCCTGCAAGCGTTGATGACCATCAATCTGCTCAAGCGCCTTGAAAGTTCAGTCCAGTCTTTCCGGCTAACCCTGCAAAAGCTGAAAGACAATCACCTGAACACGCTTGAGAAGATCAGGGTGTTCGAGCAGACCGGCAAAGATGCCAGCTTTGCCGATGTTGCCGTTGCCTTTGAAAATGCCGAGCCGGATGACGAAGAACTCCCTGACATCGACGACGCAAAAATTGGCGGCAAGGTTCAGATCAGTTTGTCCGATATGGACTTGCCATCGTGGAAGCACGATTTATCAGCCGACCTCCTGGTGATCGACGCACTGCTCACCGAGATGTTCAAAATCACACCGGCTGACGATGCCAAGCTTCAGCACCTCAAAACACAGATCAATAGCAAGTTGGCATCCCCAATCAATCCGGGCAACAAGAAAGTGTTGATTTTCACTGCCTTTGCCGACACGGCAAGTTATCTCTACGAACACCTGGCGGAAAGTTTGTGGCAGTCCCACCAAATCCATACCGGCAAAGTCACCGGCAGCGATAGCCCAACATCCACGCTCAAGTCTAATACCCGGCAGGGCTATGACTTCCAATCGTTGCTGACCCTCTTTTCACCACGCTCAAAAGAAAAGGCTCTCACCCTTCCCAATGAGCCGCGAGAAATCGACATCCTCATCGGCACCGACTGTATTTCCGAAGGCCAAAACCTTCAGGATTGCGATTATCTGATTAACTACGACATTCACTGGAACCCGGTGCGCATCATCCAGCGCTTCGGGCGAATAGACCGTATTGGCTCGCAAAACGCCAGCATCCAGTTGGTGAACTACTGGCCGGACATCACCCTCGATGAATACATCAACCTCAAGGAGCGTGTCGAAAACCGCATGGTCATTGCCGACGTAACGGCGACCGCCGACGACAACGTGCTCAACACCCAGTCCAACGATATTTCTTACCGCAAGGAGCAATTGCGCCGCCTGCAAGAAGAAGTGATCGAAATGGAAGACCTCAAAACCGGCGTCTCCATTACCGACCTCGGCCTCAATGACTTCCGCATGGATTTGTTGAACTACATCAAAGCCAATGGCGACCTGGCCAACGTGCCCACCGGCATGAATGCCGTGGTGCCAGCCGATCCGGCGCGGGGGTTGCCACCGGGCGTGATGTTCACGCTGCGCAACCGCAATAACGGCGTCAACATCAACCAGCACAACCGCTTGCATCCTTACTACCTGATCTATATCGGCCAAAACGGCAACGTTGTTGCCGACCACACCGAAGTTAAACGCCTGCTCGATCTGGTGCGTAGCGCCTGCAAAGGCCAAAGCCAGCCACTGCCGGAAGTGTGCCGCCTGTTCAATCAGGCCACCGATGACGGGCGCAACATGGGCGTGTATTCAGACCTGCTCGCCCAGGCCATCCGCGCCATGGTGGACTCGAAGGAAGATAAGGACATCGACAGCCTGTTTAGCGGGGGCCGCACCACGGCGCTGGTCAATACCATCGCTGGGCTGGATGATTTTGAACTCATCGCCTTTTTGGTTATTCAGGCCACGGAATGATATTTGCCTATCCCAAACAGGCAGAGTTCAACCGCGTGCTACCCAAGAGCAAGATATACGAGCACGGCAAACCCACCCGTGCCGTGCGAGATTGTTTTGTTTCACAGATCAACCAGATCATCTGGCAATACAAGCTCGCACCCGAAACCATCAATTTGCCAGCGCGCCCCAATGTGCCGGAAATTGAAATCTTCTCGCTTGAGCTGAAAACCCCCGAAGTCAGCGAAGACGTGCTGCGCTGTATTGATAAGGCAATCCCGCTGCCAATCTTCTACAATCTCAGCTTCGATGGCCATATCAAAACGGTGGCTGCCTATAAGCGCCCCAGTGATGCCGATGCCAGCCGCTGGGTGGTGGAGGGCTATTTTTCCAGCTCATGGCAGCCAGCGGATGGCGAACGCTCGGCACTTCCTGTTGCGCTGGATATGGCCGGGCTATACGAACAGATGCTGCGCCGCTTGATGCCGTTCCCGGCGCGGTCAGGTGAAACGCTGAAAGACCATGTGGAGCGGCTGTCGCAACTCCGTAGCAAACAGACTGAATACAGTAAGCTGGAGACGCGCTTGCACAAAGAGAAGCAGTTCAACCGTAAAGTGGAAATGAACACCCAACTGCGAAGCATCAAAACCGACATTGAAACCTTGGCGCGACAGACGCACTGAATACGAGAGAAAATTATGGATAAGCTCCAAATGCATAGCCCGGACTTCACACAAGAAAATATCGCCAAGCTGGCCGGGCTGTTTCCCAACTGCGTGACCGAATCGAAGAGTGAAGACGGCGCAGTGAAACGCACCATCGACTTCGATCAATTGCGTCAGGAGCTGGCCACCGCCATCGTCGAAGGCCCACAGGAACGCTACCAGCTCAACTGGCCGGGCAAGCGCGAGGCGTTACTGACTGCTAACGCCCCCATCGCCAAAACCTTGCGCCCCTGCCGTGAGGAGAGCGTGAATTTTGAAACCACGCAGAATCTGTTTATCGAGGGCGACAACCTGGATGCGCTCAAGCTGTTGCAGGAGACTTACCTGAACAAGGTGAAAATGATTTACATCGACCCGCCGTATAACACGGGAAACGACTTTATCTATGAGGACGACTTTGCAGAGGATGCCGGAGCCTATTTAGAGCGATCCAATCAGAAGGATGAGACAGGTAACCGAATGGTGGTGAACTCCGACTCTAAAGGTCGATTTCATTCCGATTGGCTTTCAATGATGTACTCTCGTCTAAAGCTGGCACGGAATTTACTAAGTGATGTGGGATTGATTTTTATCTCGATAGATACGGGAGAAGAGTCAAATCTTACAAAGATTGCAGATGAAATATTTGGTCAAGAAAATAGACTTGCATCTGTAGTATGGGAAAAGAGATTCACTCGAAGTAACAATGCAAAAACGTTTGCAACTCTTACTGAGCGGATTTTGTGCTATCGAAAGTCGACTGTATTGTCCGAAGTAAAAGAACCTAGAAACGAAAAGGCAGACTCAACATATTCCAATCCAGATAATGATCCAAGAGGTGTTTGGACAAGTGTTTCTTATGTAAATCCTGCCACAAAAGATCAAAGGCCAAACCTTGTATATTCGATTAAAAATCCAATTACCGGGGTTGAAGTTGTTCATGCTACTAATGCGTGGAAATACGAACGTTCCGTGCATGAAAACCATGTTGTCGAAAAAAAGCTTTACTGGGGAGTAAACGGCGGCAATACCTATCCACGATTAAAAAAATTCCTTACGGAGATGGATGGGGGAATGGTGCCAGTCGACCTTTGGGATAGAAAGTCTGTGGGTACGACAGATGAAGCAAGTAAATATCTTGCAGATATACTTGGCGCCAAGGTTTTTGACTTTCCAAAGCCTTACACATTAATACAACGCGCGTTACGACTGAGCAATTCAAGTGACGACATAGTTCTTGATTTTTTTTCTGGAACCGCGCCAACAGCAGAAGCAGTAATGCAGTTGAACGCCGAAGACGGCGGTAAGCGTAAGTTCATCATGGTGCAACTCCCCGAAGCTTGTGATGAAAAGAGCGAGGCCTTCAAGGCAGGCTACAAAACCATCGCCGAAATCGGCAAAGAACGCATCCGCCGCGCAGGCAAGAAAATCAAGGCCGAAAATGCTCTCACCGCGCCAGACTTGGACATCGGCTTCCGCGTCCTGAAGATCGACAGCTCCAACATGAAGGACGTGTACTACGCCCCCGATGCGGTACAGCAAGGTGATCTGCTGGCGCAGGTGGATAACATCCGAGAGGATCGTACTGCGGAGGATTTACTGTTTCAGGTCTTGCTCGATTGGGGCGTGGATTTGGCGTTGCCGATTACGACCGAAACCATCGCCGGTAAGCAAGTGTTCTTCGTTGACAGCAATGCGCTGGCCGCCTGCTTCGAGTCGGGCATCAACGAGGAATTCGTCAAAGCGCTTGCCGCCCGCCACCCCCTGCGCGCGGTATTCCGCGATGCCGGTTTTGGCAGCGATAGTGTGAAGATCAATATCGAGCAAATCTTCAAACTTGTTTCGCCGACCACCGAAGTGAAGGCGATATAACCATGGCAACACGCAAGCAGCCTCCAGTCGCCGGAGAGCCTCCCGCCACCGCGCTGGTCAGCGACATTCGTCGTCTGATCGATGAGGCAAAGGCGGGGCTTTCCGCCACAGTCAACTCGGCTTTGACTCTGCTTTACTGGCGTATCGGCCAGCGCATTTGCACCGAAGTGCTCAAGGGCGAGCGCGCCGGATATGGGGAGCAGATTGTCTCGACGCTGGCTAGACAATTAGAGGTTGAACATGGGCGCGGCTTCAGTTCCAAGAACCTGCGCCATATGCTGCGCTTTGCCGAGGTATTCGAGTCCGAGGAGATTGTCTACGCACTGAGTAGACAATTGAGCTGGACCCACCTGCGCAGCCTGATCTATATCGACGATCCGCTAAAACGCGAGTTTTATCTGGAGATGTGCCGCAGCGAAGGCTGGAGCACACGCATCCTGCAAGGACGGTTGGACTCCATGCTGTTCGAGCGCTCCGCATTATCGCGCAAGCCCGATGAGTTGCTGAGCATCGAGCTTGCTGAATTACGCGAACAAGGCGAGCTCAGCCCCAGCCTGGTATTGAAAGACCCCTACATCCTCGACTTCCTTGGTCTGCAAGACCGTTATCTGGAAAAGGATCTGGAAGATGCCATCCTGCGCGAACTGGAGAACTTCCTGCTGGAACTGGGTGCCGGATTCACCTTCGTCGCCCGCCAGAAGCGGTTGCAGATCGACAACGACGACTTCTATATCGACCTGTTGTTCTACAACCGCCGCCTCAAACGCTTGGTGGTCATTGAACTAAAACTGGGAGAATTCAAAGCCGCCGACAAAGGTCAGATGGAGCTCTACCTGCGCTGGTTGGCCAAGCACGAACAGGAGCCGGGCGAAGCGCCGCCGCTGGGCATCATTCTCTGCACCGGCAAGAAGCGCGAGCATATCGAGCTGTACCTCACCGAACTGCCGTCCCGTCAGCTGCTGGAGCAGAAGCTGCACGAGGCGGTGGCGCTGTCTAAGGCGCGGCTGGAAAATCGGGTGAACCCTGCGGATGGTGAAGCGGAGGACAATGTGTGATGACGCAAAATTGCAGAGAAAAAATAGTAAATCGCAGAGAAAAAAGTGATTAACGATTTGTTCTATTGGTACAAATTATTTTTGTTATGCAGAAGAAAAGCGGCGCATGAAATTAAAATTTAAAAAGCAGCAATACCAGACCAATGCCGTGGATTCGGTGGCAGATTGCTTCGCGGGGCAACCTAATACTACCGGCATTAAGTATCGAATCGACCCCGGAAAAGTGGCCGCAGGTGTGCCGCAACAGCGAACCATTCACGGAGAGGATGGCTTCAAAAATGAGGACATCGCGCTAACGCAATCCGCGTTGCTGGAAAATATTCACAGGGTTCAGCAGCGCCAGAATCTGCCGCTTTCTGCTTCGTTGGTCAGCAACAGGGTTTGTCCGATCAATCTTGATGTCGAGATGGAAACCGGCACCGGCAAAACCTATTGCTACGTCAAAACGATGTTCGAGCTTAACCAGCGCTATGGCTGGAGCAAGTTCATTGTGGTGGTGCCCAGCATTGCAATCCGTGAAGGCGTGTTCAAATCCTTGGAGATTACCGCCGAGCATTTTCTGGAAGAGTACAAGAAGCGTGCCCGCTTCTTCATCTACAACTCGAAGCAGTTGCACAATCTGGAGAGCTTTTCTTCCGATGCGGGCATCAATGTCATGGTGATCAATGTCCAGGCATTTGCGGCGCGGGGCGCGGAGAACCGCCGCATTTATGAAGAGCTGGATGATTTTCAGTCCCGCAAACCTATTGACGTTATCAAGAAAAATCGACCGATTTTAATCCTTGATGAACCGCAGAAAATGGAAGGGGCGCAAACCCTGAAGTCGCTGGAAGAGTTCAATGCCTTGATGGTTCTTCGGTATTCGGCCACCCATAAAACCACGCACAATAAAATCCACCGGCTGGATGCGCTGGATGCCTATAACCAGAAGCTGGTGAAGAAGATCGCGGTGCGTGGCATTTCCGTGAAGGGCTTGACTGGCACCAATGCTTATCTGTACCTGGAGTCCATCGAGATTTCCACCAGCAAGCCACCGATAGCCCGTATCGAGCTGGAAATTAAGCAAAACAATGGCATCAAGCGCGTGGTGCGCAAGCTGGGCAAGAACGATAACCTTTTCGATATTTCCGAAGGGCTGGACCAGTACAGGGGCTTTGTCATTGCCGACATCAATGCGCACACGGATACCGTTTCTTTCACCAACGGCGTGGCGATTCTAGCGGGGGAGGCCACGGGCGATGTAAACGAGGCGGCACTGCGGCGCATTCAGATTCGTGAGGCCGTGAAAGCGCACTTTGAAAAAGAACAGGCGCTCTTTCATCAGGGCATCAAGGTGTTGTCGCTGTTCTTCATTGATGAGGTCGCCAAGTACCGGCGCTACGATGAAAACGGTGAAAATCCGGGAGAGTATGCGCAGATATTTGAAGAGGAATACAACCAGCACCTCAATGAAGTGCTGACGCTGGAAGACACGCCCTATAACCGATACCTGAAAGGGATTCAGGTATCAAGGACGCATGAAGGCTATTTCTCCATCGACAAGAATAAGCGCTTGGTCAATCCAAAAACTGGCGCAAGATCGACGGAAACTGATGATGTCGATGCTTACGATCTGATACTTCGTAAGAAAGAGCAGCTTCTTAAATTCGAGGAACCGGTGCGTTTCATCTTCTCGCACTCCGCCTTGCGCGAAGGCTGGGATAACCCCAATGTGTTTGTCATCTGCACGCTCAAACACAGCGACAACACAATTTCTCGCCGACAGGAGGTTGGCCGTGGCTTGCGCATATCGGTCAATCAGGACGGCGACCGCATGGATAATCCGGCAACCGTTCACCAGATTAATGTGCTGACTGTGGTTGCCAGCGAAAGCTACAAGGACTTCGTCACTGCATTGCAGCGCGATATTAGCGAGTCGCTGTCTGCGCGCCCACGCATTGCTGATGAAGAATACTTCACCGGCAAAGTGCTCAAAACGGCCAGTGGCGATGTGGTCGTGACGCCGCATATCGCAAAGCAGATTTACAAGTATCTGCTGAAAAACGATTACACCGACGATAGCGATAAAATCACTCAGGCGTATCACGATGCAAAAACAGAAGGCAAGCTCGCCGATTTACCTGCCGAGCTGTTGCCTTACACTGAACAGGTATTTCAACTGATCGACAGCGTCTTTAGTGATGCACAGATACCAGGCATTGACGATGATCGCAAAGGTAAAACGAATCCGTTGAGCGCCAACTTTGAGAAGAAGGAATTCAAGGCGCTTTGGAATCGCATCAATCACAAGGCTGCATACACAGTACACTTTGAAACGCCAGAATTGATAAAGAAATGCGTAGCCGCGCTGGAAAAGGAACTCAAGGTCAGCCCGCTACAGTACACCATAGTCAAAGGCGAGCAACTCGATACAGCAACCTACGATGGCATCAAGCAGGGCGAGTCATTCGAGATCAGGGAGACGAAGACAGATTCCCACAAGAACTCCATACATTCAGCCGTCAAATACGACTTGATCGGCAAGCTGGCAGAGGAAGCACAACTCACGCGGAGCTCCATCGCCAGCATTCTTCAAGGCATCAACGTGGCGGTTTTCAGCCAATACAAGACCAACCCGGAAGACTTCATCGCCAAAGCCGCACGGCTGATCAATGAACAAAAGGCCACCGTCATCATAGAGAAACTGAGCTACGACTCAGTCGGTGAGACCTATGGCATAGACATCTTTACCCAGGAAAAACCAAGGGAAGATTTCAGCAAGGCGATCAAGGTTGACCACCATATTTATGATTATGTCTTCACCGATTCAAAGAATGAGCGCACCTTCGTCAATGAACTCGATACCAGCGCGGAAGTCGTGGTCTATGCCAAGCTGCCCAAGGGTTTCTTTATCCCTACGCCCGTCGGCAATTACAACCCGGACTGGGCCATTGCCTTCCATGAGGGCACGGTCAAACACATCTACTTCATCGCCGAAACCAAAGGCTCCATGTCATCCATGGAGTTGCGGAAAATTGAAGACTGCAAAATCGAGTGCGCCCGGAAATTCTTCACCAAAATCACATCTGACCAGGTTAAATACGATGTAGTAGACAGCTATGGCAAGTTGATGGAATTGGTGAAGTAGGGGCGCGCATTTGAGTCCAAAGATCAGAGTTTAGAAGTTAGGTTGCGGATGAAATTGCTGGTTTTGGTTTCGCTGGCGCCAGGGGCGGGTTCCGGGGAAACCGCCGTTATTTGATGCTGGCGACTCATAGGTTCGATCAGGTGTAGCTCCTTCAGTCCAATCATCGCCAGCAACCGTATCCGCTCCGCACGTTCCCTTGGCGCAACCCTGTCGAGATCGGCAACCAGTTCCGGGTAAGTGCCAGTCGGGATTTTTACGACAATCCTGATCGAGGACATCTCATACTCCCATCCGCCAGAATCCCCGCGCATTCGCATAGACCGGAAAATCCGGCGATGAAACCTTGAGTTGAGGGAATGCTTCCTTCACCGCGTTCTCGAAGAACCCGGCACCGCCTCCCACGAGCAGCACCATGTCGGCGCTGGCGTTCTCCTTGCGCAGGGATTCTCGCAATCTGGCCGTCACGATGGGGCCTACCTTGTTGGCGGCCTTTTTCAGATAGGATGCCACTTCGACGCGCTCGCCAAACAGGCGCACATGGGCAAGGCCATTGCGCAGCGTGTGCTCAAGACGTTCCCTGCCAACATTGCCGCCGAAATCCTCAGCGATCAACCTGACGGCCTCATCGAGAATCACCGATGATGCTTCCAGGCTGGTGCCGCAGGACTGGCGGCGCAACTCGCCATTGCTTATCAAAACCCAATCCACGGAGAAGAAGCCTGGGTCAACTACCAGCACGCGGCTGTCTTCAATTTCCGATGCATCCGGCAAGCTCCAGACGTAATCAACGAATCCGCCCACGGGTTGCGGGATGACCTTGACCTTGTTCACGGTGATTTTCCGGCGAGGCGTGATTTGGTGTTCGCCCTGCATCTGTTTGGACAGCCGCTCGCGTAATTCGGCGTTGAGATATTGGTTGACCGGCAGGCCGGTCACAACAAGGTCAATCTGGTCGAATTCGGACAGCAACAAACCAGCGTGGAAGAGGGCGCGGTACGAGTCTGTGGACGGATAGTTTTCATGCAGTTCACGGCTCCAGAGTTCGGCGCGATCCGGTGATATACCCGCGACAAAGGGCACGTCGTTCACCAGCACGCGCAGAAAATCTTCCTCTCCATCACCTCCGATTTTTTCACCCATGCGGTCTGCCGGTGCAGCGCCAGCCGGGCGCAACAAAACTTTAGGTTCGCTGCCTTGCTGCCCATAGGCCAGCTTGAGATTTGAATAGCCAATATCGATTCCGAGAACATTCATGTCAGGTTTTCTCCAGGTGTACTTCGTTGGTCAATATGCCCAAAGTGAGGCGGCGAAAACTGGCAGTTACACGGCAGAAAACCTGCAAGGACACAAGGTGAATTTGCAGTGATTTTTAACCTTGTGTGCACCGCCAGAGAACCGGATGCTATGGCGATGCTGGATTACGCGGATTTTGAAATGTGACCAAAAAAGACGTATTTCGGCCACGTAGGGCAGGGGGCGGAAATTACGATTCACCCCATGAATCCTTATAACAAAAGGATTCGATGGTTTCGTACCTTATGGGTAAAAAAATGATCCTTGGCTTTGCGCCATCGATCTGTGGTCAGTCAGAAACCCCGTCAATAGCGCATTGGCTTGAGGGATATGAAGCGTAGCAATAGATGTAAGTCCGATCAATATACGAGGTATGCAGGTGTATTGCCCAGAAGGATTATGTAGCTTACCAATCCTTAACTTTAAAAAGGGAATGAAGCGCGTATGGACGAATGGATTGTGGAGGTGAAGGCTATGCTTCATGGGCAACTGAAGGAGGTATTCGACAATGCCAAAGACCTCGGGAACCGCTACTTGCAGGAAGTCATGGACACGAATAAGAGCAAGGATTGGAGCCAGCAGAACACGCTCGAGTTCCGGGTGCGCATGAATAAAAACAAAAGCGCCATTTCCATTGAATGGTACACGATTAGCTGGCATGGCAAGAAGGAAACTGGAAGAACAAAACGCCGGACATATATCCAGTGCGAATTCCGGTCCAAACTGGACACGCATTCCACGGCAAACTGGACAGCCATTCCAGAGCAAACTGGACAGTGAAATAGAGATGTAGCGGTACGCGGGA
>Ga0209317_1002069_pt1 | contig 15331 bp, 12 predicted proteins | sample RifGroB2_FD_183994 | JGI IMG/M metagenome (GOLD analysis project Ga0209317, IMG submission 183994) | Soil microbial communities from Rifle, Colorado, USA - Groundwater B2 (SPAdes) (version 2) | ecosystem: Environmental > Terrestrial > Soil > Unclassified | place: Rifle, Colorado | collected... | reverse complement strand
CTTTGTCTGGAACGAGTGGAACAACCTGTCGCTGCCCAACGTGATCTTTGCCATTGGTGTGATCGGTGTGGTGGGCATGCTGCTGGACTTGCTGTTTGGCCAAATACAAAAGATGGTGACCTATGTGGAGTGACACCTCAACCCGCGCGTTGCTCACCCCCGCCACGCCAGCTCAAGGAAAGACCCCCAACGTGAACGCATTGCTTCAGATTGAAGGGCTCAGCAAAGCCTTTGTGCCCGCCAAGCCGGTGTTTGCCGATGTCAGCTTCTCGCTCACACGGGGTGAGTTTGTCTGCATCATTGGCCACTCGGGCTGTGGCAAGACCACCATCCTGAACGTGTTGGCGGGGCTGGACACGGCCAGCACCGGCAACGTCTTCATGGATGGCCGCGAAGTGACCGGCCCCAGCCTGGAGCGTGGTGTGGTGTTCCAGAGCCACGCGCTGATGCCCTGGCTCACGGTGCGCCAGAACATTGCCTTCGCCGTCAAATCGCGCTGGCCCGACTGGGGCCGCGCCGAGGTCAACACGCATGTTGAAAAGTTCGTCGCCATGGTGGGCTTGAGCCCGGCCATCGACAAGAAACCGTCGCAACTCTCAGGCGGCATGAAGCAACGGGTGGGCATTGCGCGCGCCTTTTGCATCAGCCCCAAGCTGCTGTTGCTGGACGAGCCTTTTGGTGCACTGGACGCACTGACACGCGGCACGATTCAGGACGAGCTGATGAGCATCGTGCGGCAAACGCAGCAAACCGTGTTCATGATCACCCACGATGTGGATGAGGCCATTTTGCTGGCGGACCGCATTTTGCTGATGAGCAACGGCAACGAATCGACCCAGGGTTACACGCCTGGGGGCATGGCCGAGGTGGTGGTCAACCCGCTGCCACGCAGCCGTGTGCGCGCCAACCTGCACCACATGGACGGATATTACGAGCTGCGCAACCACGTGGTCGACTTTCTGGTGTCTCGCGCCATTGCGCACTGACTTATTTCATTCTCTTTTCAACTCACCTCACCTCTATAGGAGTCACCATGAACCGTCTCGAAGTCACCGAAAAAATCATCAGCGCCAAAGTCTCCAAAGGCATCAAATGGGAAGCCGTTGCCAAAAAAGTGGGCCTGTCCAAGGAATGGGTCACTGCCGCCTGTCTGGGCCAGATGACGCTCAACGCCGAGCAGGCCAAGATTGTCGGCAAGATGTTTGGCCTGACCGTCGAAGAACAAAAATGGCTGCAAGTGGCGCCTTACAAAGGCTCACTGCCCACACCGGTGCCGACCGACCCGCTGATCTACCGCTGGTATGAAATCGTCAACGTCTACGGCAGCACCATCAAGGAACTGATTCATGAAGAGTTCGGCGACGGCATCATGAGCGCCATCGATTTCTCCATGGACATCGTACGCCAGCCCGACCCCAAGGGCGACCGCGTGAACGTGGTGCTGTCAGGCAAGTTCTTGCCCTACAAAGCCTATTGAACGCTCAGAGCGCGGCGAGCAGCACCCAGGAGATATGGGTCTCGACCAGTTCGACGCGCGGCGCCGGATCGGGATAACGTCCGGGCGCCAGCAGGGCCAGGATCAGCGCAGGCAAGGGCGGGTGCATGACAGAGCAGATGGTGCTGGACTTGTACCTGGGCACTGCCGGCCCGCGAAACTGCCTGAAGAAAGCCTGTCAGGCCAGGGTGAAGGGCAAGGACGTTGTCTTGACGCGCAGCAGCGGGGTCCTGTGTTCATAGGCCACGGGCGCACCGCACACGATCTGCGCCGCAATCGTTTTGGCCTGGCGCGCAATCGGTTCGATAAAGCGGCTGCTTTGCCCGTTGATGGTGATGCAGTCGCCCAAAGCGTGGACGTCCTGCTGGCTGGTCGCCAGTGTGGCGGCGTCGACGGCAATGCCGTTGCGCCAGGCCAGAGCTGCGGTTTGCGCCAGGCGGCTAGGCGTGATCAAACCGGTGGCGGCGATCACTTGGTCGGCATCGAACACTTGGCCGCATTCGGTACTGACGCGGTAACCCGCGGCGCCGCGCGTGATGCCAGCCACTTTCACGCCACCGACAAACTGCAGCGGCAAGGACTCCCAGGCCTTGAGCAACGCGCTGGAAGCGGCCTCATCCAGGCAGCTGGCCAGCGGGCGCGAGGCAACATCGAGCAGCGTGAGCTGATGGCCGCCCAGTGCCAGATCATTGGCCAGCTCGCTGCCCACCAACCCGGCCCCCACCACCAGCACGCGGCGTGGCTGGCTGCCCAGCGCCGCGCGCAGTTTGAGGTAGGTGTCCAGATGGTTGACGTGCCAGCACATCGACGGTGGCAGTTGGGGCGGCAGGCTGGGCGCCGCGCCGTGCGCCAGCACCAGTTGGCGGTAGCGCAACGTACCGCGCGTGGTGCGCAACTGGCGGGTCGCGGTGCAGATGCGCAGGGCATGGGTGCGGGCCAGCAGATGCACGTTCAGGCGCCGCGCGGCCTGCTCGCCGGTTTCGCGCGCCAGTGTGGCGGGCGCAAGTTGCCGGGCCATGGCGACCGACAGCATGGGCTTGTCGTAGACGTCGCCATTGCAGGCCGTCACCAGCGTGATGGGCAGTGCCGGGTCCCGCGCGCGCAGGGTCTCGGCCATTTGCCAGCCGGCGCGACCGCCGCCCACGATCACCACGCCCGGCTGGCTGCGCGGCGTGGGCGCGCCCGGCGCGCCGCTGCAGGTGCTGCGCGCTGCCGGGTCTGGCCCCGCGCACAGGTCAAAGTCCAGTTTGGTCACGCCGCACAGCGCACAGGCCCAGTCGTCGGGAATGTCACAGAAGCGGGTGCCGGGCGCCAGGCCACCATCGGGGTCGCCGTCGGCCTCGTTGTAGACGTAGCCGCAGGCGCGGCAAATGTACTGCTGCCATGGCGCGGGGGCCGGGGCGGTGACAGGCGCGCTCATGCCGGCAACTCCCCGGCGCTCAGCCGCGCTATTTCCTTGCGCAGGTGCTTGATGGCGGGCGTGACGATGGCTACAAAGTGCGACTCGCGCACGCGCCGCTGCACCCCCGAGCTCATCAGGTAGCCGCGCGCGCCCTGGTGCATGAGGGCGGACTGGGCGGCGCGCAGGCACAGCTCGGCGCCGTGGGCACGGGCATCGAGCACGTCAATGAAAAACTCGGTGGAGGTATCGAACGGTGTGTCGGCCAGCCGCATCACGCGCGCGGTGAGCTCGTCCAGCTCGGCCTGCAGGGTGTCGGGCCGGTCTTCCAGAAACTGGTTGACGTGGCCGAGCTGCGGCTCCACCGCCCACATCGAATCAATCGCACCCTGCGTGATGCCCACCGCCATGCCACATTGCAGCATGACGAAGGCGGCGCGGATGCGCGCGATGGTGGGCTTGGCCGGATCGGCCATGATCTCGCCCGCGCCAATGAAATGATCCTTCAGGCGCACGCCATAGGTGCCGGTGCCTTCCATGGCCGAGAAGCTCGGGCACTCGCGCAGCGTCACGCCGGGGGCATCGCAGCGCAGCAGGAACATCACTTCCCGGCCGGCAGGTGCATCGCCTTCCATCACCGCCGCAATCGCGCCGAAGTAATGGTCGGCCCCGAGGTTGCTGACCCACGGCAGCGTGCCGTTGACCAGGTAGCCGCCTGCCACCGGGGTCGCCTTGAGCAGCAGGCTTTCAATCTGCGCGTAGCTCTTCATCGGGTTGGACAGCGCGGTGCCACCCAGCCCGGCGCCGCTGACGTGCCGCAGCAGTGCCTCATGCATCAGCGCCGGATTGCCCGACTGCTGCATGTACAGGCCGCACACTGCCTGGCACCACATCATGAAGCCGGTGGCGCCGCATACGCGCGAGACTTCGGCCATGGCCTGAATCGCCAGGCCGTAGCTGCCGGGTCCGGCCGGTGCGTCCAGGTGCGCGCTCATGGCACCCAGTTGTGCGAGCTGTTGCAGTACGGCACGCGGGTAGTGGCCTTCTTGGTCGATCCCCTGCACCTGTTGCTGCAGCGGCCCCTGCGCCACCGCGCGCACGGCGGCCAGCAGGGTATCGGCCGCCAACGGCGGTACACGAATGACGTCACGGAGCAGGTCGGCAGCGTTCATGGCAGGGTCCTTAAGAGGGGTGGGGCGTCATTCAGCCAGGCTGATCTCGAACGGAATCGGATTGCGAATGGAGTTGGCCACCGGCGAGTAGATGGACGCGTGCTGCACGATCTCGTCGAGCACTTCGCGCGGCGCATCGCCGTCGAGCAGCACCTTCACGCGGATCGCCTGGAAACCCATCTCGGGCGGTGTCTTTTGCAGCGCGCCACCCGCGCCCCAGGCCGCCGGGTTGCCAATGTCACCTTCCAGAAACACCTCCAGTTGGGTCAGCTTGACCTGCTTCCAGGTGGCCACGGCGGTGATGCCCACGGCCAGGCAGCCACCCAGGCCCGAGAGCACGATCTCGCCGGGTGCCGGTGCCGTGTCCTGGCCGAACAGGTGCAGCGGTTCGTCCACCACCACCGGTTGATGGTTGCCCACCGTGCTGAGCGAGCGGTACTGGCCCTCCATCACGGTGTGGACCTTGTTGGTGCCGCGCGAAGCGGGATTGTTGCGGCCTTTTTCGGCAAAGGCAGCCAGGCCTTGGGCGTCAATCGGGCGCAGGTAAGCTTTGACGGTTTGCACGGGGGCCGTTGTTTCAGCGGTGGTCATGGTGTCCTCTTGATCGGTTGCAGGCAGATGCCTGAACTACTCTTTGCAAACCCCGTGCCATACGGCGAGGCACCCATAAATTTATATGAAACGTGGTGTTAGCCACCGTCTTATCTGGGTTTATAGCTATTAAAATAATAGCATTTCTTTTGGCCCGGCGAGCCATCGCCAGCGCATGGTGCCGCTGTGTCTACACAGTGTCGACATTGTGTAGACATGCCTGCGCTGGCACAGGGTGAAGGCTTCGGGATCAAATGAGCTTGCGCCGGGCGGTCTCGGCCGGCGCCGCCGCTTCACGCCCCCAGCTTGCTCTTGCGCAGCCGGTAGCCAAATTGCCGCACCGTCAGGCCCAGCGCCTGGGCGGCGCGTGACTGGTTGCCCCGGTGCAGGTCCAGGGTGCGTTGCAGTTCTTCAATCGTGTGGGAATGCGCCGGCAAGTAGTCCCGTACCAGCGGGCCGGGCCGTGGGAAATCCGTTGGGGTTGACGCGTCGGGCACGTGGACGGCCTCTCTTGGCAAAAAGCGCTCCAGTTCGGCCACCGATACCAGCGGGCTGTCGGCCAGCAGCACCAGCCGCTCGATCACGTTGCCCAGCTCGCGGATGTTGCCGGGCCAGGGGTGGTTTTCCAGTCGCGCCAGCGCGGCGCTCGACAGGTGGACGTTGCGCTGGTTGGCCTGGTTGGCGCGGTTCACAAAATGGATCGCCAGCGTGTGGATGTCTTCGCGCCGCTCACGCAGCGAGGGCAGCCGGATCGGGATGACGTTGAGGCGGTAAAACAGGTCGCGCCTGAACGTGCCGTTGGTCACTTCGGTCTCAAGATCGCGGTGGGTGGCGGCTACCAGCCGCACGTCAACCTTGATTTCGCGCTTGCCGCCCAGCCGCACGATGGTGCCTTCCTGCAGGGTGCGCAAGAGTTTGGTTTGCATCGCCAGCGGCATGTCGCCGATTTCGTCCAGAAAGATGGTGCCGCGGTCGGCCTGCTCGAACCAGCCGACCCGGGCGCTGGCTGCGCCAGTGAAGGCGCCGCGCTCGTAGCCAAACAGCTCGGACTCGAACAAGGTGTCCGGAATGGCGGCGCAATTGACCTTGATGAAGGGCGCATTGCGCCGCTGGCTCGACAGGTGCAGGGCGCGCGCAAACAGTTCCTTGCCGGTGCCGGATTCACCGAGCAGCAGCACGCTGGCCTGCGCCTGCGAGACGCGTTCCAGTTCGCTCAGTGCCTGCAACAGGGCGGACGAGCTGCCGATGATGCCGTAGCGCACGGCGGCAGCGTCCAGTGCGTGGGTGAGCAGGGCGTTGCGGGTTTCCAGCGCCCGGGTCTTTTCCTGCACCAGGGCTTGCAGCTGCAGAATCTGCCCGGCCAGCGTGGCCAGAATTTTCAGCAGCGCCATGTCGTCATTCAAGTGGCGGCGGCGGCCGCGGATGCGGTGGCAGGCCAGCACACCCACGGTCTGGCCGTTCACGTCAATCGGCAGCGCCATGAAGGCGACGGTCTCGGGCGGCAGCTGGTCGCGTGGCACGGCCCGGGCCAGAAACTGGGGTTCGGCATCGATGTCCTGCACCAGAATCGGCTGGCCGGTGGCCAGCACGCGCCCGGTAATGCCAACGCCTTGGGCATAGACGCCGCGCGCCATCTCGGCCTGGGTCAAGCCGTAGGCAAAGCAGATGCGCGCGGGGGTGGTCTCGCCGTGTTCAGGTGCATGGGGTGCGCGGCCCGGCTCGGCCAACACGATGCGGCCTCGATTCAGCCCCAGCAGCTCGGACATCAAATGCAGCATCTCGCGCATCACCACGCCGGGCGCCAGGCTTTTGCCGATCAGGCGCATGACTTCGCGCATCAGCAGCAGCTCCTGCGCGCGCCATTGCGGGTCAGGCAAGGGGGTTGATGGTGTCAGGGTGGAAGCCATGCCCGACTGCAAGCAAGAAGCCGGCCCGCTTCGGGGCGCAGCCCTCACGATCAATCAACTTATTCTTTGTCGTGCCGGACTGGCGGCCAGCCGCAGCGGTCTGTTCGATATTTCAAGGGGGGCGGGGGCCGCGGGGCGCTGCAGCTTCATCTCCCGGCGCAGCGCTACCGCGTCCTGCGTGCCCACGGCGTCGTTGCGGCTCAGGCGGATCACGCGCATGGCATCGGCCACGCCACGGGACTGCAGTTCCAGCGCGGCCGCCGAGTCGGAGAGATCGTTCACCAGCGTGATGTTCTGCTGGGTCAGGCCCTCGATATGCGCCAGTGCCTCATTGATCTGCGAGATGCCCCCGCTTTGCTCGGCGGTGGCCATATGGATTTCGGCAATCAGCGCGCTCACCTGACGTGCCGTGCCCACCGCTTCCTCCATGGTGATGCGGGCGCTGTCGGTCAGGCGGGTGCCCGCGTCAACCTTGGTGGCCGAATCCTGAATCAACTGCTTGATTTCCTTGGCAGCAGCGGCCGAGCGTCCCGCCAGGCTGCGCACTTCAGACGCCACCACGGCAAAGCCCCGCCCCTGCTCACCGGCGCGGGCCGCTTCCACCGCCGCGTTGAGGGCGAGGATGTTGGTCTGGAACGCGATGCCTTCGATCACCTGGATGATCTCGCCAATACGGTGCGACGACTCATTGATCGCCTGCATGGTCTGCGTCACCGCCTGCACGGCCTGACCGCTGCGCTCGGTGACCTGTGCGGCCTGTTCCGCGAGCTGCGCCGCCTGGCGTGCGGCGTCGGCGGTCTGCGCTACATTGCCGGTGATCTGCTCCATTGATGCCGCAGACTCCTCCAGGCTGGCGGCCTGCGATACGGTGCGCGTCGATAAATCATGGCTGCCGACGGCAATATTGCTGGTCGCACGGCCCATGCGATCCACTTCGGTGCGCGCGTCACTCACGATGGAGCGGATGTTGACGTTGAGCTGATTGAGGGCCCGCTCCATGCGGCCCAACATCCCGCTGTGCTGGCTGTCCATGCGTTTCGTGAGATCGCCGGCCGCCATGCGATTGGCAAAACCCAGCAGGCGCTGCAGCGGTTGGGTCGTCATGACGCGCAATCGCCAGGCAGCGAGCAGGCTCACGCTCAGCACCACAGCAGCAGCACCGGCAAAAGCAGTCAGCGACAGTGCGGGCAGACTCCCCGCTGCCAGGATGCCGGCCGCCACACCGACGGCGCCGATCAGAACGGCCAGGGTGGTGATCTGAGCATTGACACCGGGATACAGCAAACGACCGATTTGCCCGCGCCAGTTGTGTTTGTGCAGTGCGCCGTGCCGCAGGCGGTGTACCAACTTGCCCGCTTGTTGTTCAGCGCGCATCGTGGCAAACAAGGCTTCGAACGCCTGTATTTGCTCCCGCGTGGGCTCGGTGCGCACCGACAGATAGGCCACCGCCTGTTCGCCGTCCATCACCGGCGTGACGTTGGCGACCACCCAATAGTGGTCGCCGTTTTTGCGGCGGTTCTTCACCAGCCCGGTCCAGGGCATGCCCTGGCCAAGGGTGTCCCACAAGTCACGAAAAGCTTCCTCGGGCACATCCGGGTGGCGCACCAGGTTGTGCGGCTGGCCCAGCAGTTCTTCTTTGCTAAAGCCGCTGAGTTCGATGAAGATCTCGTTGCAGTGGGTGATGCGCCCCTTCAGGTCGGTGGTCGAAACCACCGTCTGGCCGGATGGGAAGGGGTATTCGCGTTGCGTAACCGGTAGATTGATGCGCACAAGACAAGTCTCTTTGACCGGCAAGTCGCACTCTTTGGCGCGCGTGCCGGCATTCCAACGACGGATGAATCGGGCAGATCAGTTGCTTCCCAACGTCTGTGCGCCGGGTACGCCCGTGAAGTCTCCTGCTCGATTCGCTTTAATAGTTTGTCGGGCATTCTACTGGCGTGCCGGCCGGCGCGGGACCCTGGCTGCGGCGCACCAAACTGGCGCAGCGATTGCTTGCGGTGTCGATAGGCACATCGACGCCCACAAAGTCCTGACACCGCGCAAGACGCCCGCCTGATCGCGCCAGATGATCTGGCCGCTGATCTCCTCAAAGCGAAGCGTCTTCCGCTGACGCCACAAGCACCTCAACTCCCAAATCCTCAAGTTCGTGACGTGCGCCCTGGTCGATGCCCGCATCCGTGATGACGCGCGTCACCTTGTCCAGCTTGGCGATACGGAAGATGGCCTGAGAGCGGAATTTGGATGAGTCCACTATCACGTTGACAGTCTGTGCTGCGTCGATGAAGGCCCGGTTCATGGCCGCTTCCTCGGGGGACAGCATCCCGATGCCGCCGGCGGGCGAGATGCCGTGAACTCCCAGAAAAGCCGCGCGAACCGAGATGTCGTCAAAGGCGCCAGGGGCGGGGCGGCTCACCGAGGCCATCTTTTTGAAGTCGATGCTGCCAGGCAACAAATAAACCGAAGCGTTCTGGCTTCGGGCGAACTCCATCGCAACCGTCAGTCCGTTCGTGACCACATGCAGGTTGTTGTGACCGCGAAGCGCCTCGGCCAGATGCCGTGAGGTCGTACCCCCATTCACCAGAATGCAGTCGCCATCGGAGACCAGTTGCGCGGCCACCTCCGCAATCGCGCGCTTTTCCCGAAAGTTCTCCCGTTCCCGTTCGGCGTAGCTGATGCTCTCGTAACGCGCCCAGCCTTCGGCGATGACCTCGCCGGAAACGGCGCCACCTCGCGTGCGTTCCAGCAGCCCGCGTTCATGCAATTCAATAAGGTCGCGCCGAATCGTGATCGGCGAGGTCTGAAACCGCTCGGCCAATGCATTGACTTCAACGGCCCCCCCGCCCTGAACCAGAGCGAGGATCTCTTTATGGCGAACGGCTTTGAGCATGCGAAATCACCCTGGATGAACACGAGATGTATTAGAAACCAGATACGAACAAAAAGAGCAAACAAGAGACTCGTTCAGTGGCGATATGGGTCATTAAAGTGACACATTATGTTCGTAATATCACGTTTATGAACAATAGCGATCATATTCGAGCAGTCATTTTTGACCTTGATGGCACCATGTTTGATACCTTGCCCTCGCTCTCAAGCGCTGCCAACGTCGTGCTGGTGCATGCGGGCTGGCAGGAAGTTCCGATGTCTCTGCTGCAGTCAGCGCTCAATGAAGGCCTGCGGCCCCTGTTTCACAAAGCCATTGCATTGCAATCGGCTGCCGTCGATGCGCAGACGGCGACCCGCCTGGAATACGAGTACATGGCCCAGTACCTGCGGCACGGCTTGTTGACAGCCCCCTTGTTTGCCGGTGTGTCGGGCGCATTGATGGCATGCAAGTCGCGTGGGCTCAAGCTTGGCGTCTGTACCAATCGGGACCGTGCCTCGACCGAGGCGCTGCTGGCGTCGGCAGCCATCGTTGACTCGTTTGACGCCATCATCAGCCTCGGTGATACGCCACTTCCGAAGCCCGCGGCGGACCCTTTGCTGCTTCTCATGGAGCGTCTGGACGTGTCGCCCGAAGAGACTTTGTTTGTCGGCGACTCCGCCATGGACGCTCGCTGTGCCCAACTGTCCAAGGTTCGCTTCGCCGCCCATCTCGGGGGCTACGCCGGACACGCCGGCGACCTGCTCCCCAACGTTTTGAGTTTTGGCAGTTACGAGCAGCTCACAAGCTGGCTGCTCGACCACTGTTCTGCTCAGTTTCTCCCTGTCAGCCTCACTTCGCCACGTCCCATCAACCTCTGCCATTGAATCAGGAGTACTTATGCAACCTTTGTCATCACCCATCCGGGCACTGCGCCTCAGCCTTTCGCTTTTCTTGATGACAGTCCTCGCCGCTTGCGGAGGAGGAGGAACATCCGCCGACCCGGCCGTGCTGAGCGCCAAGACGCCAGTCATTCGCTGCGCACCCTGACCCGCACACACCCAAAACCGCATTCCGTTTTCCACCATTAGGAACAAAAACTTATGAGCATCGATCGCCGTAATTTCCTGCGCATGACCGCCCACACGGGTGCCGCCGCCGCCGCGTTCGCCATGTTCCCGCCCGCTATCCGCAAGGCACTGGCGATCCAGGCCAACAACCAGACGGGCACGATCAAGGATGTCGAGCACATCGTCATCCTGACGCAGGAAAATCGATTCCGGTCATGGATGCACTGGGCAACAAGGGTAAGAACGTGTGGTACCAGGCCAACGATACAGACCCCGCCAACCCGCGCATGATTGCGCCGTTCCGCCTGAACACGGTCCAGACTTTTGACTACATGCGCGTGAGCGGCACGCCACACGCCTGGCTTGACGCCGAAGCCGCCTGGGACCACGGCCGCATGAACGCCTGGCCGAAATGGAAGAAGAACCACTCGATGGGCTACTTCACCGAGGCAGACATGCCCTTTCAGTACGCGATGGCCAACGCGTTCACCCTTTGCGACGCCTACCACTGCTCGTTCCAGGGGGGCACCAACACCAACCGCCTGTTCCACTGGACCGGCACCAACGACCCGCTCGGCAAGAGCAATGGCCCGGCTACTTACAACGACTACGACTGGTTCGAATCCGACCCGGGAAAGAACGGCGGCTATAACTACACCGACAACCCGCTGGCCGGCTTCAAGGTGTTCCGTGACGCGTTTTACGCGCGGCCCGGGTATTCCCAATCACTCAAGGACCGTGGTGTCAGCACGCGCGATCTGGACCTGCTCAAGGCCGACGTTCTGGCCAACAAGTTGCCGCAAGTCAGCTTCATTGTGGCGACGGCTGAGGGCTCTGAACACCCCGGTCCCTCCAGCCCGGCCCAGGGCGCGGACTACACGGCCAAGGTGCTGGATGCACTGACCGCCAACCCCGGTGTCTGGAGCAAGACCGTATTGTTTGTCAACTTTGATGAGAACGATGGTTTCTTCGACCACGTGCCACCGCCGGCGGCGCCCAGCTACACGAGCTATGACCCCGATTCGGCAAAAGCGGCGTGGGCCGGCGCCTCCACCGTCGATACGAGCGGCGAGTACCACGAAATCATCTTGCCGTACCAGACCAATCCGTCCGAACCACTGGCGCTGCACCGTCCGTACGGTCTGGGCCCGCGGGTGCCGATGTACGTGATCTCACCCTGGTCGAAGGGCGGCTGGGTCAACTCGCAAGTGTTTGACCACACGTCGGTGATCCGCTTCGTTGAGCAACGTTTCGGCGTGATCGAACCCAACATCAGCGCCTGGCGCCGCGCGGTCTGCGGCGATCTGACCACCGCGTTCAACTTCAAGGACCCGGACAACACCGAGTTCTTCAAGAAGTTCCCCGATACCGTGGCACTGGCCAACCGGGCCCGCGCGCTCACCCAGAAGACGACACCACCGACGCCCGCGCTGCCCGATCTGCCGACGCAAGCCGCCGGCACCCGGCCGTCGCGCGCGCTGCCGTACGAATTGCACACCGCCGCCAAAGTGCTATCGGCCACCTCGATTGGGCTGACCTTCAGCAATACCGGCAGCGCGGCCGCGGTGTTCCATGTCTACGATCGCAAGCACCTCGACCAGATTCCGCGTCGCTATACGGTGGAGGCCGGCAAACAGCTCGCCGGTAATTGGGACCTCAGCGCCGACAGCGGCGCCTATGACCTCTGGGTGCTTGGCCCCGCCGGTTACCACCGCCACTTCACGGGTACGGCTGTGACGACGGCGGCCGACCCAATGCCCGAAGTGCAGGTCTGCTATGACATCGCCAACGGCAACGTCTATCTCAAGCTGTCCAACAGCGCGAGCGTCGCGGCAAACTACACGATCACGGCGAACGCCTACCTGACCGATGGTCCTTGGACCGGCACGGTGGCGGCCAAGGGCCAGTTCGAACAACACTGGCCATTGCAGTCCAGTGGTCACTGGTACGACTTTACGGTGACGGTGAAGAGCTTGCCTGGCTACTCACGGCGCTTCTCGGGCCGTGTGGAAACCGGCGACGCCACGATCAGCGACCCGGCACTGGGCGGCGTTGCGATCGGCGATCAGATCAACATCGCCTGAGCGCAACTGCTCTGTCTCCCGCCGCCATCTTCACTTTTCCACCCTGAGGAGTAAAAACTTATGAGTATCGATCGCCGTAATTTCCTGCGCATGACCGCCCGCACGGGCGCCGCCGCCGCCGCGTTGGCCGCCTTGCCCTTGAGCATCCGCAAAGCCCTCGCCGTTGAACCCGCCGTTGAAACCGGCACCATCAAGGACGTCAAACACATCGTCATCTTGATGCAGGAGAACCGCGGTTTCGACCACTATTTCGGCACCATGAAAGGCGTACGCGGGTTTGGCGACCGCTTTCCGGTACCACTCGAGAGTGGCAAGCCGGTCTGGTACCAGTCCAATGGCACGACCGAAATTGCGCCATTTCATCTCGACCCGAAACTGTTCAACGCCTTGCTCGCGCCCAGCACGACACACAGCTTCGCGGACTCGCAGGCAGCGTGGAACCAGGGCAAGTTCGGCAATTGGCCGAAGTACAAAAAGGATAATTCGATGGGTTACTACAAGCGGGAAGATATTCCGTTTCAGTTCGCTCTGGCCGAAGCCTTCACGCTTTGTGACGCCTACCATTGCTCGATCACATCCGGGACCGACCCAAATCGAATCCCGTTCTTTAGCGGTTCGAATTTCAATCCCGTGCTGGGCGCCCAGGGCATCAATTGCACCGACACCGATGCGGAGCCTGTCAATGTGCGCTGCTGGATCGGCAACCCGGCCGTCGACAAGTGGCCGGTGCCGGGCTACACCTACAAGGATACGGCGTTCAAATGGCCGACGCTGCCGGACCTACTTGAGCAAGCCGGCATCAGCTGGCGCATCTACCAGGACCCCAACGACAACTGGACCGGCGCGATGCACGGATGCCTCGCGTTCGAGAGCTTCAGGACGGCACAACCCGGCTCCTCCATCTACAAGAACGGCATGTCGCTCTGGACGCTTGACGACCTCGCCGCGGATGTCAGGAACGGCACGCTGCCGCAAGTCTGCTGGGTGCTCCCGTCCCGGGCATTTTCCGAGCATCCGGGCGGACCGTCGAGCCCCCTGAAAGGCAGCAACTTCACGGAGCAGGTGTTGAATGCGCTGACCGCGAACACCAGCGTCTGGAGCAAGACGGCGTTCTTTTTGACCTTTGACGAGAACGATGGTCTATTCGATCACGTACCCCCGCCGGCTGTTCCGTCCTACAACCTGGACGGCACCCTGGCAGGGAAGGCAACGCTCAAGCTTGACGGCGAGTACTTTTCGGACCCGGCAGGAAAATACAGGGATGCGACCGACACCATTTCGGGCAGTGTTCGACCGTACGGGCTGAGCGCACGCGTCCCGATGTACGTGGTTTCGCCGTGGAGCAAGGGCGGCTGGGTGACATCGCAAGTGTTCGACCACACCTCCATGGGGATGTTCCTGGAAAAGCGCTTCGGCATTACCGTTCCGAACATCAGCCCATGGCATCGCGCCGTCTGCGGCGACCTGACCTCGGCGTTTGATTTCACGCATCCAGCCGATGCGGTGGTACCAAAGTTACCCGATACCAGCAACTACGCCGTGCTGGACGCGCAGCAAAGAACCATGCTGGCCTACAGCCTTCCGGCGAAGCACCAGCCGCTGTTCCAGGAGTCTGGCACGCGCTTTTCGCGTAAGCTGCCGTATGAGCTGCATGTCAATGCCACCGTCACGGCCGGCATCAGCGTACTTCTGTCGTTCAGCAACACCGGTACGCAGGGCGTCGTGTACCACGTCTATGACAAATTGCATCTTGACCGCATTCCGCGCCGCTACACCGTTGAAGCCGGAAAGACGCTGACCGACAGTTGGGATGTGTCGGCTGACCTGGGCAAGCATGACTTGTGGGTGTATGGACCGAACGGTTTTGTCCGCGTATTTAAGGACGACGCGCCAACCGCTGCCAGCCCGGAGTGCCGGGTCTGTTATGACATCGCGAACGGGGATGTCTACGTCAAACTCAGCAACACCGGGGTGCAGGCCAGCACGCTAACGATTCAGGACAATGCTTACGGCAGTGACGGACCCTTGGTGGTGAAGGTCGAGCCCGGCAAGGTAGTGGAGCAATACTGGGCGCTGCGCAAGAGCGGAAACTGGTATGACTTCAGCGTGACTGCTGACACGAGCAAGGGTTATCTGCGCCGCTTTGCAGGCCGGGTCGAAACCGGTCAGCATGGGCTCAGCGACCCGGCGATGGGGACTGCGTAATACGTCTGTCGACGCCTGGGGCAAGCATTCAAGAATGCATCCTTGGCGTCGATCCAGTTTTGACCCAGATGCCGCGATAGGCGTGACTGCTTCGCCCTGCAGTCCGCCGCCGCGAATGACAGCAACGAGCGCGCAAGCCAGCGTGATGGTTGTTTGGGAGGGAGAGATCGACTCGTCAATTGCTTAATAGCAGCAATTTGCCGAGAAATTTTCTGACGTTTAAATGTCGATGCGGTGACGAACGAAAATATTGGAGACAATACGGTGCTGGTGAAATATTTCAACCAGCTAAATAAAAAAGGAAACTTGAAAATGGCAACTGCGAAAAAAATGGCTCCAAAGGCTGCGGCAACTGCAAAGAAGGTAACGGCTCCTGCGAAAGTGGTGAAGCCCGTTGTTAAGGCATCGGTGAAAAAGGCTCCCGTTTCCAAAACGGCCAATGCCATTGCCAAACTTGGCACAAGCATTGCGAAGCTGACCGAACGCAAAGACAAAATCAATGCGGAAATCAAAACCCTGCGTGATCAACGTGCAGCGCTGAAAGT
>Ga0209317_1002068_pt1 | contig 15333 bp, 21 predicted proteins | sample RifGroB2_FD_183994 | JGI IMG/M metagenome (GOLD analysis project Ga0209317, IMG submission 183994) | Soil microbial communities from Rifle, Colorado, USA - Groundwater B2 (SPAdes) (version 2) | ecosystem: Environmental > Terrestrial > Soil > Unclassified | place: Rifle, Colorado | collected... | reverse complement strand
CTAGTGGAAATGCCGGGTCAATGATGTGAAGGTGCGAGTCAAAGACTTGTTGGTTCATTGGTCCTTTCCTAATTATTTAGTAATTCTTGTGGTCTAACGCTCAGGCTAAGCTGCGGGCACTCAGGATCTTCGCCAGGTGAGCCGTCAGCTTCAGCCTGTGGTTAGCCAGCATTGTACTTCCAGTCTTGATATCTCAATAATTCAATAAGTAATGACTCTGCTGCTCCAACATTCCTACGTAACTTATCAATATGCTCTCGTCGATGTTCTTCCATTTTTCCCGCATATACAAGGTTCGGTTCACCGAATGAAATAACGAATCCCCTGGCTGGCGACACAATTAACCCTTCTAATTGTTTTCCATAAAAATCACCCATTTTTAATGCACCAACAAAACTAATTAATTCTTTTGCTTGATTATCCAAAACACCAGAACTTACATCGTCTTTTATATTATAAAAATACATGAAGCGTTTGTATAACGGGTTGAATTGTGACGACAAAATAATTGGATCCTTATATCTTCGAAACAATTCGATACGACCCATATCAATTCCGGCAGTCGGATTATGCTGGTCTCGCAAATGGCAATTAGGACACAGAGGTATCAGGTTTAATATATTGTTATTACTTGGATTTTCATCAATATGGTGTAATTGCGGACGGTCGCCATTACATATAGCACACCGATGCTTATACTCATCCATCACCTGCTCTCTAGTCGCTTTGGGTATTGCTTCGCGTGTTTTTGTCATATTAACTCCAATGTCTGGCTAACGCTCAGGCTAAGCTGCGGGCACTCACGAAGTTCGCCATGTGAGCCGTCAGCTTCAGCCTGTTGTTAGCCGTCACACTCTACTATATGGCCATATGTCTCTTCATAATGTCATCAAATAATAATCCAATATCTAAAAATTCATCAGAAACTAAACGAAGATCTTTCGACAAACCAGAATTTTCGAAGGCACATACAAATACCGCTTTTCCCAATCTTTTTACTTCCCTAACAACAGGGGCATAATCCCCATCACCAGAATATAATACTGCTACATCGTAATTATTCATATAAGCGTGACTCAACATATCGATTGTAAGCGCAATATCAACTCCCTTTGCCTTATCTGCTCTATTGCTTTTTTTAAACACATTTGGACTAAACCCGCACTTCCATATATTTGCTTTTATATTGTCAATTGTATCCTGATCGCCACACACACTTACATAATAGTAAGACCTTATTGCATACTCCTGTAACCTTAAATTATCATTTAATGATTTAGTTATTGCAAAAGTTCCATGAACACCAGGAATCCAAAAAAAAGTATCCTTAGCATAATAATCATTTTCTTTTAATAGTAGGCCTTTAGATTTGGCTACATCTTGAGTTCTTAACGTGAAGTTTTCCCCATCGATAAAAGCCATCCATCTGCGCAGATGTGGATCTATCGGTTCAGGGATATAGGTACTACTGTATCCAGGCATGTATTCTCCTTGTGTGTACGGCTAACGCTCAGGCTAAGCTGCGGGCCGAGGGTGCGCAGCTTGCCAACCGCGATCAATCCCTGCAAGCGGCGTGAACGAAGGAGCCGCCAGCTTCAGCCTGTAGTTAGACAGCAATATCTAATAAATAAACCATTTTAGATTATAATAGCGGTACAACATATAACTTACGGAAAGAAATATGCCGGTTTTCTTTACGCTATCTGGAACACTTGGACTTACACCATACGCATCGTGTATGTTATTATTAAGAATTTCTGACAACGATTCAACATAATGCATATTTATGCTTTTTATCTTTGCCTTTTGAGTCAGAATATCCCAAGTATTCACAGAGTCTAATTTTATAGGGTCAGAATGAAAATAACCGTATGTTCCGTCAGGGTCGCAGGATACATGATGTTGATCAAAATCCACAATCAATCCCATACTTAATGGATCAAAATATCTAGACATATCTATTACTTCGTCTTTTGAAGAACACATCTCTAATTTATATCTCCCTACAAATATTGGAGCACAGTAATATACTTCTTCCCCTTTTGTTGCTAAATCTACCAGCATATTGTGTTGTTTTGTTTTATCTAATTTTTCAATTGGAAACCTATAATATGGCCCCATATAACAATCCCAAATATGTTTATTTTTTCCGCTTCGCTTCTCAGCATAATGCGATATCTTGTATTGTAAAAACAAAGAACGAGTAAACGTTTCATTATTTATGCGAAATTCGACATCATATCCAAGCCGATATTCTTGCCGTGTTGTTGGGCTAGAGGGGACGCCAATGATTGACGATCTATTTTTTCGCATGAATTCCGCGTAGTAACACAACTCGAATTCTTTCTCATTGAAACCCGCCATTATTACCTCCACGAATCATTTCTGTCTAACGCTCAGGCTAAGCTGCGGGCACTCACGATTTTCGCCAGGTGAGCCGTCAGCTTCAGCCTGTTGTTAGACGCCAGACAATTAATCAATATCTTTTTTTCAGTAGATATATGGTGCTTTTATTACTTTTACCATCAATAAATTTATCGTTTTCTATTCTACTACTAACGACCTCCCATCCGTCTAAACCCAATATATCTAATACAGAAACAATAGAAACAGATTTATTGTTATATTTTTTGTTCGTATATTTCTCAATAAACATTACAATAGACTCTTTTAGCCGTTCATAGCTCCCAACGCTAGAATTTTGGCTCACACCACCGTATTCTTTTCCTTGGCCATCATGTGTGAATACAATAGCTGAATCACCTGTTTCTAGTATTGTTAGCATTATGTATTTAAAACTAGTTTTCGCTTGATTCGATCCTGCCCGTGAAACCCCAAAAAATAGCATCGTATTTATCACTACCATCGCTACAATCCCAACTGTCACGCGAAACCGCATGATCCCTCCATTTTCATGGTCTGTGCGTCTAACGCTCAGGCTAAGCTGCGGGCACTCAGGAAGTTCCTCAGGTGAGCCGTCAGCTTCAGCCTGTTGTTAGCCGGTTCTTTAAAAAAAATTATAAATCTTCAGGCTTAAGCCCCGTTCGCTTCCCAATTCGGGCCAACATACGGGGGCCAATTTCTTCGCTGTCGTGAAAGGAAAAAACGAAATTAGGAAATCCGGGTTTTGAGAGAGTGTGGTGGGATCCGGTTTGACGCTTCGCCGTCCAACCGATGCGAAACAGAGCAGCCAATACCTGCTTTGCGCGGCTACTACGCCATTCGCTCATGCGGCTTCGAATGATATGGTTGTCAGGTCTGGACCAGCCTCCCCATTTTCTATACGATCCGCAATGACTCGCAGAGCCAGTGCCTGCACACGTAGCTTCGCCTCCTCGGGCGTCTTCCCATAGGACATCACGCCCGAAAGCTCCATAACCTCAGCGAGCCAACGCCCATCAGTCTCCTGCTCAATCTCGACTAAGAATTTCATGCCTTCTACTCCTTTCTCCTTCGCACTATCATACGCATTTTTCGTATCGCGGGCGATAGCCCGTGTAGGGTACAAGAATCCGGCTAACGCTCAGGCTAAGCTGCGGGCCAAGCGGGCGCGCTTTTTAACCACGCCAAACAGAAAAAGCGTGAACGCGATGGAGCCGTCAGCTTCAGCCTGTGGTTAGCCGGCATCCTCAAGTAGTTCATTCGAAATATCTCCTTTAGCTACCTTCTTCGCCGCGCCGAGCATAGTTAATGAATAATCTGGTCCTACCCCAATATGAAGGGTGCCCCCAGGCATCTCTACAATTATGTCGCCATTGCACAGTCCAAGCCTGACAGACGCCGCGGCTGCGGCACAACTGCTACTTCCTGAAGCTAGGGTGTACCCAGCACCTCGCTCCCAAATCTCGATGCGTATACGTTGCGGTCCGAGGACCTTAACGAATTGCACATTTGTCCGATTTGGGAACATCTCGTGGTTCTCGATCAGCGGTCCCAAACGATGTGCGAGTTCTGGGGTGGCATCGTCTACATGAACAACACAGTGGGGGTTGCCCACCGAGACTCCAGTGATCTGTAGTGCGTCGTCGCCAATATCGAGATGTTCAGCTACCACCTCTCGAGGAGTTCCAGCAACGGGGATGTCCACACTCTGGAAGCTCGCCCTTCCCATTTCTACGAAGACAAGCTTCCCATTGTCTCGAACTTGACAACAAACCGAGCCGCCCTTCGTCAGAACGGAGAAAAACTCTACCCCGACGAGACCACTATCCCAAAGGTACCGGGCGAAGATCCGAATTCCATTTCCGCTCTTTTCTGCCTCGGAACCGTCTGGGTTAAAGATACGCAGAATGAACCCGTGACCGGCAGGAGCCTGTGCACCAAGTAATATTCCATCAGAACCGAGACCAAAGTGACGATCGCAGATCCTTCGAACGAGCGATGATGTGAGCTGCTCGGTCGCCCCCTCGATTACCAAATAATCGTTTCCAATCGCTTGATATTTGTGGAATTTCATTGTCCTATTTCTGTCCGGCTAACGTTTGGCTTCAGGCGCGCTCTCATATGCCTTGCTAATCACTGAAGGATTTTCCAAAAAGAATCCTTTCGGGTGATCTTTCCCCGGACGAATTCAAGCAAGTCGACTCCCCTCACTTCTATCTTTTGCCCTAACACAGATGTGCCAGTGAGTGTCCATTCGGAGACTCCGAAATCACCACACACCCAGTGCTGATCTGCTCCGTAATGCACATCCGGAATTCCCTCGAATCTTTTCGCCAAGCCTGCTCGCACCTCGTTCTTCCCGACATACCGATCACCTCGGGGTGCCGAACCTCGCGGCATGTAGAAGACGCAGTCCTCTGCGAAATAGTCCATGATGGAATCCAGATCGTGGCGATTGAACGCTTCTAGGAATCCTTTCAGCAATTCATGGGTCACATGCTCGGACATTGGAAGACCTCCACGTGCGGTGCTTAATTGCGAAAGGTTGATCCGGCTAACGCTCAGGTTAAGCTGCGGGCGCTCACGCTTTATCTACAGGCGAGCCGTCAGCTTCAACCTGTTGTTAGGCGAAATAAGACAAATAATCCATTGATACTAGTCTATTACCAGTTGTTGTATTCTTAATTATTATATGTATCTTTACTTGTTATTAATCGTGAAAGAGTTCAGCAGTCCCGAAAGATAATGAGCCGGAATAACAACTGCAATTCCTGATTGAGCTTGTGCAGGGTCATGCCCCCGCCTTGATGGAAGCCCACCTTCAAGAACACCGATCACATTGCCATCGCGGTTGAGTACTGGTCCGCCACTGTTGCCGGGATTGGCGACTGTAGAAATTAAGATCTTGAGTGTTGGTCCGAACTCAGGGATGCTGTGGGCCACCGAGGCGATGCTACCTTCTTGCACAACAGGGTACGGCCGCCCTAACGGATACCCAGCCAAGAGAATCTTTTGGCCAGCCTCGGGTAATTCTGTCTGAAGGACTGCCTGTTTGTAGTGAGCTGATAGCACCTTGTCACCAATTTTGATGGGTATGAATTTACGAGGCCCGAACGGGTTCCCGTCGATCTTCAATAACGCTAAATCATTTATCTCATCCTTGGCCACTACTTTGGCTGGGAAAACCTCCCAATTTGCAAAAATCATGTTGTTATTCTTTAGATCAAATAGCGGGTCGATTGCGCTTTGTACTGTTATTGTTGTCGTTGGATTATCGCGCACCACGTGCCAGCACGTTGCAACGTAGCCACGCGGATCAACCCAAAAACCCGATCCCACGAAAGAATTGCCGTTCTTTAATGGCACTACTATTTGAACAATTACACCCCTGACTTCTCTAGCAACCCGAACCAAATCCACGGTATCCCCCGTTGTTTTTTCGAGTGCCATTGTCAATTTAGATTCTGCCCCGATTCCAGCAATTGTAAGAAACAAAACCCATATCCACCATAGTCGGATGCTCCTGCGTTCTCTCTGCATATGTACCTCCTCATTGCCTAACGCTCGGCTTAAGCTGCGGACGGTGTCAGCGAGAAATACCTCGAAGACACGAAATTGATCCTCCAACTCAGTTGCCGACCGTCAGTTTCAAGCCGTGGTTAGGCGATATCTAGCATGGCATTATAAATATTGTAATGGCATTACCTGGTATAAACCATCCTGGATACTTTATCTCTAAATTGTTTTTTCCAGGGACTATATAATCATCAATATTTCCAATGAAAGAAGGTGCGTACGTGCGAAAATTATAATTTGCATCTCCTTTAACAATTAAATGATATTCTATCGAATCAGTTGGTTGTATATAGTATTGATGATCAATAATTTCTCCATCATTCTTTTCAATAAATGTGACCTTGTGTTTTACACGTATTTTCTGTCCATACGATATCTTGATTGGGTGAACAAATGAGAATCTAACTGTTTGGCCACCTTTATCAAGAATATTCATTTTCCCTTCAGGTACAATAATATTTTGCCCATCTATTTCAATGTAGTCTCCATTAAACCAAAAATGCCTATCTTCGCTCAGGACGGGCTTTACAAAAAATTCAAATTTCCTATCAGCATCTATTGCATTTACATTTAAGCTTTCCAGTGTATAACTTCTAGTGTTTGTCCATATCAATTTATTTTTTTGTATTTCTAGTTCCATTTTTATTTTCAAATCAGTAGTATACGGAGTAGTAACGTGCTTCAAAAAGGTATTTCTATAAAAGTCTAACAAGTTGTTGGGGGGAAGTGTATCTGGAAGGTCATAATATTTAATCATACAGCCTTTTATCATAGCATCAAGCTTATCTTTTGAATAATAATTGGTTTCAACAAAGTGTTGAGCTGACTCTGCAAATGTTGATATAATTAGTTTTTTAAAATCTTTTGCCTCATATATGAAACCTATAATAGATGCGGATATAATTGTTGCAGGAACTACATAAAGCTCGTATGGTAATTTTAATATATATATAGGAGCAGCATAGGCCCCACCCAATATTGCAATAAGAAATGAACGTAAAAGAGGGTTGTCGTATAATTTACGATACCAATCTCCAAACATATTCAGCCCTCCATTTTGTCCAAATCGCCTAACGCTCAGGCTGAGCTGCGGGGCCTCATGATCTCCCGCGGGGCAGCCGTCAGCTCCAGCCTGTTGTTAGACACTGTTCCCCATTATTATTTTGATCCAGCCACACCAAATCTACCAACCTGAGCAGAAATAAATTTTTTTACGGGAGGGAAGTCAGTTAAGCTAATTGTTGGCATTGTAATCGTTCCTTTGTTCGATAACGAACAAACATCGACTGGATATCCAATTGGATGGGATGACACAACAAAATTCCAAATACACCCTCCAAATGTAAATACATATAAATGCCTCGCGTCATATCTACATACAATAGGAGACATTATAAATTCGCCACAAATACTATTTGAATCAGGCAATAATAATAATGTAGCGAATATCTGATAATTTGAAGGATCCTTCGGATCTTTACTTAATAACATATTCCTAATTATGTTCTCATGAGGACCTAGAAATACTTGAGTAAAATCTTTTCCACTAGCTACACTTGCCCTCCACAATATTGACAATAAAAATAATTTAGCCTTAGCATAATCTAATCCTCTTACTTTATAAATATTACTCACTGCTTCTTTCGGCATGTTTTTCTTTTCATACCAGAATTCATGAAAATATTTTTCGTAATTATCGTTTAAAAAATGTTCGCATTCTGAACATAATAAATATTCCCTTATCCCTTTCTGTATATATCTATCTTCGCTAATTCCTTGACGAACCACAAATAATCTACCTTTCTCATCATAACCAGGTCGATAAAAAAATTCCGGGATTATATGAGATTTTCTAAGTGACTTTTTCTTTTGACACAATTTACATTCCATTGTTGTTCCCATGGAACATGTGTCAAACGTTCAGGCTAAGCTGCGGGCACTCATGATTTTCGTCAAGTGAGCCGTCAGCTTCAGCCTGTTGTTAGACGGCAGTTATTTCTTATTAATATGCTCCAACAATAACATGTTATATTTATTGACATAATAATATAACATCTTATTGATCTCTGCTTCTGGATCTGGATCAAAATAAGAACTTGCATCTATTATTAATCTTATTCCATACTTATTCATATATAACTTAGCATAATCATTCACTCCTGGTATAACTAAATATCTGCCACGATAATATCCAATAAATCTTACATCGTTATCATTAATTGCTGTAATAATATCAACTTTAGGGTCGCCATTAATAATCTCATGAACATTTAAAGATCTATTTTTACCATTGTTTATATCCATCGCCATGATCGAACACGTAATCATTGTTAAGAGAATCAATGACAGGATTGTTCTTATGACCATCATGCCTCCCTTGTCCGTCTAACGCTCAGGCTAAGCTGCGGGCACTCAGGAATCTCCCAAGGTGAGCCGTCAGCTTCAGCCTGTTGTTATGCGGCAATTAAACAACCAAGCAGTTGCATACGACATAGATATGATCAAGAACCATCGCCCATAAATCATCAATATTTCTGGTCCCAGCCCCCTCTCTCCTCTTCAAAATTATCGAAAGCACGTCATAAACCTCGGAACGGCTTTGCTCTTGATCTATCAATTGGGTCTGAAACACTGAACTTCGCGTTAACGGGCACAATCTAGCTACCATCTCTCCCCAAGTCATATTTTCGTTATAATGTGAACGCGCTTTTTGCCATAGTTCTCCTTTAATGTTGTCAAGCAAGGTCCGCATTTCACCTGCTACAGCTGCGCGTTCACCAACACCGCTCTTCGCGGAATAATACGTCGAGATTGTAGTTTCATATTGCCTTAATATATTTGCAGTGAAATATATCTTTAATAATTCTCGAACTTCATCTAGCCTATTTTGCGATTGTTGGATTCTAGTATAATTTCTTGCTTGCGATTCATAATAATAGGTGAACGTTGTGTCTGATTGGTCTTGTATTTTTGAAATATGCTCAAATGTTGCAGATGCGCCAGATACAGCTAGCGTTCCGCAAAGCGTAATTGATTGGGCATTGTATGTTGGGATCATCGGTAAGGCATTTCTTATCTCTCCATAATTGCGAGTAAAAAGATTCATAGCGTTTTCATTTAATGTCCCTCTTTTATCCTCGGGTAATTTTGCTAATGTATCGCATTGCCAGTCGAGTAGTTCAAAGCTTCTTTGGACTCCTGGCAACATCTCTGACGCCTTTTTGACATTCTCAATCCATCTTTTCAAATGGTCTCGTGTGTCACTGGGGTCTGCCATCGATCTTTCCTCTTTTGGTCCGCATAACGCTCAGGCTAAGCTGCGGGCCGTCCGAGAAACGTTGCCGGAGCCGTCAGCTTCAGCCTGTTGTTAGACATCATTTAATTTTTTGGAACTTATAGACCGCTGTCCAATATGCTTCGTGCTGAGAGTTTACCTTCAGTGTATCTATCGGTCCTGAATTAAAAGGGGGCATCTCTTCGAGTGGATAGCGAACATCTATCCCACTGGAATGAACGGCTTCGATAAAATCATTCTCCATTTTAGTTGTTCTTCCACTCCAGCCACCGTGATGAACGAATCCGCCACTTGCTGCTGAGACAGAGTGGAAGAAGACAGCGAGGTATGGCTCCTGATCGATAGATTTCGAAGGTCGGTCAATGCGGTTAGTATTTGCCAGGAAAACGGTGGCGGGTGGGCTTGCAGATGCGGATGCAATTACAAGTGCACTATTAATTTTTTGTAAAAAGGCATTCGGCAGGAGTCCCGATAGTTTTTCCGGAGGTACAACCCGATATTCTCCCTCGGGGCATATTGAACTCCATTTTCCAAGGTCACCATATGATGCAGGATCGTGTCGACTAAACTTGTTCTTCATTGCCGATCTTTAACCTCAATTATTGTAAGTCTAACTCTCCGTTTAAACGCTGACGCTCAGATTTTAATCGGGCGAGTCCTCAGTTTCAACCGGTATTTAGACATAAATTAATTCTTTAATATATTTTCCTGAATAATTACACCCTTCTCAACATTTCTCCCATCTGAAATACTCAGTATAATGGTCTTGTTAGTAAATATTAATTCGATTGTGTTAATTGTCATTTCCGTACTACGTTTAGTCTCAGCCTTTACACCCAATATTTTATCACCCTTGTCTAATATTCTGCTTATCGATGAATATAAGCTGTTAGCCATATCAAGCGAATCCTTTGTAGTAAATCTTCCCCAAGTCTGCGATGCAAATGAAAGCTTCTCATTTTTAAATGCAATTTGCCCCACAACATTATTGAATGCGGATGATTCTCCCTTTTTCATTACAACATAATCGTCTTTATCCTCAACTTGCAGTAAATTATGCTTTTTTGAAAATGATTCAATGACGAACTCCTTTTTCATGCCCAGTGACAGACTGACTCCATCAATCCATAATTGTTTGTCTTCGGCTAAACTTGCTGAAGTAAATAAAATTGTAAGTACCAGTAATGCAATTAATGCTTTCTTCATCATTATCCTCCATAGTTTTACTCATACCATAGTATGTCTAACGCTCAGGCTAAGCTGCGGGCACTCAGGAAGTTCGCCAAGTGAGCCGTCAGCTTCAGCCTGTTGTTAGCTGGCCTATGTTGATTTCCATTTATCTAAATTATTCTTCATAATATATTTCGATAAATCAACTACTACCGCAGAAGATCCAGCCCATGTAAGCATATGCGAAAACAAAGTAAAAAGATTATTATCTTGTTGATTTATATATATCCAGTTACGGTTATTAGGAACATCAGGTAGTAAGTCTGGAGGAAATGATCTTCTTCTGCAAATTACCCCTTTCCCAAACACAACTATCATATCTAATGTCTCAATTGAGGTTATATCATATTTATCAACAATTTCATTAATCCATGAAATGACTTTCCCCATGTCTTCAGGCCCGTCATATGCCACAAGGTAAGAGACTAAATTATCAAAATGGAATATGGTGGTAAAAAGACCCGATAATGGGGTTGGACACTCTAACTGTTTCAGTTTCTTGGTGCTAATGCAAGCCGCCTCAAGAGTACTACTATTTAATTCGCTCTTACTTTCAATTACTGCCATCACTCCTTCTGCTAGATATGCGGAGTCAGTTCTTGAATACGTTACCTTTGGGATGTCTTTTCTATATATAACTATATCGACTTGAGGTCGGTATTCCCCTTGAGACGGATTCGGCTTTGAATTAACATCTATTATTTCTCCTTGTCCTATCTCCAAGGTTGAAGGAAGATGCTTTTCCAAAAAATCTCTTATAAACCATTCACGTGGTCCGCCTCTTAAATTCGGATGACCAGCATTATGGGCTATTTTGCTCTGAGCCAATAGGACCTGCTCAATTGCGTTCATATGAGCCGAGAGCAATTCCATCCTCCAAGTGATATTTGGTCCAGCTAACGCTCAGGCTAAGCTGCGGGCACTCAAGATCATCCCCAGGTGATCCGTCAGCTTCAGCCTGTTGTTAGATGCCCAAATATTAATATCTATTATGGTATGACCGAAAAAAAACAATAAATTCCTTTCCAATCTTTAACTGTTCCACCCTTGATTTACTTATAAGCATTTTGCCTATTTGTTCCACCGCAAATATATTTTGCTTCTCTTCCAACAATACATCTTTGTGTATAGACATATGCCATGATATTAGGGCAGACATTTCCGGAGTTAACTGGAAACCCAAATCTTTATAATACATACAAGCAATAAACAGTGTCCAATCAATATCTTCATCTTCTCCGTCGTCCAATATTGCCTCTGGATCTCTATCCGCATGTTTCAGAAAATTAGCTGGTCGTTGTATATTTTGCCAAAACTCTTTTTCAGTACCAGGGCGAATAAGCCTTTTTAATCCTTCTTGAAATACCAAGTCAGTTCGCTTTTCTGCTAGTCCTTTTACAATATTTAAACCTGCTACTGCTAATGTGAATATTGCCACTAAGTCTTCATTTGAAAAAAGCATTCTAATGGCGGAGTCAAGTTGCCTTCGCGCAGCCTCACTTTTGTTAATTCGAATCTGTCCCAATTTATATCACCTTTAAGTGGTGCATCTAACGCTCAGGCTGAGCTGCGGGGCCTCATGCTTTCCCCCAGGGCAGCCGTCAGCTCCAGCCTGTTGTTAGGCCGTTCACAGTGAAAAAAAGCCTCTGTTCTTGCCACCATTGTTTCAATGGCCTTTATGGGGTGGAAATTGCTCTATTAGCATCTTTCCCGAAATTTCTTCGATGTCTTTCAAATTCTTTTTTTCATAGTGTCCGATTAGGAGACCAGCCTCATGCTCAGAGATTTCAATACTCTTATGAGTACTACCCACAAGAAAATGGCGCCTTTTAGTGTTTCCAAGAGCATCAGTATAGGAAATGATAAAAAGATTTTGCAAACGGACATCATATGAGATGCCTTTTGAAAGATCGCTAAACTTAGATATTTCACGTTCTATTCTCGAAGCGTGTTCATTGTTGTTTTTCTGATAATAAGTTACTATAAGACCGGTAGAGTTATTGGTCGAAGACGTACCAACTAAATAAATAATTGGGAAATATGCTTTCTGTATATAAGATCCATGCATCCGAGTTACTTCATAGAATGATATTTTCTTATATTCAAATTGCTTTAAAGGAAAGCCGTCGTTGAATATCTTGACAACTTGATCGGTATATCGATCTTTGGCAGTGTTGTATATAAGCTCCGTTGCAACTCTAATGTGTGGTGACACTTGCGCCTGAGCCACATCTGCTTGTCGCCTATTGACTTGGCAGGTTGCTAGTGAAACGAAGACGGCCATTGCGCTGAGACCAAGGGCGGCGAAAATTTCAAAAAATACCTTATTCTTTTCCAGCCATTCCCTTGATCTATCCCATGTGCACATTGATTCATCCTCGGCCTAACGCTCAGGCTAAGCTGCGGGGCCTCAGGAAGTTCGGCCGGGCAGCCGCCAGCTTCAGCCTGTTGTTAGCAAGTTACCTCCAGAATTCTTTGGAGGTGCGATCAAATTGTGTTTTTGCACTTTCGATGGCAAACCCGGCTTGTCGAGCAATTAGATTAACCTTGAGAACAAGTTCTTCTAAACGCCTTACGGCTTCACCAAGATCGCCCCATTTCAAATCCAACGATTCAATTGCAACCGGCTTGTAACCTTCCTCTGTCTTCCTAATTTCCAGGTGAGCCGTATTCTTGTCACGAAGTATACGTAACCCTGTAATCCAAGGCTGAGCATTAAAATCGTCCCAAGCCTTTTTCAAGTCTGAAAAAGTTTGATCGAATTCGCCTGCAAGGCGGCTTTGCTCTTTTCGCTCAAAGTTCACCAGATCTTCTTCATTGATCTGGCTTCCTGATTCTCTAGGCAGGGTCCACACCGAATATCGCTTACGAAGTTCGTGTCGAATCCTCTCATCCATCAATATCGTCATGATGTTGGTAACGGATGGGGTTCTCTTGTCATTGTCTATTGTCAGTTTGATTACATCCTGTGCACAACTACTAAATAGTGCGAACCTAAGCACCATGAAGCCTTCTGCCTTGGGACCAACAGTGTATTGCGACTGCACTTGGCTGTTTTCAACCATGGGCAGAAACACTATCGTTTTTTGGAAGAGCCCTAAAAAGGCATCCAATAAATGTTCTGAATAACTGATCAGTTTTTCCAATCGTTCTTCCATAGTAACCTTGCTAACGATAAGGCTAAGCCGCGGGGCCTCAGGCAGTTCCCGCGGCAGCCGTCGGCTTCAGCCGATTGTTAGGTCCTCTTGATTGAATGCTCCTCTTTTGATCTAAATGCTGTGGCTTCTATCGCCTTGCCTGATGCCTCTATGCTGTTCGAGCGCGGCAAGTTCGCACGCGATCGCTGACCACACAGCATCCGCAGCACGCATTCACATTCGCATAGGTCATCAACTTTGCTACCCCCTGCTTGCCGCTAACAAAATGCTCGAATAGGATCTTATAAGGTTGATGCTCTATTTCCTCGAGACCTAACGCTCAGGCTAAGCTGCGGGCACTCAAGATTTCCTCCAGGTGAGCCGTCAGCTTCAGCCTGTTGTTAGGTGTCGCTTAAATCATACTTGATTTTCATAGTGCCAGAATGATACTTCATGGTTACATTAATCATTCTCTCCGAATTATACTTATTACACAAATATTTAATAACAGCTTCTTTATTAGTGCGGTCTACATCTCCATCAACAATATACCCATTTCCGTTTTTTTCGATCCCAATTGGATCAACAATTGCTTTTGATAGCTTTATTGGTAGGGAGCTTTTTTTAAATTCATTGTACCTACTTGAAAGCGAATTTATTAATAGTTTTGCATTATGCTCTGTAGATATAATAGCTCCATCCAATATTTCTTTGTGCCTGTAAAAATCACTATTGTAAAAATAAAAACAATCACTCGTCGCTTTATTTCTAGTAACATCATATATTGTTGTTGAACCAAATAGCGTAGCTTCAAATTGATACATAACTTGTTCGGCGTTATAACCGCTCGCCAACAACCAAACAACACTAAACACGTGTGTTGATCTACGTCCCCCGTTTAACTGGCTGGCAGCCTTAGAAATGACTCCAGAAAGTCTATTTTTTCTTGTGATTGCCTCGTTAGTTTGATATATGCCGCCAGAATCCAATGTGTTAGTTCTTTCTTTTTCCATTGCGGTGGATGGATATTTAGTTTTAATTTCAACCAAATATGAGAAGTTGTCGTCCGTGATGTATAAGTCAGGAGTTTCCCCCTTACCAGTGGGTATATATTCCACGTGGTAACCAATGGACTCGAAGAATCTTTTTATCCGGTTTTCGTAGTCCATATTTTTAGCGAACACCTAACGCTCAGGCTAAGCTGCGGGCACTCAGGGTTTTCGCCAGGTGAGCCGTCAGCTTCAGCCTGTTGTTCGGCAGCTTTCATAAATTGAAAGTTCCAATACTAATTATTCGATCTATTTTCTCTTGCCCCAAACCCTGCAAATCAGACTTTTCAATGAGTCCGTCTCGGACAAGTTGGCCAAATACTATAATTAGAACGGAATATCTATAATCATATTTCTCTTCGATTATCATTCGTTCTTTATTTAAATATTCTTCAATATCCCATATTTCAATTGGGTTCTCGATCTTGGATAACATCTCTTTGATCTTATTCAATATGTTTGTACATTCCTTCTTATAGGCTCGGTCATAAATCCGGCGTGCGATGATCTTCTCTGCTTGGGTCCATTTATATTGTTCTGTCATCAAGTTTTCGCCCCACTAAAAGTCTGCCGAACGCTCAGGCTAAGCTGCGGGCACTCACGAAGTTCGCCAGGTGAGCCGTCAGCTTCAGCCTGTTGTTAGACGGCAGTTATTTCTTATTAA